>Ga0185299_10004573_pt1 | contig 16554 bp, 18 predicted proteins | sample PaiPotPPA55metaG_FD_128002 | JGI IMG/M metagenome (GOLD analysis project Ga0185299, IMG submission 128002) | Iron sulfur acid spring bacterial and archeal communities from Banff, Canada, to study Microbial Dark Matter (Phase II) - Paint Pots PPA... ...
TCACGCCACCAAGCATTTTCGCAAGACCCGCCATCCCATCATCGAAGGCTACGATCCGCCGGAAGGGTGGGGATGGTGCTATGTCGATGAAATTAGTCTGGACCTTGGCGGCCGCACGACGCCGCATGACGGACCAATCCCGCAGTACTATTAAATTCGCTGCGTGGGGAAAGATTGCAACGGCACCCCCCGATGCCCGGAAGTTTTAGTCCCTAGTAGTCCCGTAGTTAGCGGTTATTCATAGGAGGTCAAAATGGAAACAGGCACCATTACGGACAAAATCAATAACGTAGTCGCTCTGCTCATCGATCAATGCAATTGCGAGAGGCCATCGGAAATCAAGGCCGCCTTCCAGGAGCTGCAGGCGGCTCTGAATGCTCAATTGACGGCGGTCACTGCCATCGTTGCGACGCTGCCGTAGTCGGCACGGAGGCCGTTGTAGAGCGTTATGTTACGGGCTTGGTTGTTATGCCATCGTAACGTTCAGGGCAGTGTAAATGGACCTTTCCGGCAGCGACCTCGACAGCGTGACGCGGACCATCCTCGCCGAGGCGGGCGAGAACGCTACGCCGGCCTCGATGGCCGCAGTCGCGAGCGTTGTCCGCAATCGTCTCGCGGCGGGCGGCTATGGCAAGTCCCCGTCCGAAATCGTTCATGCGCCCGCAAGGCACATGGTTCGATAAGTGTCCACGAAGGGCAGCCATGTCACTTATTGATATTACTCTGTTTTGTGAGTTTTCGATTGCGTCGAAATTCGTCCGACATGTCGCCGGTTACTCACCCTCCCTCACAATGTTCCGGTTCCAGAGACGCAAATCCGTGTCGGAGTGATGCGGACCAATACGCTAGCCGCGAGTTCTCTCACCGTGACCGATACCGTTGAAAAACTCGGAAAATGAGCGACGTCAGAAAACCAGACTTTGGTCATGCGGGGCCGATCGCGCCATACCTTGCCATCACCAATTCGCTACGGTCGCAGCACACAGAAATGGCGCCGGCCCTCGCGGAAGCCGGCGCGGCCTATGCCCGCGCGGTTGCCCCCTTCGACGGCAATAACGCGGAAGAACTCGCGGCTGCGCGGGCCCAATGGAAGGAGCTTAAGGATTTAGGCTTTGCGCTGACCTATTGGCAGCAGGGCGCGAATGGGCGCTGGGAAATGAAATCTTGAACCAGCGCCCGGAAATTCGGCTTTTGGGTCAATGTGAATTTCGGCTTGTGGCCCGGTGCTGGAGTTCATTGGGGTAGCCGCGAGGTGAAGGTCGCATGCGTGAGCGACACGTTCACGCCTCCCGGGCCGCTGACGACTTCGACCTTTGCATCGAGGTCCTGCGCGAGCGCCTTGACGAGGGCTGTGCCCAGACCGCCATTCGCCGGAGTGGCGGCGGCATCTGGCTTTCCGATTCCGTTGTCGGACACGACGAGCTTCCAGTCCGATCCGTCGATCTCGTAGCTGACGACGACCCGACCGTCTTGTCTGTCTTTGGGAAAAGCGTGTTTCAGAGCGTTGATCACGAGCTCGGTGACGATAAGGCCGAGGCTGACGGCCTTAGCGGACACGGCCGTGGCGCCGTTGACCAGAACCTGCAGCGAGATCGGCCGGCTGCCGCCGATCATCGAGGCCGCAAGGCTTTCGCATAGCCTCGACAGATAAGGACCGATCTCGATTAGGTCGTGCCGCTCGGATGCGTGAAGATGCCCCTGCACGGCCGCTAGCGCCATAACGCGTTGATGCGCGTCTTGCAAATGCTGGCGGGTTTCCTCCGAGGTCACGGTGCGCGCCTTCAGCATCAAGATGCTGGCAATGATCTGAAGGCTGTTGGCGACACGGTGCTCCAGCTCCCGGAGCAGCACGTCCTTTTGCCGAAGCAACTCCTCCGTCCGCCGCAACATTTCTTCCTTCTCGCGTTCGATGGCCCGCCGCTCGGTGACATCCTCGAAAGCAAGAAGAAGGGTCGTATGAGCGTGGTCCGCGTAGAACACCGCGCGGGCGTTCAGGAGCATGACGCGGCGGCCAATCCTGGGAAACTCATGCTCGACCTCGAACGCGTCCATGGCGGCGCGCTCCGGGATGATTTTCTCCAGAAGGATGCGAAGAGCTGGAATCTGCCACTGACCGTCGCCGAGCGCATAGAGCGGCCGGCCCAAGACGTCCTGTCGGTTGACCTGGAACGTCAGGTAGTAGGAGCGGCTGACGGCGAGCACGCGGAGATCGCCGTCAAGCACGAGCAGGGGTTCGCGCACCGTGTCCACGATTGCTTGCGCGAGCGCCCGCGCATCCTCGATGTCCTTGAATGGCTCAATCACGCTATGAACGCTCCCGAACCTTTCTCACTTTAATACGGCATACTTTCGCGAATTCGTTTGTTTTTGATCCTGGGTTTCATAATTGATTACGGGATGGCACCTAATACCCCTCCTAAGATACCTAGGCCAATAGCGGCTCCGGGATCGCCACCGTAGTAACCATTGTAACCATTGTAGCCATTGTAGCCATATCCGTTGTAGCCATATCCGTTGTAGCCAGTATAGCCAGTGTAGCCATTATATCCGTTGTAACCGTAGCCATAGCCGCCACCCCTATAGACGTGACGATAGCCATGAAAACCGACGCTGCGTCCGGTGTGAATTCCACCCCGATGAACGCCACCTCCACCCGGACGAGCAAATGCCGGAGTTGTCGCGAGGGCAAGTGCTAATATCAGAGCTAATTTTTTCATCGAAAAGTTCCTTTAAATTATAAGGCGCCGGATCATTCCGCGCCTCTTTAGCATCAACACTGCGAGCCCGGACGCCGGGGTCTCATAGAGGATACCCCGGCCAGGGGGGCCGATCAGCCGATACCCAAGCCGCCAACCAGCCAGACCATGATGGCAACGACCAATACCAGGCCAAGAATGCCGCCAAGGCCGGTCGCGCCATACCTGCTGTGGCCATAGTAGCCGCCGCCTCCGAACAGCAGAATCAGCAAGACGATAATCAGAATCGTATTCATGTCACACCTTCCTTGAAGTTTCAATTTATCCTTGAAGTTTCAGTTATGAGTAAACCCCGTTCAGTTATGAGTAAACCCCGTTCAGTTATGAGTAAACCCCGTCGCATTTAGAAGCGCGGGGGTAGCCGATGACCCGCGCCGATCTCTCGCCATGTGCCGGCACAGTGCAATGCATGGGGTTCCCGGCAACGAACCCCGCTTTTTAGCGGTTATTTCCCCTTAAGCGTGTCCTTGACGCCGCCGACAGCGTTCTGGACCTTTCCTGCCGCTTTGTCGGCCTTGCCCTCTGACTGCAACTTGGCATCGCCAAGCACCTTGCCAGCGACCTCCTTGATTTTGCCTATGATCCCCTTTTCCGATCCATCGATCCGATCTTTGTCCATGATTTGTTCTCCAAAAAGTAAAGCCGCCCAGATTGGGCCGTGCACACAATAGTTTTCGATGGGATTCGATCGCTATGGCCAGTCAACGTGACTGGATATTGATGCAATTCCCGCCGCATCAAAATAGTTCCGTCGAACCGTCAACCGAGGAACAATTAATCGTGTACCTGAGTCGTTTCCATGATGATTGTGGATAAGCGAAGCCGTAGCTATGCGAAATAAATAGTGGATATAATGCCCATTGACGCGGGTTTGATACTCTCATTATTTATTTCGATTACCGAGAATATCTTTTGCTTCCTCGCGCCGGCTTGCCGCCGCATAGTGAGGCTGGCGGTAGCGGTGTGAATGATCGTTATTGTCCTTGGTGCGGTTGCGTATAGCTCACGGGATGAAGCACACGTGGGACTCAGGTACTTCGTCGATGTCCGGAAATGGCGCTGAGCGTTGGTTGTGTGATTTTAGGCCCCATGACGGCGGCAAGCCAAAATTAAAAATGACAGATGGAAAATACTCAGGCGCGCCACTTTTGCGCGGCGGCATGGTCTTGCGCCTTCGCTTCGATCCAATCGCCCGCGCCCTTGCCCGCCAAATGCCGCTTCTTCCAGAACGGGGCCTCGGTCTTCAGATAATCCATGAGAAAAGACGCCGCCGCGAAAGCCTCAAAGCGATGCAGGGTCGCGGTGACGACGAGAACGATTGGCTCGCCGGGCCGGATCAAACCATACCGGTGCACGGCGAGGACGCCTTCGAGCGGCCAGCGAGAGGCCGCCTCCCGAGCGGCGCGATTGATTTCGGCCTCCGCCATACCGGGATAATGCTCGATTTCGAGCGCTGCCAGGACGCCGCCCTCGTCACGGCAAAGCCCAGTAAAGCTTACCAACGCGCCGATACTGGTGCATCCTTGCGTCAGCCGGGCGGCTTCGGCCGCAACATCGAAACTTTCCTTCTGAACGCGCACAAATATCCGGGCGCCCACGCCTTCATCCCCCGGTCATCGGCGGAAAAAAGGCAATTTCGCGCGCGTTCCGGATCAAGGCGTCGTGCTTGACATGCATGCGATCGAGCGCGGCGCGCATCGTCTTGATATGCGCGAAGGCGGCGGCATAGTTTTCCCCCTTGCCGCTCAGCCACGCCATGAGTTCGGCGACGGTTTTGATGTCTTCGGGCGGCGCGATCTCTTCCTCGGCCTTGCCGATGCGTTCGCGCACCCAAGCGAAGTAAAGAGCTTTCATGATGGCTCGCCGATGATTTCCTTCAAGCCGGCTTTCAAATAGTCCCACCCGGTGTAGAGCGTGAGAAGAGCGGATAGCCAAAGCAGGACCAAGCCGGTTTTCGTCAGTCCAGGAACAATTTCGTCGCCGGAAGGGCCGGCGATGAGCAAGCCGAGCGCGACGAGCTGCAACATCGTCTTCCATTTGGCGACCTTGCTCACCGGAATCGAGACCTTGAGCTCGGCCAAATATTCGCGCAGCCCGGACACGAGAATCTCCCGGCAAAGAATAATGATCGCCGCGGCCAACGAATAGCTGGCGATGGTATGATCGGCGGCGAGCATCATCAGGACGGCGGAGACGAGCAGCTTGTCGGCGATCGGATCGAGCATCTGGCCGAGCCGCGATTGCTGCGACCACGCGCGGGCCAGATACCCATCCAAAAAATCGGTGAGCCCGGCGGCAACGAAAATGCCGAGCGCGACCCAGCGCATCCATGCGACCTCGGGCCAGAAAAGGCAGCCGGCCACGACCGGCACCGCCGCCACCCGCCCATAGGTTAGGATATTCGGCACGCTCCAGGTCAGGCCCGGACTTCTCGCTAGGATGGTGATCGCCATGGCCGGGGAAACACTCTCTCCGAGGCTCTGTCAATAGGTCGCACGCGCTCGGCCACGCCGAACCGGCCGCGCCGATAACGTATGGTGAGCCTATTGTCTGCCACGTTCGTGAAAAAAATCATAGACTAGCCGTGCGGTTGCCGCGTTTATTCCTGGGACTTTCGCGAAATCGGATAGGGCCGCGCGGGAAATCGCCTTGGCGGTGCCGAATGCGTGGAGCAGGGCCCGTTTCCGCGCCGGGCCGACCCCTTGGATTTCGTCGAGCGGGCTTTTGGTGAACTCCTTTTTGCGGCGCGCCCGATGGGTTCCGATCGCGCAACGATGCGCCTCGTCGCGCAGCCGTTGCACGAAATACAGCGCCGGATCGCGCGGCGACAGCTTGAACGGCTCCTTGCCCGCCATGAAGAAACTCTCCCGCCCGGCGTTGCGGTCCGGGCCCTTGGCTATCGCCGCGACTGCCACGCCGGTTACGCCAAGCTCCGCCAAAACACCTTGCGCGGCGTCGAATTGTCCCTGGCCGCCATCTATAAGTATGAGGTCTGGCCTGTCTGGGAAGATCGCCTTTTCGTCGCCTCCTGGCCCGGTATATCCGGGCACGGCGGGGCCTTCCTTCATGAGCCGCGCGAAGCGCCGCCGCAGGACTTCCCGCATCATGGCCTGATCGTCTCCTGGAATCGTGTCGCGGTCATGGATGTTAAACGTGCGATAATGCGTTTTCATGAACCCGTCCGCGCCCGCCACGATCATCGCGCCGACCGCGTTCGCTCCCATGATATGGGAGTTATCGTAGACCTCGATCCGGCGCGGTGCGCGGGGGAGCTCAAAAGCCCCGGCGAGCACGGCGAGGAGTTTTGTCTGCGAGGCGGCCTCGGACAATTTTCTTCCCAAGGCCTCGCCGGCATTTTGCCGGGCGTGTTCGACCAGATCCCTTTTTTCTCCTTTTCGAGGCACGGCGATCTCGATTTTGTGGCCAGAGCGTTCGCGCAAGGCCTCCTCTAGCACTCCACGATTCTCGACGTCGTGGGAAAGCAGAATGAGGCGCGGCGGCGGCTTGTCCGCGTAAAACTGGGCGAGAAAGGAATCGAGGACCTCGTCCGGCGCGAGGCTCTTGTCGGCGCGCGGAAAATAGGCGCGATTGCCCCAATTCTGATAGGTCCGGAAAAAAAACGCCTCGACGCAGAACTGCCCAGCTTGTTCGACGATGGCGAAGACATCCGCCTCTTCGACGGTCTTGGGGTTGATCCCCTGCGCGCCTTGGATGGCGGAGAGCGCGGCGATGCGGTCGCGCAGCCTGGCCGCGCGTTCGAACTCCATCGCGGCCGAGGCAGTGGCCATTTCTTGCGCAAGGCCGTCGCGCACGGCGCGGCTCTTGCCGGACAAAAAGGCGCGGGCCTCGGCCACGAGTCGGGCATATTCGGCTTCGCTGATTTCCCCGGTGCAAGGGGCGGAGCAGCGCTTGATCTGATAGAGCAGGCACGGCCGCGTGCGATTGGCGTAAAAGCTGTCCGTGCAGGATCGCAAAAGGAAAGCGCGCTGCAAGGCGTTCAAGGTGCGATTGACGGCCCAGACGCTCGCGAAGGGGCCGAAATACTCTCCCTTCCGGTTGCGCGCACCGCGATGCTTGGTGATCTGCGGCGCGGCATTATCGCCTGTGAGCAGAATATAGGGAAACGACTTGTCGTCGCGCATCAAGACATTGAAACGCGGCTTCATCTGCTTGATGAAATTCGTCTCGAGAAGAAGCGCCTCGGTCTCGGTTTCGGTCGAGACGAAGACCATCGACGCGGTCAGCGCGATCATCCGCGCGATGCGCGTGGTATGGCCGGAAGGCCGCATGTAGCTCGCGATCCGTTTGCGGACGCTTTTTGCCTTGCCGACATAGAGAACTTCGCCATTGGCGGCGATCATCCGGTAGACGCCTGGCCCTGCAGGAGCATGTTCCCAGACGCGGCGGATCGCTTCGGCGCCATTGCGGACCGCTGCAGGGACGCCATCGACGGCCAAACCCTGTCCGGCGTCGAGATCGTCCGAGGCCGCGGTGGCGCTGGGATCCTCCGACACCGGTGGCGAGCTTAACCGGTTCTTGTGAACGTGCGGCATGAGTGTGGATTTAGGCGATCCCGCCCGGCATGAAAAGACTCGATCGAAACGGGTAGTGTCTGAGTTTGAAATTGTTGAAACAATTCCACTGCAAAATGTTGGGTCCGACGAGCGACCACCTAATTATGTAGGCGTGGCGTGGCGGAACGCTCATACCATCCACGCGAGCGGCGGACGAGATAGACGACCGACAGCATGACCGGCACTTCCACGAGCACACCAACGACCGTTGAGAGTGCCGCACCTGACTTGAAGCCAAAAAGGGCGATTGCCGTCGCCACCGCTAACTCGAAGAAATTGCTAGCCCCGATCAACGCCGAAGGCCCAGCAACGCACCACTCAACCCCTAATTGGCGGTTCAGCCAGTAAGCCAGCCCTGCGTTGAAATAGACCTGTATCAGGATCGGCACCGCCAGGAGCGCAATGACGATCGGCTGGCGCATGATCTGTTCCCCTTGCAGCCCGAACAGAAGCATAAGTGTAAGCAGGAGCGCCGAGAGGGACAGAGGAGCCAGGGCGCGAAGCGTGCGGGCAAGAGAAGCCTTCCCGCCTTGCGCCAGCAGCATGTGCCGCCAGAGCTGCGCCACGATCACCTGCACCACGATGTAGAGCACGACCGACAGAATCAGCGTGTTCCACGGCACCGTGATCGAGGACAGGCCGAGCAGCAGCGCCACAATCGGGGCGAAGGCCACCACCATGATCATGTCGTTGAGCGCGACCTGTGACAGCGTGAAATGCGGTTCGCCATCCGCGAGATTCGACCACACGAACACCATGGCCGTGCAGGGAGCCGCCGCCAGGAGGATCAGTCCGGCAATATAGCCGTCGATCTGATCGGCAGGCAGGAGCGGCCGGAACAGATGGGCGATGAACAGCGAGCCGAGCAGGGCCATCGAAAACGGCTTGACCAGCCAGTTGACTCCGACCGTCGTCACGATCCCGCGCCAGTGGTTGCGCACCTGTGCGAGCGCGGCAAGGTCGATTTTCAGCAGCATCGGAATGATCATCAGCCAAACCAGCACGGCGACCGGCAGATTGACTTGCGCCACTGTCGCAGCGCCGAGCGCATGGAACACGCCCGGCACGGCCTGCCCGAGGCCAATGCCGACGATAATGCAGAGCGCGACCCAGAGCGTCAGCAACCGCTCGAATTTCCCCATGGACGGGGCTTTTTCTGTTTCATGGCCGTCCACGACGGCTGCCGTTTCGCTCATGAGCGTGCCTTTTCGCCATGGGAAGCACCTTCCATGCGGCCGATTTCCTTGAGGCGGTTCACCAGTGAGAGCTGGTCGAGACTTCGGATTGGCAGAGCGATGAAAACCGTGATCCTACTGCGCAAATATCGGAAGGCCTGGGCGAATGCCCGTTCCTTCTCGATATTCGTGCCTTCGACCGCTGCCGGGTCTTCGATCCCCCAATGCGCCGTCATCGGCTGACCCGGCCACACCGGACAGGTTTCGCCCGCCGCGCTGTCGCAGACGGTGAACACGAAATCGAGTACCGGGGCGTCCGGCGCGGCGAATTCTTCCCAGCTTTTCGAGCCAAGTCCCCCGACCGGATACTCGAAGGCTTCGAGTGTTTTCAGCGCGAAGGGATTCACGCGGCCTTTGGGGTGGCTTCCGGCGGAATAGGCATTGAAGCGTCCGCCTCCATCCTCGCGCAGGATGCTTTCGGCGAGGATCGAGCGGGCACTGTTGCCGGTGCAGAGAAACAGGACGTTGAACGCGCGTTCAGTCATAAGAGGCAACCTTTGCAGGGCAGCACGGTGCGAGATCGGCAATTATGGGCGCGCATATATCGGCACGACCGCCGCAGCAGTCCTTGAATAGGAACAGCGCGACCTCGTGGAAGCGCGCCAGATTGGCGCGGTAGATGATTGAGCGGCTTTGCCGCTCTCCCTTCACCAAACCCGCGTGCGCGAGCACGGCCAAGTGGGCCGACATTGTGTTTTGTGGAACTTCCATGAGGCGCGCCAGCTCACCAGCAGGCACACCGACCGGTTCACGGCTGACCAATAGCCGGAACGTGTCAAGCCGGGTTGCTTGTGCGAGCGCCGCCAGAGCGCTGATGGTTTCTAAATTATCCATGTATCCAGAATTATAGATATTTATGACGATTGCAAGGCGCAATGCAGAATTTATGCACCGTCATTTCGGGTAATCGTTGGAAAGGCCCGAGGTCGGAATAAATCGCAACGCAACGGCACGCGGCTTCGCCGGTTGTTCTCTTGTGTGACCAAGGAATTCTGACGGCACCCAAACGGACGTCCATGTCCGAAAACCGCGAGAGAAGCCGCCTCGGATGGAGGATCATGCCAGGATCGATCTCGACCACGATGCCTGTTACCGCCGATCTCGACCCGCGACGCTCGTTTTGACGGCCAGCTGTTCGTGGGGATCAAGACGACAAGCATCTATTGTCGGCCGATCTGTCCCGCGCGTACGCCCAAGAGCGAGAAGGCGAATGTAAGATGCAATGTGTTCCTCCGAATCGCCGCGCCGTATTCACATTGCCGTGCCCGGCCGTTGGGTTGAGGGCATGATCTTAAAAAAAGTTGATCCGCTTTTTCGGTTCTGTCATGATCCGTCGTGCCCCGGTCCGCGTGCCAAAGTTTAGATTCAGGGCAAGGGTTTGCCGTGAAATTTCTCGATTCGGCCACAGTCATAATTCGTTCAGGCGACGGCGGCGCGGGTTGCCTGTCGTTCCGGCGTGAGAAATTTATCGAATTCGGCGGCCCAGATGGCGGCGACGGCGGGCGCGGCGGCGATGTCATCGCCGAGTGCGCCGCCGGCCTCAATACCTTGGTCGATTATGGCTACCGGCAACACTTCAAGGCGGCCACCGGAATGCACGGCATGGGCAAGACCCGCGCCGGCGGCAAGGGCGCCGATGCGGTTCTGAAGGTCCCGGCAGGAACCCAGATTTTCGATGAGGAGGGCGACGTTCTACTTGCCGATTTAACCGAAATCGGGCAACGCGTCTGTCTCGCGCGGGGCGGCAATGGCGGCTTCGGCAATACCCGCTTCAAGACCTCGACCAATCAGGCCCCGCGCCACGCCAATCCGGGCCAGAAGGGTGAAGAGCGCGTCATCCTGCTGCGTTTGAAACTCATTGCCGACGCTGGGATCGTCGGCTTGCCCAACGCCGGCAAATCGACTTTCCTTGCGACCGTCAGCGCGGCAAGGCCCGGGATCGCCGATTATCCTTTCACCACCCTGCATCCGCAGCTTGGCGCAGCAACTTGCGACGGCCGGGAAATCATTGTCGCCGACATTCCGGGCCTAATCGAAGGGGCGCACGAGGGCCATGGGCTTGGCGACAGATTTTTGGGCCACATCGAGCGCTGCCGCGTGCTTCTCCATCTTGTCGATGCCGGAGCCGGACATGCGGGCAAGGCCTATAAAGCCGTGCGCCGTGAACTCGAAGCCTATGGCGGCGGTCTCGCGGAAAAGCCCGAGATCGTCGCGCTCTCCAAGATCGACAGCGTCGATCAAGCCACGCTCCAAGCTCAGGGGTCGCGGCTAAAACGCGCCGCCAAGCAAACGCCACTGAGGCTTTCGGCGGTAGCTGGCACCAATGTGCGCGAAACCCTGCGCCGGCTTTTAACGATTATCGACAAGACCCAGAACGCCAAGACAATTCAGCTGAGCGCGGGCGTGGAGTGGCACCCTTGAGCGTGGCAAACCAGGCAGCGGCGGCGCCTTTCGCCACCTTGCCGAGCCTCAAAACCTTCCGCCGCGTTGTCATCAAGGTCGGCTCGTCCTTGCTGATCGATCGCGAACAAGGCTGCGTCAAGCGAAGCTGGCTCGTCTCGCTCGCCCAGGACATCGCGGATTTGCACGCGCAAGGCGCCGATCTCCTCGTCGTTTCGTCGGGCTCGATCGCGCTCGGGCGGACCGTGCTGGGCCTCCCCGGACGCGACTTGAAACTCGAAGACAGCCAGGCCGCTGCCGCCGTGGGTCAGATCGGCTTGGCGCGAATCTGGGCGGAAGTGCTCGCGGCTAGGAAGATCACCGCCGGGCAAATTCTGGTCACCCTTGGCGATACCGAGGAGCGCCATCGCTATCTGAACGCAAGGGCGACGATTGCCCGCCTCCTCGATCTCCGCGCCGTGCCCGTCATCAACGAGAACGATACGGTCGCGACATCCGAAATACGCTACGGCGACAACGATCGCTTGGCCGCCCGCGTCGCGACCATGGCGAGCGCGGATCTCTTGATTCTGCTCTCCGATGTGCCTGGGCTTTACACCGCGCCGCCCGCGGAAAACCCCGGGGCCGAGCTTGTTCGAGTGGTTGCGCGCGTCGACGAAAGGATCGAGGCGATGGCCGGCGGCGGCGCCTCGCCGCTGTCGCGCGGCGGCATGCGCACCAAGATCGAGGCGGCGAAAATCGCGACGGCCGGCGGCACCCAAATGGTGATCGCCGACGGAAGGGTCGAGCATCCCGTATCACGCCTCGATGCTTCGGTGCCTTGCACCTGGTTCCTGACCGGTTCCAACCCGGTAACCGCGCGGAAAAAATGGATCGCCGGTTCGCTTGAGCCACGCGGTGCCTTGCACGTCGATACCGGAGCAGCAAGAGCAATCGCCAATGGCAAGAGCCTGCTGCCCGCCGGCGTGACGCGGGTCGAGGGTAATTTCACCAGCGGCGATTGTGTGTTAATTCGCGATGCCCGTGCGGCCGAGATCGGGCGCGGCCTTGTCGGCTACGACGCGAGCGAGGCGGTCTTGATCGCCGGACGCAATTCGCAGGATATATTGAGCTTGCTCGGCACTCCGGGGCGTGCGGCGATCGTTCATCGCGACGACATGGTCCTCTCCGGCGGCCAATTTGCCGCAATGGCAGGGGCTACGAATGGAAAGTCTTAAGCGCATGGAAGATCGCTCCGGCGAAGCCGATGCCGCTAATATGATGGCCGGGATAGGGCGCGCGGCCCGTGCCGCGGCGCATGCGCTTTCGCTCGCTTCGACCGAGACGAAGAACCGCGCCCTGCGCCACGCCGCCGCGACAATACGCGCGCGCGGGAGAGATATCCTGGCTGCCAACGGGCACGACATTGCGTCCGCCAAGGCCAGCGGCACAACGCCCGCCTTCCTCGACCGGCTAGCTCTCGATGCCTCCCGCATCGAGGCCATGGCAAGCGGCCTCGACGCCATCGCCGCGCTTCCCGATCCCGTAGGCCGCGTGCTCGCGCGGTTTGAGCGGCCGAACGGGCTTTCGATCGAGCGTGTCGCAACCCCGCTCGGCGTCATCGGCGTCATCTATGAAAGCCGCCCGGCGGTGACCGCGGACGCCGGTGCACTCTGCCTCAAGGCCGGCAATGCGGTAATCCTGCGCGGCGGTTCGGAAAGCTTTTTTTCCGCGCGATGCATCCATGAATGTCTCGTCGCGGGCCTCAGCGACGTCGGGCTGCCAAGCGGGGCGATAACCCTTGTGCCGGTCACGGACCGCGCCGCGGTGGGGGAGATGCTCGTGGGACTGAATGGCAATCTCGACGTGATCGTCCCGCGCGGCGGCAAGAGTCTTGTCGCCCGCGTCCAGGCCGAGGCAAGAGTGCCGGTTTTCGCGCACCTCGAAGGCATCGTGCATGTGTTCGTCGATCGCGATGCCGATCTGAAAAAGGCGGAAGCAATCGTTTTCAACGCCAAACTCCGCCGCACCGGTATTTGTGGCGCGGCCGAGACTTTGCTCGTCGATCGCGCCTGCGCGCGCACCCATCTCGCCCCTCTCGTCAAAATGCTGCTCGATGCCGGCTGCGCCGTGCGCGGGGATGCCGCCACGCTCGCCGTGGACGGGCGGGTCACGCAAGCGAGCGAAGCGGATTGGACCACCGAGTATCTCGATGCGATCATTTCCGTGCGTGTTGTCGAAGGCCTCGATCAGGCCATGGCGCATATCGAAACCTTTGGATCGCATCACACCGATTGCATCGTGACCGAGAACTTGACAACGGCGGAGCGGTTCTTGAAGGAGGTGGATTCGGCCATTGTGATGCGCAACGCCTCGACGCAATTCGCCGACGGCGGCGAGTTTGGATTTGGCGCCGAGATTGGCATTGCGACGGGCCGGATGCACGCGCGTGGCCCGGTAGGACTAGAGCAGCTGACCTCCTTCAAATATCGCGTGCGCGGCGACGGGCAGCTTCGCCCTTGAGTTTCGTGCCATCGGCGAGAACGCCGCCCTTCGTCCCTGGCCTGCGTGTCGGCCTGTTCGGCGGCAGTTTCAATCCGCCGCACGATGGCCATAGAGAGGCGAGCCTTCTGGCGCTGCGCCGTCTCCAACTCCATTGCATCTGGTGGCTTGTGAGCCCCGCCAATCCGTTGAAAGATGCGCGGGAATTGGCGCCGCTCGCAAAGCGCGTCGAAGCGGCGCGTAGGGTCAGTCAACATCCGCGCATCAAAATCACGGCGATTGAGACGGCGATCGGCGCCACTTATACTTATCAGACGATTTCCTATTTGAAACGGCGCTGTCCCGGCGTGCATTTCGTCTGGCTGATGGGGGCGGATAATTTTCGCTACTTTGATCGCTGGCAGCGATGGCGCGAGATTGCGAAGCTTGTTCCAATTGCCGTAATCGATCGTCCCGGTTTTACGTTGACGGCGCCGCATGGGCGCGCGGCGGAAGCGTTGGCGCCTTATCGCCGCGACGAGACCGATGGCGCTCGTCTGGCCATGGCCGCGCCGCCGGTCTTCGTGTTTCTGCACGGGCCGCGCTCGCCCAAATCCTCGACGGCGCTGCGCGCAATCCGTACCCGCTGGCACCGACGGCATCAAGGGAAGGAAATAAATAGGCTAGGACGCGTAGACCATTTCCCATGAGGTGAAATCCCGCAGTCAAAATATCCAGCACCGATGTCCTTGTCCTCGACGGCGCTGCGCGGCAAACCGCACCCGCTGGCACGTAATCAACTTGTGTCTCAATCAATTAGTGTCTCATATCAGCTAGAATTTCCGCTCATGACCCTAAGCCGCAGTGCTGCTCATCATAAACATAATGCCAATCGTAACTCCCAGACTTCCGCAAAGAGGCTCAGCATTCGCTTGCACTTCCTTCATTTGCTCCCAGTTGTAATCGACTTCACTGAGCTGGCAACTCTTATCAGGTGTTTTAATTGAGTCATCGTACTGCATCAATCGCGCCACATAATTGTCAAGACGACGCAACAAATCACGTTTAGCTTCATGGCGCCGTTCTGGCGGCAGACGCGGGCATCTGCGTGTCCCATACCCATTCGGAACAGAGGAGCGGTTACAAATGCATAAGTATCTTCTGGCGCTATCCGCAACCGCGGCCCTAGCATCGGGTCAGGCACTCGCCGAGGACGGCCTCTTCGTCCCGGCTCTTGACCATGTGTTTGTCCTCGTCCTCGAAAATCACAATGCCTTTCAAATCATCGGCAATCCCGCGGCACCACACATCACCGCGCTGTCAAAGCAGTATAACTTTGCCACCAACTATAACGGCGTCTGGCATCCGAGTTTGCCGAACTACGTGGCGATGATTACCGGCGATTGGATCGGCACCGACGTCGTGGCGACGGACCACAAATACCCAGCGGGAAGTGTGGTCGGCATCAGCGATGATGATTCACCGTCGGTAGCCACCGATTACCCGGTGCCGCCAGCCATTGCGTCGATACATCGCTGGACGGTGCAACTGCCGTCACTAGCCGGCCAGCTCGTTAGTCACGGCAAGGACTGGCGGGTGTATCTGCAGAATATCCCTGAGGCCGGCACGAACCTAGCGAACTGGCCCGGCGACAAAAATACAGCCAAACTTTATGCGGTCAAACACAACCCGTTTTCATACATAGAAGAGGTGCAGAAACACCCGGCGCAATTCGCCAAGCAGGTGCCGATTGAGCAACTATTCAGCGACATCGCGAACGGTACCGCGCCCGCATTTTCATACATCGTACCGGACCAGTGCCGCGACATGCACGGTCTTGGTAACGTGCTTGCCCCGTGCGGCGGGGTCAACGACACGGACGCGAATGATGTTAAACGCGGCGATGATGAGACCTTCTGGATCGTCAATGCGATCACGGGCAGCAAGACGTGGAGAAAGGGTCGCAACGCTCTGTTTGTTGTGTTCGACGAGGGCAACGGTCCCTTGACCTGCAAATACGATCCAGACACGAAGACAGACGTCATGCCGAACTCCCTAGTACCGGGGCGCGACTGCTACGATCGGAAGAATTTCAATGATAAGGTCGTGCTCATTGCGATTACGAACTACGGGATTAGGGGTGTGGTCGACAACCGCTTTTACTCGCACTACTCGCTGCTAAAAACGATCGAGGCGGCTTTTGACCTGCCTTTCATCGGGCACGCGAATGATGACAGCACGAAGACGCTCGCGCCGCTGCTCGTACCAAAGCGGGTTAATGAAACCAGCGATCGATAATCGGCCTCACCCGCTTGGGCGGGGCCCTTCTGCGTCGATCACCGGGAATGGCCGGTTCGTGACCCTTGCCGGCCTGTCGTGAAAGACGGCTTCCGGGCGGGGAAGTTGTCTCGGGAGTATATGGCCCCTTCACTGCCAGACCCAGAAATAGACACCCCAGCTTGCCGCGCCGGTCGAAACAGCAAGCGCGACACAGACGGTTGCCGCGAATCGACGCAAGACATTCGCGGTGGCAAGGCCCGTGATCTTTCATGCAAGAACAATCGACCAGACGGCCGCGGCGCCGAGCAACAGAGCCCGCAACGGGCCAACAAATCCGAGCGTCAGTCCCTCGGCCCGCAGCATGGTCACGGTGATGGCGCCTAACCCCAAAAAAAACCCGCAGGCGGCGATGGGAATGAGGCTTTGCGCGAAATGATGAAATCGCGCGCCCGGCGAGGGTCCAAGCCCGCGGGCGGCAAGCCACAAACATAATGAGACCGGCGCGCCGATCGCGATCGCGGTCGCCATGATATAGGCCAAAAGCACGCCGCCATCGAGTAAGGTCATTTGATCATTGACGCTTGGATAATCGGTCAAGACCCACCAAGGTGGCTGCAGCGTGAGCGGCCACAGCACATGATGATCGACGAGCCAGCCGCCCAGCGCCTGCTTCAGCGCGACGAACCAGGGACTGACGCTCCAATGGAAGGCGCCGATCGCAATGCCCATCAGGCCGAAGACGATGAGCAGGCTTTCCCAAGGTTTTGGCGCCGCGCCCGCGACATGCACGATTTCATGATTGGGCGAGCGCGGCGCCAGGCTGATCGCGTCGCGCGGCCGCACATGTGG
>Ga0185299_10004574_pt1 | contig 16553 bp, 16 predicted proteins | sample PaiPotPPA55metaG_FD_128002 | JGI IMG/M metagenome (GOLD analysis project Ga0185299, IMG submission 128002) | Iron sulfur acid spring bacterial and archeal communities from Banff, Canada, to study Microbial Dark Matter (Phase II) - Paint Pots PPA... ...
AAATACGTGGAGAAAGCGATTGTACCGTCCGGATTTAATTTTGTTAGGAACGCATCGCCCGCGCATTGGCGCGTCGTGTTGAGACTGCACGCTGAATGCAGCGCGTTTCGCACCGGGAAATCGGAGGCGCGCGTTTCGCCTGTCACATACGCATTGCCGGCGGAATCGACGGCGATCGCCCGAGCTTCCGTGTCGCCGTTGCCGCCGAGCGCCAGCATGTAAAGAACAGTGGCGCCGTCGGATGCAATATGCGCCACGAACGCTTCATTGTGGCTCTGGGCTGCGGTGGTGGATGCAAGGAGGCCGGTGACATAAAGCGAACCATCCGGCGCGACAGCGATACTGTGGGCGATGTCAGACGAAGTGCGGCCCAGATAAGTTGAATAAGCAATAGCAGGAGTTGTTGCGGCGGTGGCGACTGCTTGATTGCCATTTTGCTGCCCCTTGCGAGCGGGCAGCGGAGTAGACATAAAGATGAGTGTTATAAGTAGAATAATCCTAAACTTGATGGCTGGCCTCCTGAAAGGAGCGGTACAGCATAAACGAGGCCGCGCCTGATACGAAGCTCAAAATGCTCGGAGAGCGTAGCATTCCGCGGGAACCTAAGTTGAAGCAAGCTGCAGGGTCCATTTTGCACTAGCCGCACTTGCTTGCCGCCCAATCCGATCCCTGCAAGTTGGTGGACCGCGTCGACAAATTAGTCGCCATTCGCGGATCATCTCTCGCGTTGTCGTCCAGGCTGATCGCGCAACCCCACTCGCGCTAAAGAATTGCTCATGTCTGCCGATTGCATTGGGTGCAGCTCTTTTCCACTCCACTGAAGTGCAGTCGAGCCCTAGTCCGCTCAGCGAGGAGGCCTCATGGAGAGATTGGATCGCCGACAAACCGCGCGTTTCAAACTGAAAATTCCATTTTGGATTCGACTGCCGAAATCGCCGGAAACGCCGGCGTGTTTGGCAAAGGCTTCTAATATTTCCGGCACGGGCCTTTACTTCGTCGCGGACCCTCCGCTTCAGGGGGCGCTCCAAGGTGCGCTCCAGGTGGGCACACCTGTTGAAATGACGCTGAGGATGCCCGAAGTTGTGGTCGGGAAGCACTCGCGGGAATGGCGATGCCGGGGTAGGGTCGTACGCGTGAAGCCAAATAGATTGCGGGGCGTGAACTGGGGAGTTGGCGTCGAATTTCAGTACTACGACGTTCTGAAAAACGGGATTCCCAGAATGCTCACATGCGCCGCAGTCTAATGAGAGAGGTTGAGATGCGCGACCAGCGAACGGCGCGACGCTTCGAGATGGTCGTGCCGATGATGGGCTGGGGATCGAGCGACAGATGCTTTGACGGCTGGACGCGGAACGTTTCGACTAGTGGTGTGTATCTTGTGGCGAACCGCCGTTCGGCAAACGGGGAATATCTCGCGGCGCGCCGCTGGGTGAAACAGAACGAGTCGTTCGTATTTTTGATGAGATTTCCGGGCAGCTTTCCGGGCCGCGAGGATGGCCTGCTTTGGGCGTACTGCCGCGCGGTGCGCATTGAACCGAACTGCGAAGGCGGAAGCGCTTGCGTGGGAATCGCAGCGGTGGTTGAGCAATACACTTTGCCACCCCGGATGCATGTTGCCTTCGCCACTCTGGGCGCGGACGCGCCGGATTCGGCTCGGAATTGAATGCAAAGCTGCGCTGTCCGGGAGCGTTAAGTCAGTGAAACACGGTATTGTCCCGTAGGCCGCGTGACGGCACCCTTGAGAAGCCGTGAAGCAGCTGCAGTTGGGCTGTTCTGCGGCAAGTCTCCAGAGGAGGCAGCCCATGTCTTTTGGAATTTATACCATTGGATTTGTAATCATGCTCGGCGGGTTGATTTGGGCCGCACACTTGATGCACGTGCCCGGCCAGTGGATCGCGGTGGGCGCCGTAGTGCTCCTAGGAATTGGAATCTTGACCGCGGTTAAAAACACCCGGCAAAAAGACCCGTCTTAAACTTCTCAGCGCCGCGTATTCGGAAAGAAGACCATTGGCTTTTGTCGAATTGAGCCCATTTGAATTGAGACGCTACGCGTGGGTGGAATCGGCGCCCGCGCCGATTTGGAGGAGATCAGCGATAGCGAGAGCTGTCAGCAGCAGGACTATGGGATCGATTGGGTGGCGATAGCGGAGCAAGGCGCGCGTGAAATAATACGCGCACGGAAATAGGAGCGGGAACAGTAGAACGGGAAATAAATATTGGCTACGCTTTCTATAGAGCACCACGAGACCGCCTAGCGTTCCAAGGGCTGCCAGAAAATTGCAAAGGAAGAGAAAGCGGATAAAGAGCGAACGCGTCTCGACGAAATCGTTCCACGGAGCTGGAGAGCCTACCCACAGAGCCACGAAGCGCACGCGGAACAGATGGAGTTCCATGCGCGGATGGTTCAGCATGAACTGAATCGCCTCCTGCCTTTTTTCCTTCACGTACTCGATTTCCCCCGCCGCTGCGTACTTTTGGCGCTCGTCCTGACTATCAATGGGGTGCAGCCAGCCGGGCCAGCGCTCGCGATATGCGTCATTGTTGCCGAGCCAGAGTTCGAGGCCGAGGTTCGAGCGCAGCGGAACGAATGCATGAAGCGCTTGATAGTTGCGGATAGTCCACGGAACGCAGCAGAGGATCGCGATTCCGGTCGCGAGCGCCGCGTGCGAAAACCACGGGTGATGCTGCTTGTGTGCGCGGTAGGCGAGCCATGCAACCAGGAACGGGAACAGGCTCGCGAACGTTGGGTTAGTCATCAGGACGAAGCCCCACAGCAGGCCGTAGGCACACCAATTGCGGAGCCGGCCGGAATCGGCGAGGGCGAGCGTGGCCCATAGGAGCGTTGCCGCGAGGAGCGCGGAAAGCGAAGTGTCCCAAATCCATTCGAACGGGATGATGGTTGCGTTCGGAAAGATCGCCCAGAGCCACGCGGCTCCAGCGGCTACTCCGAGGCCCGCGATGCGTTTGGCAGCAAAGAAAAGCGGTACGCAGGCGAGAGCGGAAAAAAGAATGTTGAAAACGACGGTGGCGACGAACGCGGTGAAAGTGTACGTGCCAAAAATCTCGAACATCGCTGCGACGAGAAGTGGATAGACCGGCGTTAGCCACGCGGTAGGGCCGGTCTCCTCACGAAAGGGCGAACTGAATCCGTTGCCGGCAGCCACCGAATAGGCGATGTTGCCGGTCTCGTAGAGAAAGGGCACGGAGCGCAGGGCCTGGTGCGGGATCTTGCTGGATTGCTTGACTGCGAAGCCCGCGCGCATGGCGAATGCCACGATGAGAATGAGCCAGAGAGAAGTGGTCGCGGCTCGCAGTGTTGGCTTCATGGAATGGCGTTTCGAGTTTAACTATTCGAAACGGATTAGCACGATCTCAGGATTTGTCCCAACCCGCAACGGCGGTCCCCAGGTACCTGCGCCGCACGAAGTGTAGACCAACATCTGGCCGAGACGCTGGAGTCCGTAAGCGAATGGGCCATAGATGCGGGAAACGATCAAGGTGTAGGGAGCGAATTGTCCGCCGTGCGTGTGTCCGGACAGTTGGAGCGAGATTCCTTCTTCCTCGGCAATCGGCAGATTGTGTGGAGCATGGACCACAAGAATGCTGGCGCGGCCGCGATCAATGGACGCGCGTTGCAGAATCGAACGATAGTGACCCGGATCGTTCGAATCGAGGTAATGGACGCCGACGATCTGCAAGCCGTCTACATTGAGTTTTTCGTTGTTGAGCACGCGCACGCCGGCGCGGGCGATGGCGTTTAGATACTTCGTGTGGTCGGAGAACTCTTCGTGATTTCCCGCGACGAAATATGTCCCGAATGGCGGGGAAAGCTTCGAGAAGGGCTGCGCCAGGCGGTCGATATCGGCCGTGGTGCCGTCGTAAAGGTCGCCGGCGATGAAGACAATGTCTGCGCGAAGGCTTGAAAGCATGGCGACGATCCGTTCGGCGAAGCCGCGGTTTCGAACGTGGCCAAGGTGCAGGTCACTGACAAGCGCTGCCACGCGTCCGCGCCAGGCTTCGGGCAAGTTTGGCAGCCTTACCGTGATTCGCGCGACGCGAGTGCGAGCGGCGTTTGCAATGCCGTAGATGCTGGCAAGGACCGCGAGGCCGAACAGAATGGCTGCCAGAGGACGCCGTTCGAGATGCACTCCGGCGAAATTCGCCGCAGTGTAAACGATCCAGCACGAACACGCCGCATAGAAGCAGAAGCTCAACGTGCCGAGCCATTCCGCCGCCAGCGTGTAGAACACACGCACCAATATGTTGGAATACCGGAAGCCAATTAAGGACGCGGTGACGAAGCTCACGGAAAACAGGACGAATGTTACGCGCAGCGTGGATAGAAATTCCGAACTTGGCGCGCCCCAGAATGCGAGTAACGTCCGGTAAACCACCAGGTGCGCCAGAAACAGCACAGATTGAATTATGATGATGAAAACAGCGATACGCGATCGCACTCAGCGGAATCCTTGATGCCTAGCAGTTCGGTCGCAAGGTATAGGTAATAGTACCGAAAAATGAGATTCGTGCCAGTAGCCATAGGATTCGAAAAAGGCGTAACATGTGGCCGCGGGGGCGGCTGTGGCCGGAGATGCTCCGGCACTCGGCGTTTGAGGTCAAAAAAAGTTGACTTGCGGCCGCAACTATTTTCGGGCGGTGGTGTTGAATCTCGGGGGGGAGTGGTCTGTCAGGATCATAGCCCTGAAGTTGCTTGAGGAACTAAAGCTGAGCCGGACGCAACCTGAGTCCCTGCACGCGAATCTAATCCCTTAGGCAGGGCAGGTGCGGAGTGGTCAGTCGGAGGGACCAGCAATGACGAAGACCAATTTTCTGAAGGTGCTCTTTTCTCTCATAGCGTGCGCCGCATTAGCTTGCGCGCCGAAACCTGCATTTGCCCAGCATGGTGGTGGCCACGGGGGCGGCGGAGGCGGCGGATCTCACGGCGGCGGTGGTGGCGGGGGATTTCATGGAGGCGGCGGAGGTGGTGCCTTTCATGGAGGAGGTGGCGGCGCCAGCGCGCCTCACTATTCCGGTGGCGGATCCTATGGACGGCCCGGAGGATACGGTGCTTCGCGGGGTGTGCCGGGATACGGCGGCGGATCGTATGGACGACCCGGCGGTTATGGTGCTTCGCGTGGAGTTCCGGGATACGGCGGTGGGTCCTCCCGTATGGGCGGAGCGAGAGCAGGAGCAGGTCCGTCATCGGGCCGCTCTGGCGGTTCGTCGGCGAGCCGCGGAGGAATGAATGCTGGAAATCGCAGCGCCGCGGACGGGCAGTGGCATTCGTTTGGAGGTAGCAACGGCGCGTCGAGCGCGGCGCGAAATTCTGGACGGTCGTCTTCAGTAGCAGGCTCGACCGCATCACGCGGGGCGGGCGCCAGCACAGCGATGGCGTCGCGTTCCGGCGCTTCGACGGCAAGAAACACCAGCGTTGGCGCGTCGAGATCGGGGAATGCGGTTTCGCGGTCGACGGCGCTTTCGGGCATGGAGCATTCGACGCTGGGCGGCTCAGGATTTGGATCGCGCTCCACAGCCACTACTAGCTCGCGGTTCGGCACGCCGTTCACTTCGCACGGCGGCACTACGTTTAATCGGAGCGGGTTTGCGGGATCAGGATTTGGAAATCGCGGAGCGTTCGCAGGATCCGGGTTCGGACGCGGCTTTGGGTTCGACCGCGGCCGATTCGACCATGACCGATTCGGCCGTTGCTTTGGCTGCGGCTTCGGATTTGGTTTTGGCTCCGGATTCGGATTTGGATTTGGCTTCGGCTGGGGTTGGGGTGGACCGTGGGGTTTCTGGGGGCCTGGATGGGGTTGGGATCCCTGGTGGCCGGGCTACGTTTACGCGCCTTACCCTTATCCGTACGCTTACTCCTCTCCGTACCCCGATCAGTACCCGACCGATCCGATTTACGGGGACTACTCAACACCACGCTCGGATTCATCGAGGTCGAATGTTTACCGCGACAACAATTCGTCGGGTGACTACGATCCCGCGCCGTATTCGCGAGATTCCTACGAAGGAAACTCGAATCCTTCAACCGGCAACGTCGCGACTTCGACGCCAACCGTTTTGCTTTACCTGAAGGACGGCACGACGTTCGCTGCGACCGATTACTGGGTGGCGGACGGCAAGCTGCATTATTTTGTGAACTATAGCGGCGAGAGCACGGTCGATATCGACCAGCTCGACGTGCAACGCACCGTGGACGAAAACTCGAAGCGGGGCGTGCAGTTCACGCTTAAACCGAAACCGAACCGGTGGACAGCCGAGCCAACCACGACCGACAACAATCCGGGCGGCGCGGCTGCCGGAACTCCGAGCAAGGAATCGGACGATAAGTCCAATTCAGTTCCGGCAACGACACCCGAACCGGCGCCTGCGCCCGCACCAAAGGTTCAGTCGACTTCGGGATCGCAGACCTAAATTTGCAATTACAGCGACGGCCCGCCGGATTGATTCGGCGGGCCGTCGTTGTGTTGCTCCTTCCTCTTATGCCTTCCAAGAAAAGAAAATCAAAATTTCGAGTGGAAAAGGAAGCGCGACGCCGCGCTCGATTGGGTGTCGGGATGCCTCCTACTGAACGCACCATCGCCGATAAGCGGCACAAACCGCCCAAACACAAGAAGCCATTTTCGGAGTTAGCCACGGAAGTTTGACCTTCAACAGGCTTGCGCTGAAATTCTTCGGTTCCGACGGAACCTAGTTTCGCGACCCTCAACCGGGCTTGTAATCAGGAATCACTTCGCCGGGCTTGAACAGCGGCCTTGCGGGTTTGCCGGACGCGCGGGCCGCTTGGGCGGCGATCGTTTCGAGATCGGCTTTTGCAAATCCCACCGAGCTGACTTGAATTTTTCCGTCACTCGCAATCAAAAAGACCGATGGGACGTTCGTCAGTCCGTATTGATTCGATGCGGGGAACCCGTCGCCGTCGATCAGGGCGGGAAACTTCAAGCCATATTCCTTGCAGAACTCGCGAGTGTCGGCCGCGTCGTTTTGGGATATCCCCCAGATGGTGAAATTCGCACTGCCGCTGGTTTCGTAGATGCGCTCGAGAAACGGCATCGTGAACTGGCATGTAGGACAGCTCACTTTGAAGAACGCGGCCAGCACCGGGCCCTTCTTCAGAGCGTCAGCGAGCGACAGCTTCTGACCGGCGGCGCTGGTGAGCGAGATTTCCGGAGCTGGCGCGCCGGCAGCCAACGCTCCCTTGGGCCGGTCTCCCGACGCCTTGCGAAAGAAATTCTTCAGACTCATTTAAGGATCTTATCCCACTGGGATTGGATGCGCAGGGCGACGTTCTAGGTGCGAACCGACTAGTGAATATTGCGCGTCTTGCGTCCGACGTAGTCCATCAGCAGGTACTGGCCCAGGGTGTAAGGCGTGGTGAAGTAGGCTTTGCCGCGGCAGAGTTCCGTCACCTTCTGAACGAAGTGTACGAGGCTGTAGTCACTGGCGAGCATGAATGTGTTGATGAGGATTCCTGCGCGCTTGCACTTGGCGACTTCTTCGAGCGTTTGCGTCACGACCAAGGGATCCAGGCCGAAGGCATTCTTGTAGATTCGGCCGTCTTCGAGGGTCAAGGCAGAAGGCTTTCCATCGGTGATCATTACAATCTGACGCATATCCTTTTTCTGGCGCGAGAGGATTCGCTGCGCCAGCCGCAATCCTTCACGCGTGTTCGTGTAATACGGGCCTACTTGAACGCGGGCGAGCTTACCGAGCGGGATTTCTTCGGCGCTGTCGTGAAAGAGCACGCAGTGGAGCGAGTCGCCGGGATACTGCGTGTGTATAAGGTGAGAGAGCGCAAGCGCAACGCGCTTGGCGGGAGTGAAGCGATCCTCGCCGTAGAGAATCATACTGTGGCTGCAATCAAGTAACAGGACGGTAGCGCAAGAGCTTTGATATTCGCACTGATGGACCATCAGGTCGGGATAGTCGAGTTCGATGGGGATTACCGCGCCCTTGCGCTGCACAGCGTTGAAGAGCGTGCCGCTGATGTCGAGATTCAGCGTGTCGCCGAATTCGTAGGCTTTCGACGCGCCCCCTGATTCGACGCCGGTGGCGAGGTCGCGTGTGTCGTGGCGCCCGAAGCTGCTCTTGCCGAGGGAGGCTAGCAAGTCCTTGAGTGTTTTGAAACCGAGAAAATCGAGCGCTTTGTCGGTGATTTCAAATCGCGCTTCGACGTTTTGCTGGTCGCGGCCAACTTGTCCGCCAGGAGTTTGCGAAGGAGGGGGAGTGACCTGTACCTGGTCGCGCTGCGAGATGTAGCCTTCCTGCTCCATGCGTTCGACTAAGCGGTCAATCATTTGCTGCAAATCCTGGTTCTGGGATAAATCGGGATTTTCGAGAAGCTTCTCCATCAGCTCGGGCGGGATCAGACCGCCTTCCTGGAGGGCACGAAGGATGGCCTCACGAAGCTGATCCATCATTTTTTCCTGCGAGCGCTCCATGTCCATTTCGTACACGCCATACGGCGAATCGAATCCACTCTGAAGGAAAAAATCGGAAAGGCGATTCATCAACTCCTGAAGGTCGATGTCGTCGGCCGCTTCCGGGGTGTAGCGCGAATATCGGACGTATTTCATCTAGTTGAATTGCCTGCGAGGAGTGCGGCCCGAGGGCTCGCGTGGGTCTCGGGACTCGTTCGTCTTCCGCGCATCGGCGAAGTAACCGCGCTCCTCGTTGCGGCTGATTCGTTTGTGCGCCCAAAGGCCTTCGAGAATGAACTCTGCGGCGCCGGCAACGATCGCGGAATCGTCTTTGGCCTTCACGCCGAGACCTTCGAGGTGGTCGAAGAGGCCTTGAATCTTTTTGAGCTGGGCGAGAAGCTCGGCGCTGGAAGCATTCGCCGGGACTTTCAATTCGCCGCCGATTTCGAACCACTGCACGACGGGCTGAAAATTGGCGCTGGCGAAGTAATTCGTGAATATCTTGCCGACGGCCGCACGAATCAACTCGCGGGCGATGTTTTCCGCGCCGCGTATCTCGCCTTCGTACTCGAGCTCGAACTTGCCGGTCATCGACGGAATTGCCGCGTAGACATCCGCCACGCGCGCGACGACGGTGGAATCACGGCTGCGAATTGCGCGCTGTTCGGCGCTGCTGAGCACGTTTTCGAGAGTGCTGATCGGGAGGCGCTGGCTTACTCCCGAGCGCTTGTCGACCCGCTTATCTTCGCGGGCCTGAAATGCGATCTCTTCGACGACTTCGCGAATGTAATCGGGCACCTCGACCCGCTTTTTGTTATCGCGCGCAGTCCACGATTCCTGCGACGTGATGGACATCCCCTCGGCCAGCGTCACCGGATAGTGCGTGCGGATTTCGGAGCCAATGCGATCTTTCAAAGGCGTAATGATTTTCCCGCGCGCCGTGTAATCCTCCGGATTCGCCGTAAAAACCAGCAATACATCGAGCGCCAGGCGAATCGGATAACCCTTAATCTGCACGTCCCCTTCCTGCATGATGTTGAACAGGCCTACCTGGATTTTCCCCGCGAGATCGGGCAGCTCGTTAATGCCGAATATTCCGCGGTTGGCGCGGGGCAGCAGGCCGTAGTGAATCGTCAACTCGTCGGAAAGATTGCGCCCGCCGCGCGCTGCTTTGATGGGGTCGACGTCGCCGATCATGTCAGCGATGGTGACGTCGGGTGTAGCGAGCTTTTCGACGTAGCGCAGATCGCGCGCGAGCCACGCGATGGGAGTGGCCTCGCCTTCAGCGGCGGTCCGATCGCGGCACGTGCGGCAAAGGGGCCGATATGGGTTGTCGTGAATTTCGCAGCCTTCGACGACGGGAATCTGCGGGTCCATGAATGCCACAAGATTGCGCAGAATCCGCGACTTTGCCTGCCCGCGCAGCCCGAGCAAAATGAAATGATGGCGCGACAGGATGGCATTGATGATTTGCGGGATGACGGTGTCGTCGTAGCCGTGCAGGCCGGAGAAGAGTGCCTCGCCCTTTTCCATCTTGCACAGGAGATTCTCGCGAAGTTCCTGGCGGACAGACCGCTCCGCGATTCTTTCTTCCGGCCACTGACTGCGGCGAAGCTCACCGAGTGTTTTCGGCAGTTGGCTCATGAGGACCCCAATCCCTTATCACAATTTCAGACACAACCAATTCAATTCGTCGCAGTGCTCAGGGTGATGAGCGCCTACCGCCATTATAGTGGAACGCAAAGCGCGCCGATACCTCACAGGTAGGACTCAATTCAGGCCGTGCCCGTTGCCTCCAGCGCTGCGCCGAGCCTGCTGGCGGCGGGCGAGTCGGGGCAGGAGTTCCGTCATGCGGAGAAGAAGGAAGTCCCTACGATCGCTTCCCGCGCGCATTTCGAGGAGAGCTTGCTTTTGTTCGAGAGTAAGGGGCAAGCGGGCTGCCATTTTATAGGCGAGCGGTATTTCGGACTGGCGCTGGGCCCCGGGCCACGAGCGGCCGAACATCGCTGCGTGGCATTGGTCGAAAAGTTGAGTGAGGCTCGCTTCCTTTGTTGCGTCCTGTGGAGTGGCATCCTCGGGCAAATATTCAACGATGCCTTCGTGGTAGGGCTTTTCGCTGAGCAGCTCGATTAGCGTGAACACGGTGCGGCCTTCCGTCAAAATATCTATCCGGCCGTCCTGATATTCCTTTAAGGTCTGAACGATCTCCGCGGTGCAGCCAACGGTGGGGATGCCTTTCTCGCTGGCGAGAATCATTCCGAATTCGATCTTCTCCGCTAAACACACGGCAATCATCTGCTTGTAGCGCGGTTCAAAAATATGCAGCGGCAGCGGCATACCCGGGAATAGGACCAGGTCCAGCGGAAACAGCGGAATGCGCGTTGGTTTCATTTTGTTGTGCTGGCGAACCGATACCGGAAGTGCAGGACGATATTCAGCGAAGCGATGTCAGAGCCGATTGCATCTCATCGCGAGCGTGCATGTCGCCCGCCTTCTGTGCGACCACAACGCCGTCCGAGAGCAGCTTGCGTGCTTCATCAACACGCCCGAGGCGCGCGAGCAGTTGGCCAAACTGAAAGTAGCCCGCCACGTAAGTTGGATGCAGTTCGAGGAGCTTGCGAAAATGTTCGAACGCGGAGGGGTCGTCGCCCAGCTTCGCGCATTCGAGCGCAAGTCCGTAACGGGCGAAGGCGTCTTGAGGCTTTTCCGCGACAAATTGTTCCAAAACTTGGCGGCGCGATTTCTGAGTTTGGGCCATGAATCTAACACGCGTATTATAGCGGCGTCAGGCGCGAGCGCCAAGTGCGCAGCCGAATCAGCGAGTGGCCAACACATGCCGAAGAGCGGTCGGAAGCATCCAAAACGAGAGATGAAAGAAACGCCAGCCAAGCCCACAGGTCCGATAAAAGGCAAACGCATCAGCGCGTCTCGCTCCGAAATTGTGGAACTGGCGATGCCGAACGATGCAAATCCCCTCGGCACCATGATGGGTGGACGCGTGATGCATTTCATCGATATTGCTGGAGCGCTGGCGGCGCACCGCCACTCCAATAGCCTGGTGGTGACTGCATCGGTGGACTACCTCGATTTCAGGTATCCGATTCGCGTGGGAGAATTCCTGGTGCTGAAGTCGAGCGTGAACCGCGTGTTCCACAGTTCTATGGAAGTAGGCGTCAAAGTCTACGCGGAGAATATTCTGACTGGGGAGAGAAAACACACTAGCACTGCGTATTTAACATTCGTGGCGATCGATCGGGATCGCCGCACCCATCCAGTTCCGCCGCTGATTCTCGAAACGGCCGCCGACCGCCGCCGGTTTCGCGAAGCGGGCCAACGCCGCCGGATGCGCCTCGCCATGCGCCACAAACTCCCGCCGCGAGGCGAGTAGTTTTCGTCTCAGCCAGCCGCACCGAAATGTTTCTGCACTGCCTCCGCTGTCTGGAAACCCTGCTCGATGCATTTGCTGATCGACGGCCCTTCAAGGTAATTCCCGGAAAAGAAAAGGCCCGGAATTGTGCGCATGCCTTCGCGAATTTGCTCGACGATGTGGCCGTGCCCTAGGTTGTATTGCGGCAACGCTCGCGTATATCTCCACACCGATGAGGCGGCCGGTGGGCCGCTGATTTGAAGCACGCGTGCGTTTTCGTCCTGGATGATCTGCGCGATTTCGTTCTCGGTTTTTGCGACGATTCCAGTATCGGTCGCGCCTCCGGCAAAACTCGTAAGGGCCACCATTCCTTCGCGGGTACGGCCGGCGAACAGAGACGAATTCCACACCGTGCCCAGCGTGCGGAGCTTCTCGCGACGCGTTACGAGGAATCCGAAGCCGTCGAGAGCATTGCCGATTTGCTGCCGGTGATATCCCGACGCAATCACGGCGACCGGCGCGTAGGCGATTCCGGAAAGCGCGTGCGCGAGGGAGGGCGACAACGGACCGAGGAGAGTGGCAGCCGCGTATGCGGGAGTGGCTAGCACCAAAGCGTTTGACGGGAGCGATTCCTCCCGCCCTTCCTGCGTGATTCGGAGGTCGAATCGCGCGCGGCCGGCCGGATCGGAACTGCGGACGGCAACCGCGCGAGTGTGAACGCGGACGTTCTCGCCTAAGTTCTCAGCAAGTGCCTGCGTGAGAGTCCCCATGCCCTTTTCAAACGAACACAACGGCGGCGCCCCGGTCTGCTCCGCGGGGCGAGACTTCATCGCACCGCGCAGCACGCTGCCGTATTTACGCTCCCATTCGTCGAGCGTGGGGAACGCGGCGCGCAGGCTCAACTCCTCCGGGTCGCCCGCATAAACCCCGGACACGAAAGGTGAGACGAGATACTCCAGAATTTCGTGTCCAAACTTCCGCCGCACGAACGAAGCAACCGATTCATCCCCATCTGGGGGGCGCGTCTTGCGCAGCGCCTCCGAAATCAATTTAAGCCGCGAGCCTGCGCCGAGAAGGGAAGAAGTGAGCAGCGCCTTCGGCGACATGGGAATTTCCCGCAAATGGCCGTGCAGTAGAACGAAGCGAGACGCTTTCGGGTCCGCGCGCTGTAGTTTGTCTTCGATTCCCAACTCACGCACGAGGTTAAGAAGCACTTCCGTGGCCTGAAAGCTTTGCGGCCCCGAATCGAAGAGAAAACCGTCCCGCTCCACCGTGCCTATCAAGCCTCCAACGCGGTCTTCCGACTCAATAAGCGTAAAGGGCAAGCCGATCTGCCGCAGGCGATAGGCGCAGGCAAGGCCACAGATACCGCCGCCAATAATCGTCACATGGTTTGGTTCGAGCATGCTGCCGTGGCGCGCCTCTAAAGCGTTTTCGAAAAGAGCGGGCGCTGGTCCATTTGCTGCTCGCGCAGGTAACGGTCAAACGTCATGGCTACGTTGCGGATAAAAATACGTCCAAGCGCGGTGACGCGAATTTCTCCCGGCTCAAGAATCACCAGCCCTTCGGAGCGGAACTCTTCGAGCTTCGGGAGTTCCTGCGAGAAGTACTCGTCGAACGAAATCGAGAATTCGCGCTCCACTTCGTGCTTGGGAATCACGGTATGGCACAGCAATCGGCCAATGACGGCGCGGCGGATCAGATCATCGAGAGACAGCCGGTATCCGCGCATTGTGGCGATGCCGCGTTCGTTCACCGCCGCTTGATAGGCGGGTACTTCTCGCCGATTTTGCGCGTAGGCCTCGCCGATCGAACTTATGGCGCTCACGCCCATACCATAGAGATCGGCGCCGGCCTTGGTGGTGTAACCCTGAAAATTGCGATGCAGTGTGCGGTTCCGCTGCGCGACTGCCAGCTCATCACCGGGACGGGCGAAGTGATCCATGCCGATATAGAGGTATCCCGCGTCGAGAAAACGCTCCAGGCCGGCGCGAAAGATTTTGAACTTCTCCATTCCTTCCGGCAGATGCGCTTCGAACGAACCTTGCTGCTTTTTGAGCCAGGGCACGTGAGCGTAGCTGAACATCGCGACGCGGTCCGGCGCGAGCGTGAGAGCCAGATCGATGGTGTCCTTGAAGCTGGCCGCAGTTTGATACGGGAGGCCGTAAATCAAGTCGATATTCAAACTCTCAAAGCCCAGCTCGCGCGCCGTCAGGATCAGGTCGCGCGTTAACTCATAGGGCTGGACGCGGTGAATCGTCTCCTGCACCTTCGCCTGAAAATCCTGGATGCCCATGCTGAGGCGGTTGAAACCGAGTTTGCGCAGCATTTCCAGGTGTGCGCGGTTCGTGACGCGTGGATCGACTTCGATCCCGATCTCAGCGTCCGTCGCAAACGTAAATCGCTCGCGCGCGTAGCCGAACAGGTCTTCCATCTGCGGGGGCGTCAGATACGTGGGCGTACCCCCGCCCCAGTGAAATTGAATCACCGGCCGCTCTTTCGAAACGAATCGCCCAACGTGATCGATCTCGCGTTTCAGCGCTTCGAGATAAGGAATTGCGACATTCTTATCCTTCTGGATCGATACGTTGCACGCGCAGAACAGGCACAAGCTCTCGCAGAACGGGATGTGCATGTATAGAGAAAGCGGCGTGCGCTTTGCATCGGCCTGCACGTAAAACTTTTCCAGATCGCCAGGCCCTATATCGTCTTTCCAAACGGGTGCCGTCGGATAACTGGTATAGCGCGGACCAGGCCGGTTGTATTTCTCGAGCACCGCATCGGAAATCTGCCCGATCTCGAGTTTCTCCGCGGGTTTGTGTGTGGCGTCTGGCATTGCTTATTCCGCGGGCGCCACCTGCGCCCGCGCCGGAAGCGGCGCGGTTTGCCCAGCTTCGACGAATGCTTTCGCACTCGCAACGGGCGTCGTAGGCAAAATTCCGTGGCCGAGATTCAAAATGTGTCCCAGGCCGCCCGTCTTATCAACCGCGGCGCGCGCAGCGGCGCGGGTCTCGGGCTCGGGCTCAAGCAGCACCCGTGGGTCTACATTCCCCTGAAGCGCCACACGTCGGCCAAGCTTCTCACGCGCTTTCGCCAAATCCGTCTGCCAGTCGACACTGACGACATCGGCTCCAGACCGCGCCATGCTCTCGATCAAATGCGATGAGCCTTTCGCGTAAAGAATCTTCGGTACGCCCTGCGCCTTCAATTTCGACAGAACCATCTGCGTCGCAAGCAATTCAAATGCTTCGTAATCAGCCGCGCTCAACTCGCCGGCCCAGGTGTCGAACAGCTGCACCGCCGTTGCGCCGGCCGCGATTTGCGACTGCAAGTATGATGACGTGGCGCCCGCAATTTTCTCCAGGAGTTCGCGAACAAGTCTCGGTTCCGCTTTGAGCATCCGCTTGGCGGTGGAAATGTCGCCACGCGTTTGCCCTTCAATCATATAGCAAGCAAGCGTCCAGGGCGCCGCGGCAAAGCCGATCACCGGGACGCTCGGCCCCGCGGCGCGGCAAATCGCGCGAATGGCGCCGCCCACGAATTTCGTTTCGCGCTCCGGGTCGAAATCGCGAAGGCGGCGAAGGCCTGCGGCATCGCGAATTGGATTCGAAAGCACCGGCCCAGAATCGGGAACGGCAAGAGCCATGCTCATCGCTTCGGCGACGATCAGAATGTCCGAGAAAACAATGATTGCGTCCACTCCCAGCGTTCGAAACGGTTGCAGCGAGACTTCCGCGGCCAGGTCCGGCGTCTTACAAATTTCAAGAAAGGAATGCTTCGCGCGAACGGCCTGATATTCGGGAAGATAGCGCCCTGCTTGGCGCATGATCCAAACGGGCACGCGGTCTACGGGCTCGAATCGGCACGCGCGCAGGAACAGCTCTTTCCGGTTTTCGTTTGCGTTGAGCATATGAAAAGATTCCGCGGTCATAATAACAGAAGGGAATCGGCGCCGCACGGAGACCCGTGGTGCGGAAAAGTTCTATTTCCCGCGCTGTCAGGGCACGGCTTCAGGTGTGCCGCAACCGTGATGGAACCGAAGGGGTTTTAACCCCTGAGGCGTCGGCGGGTATCCCCCTATCCGCACGCCCGGCACAGGTCAATGCGAGATGAAATCCCGGATCAGCGAATTCACGAGGTCGGATTTTTCGTGGACGATCCAATGCGTTGCATCGGGAACGCGCTTGATAAATAGATTCGGGACGTAATGTTCGAGCCCATTTAAATTCCCAGTCAGCAAAGCCGTATCGCTTTCGCCCCAGATCACCATCGTCGGCACATTCACCTGAAGCGACGTTTGCCCCTCGAGCCCATGGATGGGCTCTTCGCGGCCCGCGGGAACCGGCCCGATTTTTGATGCGCGATAGTAGTTGAGGCCGCCGGTCAACGCTCCCGGCTGAGTCCAAGCGTCTAGATACGCGAGCCTGTCCGCTTCGTTGAGATGCCCCTGGCGGATCCCTTCCTCGAGAACAATTTGTTGCAGCACGGCGCAATTATCGGCGGAAAGAACTTCCTCCGCCTGCGGGCTGCGAAACATCAGCATGTACTGGCTGGCTTGTTGCTGCGCCGGATTCTCGTGCAACTCGCGCTGGAAAATCGCCGGATGAGGGGCATTGATAATCACGAGTTTTTCGATAATTTCGGGACGCGCCACAGCCACGACCCAGGCAACCACTCCGCCCCAGTCATGCCCCACCAGGCAGCACGATTTCGCACCAAGTTTCCCGATCAGCGCCACGATGTCGCCGACGAGG
>Ga0185299_10004575_pt1 | contig 16553 bp, 11 predicted proteins | sample PaiPotPPA55metaG_FD_128002 | JGI IMG/M metagenome (GOLD analysis project Ga0185299, IMG submission 128002) | Iron sulfur acid spring bacterial and archeal communities from Banff, Canada, to study Microbial Dark Matter (Phase II) - Paint Pots PPA... ...
CACACGTGTAGGGTTAGGCGAGCGATCACTTTCATAAACACCCCTTACCCCACAGAACTCACTTTTCTAGGTTGAGTAAGATTTTAACCGGGAATGGAATACATCAGCGAGGGAGCTATAGATTACGGAAGTAACTACCAAAGCGCACGCCGGAGCAAGTAGCCATCCATAAGAAACCAGGACGCTGTACTGTTGCAACGTACTCAGCATGTTACCCCAACTCGGCACCGGCTCATTCACTCCAAGGCCGAAGAAGGAGAGCGTCACTTCGGCGGCAATATACCGCGGAACCAGCAGCGCCGCCTGGGTAAGCAACACGCCAAACGTTTCGGGCAGAATGTGGCGCCGGAGGAGGTAGAAATCAGATCCGCCGAAGCCGCGTGACGCCAGAACGTAGTTCCGATTTCGGGCGCTGAGAACCACTCCTCGCACCAGCCTGGCGGGCCGGGCCCAGCCAATCAGGCCGATGACGCCGGTCAACAGAAAGAACGTGCGGATCGTACTCAGATGCAATGGCAGGAATGCCCGCACCCCAAGCAGGAAATAGAGCCAGGGCAGCGAGAGAAACAGCTCCGTTATGCCCATCAGCGACTCGTCAATCCACCGGCCGTAGTAGCCCGCGATGACGCCGAGAATGCTTCCGGCGAGAAGCGCAATGAAAGTTGCCGTGATTCCAGCGGCGACCGAAATCTGGCCGCCGACCAGGACGCGCGACAATTCATCCCGGCCATAACCGTCGGTCCCAAAGAGCAGGACCTTGCCTGGCTCCGCAACTCCGAACAAATGCGTGCCCGTTTCGTAGATCCCAAGAAACTTGTAACTCGTCCCACTTACAAAGAATTGAACTGGATATTCATGGCTGCGGTCTTCTTGATAACTTCCTTGATAACTATCGGGCTGATCGCCGCCCAGCCCACTCGTCCATACGTACACAAACGGACGTAAATGGAATCCCACGCTGTCCTTGAAATGCACCCGCGTGGGTGGAGCATACGGCAGCTCGCGGTTCTGAGTAGTTGGATCGTAAGGCGCAAAGAAACCGGCAAACAGCAGGACCAGATGCAGTCCCGCGAGCAACACAACCAATATGGCGGTCCTAGTGCGCATCCGCCGCCTCTTTGCGAATTCGCGGGTCCAACGCGAGCAGCATTATGTCCGCAACCAGGTTCCCGCCCACCATGAATAACGCGGAGAACATAATTCCGCCGATGACGAGATATAAGTCACGAGATAGCGTCGCCTCCAGTATCAACGGCCCCAGGCCGGGCCATCCGCAAACAACCTCAACCAAGAGCGATCCACTGAGCAAGCCAGCCAGAGAAAAGCCGAGAAGCGAAACGGCTGGATTCGCGGCAACCGGGAGCACATGCCGAAACAGACGTCTGGCCCGGCTGATCCCAAACCCCCGCGCAGCTTGCACGTAAGGAGCGCCTAGCACTTCGAGGACGCTGGCGCGAACGTGCCTGACAATTACAGCGGTTTCGCAAAGCACCAGGACGAATGCCGGCAGCGCCAGGTGGAGTAGGACGTCCTGCAATTTCGCCCAGGCGGAGAGGCCCTCGTAGTCGGCCGACATCATTCCGCCGACGCGCAGGATTCGCCAACGAACTGCGATCGCGAGCAGCGCCACCGCAATCACAAGTTCAGGAACAGAAACGAGGAATGAGCTCGCAAGGTTGACCGCCTTGTCCAGCAAACCACCACGCCGGTCGGCCGCCCACACGCCCAACGGAACGGAGATCATCCAAGTCAGAAGCAGCGCAGTAGTTGTGAGCAGCAGCGTGTTTTTTGCTCGGCTCCACAACAACGGCGCCACGGGTGTATTGTATGCGATGGAATATCCAAGATCAGCGTGCAGGGCGGATTTCATCCAGCGCCCGTATCTCACCAGAAGCGGCTGGTCTAATCCGTAATGGGAGCGCAGGGCCGCAATCGTTTCCGGCGAGATCTGTGGATTAAGCCGCATTTCGTCAAAGAAACTTCCTGGCGCCATTTCCGTGAACAGGAAGCAGAGTGCCGACACTCCGATGAGTAACAGAACCGCGCGCACCAGCCTGCGGCCAAGGTAGTTCACGCCGACGCCCCCGTGATCGCCGCGAGATTGGACGCTGCTGCTTTTGCCGAGGCCAGCAGTTTTTTCGTTGCGGCATGGGTGGGACTGGAAATGATCTGCTGGGTGGGGCCGACCTCCACAGTCTGCCCTTCGCACATAACTCCGATCACGTCCGCCAATCGCGCCACCAGCGCCAGATCGTGAGATATCAGAAGATAAGTCAGCGAGTGCGCCGCTTGCAGGTCGAGCAGTAGGTTGGCGATTTGTGCCTGGGTGGATAAGTCCAGTCCGGAAAGCGCTTCATCCAGAACCAGAAGCTGCGGCCGCAGAGCAAGTGCGCGCGCCAGCGCGAGACGCTGGCGCTGCCCCCCACTGAAGTGAAGGATCGATCGGTTCATCCAATCGGGAGCGAGCCCAACTTCCACCATCAAGTCGCGAACGAGATCACGGCGACTCTGTCGATTGCGGCCACCATCCACCCTCTGGCCGCCTCGGGCCCCCTTGGCGCGGATCAGAAGCGGCTCTGCGACGACTTCCAGCGCTGAGAAGCGCGGGTTCATCGAAGTAACCGCATCTTGAAATACCATCTGGATGCCGGATCGAAAGGGAACCAATTCGCGTGAATCCAGATGCGCGATGTCGATCCCCTGAATCAGGATTTGTCCCGAGTCCGGCCTTTCCAGGCGTGTCACGCATCGCGCCACGGTGGACTTCCCCGATCCCGACTCTCCGACCAGCGCCAACGTTTGGCCGCGCGGGATCTCGAAATCGACGCACCTCACAGCGGCCACGGGGACGCGTTTCCGCCACAGACCGCCCCGGACGTATTGTTTCGAGAGTCCCTTGACGCGCAGCAAGCTCTGGACTGTTGCTCCTTTAGTCGCTGAATCAGTCGGCAAGTAAGTTGGCAAGTTACTCCCCATACTTGAAGCAGTTCACAGGTCGCGAGGGCTCGGGCATGAACTCGCGCGGATAGCGGCGTGAACAGATATCCATCCGTTCGGAACAGCGCGGCTCAAATCGGCAGCCGACGGGGATGCAGGCCGGGTCGGGAGATTCACCTTCGATCGCCGGAAGCCGGACTCTAGGACTTGATCCTGTCACCATTGAGGCCGCCGCGATTCGCAGCAGGGCCTGTGTATAAGGATGTAGTGGCCGCCCAAAGATCTCGGTGCTGCTCCCGACTTCCACAATGCGGCCGGCATACATTACTGCAATTCGATCGGCGAATCCCGCAAACAACGCTGGGTCATGGCTGATGACCAGAATCGCAGTCCGATGTTGCTTTCGAATCTGCGACAACAGCGCGAGGATTTCTGCCTGCAAGGTCGCGTCGAGTTTGCTGGTAGGTTCATCGGCGATTAAGAGAGCCGGCCGGCACGCCACCGCCTGCGCAATTGCGATCCGCTGACGCTGACCACCGCTGAGCTGATGAGGATATGCGGAATAAACCTCCTCTGGATGATCGAAGCCGACCTCTCGAAACAGTTCGATGACTCGTTCCCGGCGCTGCTGTGCGTTGAGTGGCAAATGCGCGCGCAACACTTCGGCGACCTGCGAACCAGCCGTCATTATGGGATTGAGCGAAAGCGCCGGATCTTGCGGGATCAGCGATATTTCCCGACCTCGGATCGCGCGCAATTCCCTCTCGGACAGATTCAGCAAGTTGCGGCCGCAGAACAGAATTGTCCCGCCCTCGCATTTCGCGTGCGGCGCCAGCAACCGCAGCAGTGCGCTCGCCAGTGTGCTCTTGCCGCAGCCGGATTCTCCCAGTATCCCGACGATCTCCCCCGAGCGAACCTCGATGCGGACGCCATCCAAGGCGCGTATTGGCTCGCCTTCTTCGGGAGAGTACGTAACCGTCAATTCCCGCACCTGCGCAAAATATTCTCTTGAGCTATCCACCAGGCAATAACCCCCTGGTCAGATCTTACCCATAACGCCTCGGCTAGCAATTGCCTATTAAGGAGCGGAGTGCAGCGCACCCTGCCGACTCGGCACTTCCTCGGATCGTGTTCCACAATCCCCCCGCACTCTTTCGTTCTCAGGTCGCTCGAACATTGTGGGCCAACTCCGATTCATTCCCGCGACCGTATGTGATACTTAAGAAGAGTCGCGCGACCCAGATCACCCACGGAGCCGATGAAATGCACCAAAGTCGATGATCGCCACCATCAGAGCTGCTGATCACGAGGATGTCCCGGCACTGTCGAAATTCCCCGTCCGCGCGTACAAGTTTGAGCCGTCAGATTTTCACTTCGACCCGCGGCTGCTGAAGTGGAAGTACCTCTATCCAAGGGCTGGTTGGCAAGGGAGCCGCAGCTACTTGTTTGAGAGAAGCGGGGAAATCGTTGCTCATGGTGGGATTTCCCCGGTATCTTTTCGTCTACCGACGGGCCGGATCGTTAGCGGCCACGTAATTGTGGATTGGGCTGCGGACTCTAGCACGCCGGGCCTCGGCGTGATGATGTACCGCAAGTTGATGCAAACGGCTTCCACTTCTTTTGCCATCGGGGGCGAGCCGGATACGCGCAAGATTCTCCCGCGCATTGGGTTTCGTCATGTCGGGGACGCTTCGATCTACGCCGCCTGGTTGCGTCGATGGCTGGAATTTCGGACACGCCCCAGTACCGGGCGATCCCTTCTGCGCCTGCTGCACGCCAGAGCGCTCTCACGAATTGCACCTCCCCCATGACTGTCCCTGACTGTGAGAGCGCTTTTAATCCTCGGTTTTTTCTGTATGATAACCATCCGGGACTCGCCGCGGGCCGAACTCTCGGCGAATCTTAAATGCGGTTTTTTGAAACAGGCGCCATCAACCGGGATCGCCGTTCCATCCCAGATGGATTCCTAACACGACTGCTTGAGAAATGAGGACATGTACGCGTTACTGCCGCTCGGTACTCTCGTCTCTTTTTCTTTTCTTCTTGTTTACCGCAACGCTATCGCTTCGGGGACAAAATGGTCCCGTGGGATCCACCACCGTTCAACTGAACCACCTCACATCTTTCTCCGCGCTACCCAACGGAATCGATCTCCGAGATGGCGATGCCCGCATGCAAATCGTCGCGTTGCGTGAAGACGTCGTGCGCATTCGCGTGTCGCGCTCCAATGAGCTTGCGGAAGACGCCTCTTGGGCGGTCCTCAAAGAGGCGCGAGAGAGTCGCGTCACGGTGGCGCCAACCAATACCGCGGACGCTGTCGGCTTCCAGACAGGAGTCCTCCGGGTCTCCCTGAACCGTCAAACCTTCGCGCTAACGATCTCCGACCGTGACGGCAACATTCTTCAGCAGGACGTGCGGCCCGTTGAATTTCATGGCGAGTCCTTTCAGGTCTACAAGGCGATGCCGCTCGATGAGCACTACTTCGGCCTGGGAGACAAGCCCGGCCCGCTGGATCGGCGCGAACAGGCTTTCTCACTGTGGAACACCGATGCCTATAGCTTCCAGGAGTCTACCGATCCCCTCTATAAGGCTATCCCTTACTTCATGACGTTCCGGGCTGGTCGCGCGCTCGGAGTCTTCGTCGACAATGCCTGGCGCAGCAGCTTTGACTTTGGCAAGCAGCTACCTAATGTCTATTCTTTCGGCGCTGTGAGCGGACCGTTGGATTACTACGTCTTTTACGGACCTACTCCGAAGCACGTAGTAGAAACATACGCGTGGCTGACCGGAACCATGCCACTTCCTCCTATCTGGGCTCTCGGGTTTCAACAGTCGCGTTACAGTTACACCCCGCAGTCGCGAGTGATCGAAGTCGCAGACCGCTTGAGGGCGGATCATATCCCCGCCGACGTTATTTATCTGGATATCGACTACCAGAAACAGAACCGTCCCTTCACCGTAGATCGCGAACGTTTCCCTGACTTTCCCGGAATGATCTCGCAACTTAAATCGAAGAACTTCCATATCGTCGTCATTACGGATCTGCATATCGCCAACTTCCCTGGTCACGGCTACTCGCCCTACGACAGCGGCATTGCGGGCGACCACTTTCTAAAGAATCCCGATGGCAGCGTTTACTCCGGCGATGTGTGGCCAGGCCCCAGCGTCTTCCCGGACTTCACGCGCGCGCAGACGCGCGAATGGTGGGGCACGCTCTATCGGGACTTCTCAAAGATGGGCGTTGCCGGCTTCTGGAACGACATGAATGAACCTTCAGTCTTCAACACTCCGACGAAGACGATGCCCGAAGACGTGGTGCACCGCATCGACGAACCTGGATTTGTGAAGCGTACGGCGAGTCATTCGGAGATTCACAACGTGTACGGGATGGAAAACTCGCGAGCAACTTTCGATGGGCTGAAGCGGCTCAATCCGGACTTGCGACCGTTTGTACTGACGCGCGCCAGCTACGCCGGTGGACAACGTTATGCCGCGACCTGGACCGGCGATAACAGTGCCACGTGGAATCATCTTCGCCTGACAACGCCGATGCTCGAAAATCTTGGGCTGAGTGGCTTTGCGTTGACTGGAGCGGACGTCGGCGGATTCGCAGGAACACCGCAACAGGACTTGCTCACAAAATGGCTTGAGATTGCTTCGTTCCAGCCCATCGACCGGGATCATGCCGAGAAAGGGACTGGCGACCATGAACCGTGGATCGGCGGCGCGGAGCCCGAATCTATCCGCAGACGATTTATCGAAGAGCGCTACCGGCTGATGCTCTATCTCTACACGCTCGCAGAAGAAGCATCGCGCACGGGAATGCCGATCGAGCGTCCGCTCTTTCTTGAATTTCCCGACGCTGCGAGAGACCATCATCCGATCGATATCGATCCTAAGGCAGCTGGCGAGTTTCTTCTCGGCCCTGACATCCTCGTAGCAGCCCCGCCCTATCCGGACAAACTCGATAATTATGACGTCGAGTTTCCATCGGCAAGCTGGTACGACTACTGGACGGGGCAACTTGTTCCGAAGCCCGTGCCGGTGGCTCCGGCCCCCAACGCTCCGGCGAGTCCAGCCGATCTGGTGCCGCTCAGAGCCTCGATACACCCAGAACTCGCCTCCCTGCCGGTGTTTGTGCGCGGAGGAGCGATTCTGCCGATGGCACCTCTGACGCAAAGTACCGATGAGACGCCCCGGGGTCCGCTTACCCTGCGCGTCTACGCGGGCGATGCGTGCGCTGGACACCTCTATCTAGATGATGGAAAGACTTACGCGTACAAGACAGGCGCCAGCCTGCGCATGGATTTCCATTGTGAGGTAACCGCTGATGGCTTGCGGCTCCGCCTGGGAGAGCATGAGGGCTCCTACCCTGCATGGTGGCAGCAAATTAGCGTCGAGATCTACGGCTGGTCGCCGATCAAACACACAGCGCGCCTCGATGGCAGCACTGTCGAAACAGCGATGAACTCATCCTCGGGAAAGGTGGCTCTCACTATCAAAGACAACGGACGAGGGGCGGTGTTAGAGCTCGAGTAAACTGAACGGACAATTAGCCGGGCTGGTCGGCTCGCGACACCTACGCACGACCTTGCACCTCATCTCGGGGCAGTCCCGATAGGGTTCTATCGTTTCCCGGTACTAATCCTAGAGGCGAACTGGAAGCAGTGCCCCCCTGGCCGCCGAGCACTGCGTTCTCTCCAATCCACGTTGTCGGAGCACTGCGTTCTCTCCAATCCACGTTGTCGAGTGAGGTAAGCGTGAGGGTTCATCATCATTTGCTCGATTGCAGCACATGCAGGGCCGCGTGGCTCTGTGCAACCGGTGGCGGAACATCACCCTTCAACATCATCCACAGAATGCGGTTATAGAGCTGATCGTCCACGCGATCGGGTGCGCTGAGATCCAGGCCCTCCGACAAGCGTGCAGCTGCAGTATTCTGCGGATTCTTTTCATTCAAGTCCTGCGTGGGGATGATTGGGTCGTAAGGCGTCAGGTCGGGCGCCCGCGCGAAGAGTTCCGCCAGGGATCGGCTGAAGTAGTCGAACTTGGAGAGCCGCCCCATGCCGAGGATGTCCTCGATCGCCGCGACCACATCCGTCGTGTTGATGAAGCGATGCACCGTGCCCGGCCGGCTGTAGGCCGAGATGGCGTAGAACGGCGCGCGATGCGAATCGGTGTGGTCGGGTCCCGCCTGCGCGTCGTCTTCTACGACGAAGATCACCGTGTCCTTCCAATACGGGCTGTGCGAGAGCGCCTGCACGATCCGTCCAAGAGCGAGGTCGTTGTCGGCCATGCACGCGCGCGGCGTGCACTTGCCCGGACGCCCGGCGGCCAGATGGTCCATCGGCAGCCACATGACTTCGAGTTGTGGCATGTTGCCGTCGCGCACATAGCGCTGGAGTTCGGTGATCCACACATCAGCGCGCTTCTGATCCTGCGTAACCAGATCCATCGGGACGTAGTCAGGGTTCACGTCGGCGCCCAAGTCGCGTTGCGTCACCGGCCAACCGGGATCCCCCTTGACCATTTCGCCGTAGTCGCGGAAAGTGATGCCCTCTCGGATCGCGAGCGTCCAGAGGAAGCCGCGTTCCGGCTCATCGATTTCTTCGCCGTCCATGTCGGCCCGCTTGCCTGCGTAACCGGAGGGCACGATCTTCTCAGCGTAGTTCGTGACGTAGGCGGCGGTGGACCAGATGTGTCCTTGCGAACTGACCTCGGCATTCACGAAGAAGCGATCGAACAGGCCGAAGCGCCGCGCCAGCGCGTGGTGGTTTGGGGTGATGGTGATGTCGGGGAAATAGACGAGGCTCGCGTCGCCATCGCCTTCTTTCATGTCTCCGAGTACCTGATCATAGGTGCGATTCTCTTTGATGATGTAGACGACGTGTCGGAACGGCGGATAGCGTCGCGCCGCAGGCCTGTGCTGCCAGTTATTGGCGGCGACGACGCGCTCGGTGAAGCTAGCCAGTTGCGGCGGCGGCAGTGATGCGGAGAGCACGCGCAGTGTGCCATTCAACTGTCCGAGCGTGTACGATGTCGGCTAACTGTCCGAGCGTGTACGCTGTCGGCTTCTCGTTCGGCCAGTTGGTGAGCGGTACGGGGCCGTCGGGGTTGGCATGAGTGCCGTGTCCTTTTCCCGAGAGCACGAGGAGTTGATCACCGACCTCGGCGATCGCGGTGGGATACCAGTCGGTCGGAACGCGCCCGAGCAACTTGCCGGTGGTTACGTCGAAGACGGCAATGGCATTGTTGTCGGCTTCTGCTACCAGCAGACGCTTGCCATCGGAGGTAAGTGCGACGGCGTTGGGTGTGCTGCCCTCGGGCGGGGCACCGGGTGCGGCATCGTGCAGATAGCGCGCGACCTTCCGCAGGTTCGTGTCGACGACGGCCACGCGGTCGCTACCCGCGAGCGTGACGTACAGCGTCGTTCCCTTCACCGCCAGCGCCGACGGATGCCGACCAACCTCGATCCGGCCGAGATACGCGAGCGTTCCGTCTGCCAAAACGCGGAACTGCGACACCGTGCCGCCGCCCCAAGCCGAGACGAACACTTGACCGTCCGCCGCGATCGCGACGTCATAGGGATAATGATCGGTAGAAAACCGTTGCGTGATCTCGCCGGTCGCGGCGTTCACCACTGCGAGCCGATCGCCGACATCCTCGACGACATAAAGGAATTTTCCGTTGGGCGAGAACGCCAGTCCCGCCGGATAGCTTGTGCCCGTGCCGTCCGCCGCTTTTGCCTTCGCCAGTTCGAACTTGTTCTCGAGGGTGGCCGCGCCGTCTTTCCATGCGTAGACAAAGAGTATGTCAGTGTTGCCACCGGAGACGCAGAGGTGATGGCCGTCGGGCGAGAAGGCGGCGCCGTAGAACGCACCATCCTGGAGCAGCGTCTGCGTGACCTTCCGCGTCTTCAGATCGACGACCTGAACGCCCTGCTCGCGCCAGCCGCTGAGCACGACCACGGCTCTGTCCTTTTCAGGCGTGAGTACGAGATCGATCGGCAAGCTGCCAAGGTCAGCCGCTTCGCCGGCGGGATCGAGTCGCACACCGGTCGGCAGCGGGGAAGTGAAGAGCGGCTTCCTTTGGGCGGACACCAACGTGCACAGCAGTGCAGAAAGCGAGAGAGCGAGTCGACAGATACGGAGCGAAAACATAACAGGCGTTCCTCACAGACTTGGCACAACACATGACATATTGCGGATGTTCCTGCGTCCATCAGACTGGAGCTTACATATCGTACCGAATCGGCCCATTGCGCGATGCCATGTTTCTCTCATAGGTAAAAAACTAGATGAAGATTGGCTGCCGAGCCAATCATGGGCACAGAACAACAGAACAACTACCGTGCACACCATGAGATTCGTTTCATGCTCCCACCGTATAGGGAAGCCTAAAGCATCAGCGCAAGGTGGTGCGACGGTGTCTGGATCATACTTCTTAGTGGTTTCTCAAATGCACATGGCGAGTCTGCGTATCCCATCGTGAATCTGGCGCGCATCGTCCCGCCATAACCGAGAATTAAACCGCCCACCAGAGGCGGTTGCGCACAGCACGATGACAAAGGCATAGCTGATATTCCCATCTCAGCGGCCCTCAACGAAATCGCCACATCATTGACGCCCCGCGAGAGCAGCGCCACCAGGCGCATTCCCGCTTCGGATGCTCGGCTCGCTGGCCATACAGAGATAAGGAATTTTCCGATTCCGGACTGAGCGGTCGGGCCTAAGACGTAATTCGGTTCCTTCCGGTTTGCCCGTGATCCAGGCAACATCGCAAAGGTCGCGTGAATGGGCGTCGGTGAGGTCACAGGTTCTTCATGCGGTAATGGCCGACGTGTTGAATCCCTCTGCTCCGCAGGAATGGCTGTGCGATCTGGGACGCATTGTCTTCAGCGTGAATAGTGACGCACACAGAGTGCGATGGGCAGGCCCACGCAGAACCAGTGCTCGACGAACTCGAAGGCCATGTACACGAACGGCGTGTCCCCCTTCGGTGCAGCTGAGAGTGGCAACACGACGATATGCATGAACAGGTAAACCATGGCGCCATAAATGAGGCCGTAAAGGACGGCGCGGCTGACTAGGAATGTGAGTTTGCGGCTGGCCAGATAGTAGACGGTTGCCGCGCTGAGCGCGATTACGAAATGAAGGACGACTCCCAGAACGGCGGTTTGCGTGCCTCCGCTATACGACTTCAAGCCGAGGATGCCGCTGGCAATGGTTTGCGGAATGAGAATTGGCCGGCGAGGACTGTAGACGGCGATCGCGTAGGCGAGATCCAATACGCCGACAATCAAACCACCGACGACGATGGCCGGAAACGGGCGCGGCTGTCCGAAGGATGAAGCTGCAAAACCATCATTCATCGAGTTTGCCATGCGGAATCTCCCATGCGGGTTTCGTTTGCCGCGCAATATTGGGTTTTAGATCAAGCTCTTAGAAGAGTTTCATCCATTCTTGTTCGGCTTCATGAGCTTGATCGTGTTTAGTTTGCCTTGTGCACGAACCCGTTCTCAATTCATTGAGAAGCGCCGCACTATGATCGCGATGGGCAGCCCGACACAGAAGATGTGTATGACTATGCCAATGGCCATCATCTTGAAAGAAAGCGGAAATTTTATAGCTCCAGAGAGCGGCACCACAACGCGATTCATGAAGAAGTAGACAGCGATGCCATACAGGACACCAGAAGTCGCCGCGTGCTCAAGAAGGAAGGTAACCCAACGGGTCGCTGTAGAGTAGACAGTTGCTGCGCAAAATGCGATGAAAAACTGACAGAAAAGCCCAAGCAAAGCGGTTGCGATCCCGCCCTCGAAGGACCGCGGACCCAGCAGGCCCGCGGCGATCCCTTGCAGTAGCCGCATCGGTGGCTGTCCGTAGTGACCATAGACGACGAGCGCGGCGGTAATGTCGAGAACTCCGCAAGCGAGTCCGGCGCACAGGATTGCGAATAGAGGGTTCGGACCCTGCAATGATCCTGTAGCAGTAGCTGGATTCATGTGTTTCTCCGGTCGAGTTGTATTTGAACTAATCGGATTCAGAGCGCGCAACCCTGGCATATCGTCCATCCCTAACTTGAATGCCTCTTACCTCCTTCTACCTGCACGATCTCCTCGGGTGGACCGTGACCGAGACTGTGCGCTTGATCGGAGACCGCGTACATCTTCAACTCGCTCCAACGCCCTCGACTGGCAATGGGTGGCCTGCCGCAGGAACAGTACAGGATCCATTCTTCCGAGAATCCCGCAGCAAGGGGCATCAGGTACGACCCGTTACGGTATGGACTGAAACCAACCAAATACCGAGTGAGACACTTCGGACATTCCACACAATGCCGAACGCGAGACATAGCGATGCCGTATGGCGACGAGGGGTACACCGATTGTTATTCCCAAAGTCGTCCAAACAATGGTCGGAAACAATACCCACTTGACGCAATTTGGACATAACCATTATGATCCGGCGCAATGAAGAGAGTAGCCTCCGGGATTCTCCCCATGATCGCGGTTAACCGGAAGGCACCGCGGGCTCTTCACCGGCAGATCTATGACGCGTATCGCGCGGCCATTGTCAACGGCAGCCTGCGGGCAGGGCAACGAATTCCGTCAACCCGAGTGCTCGCATCCGAAATCCGTGTTTCGCGCTTCCCGGTTTTAAATGCGTATGCCCAACTTCTCGCGGAGGGCTATTTCCAGAGCCGCGTAGGCGCAGGAACCGTCGTTTCTAGTTCTCTACCGGATCAACTGACGTCGAGCAAGCCAACCGGCGCCACATCCGTGCCAACCCACTCCGGACCTCGGCCGATCGCAAAACGCTCTTCGATCCTTCCCCGTGTTGAAGATGTCCCTTGGCTGAAGAACTGGGGTGCATTTCGCGTAGGCCAGGTAGCTATTGATCAATTTCCTCTCCGCGTCTGGTCCAACCTGGTTGCGCGCCATTGCCGAATAATGGACGCGCAGTCTTCTCACTACGGCGAGCAGATGGGCTCCAAGGCACTGCGCGAAACGATCGCGAACTATCTGAGGACCGCGCGTTCACTGCGCTGCGAAGCGGAGCAGGTCATGGTCGTCAGCGGTTCGCAGCAAGCGCTCGAGATCTCGGCTCGGGTTGTCTTGGACCCTGGGAGTCGCGTGTGGGTAGAAGAACCCGGTTACCGCTTGGCACGAGATGTCTTCGCGTTGAATGGCTGTCATCCTGTTCCCGTTCCTGTCGACACGGAAGGTCTGGATGTTGCCGCCGGCATCAAGCAATGTCGCAAGGCGCGAGCCGCGTTTGTTACGCCGTCTCATCAATTTCCGCTCGGCGTAACCATGAGTGCCTCACGCCGCCTGCAGTTGGTGGACTGGGCGCAAAGCTCGGGATCGTGGATCATCGAGGATGATTATGACAGCGAGTATCGGTACGAGAGCTTGCCCATCGCATCTTTACAGGGGCTCGACGCAAACTCGCGCGTGATCTACATCGGCACCTTCAGCAAAGTCCTCTTTCCGTCTTTGCGTCTCGGTTATATCGTCATTCCTTCGGATCTTGTCGACCGTTTTCTCGCCATCCGCCGGGTGATGGATTTAGGCCCGGCAAGCTTCTATCAGGAAGTGCTCGCGGACTTTATTCAGGAAGGACATTTTGCGCGCCACATCCGAAGAATGCGGGTCCACTACGGCAAGCTAAGGAGCACGTTGGTAGGCAGTCTCACCAAAGAACTCGGGGCCACAGTCGAAGTGGTCGGGGACGAAGCTGGCATGCATGTGGCTGTGACGCTGCAAAACTGTTGCCACGATCTGGAAATCGCCGAGCGAGCCGCTCGCCAAGACCTTTCCTTATGGCCTTTGTCTCCTTCCTATCTGGGCAAGGTGTCGCACCAGGGCTTCATCTTGGGCTTTGGCGGCACGACGATTGCGGAGATTCCCAACGCTGTTCGCAAGCTTCGTAACCTGCTGGCGATGAACTGGAGCCAAAATTGTGGAACATGGCCATGATGAAGACCTGTCAAGTGGCTATTGCCGTTGCGCACAGGTAAACGCGATCATTGCCGGAACCGCGATGGTTGATCAGCAGACCAGCGGTTTGAATCGAGTATCGCTTGTCGGGGATGCCTGCGAACTCGCGCATCATGGATCAAATTGTCAACAGGGCCGATTGTTTTTGGCCGTCGCGCTCATGGCTTCTGGTGCTGAGCAGTTGATCTGCGGACGCTCCGCTTTGCCCGTCCGCTACATTATCCCTTGGGCTCCGGGGAGCCAAGGGTTCGGCCCGCGCATCTTAGGAGAAATCAATGAACAGAAAGATAGTCAAGACGATCGCATTGGAAACCTTCGTACTGGTTGTCGTGCTGAGTGCACCGTGGCAGACCCGGGGGCAGGACACCAAAGCACCGTATCCGAGCATGGCCCCGCTTGACCAGCACTTGATGGAGCGAAATGCCGAGATAGCGCTGGCGCGGAGTGCGGCTCCGGAGTCCATATCACGCGATGCCGAAGTCTTGGTCCTCGGACGGCACGGCTACGAAACTTCCGTCAAAGGCGCGTCGACGGGGACGTGGACACCCACCGGAAGCATGACTCAGCCCCGGTGCTATCACGATGCGACCCTGCTCCCAAACGGCGAGGTGCTGGTCGCGGGAGGGGTCGATTCGCTCTATAACTCACCAGATACTTCCGCCACCGCCGAGCTCTATAACCCTTCCACGGGCACATGGCAAGCCACCGGCAGCCTGAATACTAGCCGCGCCAGTCAGGGAGCGTTGCTAGAAAACGGCCAGGTGCTCGTCGCCGGTGGCTACAATACTTCCAACAGTGATCGCATGGTGGCTCGAGTCGGGATGCGGCGTAGGCCTACGAGAGGATTAGTCCGGTGGCGTTGTCTACCGGACCGCTTCCTCCACGATTGAGGGGCCACCGGAAATGTTTTAGCAGTCCAAGTCGTACTCACTCTTCAATCTGTCGAGAGGAGGGGGTTTCATAGCCGTCAAAAACGTACTTGCACCGATGGGTCCATTTCTCCAAAATGCTAGCGCCACACTGAGTCATCCTTGCCGGAAAGGACTCTATCCAGATATGTTGCGGTGCTGATCAGCGCCAGATGTGTGAATGCCTGTGGGAAGTTGCCCAGGTGTTGCCCGCTTGGACCAATTTGCTCCGAGTAGAGCCCAAGATGGTTGGCGTATCCCAAGAGTTTCTCAAACAACAATTGAGCCTTTTCCAACTCCCCAGCGCGCGCGAGGCATTCAATGTACCAAAACGAGCATGCAGTGAAGCTACCCTCTCCGCCTGGAATCCCGTCCACATGCGTGCGTTCCGCCTCATAGCGACGGACAAGGGTATCTTCGACTAATCGCGCTTCAATCGCTTTCATTGTCGAGCGCCACATGGGATCGACCGGGCTGATGAACCGCATGAGTGGCATTAGCAGGACCGACGCATCCAGGTCCTTCGTCCCCTTCGCCTGCACAAACGACCGCAAATCGTCATCCCAGAAGTTCGTAAAGATGTCCTTTCGAATCGCATCGCGCGTTCGCAGCCAAGCATCGAATGGTCCCGGAAGGGAGCGTTTCTGCGCAAGCCGCAGCGCTCGATCGAAAGCTACCCAGCACATGAAACGGGAGTGCAGAAATTCTCGCGCGCCGCCACGAACCTCCCATATGCCTTCATCGGGCCGTTGCCAGTTCTTGCCCAGCCACTCCAACATGCGCTGCACTTCCTGCCACCCGGCAGAGGAAATTGGGTCCCCGTATTTGTTTGCCAGATAGATGGAATCCATCATTTCGCCATAAATATCCAGCTGCAGCTGCTGATAGGCCGCGTTTCCGATACGCACAGGCCGCGAATGTTTGTACCCCTGCAGATGATCAAGCGTCAGCTCATCGAGCTTCTGCCTGCCGTCAATCCCATACATCACCTGTAACGGTCCCCGCACCGCATCGTCACTGAGCCGTCCCTTCAGCCAGTCGATGAACGCCTCTGTTTCTTCGACAAAACCCAGTCGGATCAGCGCATAGAGCGTGAAGGTCGCATCTCGCAACCAAGTGAATCGATAATCCCAATTGCGCGGTCCGCCAATTTGTTCTGGCAGGGAAAATGTCGGCGCTGCAATCAGCGATCCATGCTCCCGGCTGATCAGCAGCTTCAACATTAAGGCCGAACGGTTGACCATCTCGCGCCACCGGCCCTTGTACTTTGATTTCGCGATCCATCCCTTCCAGAAACGTGCTGTCTCCTGGAAGCGCTGCTCTACGAACTCCATTTCCGGTTGCTGTCCTTGTGGGCGAACTCCGCCAAAGACAAACGTTACCCTCTCGCCAGCCCGGAGGCTGAACTCGGAGGTTGCATCCTGGGATTGTTGTCGCAGGGCAATGGTGGAGTACAACGCCAGTGGCGGACAAGTATCGCTCGCCGGCGAAAAAATCGCGCACCGCTCTTCGATGTTCACAGTGTGCCCACACATCGCATACTTAAATCGTGGCTGGCACTGCATCTTGAAATCGACCTCGCCCCTGATAACAGTCAGGGTGCGGATAATCTCATTCGGTTGCTCCCCGTCTGTCCCAATGGGCATATAGTCAGTCAGCTCGGCCACACCCTCCTCCGCAAGAAATCGCGTGAGCAGAATGTTCGT
>Ga0185299_10004576_pt1 | contig 16549 bp, 15 predicted proteins | sample PaiPotPPA55metaG_FD_128002 | JGI IMG/M metagenome (GOLD analysis project Ga0185299, IMG submission 128002) | Iron sulfur acid spring bacterial and archeal communities from Banff, Canada, to study Microbial Dark Matter (Phase II) - Paint Pots PPA... ...
GCAATGCCGCGATCGGCTATTCCGGTGCTCTGTGGCGGGTCCACCCCACGCGGCGCTCGACCGCCGCGGTCACGTACTACCCGTCGGTTGCCGATCTTCCGGGGATTCCCGACGCGGCATTCCTCGCGGTGCCGAATCACGAAGCGCCGGGCGTCGCCGGCGCGCTCGCCGCGCACGGTGCCGGCGGATTCGTGTGCTTCACCGCGGGATTCTCCGAGACCGGCACCGAGTCCGGCGATCAGCTCACTCGCGACCTGGTCGGCAATGCCGGCGCCCTGCCCTTCTTCGGACCGAACTGCTACGGCTTCGTCAATTTCTTCGACAGAGTGGCGATGATGCCGGATCAAATCGTGGGGCCGCCCGTCGAACGCGGCGTGGCGCTCATTTGCCAGAGCGGCACCATTGCGCTCACGCTCATGTTCAATCATCGCTCCTTGCCCATCGGCTGCCTGTTGACGGTGGGCAATCAGACGCGCTTGGCCGTGGAGAATCTGATCGAACATCTTTGCGAGGATGCGCGGGTGACGGCATTCGGCTTGTATCTCGAGGGCATCAAGGACCCCGAGCGATTTGCGCGTGCGGCGGGTCTGGCGCGTGCGGCGGGCAAACCCATCGCCGTCATCAAATCCGGGCGCACCGCGGCGGCGGCACGCACCGCGCACAGTCACACCGGGGCGCTGGCGGGCGCCGACGAGGTGTTCGAAGCGTTCTGCCGCCAGGCGGGAATCGCCCGTTGCGATACCTTGGCCACCCTTTGCGAGACGCTCAAACTGTTTCATACGGGAGGACCGCTGCCGGGCCGCAAAGTCCTGGTCATGGGAGCGTCGGGCGGCGACATGGCGATGACCTCCGACGTATCCCGCGATATGGATCTGGACTTTGCGCCCGTATCGCAGGAACGCGCCGCTTCGCTGCGCGAAGTGATGACCGACCGGGTCACCATCGCCAATCCCTTCGATATACACACTTATCTTTGGTTCGATCCGCCGGCGTTGAAGCGGGTGTTCAGCGAGGTGCTGCACTCGGGGTATGACGCCGCGGGCTTCATGCTGGACAGTCCTCCGGAGGGTGAGGCCGATTCCGCAGCCTTTGACTCCGCCATTGATGTGTTCATCGAGGCCGCGCGCGGTGCGCCGACCCGCGCCGCTCTCATCGCATCCCTGCCCGAGACCATCAGTGCGCGAATACGCCGGCGCTGTCTCGACGGCGGCGTCATCCCATTGCAGGGTCAGCGCGAAGCGCTGGAAGCCATCTCGCTGGCCGGGAGTGTCGGCGCGGCGTGGAGCAGCAATCCGAGAGTGCAATTGCATCTGCCGCCTTCGCCCATATCCGCCTCCTCTGCCATACGCTCGCTTGGCGAACATGAGGGCAAGGCAGCGCTGGCCGAATTCGGCGTGCGCGTTCCCCTTGGAAAGCTAGTACCGGCACATGCCGCTGTCCAGGCGGCCCATGCGTTGGGATTTCCAGTAGCCATCAAAGCCTCGGGCGCTCACCTCGAGCACAAGACCGAAGTGGGCGGCGTAGTGCTCAACGTCCGCACCGAGGCCGATGCCCGAAGCGCAGCGGAGCGCCTGGCGGCGCTATCGGACGCTCTGTTGGTGGAAGAAATGTTCACCGACGGAGTCGCCGAAATTCTGATCGGTATCATCGTCGACCCGCAGTTTGGCCAGGTGCTGGTTCTCGGCGCGGGCGGCGTGTTCACCGAGATCCTGTCCGACAGCGTCAGCCTGCTGCCTCCGTGGACGAGGGGCTCCATAGAATCCGCGCTGCAGCGGCTCTGCATCGCTAAATTGTTCGGCGGCTATCGCGGCAAGCCGGCCGCCGATGTTGACGCGCTGATCGGCACCATCCTCGGCGTGGCGCGCTATGCGTCCGAGAATTTGTCGGTGCTGGTCGAATTGGACGTGAATCCCGTGATCGTCCGGCCCGCGGGCTTGGGCGCGGTTGCGGTGGATACGATGATTCGCTTGCGTGGCCCCTTGAAGGAGTAAGACATGACCGATGGAGTTCGCACCGTCAAAGACGGCCCCATTCTCGAAGTGACCCTCGATCGGCCGAAGGCGAATGCCATCGATCTCAAGGCAAGCCGCCGCTTGAACCAGATCGTCACTTCGTTCCGCGACGACCCTGACCTCCGAATCGCCATCATTACCGGCGCCGGCGATCGATTCTTCTCGCCCGGCTGGGACCTCAAAGCGGCCGCGGCCGGCGAAGAATCCGATTCCGATTGGGGGGTCGGCGGCTTTGCCGGTCTGAATTACCCCAGAAACCTCAACAAACCCATCATCGCGGCGGTCAACGGCATCGCGTGCGGCGGAGGTTTCGAGATCGTGCTCGGCACCGACATCATCGTCATGGAGGAACACGCAAAGTTCGCCCTGCCCGAGATCCATGTCGGTGTGCTCGCCGATGCCGGCACCGTGAAGCTGCGGCGGCGAATCCCCTATCACGTGGCGGTGGAATTCCTGCTCACGGGACGCTGGATGGACGCCGCCGAGGCCAAGCACTGGGGTCTGGCCAACCATGTCGTGCCCAAGGGTGAGGGCTTACCTAAAGCCCGGGAAATCGCCCGGCAACTGATGGAGGGGCCGCCCCTGCTGTTTCCCGCGATCAAGCAGTTGCTGCGCCATACTGAAATGGTGCCCGAACATGAAGCCTTTGAATTGCACGACTCGCTGGACGCCGTGCAGAAAGTCGTCCGATCGGACGACCTCAAGGAAGGCGCCCGGGCATTCAGCGAAAAGCGCAAGCCTCGTTGGACCGGCCGATGACGCCGCAGCGTCAAGCGCCGCCGTCAAGCAGCCGGCGTCACGCGGCCGGCCTCGTTTGACGCTTCCTCGAATTCTCGCCGGGTGTATTGCGGCCGGAAGCGGCTGATGCCGTGGTGGTCGGAGCGGTTGTCGATGTGTGCGGCTGCGGATTACGCGGTCCCATATTGCCGCGTATTCCATCCCACAACCCGTGAATGACGGCGACAATTTTGCGGGTCTTCATTTGTTCATACAGTGCAATGCGTTTGCATTGCCGCAGGCATCGGCGAAAGCTCTTCCACGCCCACATGCCCGCACGGTAATTCCCGTATTCACGGAGCAATACGGTGTTATTCCTTGCGATGTAGTACCGGCGATCCGGCCCATGATTGGTCGTCCACTTGCTCGTCCCGAACATCCTGTGCGCCGTCGGCGAGCCGATGGCATGTGACATGAGGTGCTTTCGGGACTTGATGATTCGATAGCCCTTTGCCTTGGCTCGGAGGCAATATTCCTCATCGACGTAGTCGATGAAGAATTCGTCCCTGAACGGACCAACGGCGAAGTAGCTTTCCAGCGGCAGCAAGGAACCCGAGGTAATTACTCGTTCAACCTCTTCCCAATGCTCGCTGAGCGAATCCTGGCCTGCCGCATCGTTCGTTCGCTCGGTGGCATCGCTAAAGTTGGAACCAAGCACGGCCAAATGCTCGCGATCAGGGAAAGATGCGTGGATGACCAATAGCGTGCGGACCATGTCGAGCTCAACGCGGGTATCTTGATCGAGCAGCAAAACCCAAGAATATCCGAGCGTGGCTGCCCGTTGGACACCGATATTGAGCGCGCGCGCCAACCCAAGATTTCCGTCATTCAATATCAAGTCGATGTTGGGATTCGAAGCCGCTTCCTGCAGCATCCTTCGCTCAGCCTCAGATGAGCCGTTGTCCACTATCACGGTCATCCCGACCTGCGGAGCGACGCCGCGGAGTCGCGCCGGAAATGCGATGTCCGGCCCATAGGTAACCACAATGGCGCACACATCGGTGCCGTCTATCGGCTGATCGGGCACTCGGTCGCTCATGCAAGTGTCGCTTTTCATGATTGGCACCGATGGGCTTTGCAGTACAAAGCACACGGCCAATTGAGGGGCAAATAGGTATCTATAGTCCCGGATCCTATTTCAAAACGAGGGCGCGCGCCATTTGAAGGCGAAGGCTCGCTCTCGACGAACGGCTCAGGCCTCGGCCGAAGCCCCCGCCGCCGAGGCGCCCGCTTCCTCTTTCGCGGAATAACGCTGCGACACGCAGTCAGGACAGGAGGCCGGGGCCGCGCCGATCGTATAGCTCAGTAGATCCGTCAATTCGTGTGGGTCGTGGTGAAATTCGTCGCCATACGGCCGGTACTGGCGGACCAGCTCGATGGCGACAGCGAACGCGCGCGCCATATTTTCATCGTCGGTGGATCGTTCGTCGTCGCAATACAGTTGATTGTGAATGGGGCAGGTTTTGAGCACCTGCGTTTGCAGCGCGATGCCGATGGCAATCTCTTGCCTTTTGCCCATGGTCGCTACCCCCATTTGACTCTGCGCGCGGTAGTCTTGACCATGCGGACCTGTCGCACCGGCGGCGCACATCCGATCACTTTGAGTGCCTGGCGCCAAGCGGCGGCCTGCGGGGCCGGCTCAGGCGGATCGTGGGGCGCAAGCGGCGGCGATTCAGACCTCCGGGGGACGGATACGGTTTCGATGCGCATCACTCACTCCTGAATGACATAAGCCGATGCCGCGAGTATCTCGCCGCGATGGGTGCGCCGCGGTCGGCGCATTGCGACGACTCGTGTAGGAATATTCTCGTCGAAGCTGTAGGACACCACGGCGCGGCGTCCCGCCGGGCTCAAATGGCCAAGTAAGGCCAATTCCCGGCGACGCTGCCCGTGTCATCTCGGGCAGCGCTGATCCGCGTGTCGACCCGCGGCGCGGTTTCATGCCGTGATCCGGATGCGCTGCGCACACCGGCGTCGAGTTCCTCGATCAGCCCGCGGATCTGCCTCTGGGACCGGCCCAGCGCGTCGCTGAGATCCGAAGACCAGGTCAATGCCCGCGCGTCGTCCAACTCACGCGCAACGCGCCGCAACTCGTCGGATAAGGTTTGGTGGGTTCGGCCTCGATATCGGGCGATACCGCCCATCAAGCCTGCGCTGATCCGATCATAGGCGCCGCGCAATTCGCTGGGTCCGCGCTGGTAGCTCAAGTAGGGATGCCCTCGGAGCAAGCCGGTGATGACACGGGCGATTTGCCAGCAGTTCACCGCGCCTCGCGAGAACACCGATTCGCGCCGCGCCGGGTCAGAATCCAGCGTCGCTGCAAGCGCTCTGGCTCTGAGCGCCGTATTGCGCAACCGTCGTAACCGTGCGACTTCAGTGTCGATCATGTGCTTCCACTTGGTTCTACGCCCCTATCCTCAACGCACTTCCCGCAATGAGGGCTACGTCGGGGCGATCGGGATATTCTCAAGTGTGGGACAAGGAGTCTGTAGGACTCGGGCGCAATACATTGCGGGCATATGCCCGCAAACCCACTCATGATGTCAAATCGACGCGCCCCATCCCGGTGCACGTCCCGCGATCAGCCGCCCAGGGGCCTCAGGAGGCCGCGGGAGATGATGTGGCGCTGGACTTCGCTGGTGCCGTCCCAAATGCGCTCTATGCGGGCGTCGCGCCAGATGCGTTCCAGAGGTAAGTCGCTCATGAGTCCCATGCCGCCGTGTATTTGCAGCGCTTCGTCGGCCACCATCGCCAGCATTTCCGTGGCTTTGACTTTGGCGATGGCCATGTCCATATCGGTATCGATCTTTTGATCGCGTTTCCATGCAGCTTCCAGAGTCAGTAGCTCCGCGGCCCGCAGTTCCACCGCCATGTCGGCCAACTTGAAGCTCACTCCTTGAAACTTGCCGATTTGCTGACCGAATTGCACTCGATCCACCGCCCACTGTGTCGCCAATTCCAAAGCGCGCTCCGCCCGGCCCAGACACGTGGCGGCCACTTGCAAACGAGTGGCCCCCAACCACGTGTTGGCCACATCGAAGCCCCGGTGCAGCTCGCCCAATATCGCCGTCTTCGGCACGCGGCAGTTGTTGAACTCGAGAATGCTGTTGGTATAGCCCCGGTGCGACACATTCTTGTAGCCGGGCCGCACCTCGAAGCCCGGATGTCCCATGTCGATCAAAAACGCCGTCATTTTCTTGCGCACGCCGTGTGCACTGGTCTCTTCGCCGGTGGCCGCGAACAAGATGACGAAATCAGAATGATCGGCGTGACTGATGAAATGCTTCGTGCCGTTGATGACGAAATCTCCGCCCGTCTCGACGGCCGCCGTTTTCATGCCGCGCAGATCCGAGCCCGCCCCCGGCTCTGTCATGGCCAGGCACTCCACTCGATCGCCGCGCACGGTCGGCAGCAAGTATCGCTCTCGTTGCTCGCCCTCACAGGCAAGCAGGATGTTCGACGGCCGGCCGACGCAGGAATAATGCAGGGCATAGCTGGTGCGTCCCAACTCCTTTTCGTACATAGCCCAGGTGACGGTATCCAAACCCGCCCCGCCCACGTCCACCGGCATGTTGGCGGCGTACAAGCCGGCCTCGATGGCTTTCGCCTTGAGCTCTCGGTGCAGATCCTCGCGCAGCGCGCCGGTCTCTTCGACCTCCTTCTCATGGGGGTACAGCTCATTGACCACGAATTGACGCGTCGTTTTGACGATCATCTGCTGTTCATCGTTGAGCGAAAAATCCATGGCTATCTCCTCATTTCAGCCGGGAGCCGCCGCGCGCATCCCGCCTTCCCCATTGACGAAGTAAGTCCAACTGCAACCGCAATTGCTCGACCTGCACGGCGGCCGGCCAGTCACTCGGGCTGGTGACCGCGCTCGCGGTGAGCCCGTTGATGAACGTGACGACCGAACGCAGCACGTGATCGCGCACCGGCCGCGGCCATGCCGACCATTCCTGCCAATGCTCCGTAAAGCAGCGGGCGTACAGGCGCATGTACTCACGGTGTACCCAGACGTTGAGCCGTTTGAGTTTCTTGTCCGCGGACACTTGACCCCAGAAGGCCATCCAAAAGGCGCACTCGGTGAATCGTTGCGCGTCGATGGCCAGCGCCTCCGACAGCACCTCCAGCAGATCCGCTTCGCCGTCTTCGCGCTCGCGCGTCAGCCTCTCCTCGATTCGAAACAATATCAGGCGCAAGGCGGCGAGGATGATGGCCTGCTTGGACTCGTAGTAGTGAGCCACCATGCCCGTGGTGTAGCCGGCGGCGCGCGCGATGCGCGCCACCGTGGCCTGTTCGAAGCCGTAGTTGGCGACCACTTGGCACGCAACGTGGGCGATTTCGTCGCGTCGCAGAGCGTGATCGACGATTTTGGGCATGGCGGGCTACCGCTGCACGCGCCCGATCGAGCGGCCCGCTTCCGGCGGAATCGGCAACCCAGAATGTCTGTCGCGTATCGACTCGAGCTTGGCGCGGATCGCGGCATCGGCGGGGGACGCCTTGGCGGCGGCCGTGTCCACGTGCAGGTACATCTGTTCGGCCGTCGCGATCTCCACGCCGTCGCGCCCGCGATGCATTCGATGAAGGACGTGCAATCGCTTGTCGTCAACGCCAAGCAGCTGCGTCGTAACATACAGCGGCTCGCCGGCCTTCGCCTCTCCGAGGTGCTTGACGTGGCTCTCGACGGAGTAGTACATGCGGCCGGTATCGCGATAGGCCTCGTCCACTCCGATTTGGCGGAAGAGCGCATCCGTTGCGTCGCCGAACAACTGGCCGTAACGGAAGTCGGACATATGCCGGTTATAGTCCACCCATTCCGGCCTCACGACGGTGTCCAGCAAGCGCAGCGGCTTACCAGGCTCGCTCGACCGCGCCGCGTGCGTGGCTGCTGCGTCGTGATACAGCCGTTCCTCGAGCGAGCGCAGCGTGGCGCCGGCGCCGATATTATATTGCCGGAGCACCTGCTGGATGGCGACGAGATAATCATCGCGCAGGCGCTCGAGTTCCCGAATCGACCGGCCCGCGGCTTGGTGCTGGGTGCCCTCGACCATGCGATCGATCAAGGTTTCCGTGAGCTCCGGCGCTTCGAGTTTGGTCCAAGGCCACTTGAGACAAGGGCCGAATTGCGCCAGCATATGCCGCATGCCGCTCTCGCCGCCCGCAAGGTGGTAGATCAGATTCGTGCCCATTGCGGCCCAGCGCAGGCCGGGTCCGTAAACGATGGATTCGTCGAGTTCGCCCGTGGTGGCCACCCCGTCATTCACGAGGTGAAGAATTTCGCGCCACAGCGCTTCCTGCAGGCGATCGGTCAAGTGCCCCGGCACTTCGCGCCGGACGTGCAGCGGATGCATGCCGATATAGGCAAAGAACTTGGCCGCCGCATCGATGGTGCTCTGCGCGGTCTTCTGCCCCCCGACCAGCTCCACCAAGGGCAGCAAGTAGACCGGATTGAAGGGGTGCGCCACGCAGAAGCGTTCGGGCGAGATCATGTCGCGCTGCAGATCGGTCGGCGTTAGGCCCGAAGTGCTCGACGCCACGATGACATCCGCCGCGGCGTAGCGGCTGACCTCGGCAAGCATGCGCTGCTTCAAGGGCAACTGCTCCGGAATGTTCTCCTGAATGAAATCGGCGCTCTGCGCCATGACTTTGAGATCCGTGGTGAACGAGAGTCTGCCCTTGGGCGGCAAAGGCGCGAAGGTCAGCCGCGCCAGGGCAGGCTCGGCGTTGGTCACCGCGCCGCGTATCCATTCTTCCATTTCCGGCTTGACGTCGGCTGCGATGACGTCGATCCCAAAATGCAGCGCCCGCGCCGCCCATCCGCCGCCGATGACGCCGGTGCCGAGAAGCCCGAGTGTCCTCACATTCCGCATGATTGCCAACCTCGCGAGCGTCCGCTCTTTGTAATGTCACGAGTATAATATAAAAGCCGGAAATGGGGCAGGTATGTGCGGGCGAGCCTCCGCTTGTCCTTCGCCTTGATTGCCGGCTCCGCCTTGATTGCGGCCGCGCTTCGTGTGATAACGGATCCGGTGTCGGTTCGCCAACCATCAATGGCGCCCCGAACGGGAGTCGTTCTTCACTGACGAGGTAGGGGATGGAAAAGAATTCTGCCGTGTCTTCTCCCAGTCGACGCGATCTGCTCCGCATGATCGGCGTTACCGCCGGAAGCACTGCCATGTACCAGGCGATGAGCAGCCTCGGCTTTGCCGCGGAGTCCCCCTATCGCGGTCCCGTCGATTTGCAAGGCACGCCCAAGGGCGCCTCAGTGCTGATACTCGGAGCGGGCATGGCCGGGATGACCGCGGCCTTCGAGCTGCGCAACGCCGGCTACCAGGTGCAAGTGTTGGAATTCAACGGCCGTGCAGGCGGGCGCAATTGGAGTTTGCGCGGCGGCGACGGCTACACGGAGCTCGGCGGACTCACTCAGCAGTGCCAATTCGACAAGGACCTGTACATCAATCCCGGCCCCTGGCGAATCCCCTATCACCACCGCGGCATGCTGAGCTACTGCAAGCGGCTCGGCGTGCCGCTCGAACCGTTCCTGCAGGTGAATTACAACGCCTATCTGCACAGCAGCCGCGCCTTCGGCGGCAAGCCGCGGCGCTTTCGGGAGGTCAAGGCCGACTATCAGGGGCATGTGGCCGAACTCCTGTCCAAGGCCACGCGCCAGAACGCCCTCGATGCGTCGGTCAGCAAGGAAGATCAAGAAAAACTGCTCGAGTCGCTTCGCGAGTGGGGAGCCCTCGACAAGACCAACGCCTACGTCGCCAGTGTGGCGAGCAGCGAGCGGCGCGGCTATCAGAAGGAGCCCGGCGGCGGTTTGACCGCCCGCCCGATTCCTTCCAAGCCCATCGCCCTCACCGACATCCTGGACTCGAGGCTCTGGCAGGCCATACCGGCCGGCGAAGTGTTCGACATGCAGACGGCCTTGTTCCAGCCGGTGGGCGGCATGGGCCGGGTTGGCGAAGCGTTCGGCCGCGAGTTGGGGCCGTTGATTCGCTACAACGCCAAGGTTACCGACATCCATCAAGACAGTGAGGGCGTAAGTGTTGCGTACGAGGACACCCGCTCGCCCGGCATCAAGCTCAAGGCCAGGGCGGATTGGTGCCTGTGCACGATTCCGCTGCCCATCCTCGCGCAGATTCCCATGAATGTCGGACCGGCCCTGGCCGCCGCCATCTCGGCGGTGCCGTACGCCTCGGCCGTCAAGGTGGGTCTGCAGTTCAAACGGCGCTTCTGGGAGGAAGACGAACACATCTATGGCGGAATCACCTACACCGATTTGCCCATCACCACCATCGGCTATCCGAACACGGGGTTTCACGGCGGCGGCAAGGGGGTGCTCTTGGGCGCGTATATCTGGGGTGCAAACGCGATGGAATTCACGGCCATGACCCCGGATGAGCGCGTGCGCAAGGCATTGGAGTACGGCAGCCAAATTCATCCCCAATACCCGCAGGAATTCGAGAACGGCGTGGCCGTGGCCTGGCATCGCTCGCCGTTCACTATGGGCTGTTTCGGCCTGTGGACCGAACAGACCCGCGCCAAGCACTACGACGATTTGTGCGGGATCGACGGACGCATTGCGCTCGCGGGCGAACATGCCTCGTTCATCGGCGGCTGGCAGGAAGGGGCGGTCACGTCGGCCCTCGATGCCGTCGGCCGGCTGCACCAGCGCGCCGTGGCGCAGGGAGTCAAGGCATGAGCGCCCTATTCCATCGCGTCATGATGGGACGGCTCGCGGTGTTGCTCGCAGCGGCGTGGGCCGCAGCGGGTGCCCACGCCGATGATTCCAGCTTCACACCGCTCGCCGGCGCCGCCAACGCCGGCGGCGCGGATATCTATTCCCACATTTGTCAGGGCTGCCACATGGCGCAGGGACAGGGCGCCGTCGGCGCCGGTCACTATCCCAAGCTGGCCGGCAATTCCGCGCTGGTCTCTTGGCAATACGTGGCGTTGACCGTGCTCAACGGCAAGAAGGGTATGCCGGCCTTCGGCCTGCCGGGGGATCCGCCTATTTTCCCTTTCGGCGCCGTTCGCTTGAGCGACGCTCAAGTGGCCGACGTGGTCAATTATGTGCGCAGCCATTTCGGCAACAAGTGGAAGGGCAATGTAACCGCCGATCGAGTAGCGGCACTTCCCCATCCCTCCGCCACCGCTGGTCCTTGAGATCGACATCCATCGGCGCGGCGACGCAAAGGCGCCGCCCCGCTCTTTCGCGGGTCGATGCCCTATAATCCAGGAACGGTCGGGGGCCATACACAAGGGGGATTGGAAATGCTGAAGATCGAACGTCGGCGCGGCGTGATGCTCGCCCTAGGGTTCCTTGCCACCGCGGTCACAGGCGTTGCCGCGGGCGCGGAAGATGTCGTGCATACTCCGCTGCCCGATGGCAACCCTTTTCCCATCTCCGCGGCGGTCACCGTCCGCGCCGGCATCGACACGGTCTACGTCAGCGGAGCATTGCCGTCCCCCATCAACAAAGACGCACCGAAGGGCACGCCGCCGGTCTACGGCGACATGGAAGCCCAAACCGTCAGCGTGCTCACCCAGATCAAAGGCACGCTTGCCAAGCTCGGTCTCGGGATCGGCGACATCGTGAAAATGACTGTATTCCTGGCCGCCGATCCGGCCTATGACAATAAACTCAATTTTCCCGGACTGATGGCCGGCTACAGCCAGTTCTTCGGAACCAAGGAACAGCCGAACAAGCCTGCACGCAGCGCGGTCCAAGTCGCTGCGTTGGTCGCACCCGGCGCGTTGCTGGAAATCGAAGTCATCGCGGCGAAGCGACGCTGACGCCGCGCGAGAATCATTCGACCAGTCAGGGGGATACCTCATGTCGCTCTATGGGTTTGCCGCTTTTTGCACCGTGTACCTGCTGGCAGTCGCCACGCCCGGACCCGGGGTGGCTGCCGTTCTCACGCGTTCGCTCGCTCACGGCATGCGCGGCGCTCCTGCATTCATCGCGGGATTCTTGATCGGCGACCTCATCTGGTTTGCCGGTGCCTCGGCCGGCCTGGCTGCGCTCGCCCAAACCGCACAAACCGTGTTCCTGGTCGTGCGTTATGCGGGTGCCCTCTATCTGTTGTATCTCGCGTATCGACTCTGGACCGCGCCGGTTCAGCCGCTCGAAGCCGGCGATATCCATGCGTCGCAGAGACCATGGCGCTTGTTCCTGGGGAGTCTGTCGCTGACCCTGGGCAATCCCAAACCGATGATTTTTTTTGTCGCACTGCTGCCGACCGTAGTTCATCTGCGGGCGCTGCACTTCGGAGATTACCTCCTGATTGCCATGGCGATCTCGGTCATCCTGCCGCTGGTGCTGGGCGGGTATGCGCTGGCTGCGTCGCGAGCCCGGCGATTCTTTCGCAAGCCGAATTCGATCCGCCTGCTCAATCGTGGGGCGGGAACCGCGATGGCCGGCGCGGCCTTCGTGGTTGCCGCCCAGTAGGTACGCTTCACTGGTAACGGGCGGCTGGCGGGCTACTCGTGCGCCACGCTCAGCACGCCTGATTCAGGAGTCTTTTCCCTTCTGAAGGGAAACGGATTCCAGCTTTTCGACGTCCGCCAGATCCTGTGTACGCGCGCTGGCGCGCTTGTTGATAATCAGATCTTCTAGTGAAATCACGGGCACTTCTATGCCTTCGATAGAAATGGTCGTCTTGTTTGCGTAGGCTTGTTCGAACTTAACGCCGCTAATGTTGGTTATGATGTCGATGCGTCGTGGGCTATTACCGATTTGAAACACAACGCCTTCAGACGATAGATCTGCTTCGGATATGTCGTGGAGGGGAGCGCCGAATTTGGCCAAAGCGCGCATTAAATTCGCTGCATTCTCCGGCGTCGCCCAAACAAAAAAGTCGATATCTTTGGTCGCGCGGGGGAATCCATGCACAGCAACAGCATAGGCACCCACCAGAAGAAATCTAACGTTTTCCTCTAACAAGCACTGCAACATCTCTTTGTAATCTTTGTTCAGCATTTGTGCCCTGATAGAAAAGCCAGACTTCTTGGGTTAGATCCCAGACCTGCGAGAGGCGTTCTTCGGGACGGCCCGGCATATAACCACTGTCATCTGCTGCGGCGTGCGATCGGTAAATACGTACATGCTGTCGATCAAGGAGAGGCATAACATAAATCCCAATGGATCACTCAATTTCACTCAATGTGATGTTTATGTAATTATACATTATAAGTACATGATTGAAATGACTATTTTTCCCTGTCTCAGCTTCTAACCCCCGAAGCGTCTTCTCGGCCGGCGCGACACCGTTCGCGTCGTTACTTGCTCACAGCACTCAACATCCCCGCGATCGGCAACGCCGCCTTCGGCACGTCATGGCGATAATCCTTGCCCACGAACGCCGCTACCGTCGCGGCAATTTGCGCCTGGGTCACCGGGGCGACGTGGGCTCGCTCGCCAAGGGGCGCCGTATCCGGGCCCAGCACTGCGATCCAGATATTTTCCGAACCTTTCTCTTCCACACCATGCTCTTTCCACTCGGTCAAGCCGCTGCCCCGGCCATGGTCCGTGGTGATGATGAAAGTCGTTGTGCCGTGGTACTGGGGCATCGCCTGCATGGTGTCCCACAACTGGTGTACGAAGTGATCCATGCGATGCGCACTGTCGAGGACGAGATCGTAGCGGCCTTGATGCGCCCAATTGTCGGTCTCGCCATACCCCACGAACAACACGCGCGGAAACCCCGTTTTCACGTAGTCGAGAAGCGGTATCTGCAGAAGGGAATTATCGACGTCTTCTTCGTCGAAGCGCGTCGTGGTCTCGTATAGCTCGCGCAACAAGGCATCGCGGGGCGTCTCGTGCGCCTTCTGCGGCAGAACCCATCCCGTCTGCATCACCAACCCGCTGCGGCTCCGGTTGAAAATGTTGTCGTAGACGTTCCACGTTCCATAGATGGCGACCTTGCCATGGAATTCGTCGAACTTGTTGAGCCATTCAAATACCGTTGGATTCGGATTCGGTCCGAACGCGTTGCTATCGATGGCGTCGTTGGGATATCCCGTGCACATTTCATTGTAGCCAGGATAGGAATATGCCTTGCCGTTCGTGACGTGCGCCACACTGCCCTTGAGTTGATTCCCGTAAATCTGCCCGTGCTTTGCCACCGTTCCCCACAAGAACGGAAACAGCACCGCGCGCCGTGCATCGACGTGATCGCGCCAGTAGCGTTTACGCAGATCGGCTTCCGCAAGCCAGCTGCCACCCTCCTTTTCGTTCAGCAGAGCGGGATCCGCTCCGGTGAAGATTTCCTGCCACCGCAATCCGTCGCTCACGATCAGCACGATGTTTTGCGTTTTGCCGGCCAGGGCCGGTGTCGCACCGAACAGCAATAACGCGCTGACGGCCAAGGCATGGATGATGGTGCCGAGTCGTACTTGCATGCGTCACCCGTAAATGGATTTGTTACTCACTGCCGATGCCGAACAACCGGTCATTGCTGCAAAACCACCGCGCAATTCGCGGTCCAGCTCAAGTACACCTCGTCGCTCCAATCGATGGACCACTCCGACGTGCGCTGATCGTTCTGTGCGAAAACCGTGACGACCTTGCCGGTTTCCGTCTTGATGCGATACGTCGAACGATTGCCGAGGTAGCCCAATTCCCAAACCACCCCCTTGATCTGATTCACCCGGTTGCCCCCGATGGGCTCCTTGCTCAAGCGGATCTTCTCCGGGCGCAGCGCCACCCAGACACGTTGCCCACTGCCGAAACGTCCCAGCTCATCGACGATCAGGTCGCAGCCGGCCTCGGGGCTGCGCACGATGACATGGCCGGGCTCACCACCGCTCACCGTACCTTCGAACAGATTGGTGGTGCCGATGAAGTCGGCCACGAATCGAGTCTGCGGAAACTCGTAGATCTCGGACGGAGTGCCGACCTGCACGACCTGGCCGCGATTCATGACCGCGATCCGCGTCGACAGGGCCATCGCTTCGTCCTGATCGTGAGTGACGAACACGAAGGTGATGCCCACCTGCGACTGGATGTTCATGAGCTCGAACTGCGTCTGTTCGCGCAATTTCTTGTCCAATGCGCTCAAAGGCTCGTCGAGGAGCAAGACCTTCGGGCGCCGAATGAGCGCGCGCGCCAGCGCCACACGCTGTCTCTGGCCGCCCGAGAGTTGGTGGGGTTTGCGTTTCGCCAGGGGCGCCAGCTGCACCATTTCCAGCGCTTCTTGAATCCGCTTGGCCTTGACCGGCTTATCCAACGTCATGCGCCGCAGGCCGTAGCCCACATTCTCTTCGACCGTCATGTGGGGGAACAAGGCGTAGGACTGAAACATCATGTTGACCGGGCGCTCATGCGGGGGCACCTTGGTCATGTCCACGTCTTCAATCAGGATGCGGCCGGTGCTAGGGCTTGCGAATCCGGCCAACATCCGCAGCAGCGTCGTCTTGCCGCAACCGGAGGCGCCGACCAGCGCGAACATCTCGCCTTTGTAGATCCGCAGATTCACGCTGTCGACGGCGGTGAACGCGCCGAATGTCTTGTTGATGCTCTCGATGACGATTTGCGGCTTCGCGTCCGGATCGAGCCAGGGCCGGTCAGCGATCGATTTCGGAGTGGCGGCCACGAGTCCTAGAACTCCGCGGGAGGCGTCGCGCGGCGGCGCTCGGGCGCGAAAAAGGGGCGCTCGACGATCTGTGCTCGCGACATTCGACGCTCCCATACGAGTTCACGATTCAAGTAGATCTCCGCCCAGACGGTCGCGCCGACCTGAAAATGCGGCGCATCGACGATAGCAAGGGCAATATTGCGCTTGCAAGTCGGCGACCAAGTCGCGGACGTGACGCTGCCGATTTCGCGTTTGCCGCTGTCGTCGGTGTAAAGAAGCGAGTTATGGGCCGGCTTGTTGCCGGCGATATCCAGGCCGACGAGCCGGCGACGCGAACCTTGAGCGCGCTCGGTCAGCAGCGCACGCCGCCCCGTGAAATGCCCCTTGTTGAAATCCACCAGCCACCCGAGGCCCAGCTCGAGCGGCGAGCGGTCGCGCCCGGTGCGAATCGTGTGTTCGGCCGATACGAAATCGACATTGGGCAGAAGGAATCCTGCCTCGATGCGCGCGATGTTCAAGGCCTGCGAGCCGATGGCGTGGATGCCGCGCGAGCGCCCCGCCTCCATCAAGGCATCCCACACGGCCTCGGCCGCTTCCGGTTCCATCCATAGCTCGTAACCCAAGTCGCCGGTAAATCCGGTGCGCGACACCGTTAACCGATGGGTGCCGAGAGCGAAGTAGCCGATTTCGAAGGGCTTGAGCTTCTCGATTCCCTGCAGGCCCACGGCCTTGAGAACTGCGCAGGAGGTTGGCCCCTGGACCGCGAGCGCCGCTATTTGCTCGGTAACCTCGCCGATTTCGACGTCGAAACCGATGGCCGAATCCAAAAGCCAATCGATCTGCCGTTCCGCCGTGCAGATTCGATATTCGCCTCTACTTAAGCGAAATACGGTGCCGTCATCGATGAGATGACCCGCATCGTTGCACCACACGCAGTAGGCGACGCGATCCGGCTTGAGCTTGTCAAGATCGCGGGTCACCAAGCGATTGAGATATGGCAGCGCATCCGGACCCGCTACGCGGTATTTCACCATCGGCGTCAAGTCATAGAGGGTCGTGGCGTTGCGAATCGCGAAATATTCCTGCTCCATCGTGGTGAAGACATCGACCGTGGTGTATCCCGCCCACGGTATGAAGCTATCGACCTGGGAGAGCGCGCGGGCGCGTCCGTGAAACGGA
>Ga0185299_10004577_pt1 | contig 16548 bp, 10 predicted proteins | sample PaiPotPPA55metaG_FD_128002 | JGI IMG/M metagenome (GOLD analysis project Ga0185299, IMG submission 128002) | Iron sulfur acid spring bacterial and archeal communities from Banff, Canada, to study Microbial Dark Matter (Phase II) - Paint Pots PPA... ...
AGGCGACATAGATCCGCTTTTCCGCCGGATCGTAGCGCACGTTATCGGCGTCTTCTCCAATATCGATAGTATTCAGAAGGTTGAAGGAGTTCCCGTCGTAGATCCTGAGCTTTCCGTCCGTGCCGTTGGCGACGAAGAGCTTATTGAGGTCGCTCACATAAGCCACACCCTGTGGGTCTGCCGCACCCTTAATACTGTGGATGTCACGGCCAGCGAAGGTATCGACGACCTCAACTGTGTTGTTGCCGAGAGCAGCGCCAATCACCCGCTTCCGCTTCGCATCGAAGGTGAAATGATCGATCCGGCCCTCCACTTGAGGTAACGGAATTTCCTGGACCAGCAGCAGCGGTGCGCGTTCAGGTGCGTTGGACAGGTCCTGTGATAGTGCAAGAGGTCCCAGGGTTAATGATGCGAGACAAAGGATTGCAGTATTCTTCATCGCCGCTCCAATCTAATCGTCAACGTGTCAAGAGCACTAAAAGCCATTTTGAACCGGTGCTGCTTGCACGAAAAGGACCCCCGCCGATCTTTGGAGAAGCATCGCCAGGAGTGATCTTCGCAATCGGAACGGCACTTTAGGGCAACACGTTGTAAACGCGTATTTCGGCTGTCTGTTTCTCGTGGTGCGGAACCCCAAGGTAAAAGTGATTCAACTCAGGGACGAGAATTGCCGTCTTGGCTCGAAACGAAGTCGGAATGTGACCGATCTGTACATAGTGATCGGGGTCGCTTTGCTGAAACACGTCGATAAATAGCGTTCCCGCAAAGAAGATGCGCTTGCGCTGGGGATCGTAAGCCATGTCATCGACCATAGCTGCCGCCGGCATGCTGCTAACAACCTTGCCCGAATCGGAATCCAGCACAATCAGTTTTCCGGGATCGCGCGTGCCGATAAAGAGCCGGTGCGCCTCCTCATCGAATGCTATGGCCGTAGGCTTCTTGCCCTCCGTCGCAATCGACCAGGTCGCAATCAAGGTGCGGTTGGTGCGGTCAAACACTTCGACTGAGTTGTTACCTCTGATGACGACGAACATGCGAGGCCCTGATTTTTCCAGAGCCATGCCTTCCACGTCATTCGAGTCGATCTTGATCTCGCCCACGGTCTTCGCGGTTGTGGTGTCAACGACGGTGATGTAGGCGTTCGGCAGTTTGGCATCCTTGCCGCCGTTCACGACATACAGGTATTTAGTCGATGGATCATAGGCGCTCGCGTCAGCGCCCTCCTTCAGCTTTATACTTCCGACGGGCTTGTAGGAATCCGTCTCGTAAATCTTGATTTCACCCAAGTCGCCATCGACCACGAAAAGCTTCTTCAGATCCGCCCGGTAAAGCAACGAATGCGGCGCCTTGAGATCGCTCATAGTATGGATCAGCTTATTGGTCTTGAGATCAACAACCAGGACTTTCGAATTCTCTTCCGCGGTGGCGAACAGGCGGTCTCCCGCAACATCCGCGGTGAAGTGGTCGAAATCGCCATCTTTGAGCTCAGGCAATGGAATCGTTTGCAAAGGCTCCAGAACCGGTTTCTGTTGAGCCCAAACTCCGGCTACAAGCGTTAAGAACACAGCTGACAAAATCATTACTCGCGATTTATTCACCTTTACCTCCAGTATTGAGAAACAAGACCGTTGTCACAGAAAAATTCATCACAGAAAACTCATGGAATGCGCTACCCACATTAATCAGGATGAACATGAAATGCGCATTAAGCGAACATTAAAAACAATTCGCGCTCTTGATCGCGCGAACATTCTAAGCCGTGTTCGCAGCCTCGCGCCGGCGTCCGGCGCCAACCGCGAGCATCAGCATACCCGACATAATAAGACTGCCCACCAGGTACCAGAGCCCGGCGCTGAAGTTATGAGTGCGTCCGACCAAATAACCCATCACCAGAGGTCCAACAAAGCCGCCAAGATTTCCGACTGAATTGATCAGCCCGATCGAGGCAGCCGCCGCCGACTCACTTAGAAAAAGCGTAGGCACAGCCCAAAAGCAAGGTTGAAAGCCATAAAACGAAGCCCCCACGAGCACGAACAGGGCTATCGATAGCATAGGCCTCGAGCTATTTAACACTGCGAGCGAGAGGGCGAGCGCGCACAGAAACACAGGGATAGCCGCATGCCACCGGCGCTCTCCAGTTCGATCGGAATGCCAGCCATTCAGTTGCTGGGTGACGAAAGCAGCGACATACGGCAAAGCAGCCAGCAGGGTCACCTTCAGATCGCTCTGTCCAGAGAGGCGTTTCAAAATGGTGGGGAGCCAGAAAGCGATGCCGTAGCTTCCGGTCATGGCGCAGAAATAGCAGAGTGTCAGCAGGATTACATCGCGGTTGCGGAGAGCTCCCCAAACGCTCAAGGAACGATGGCGATTGTTCTTAGCTTGCTTTTCGCGCTGTAGTTGTTCAATGATCCACGACCGCTCGTCCGCTGGCAGCCAACGGGCCTGCGCAGGCCAGTCCGTCAGATAGAAGATCGTGATCACACCGAACACGATCGCCGGAATGCCTTCCAGGATGAACAGCCATCTCCAGCCCCTCAGCCCAAGCCACGAGATCCCAAGCAGCAAACCCGCGATCGGCGAGCCAATCACGTAGGAAAGAGGATTAGCGGCATAAAAGAACGCGACCGCCTTGCCCCGGTCCTCGTATCGAAACCAATGGGTTAGGTAGACAATAACGCCCGGCAAGAATCCCGCTTCAGCGGCGCCGACGAAAAAACGCACCAGATAAAATTGCCGGACCGTGTGAATAAAGGCCATCAGAACCGTGACCATTCCCCAGGAGATCATGATGCGCGCGATCCATCGCCGCGCACTCCATCGCTCCACAATCAATGCGCCGGGAATTTCCAGCAGGAGGTACCCGAGAAAGAAAATGCCCGCTCCCATGCCCACCACGCGATCGCTGAACCCAAGATCGCGGGGCATTTGGAGGGCGGCAGCGCTGATATTCATTCGGTCCAGAAAAGCAATTACATACAGCACGAACAGATAAGGCAGAAGACGCCGCGCGATACGATGCCTGGCGCGCCACCCGACCTCGGCGTCCGAGGCGGAGGAATCGACATGTTCTGCTTCCGCGGAAGCGGCAGGGTGTTCGGCCATAATCCGTATCTTTGCTTTGTATCTTTACTCCGTTTCGAGCCCCACAGCCTTACCGCAGAACCAAAGTCTTTATTCGCTTGGGCACTTCCCCGACGGGGATGCGAGCGACTTCTTGGAGAGTCTGTGTGTCAATGACCGATACTGATCGAGCCGCAGAGTCCGAAACATAGACCAGTTTGCTGTCAGGCGTGAAGGCAATCCACTCGGGTACCGCGCCAGTGGGCGCACGCCCCAGCGGATGAACTTCGGGTAGTGCCGCATGTCCGATCAACTTTAGATCAGGGAGCGAGTACTTAAAAACAGCATTGGAGAGCGTACTGTTGACCCATAACGATTTTCCGTCTGGAGTCACGCCGATTCCGTGAGACGGAACGCCTCCTCGCGCTTCCGCAATTCCGAAACCGCCCGGTTGATCCGGCAGCTTGATCCTGGCCACCTCCGCCCGTTTCGCGAAGTCGACAACGGCGAATCCATGAAAAGTGGACAGCTGAACGAAAATGCGGCGAGTCGAACCGTCGGGATTTGTCTCGAAGGCCATAGGCCGTACCGGGCGATTGAATTTGACTTCCCATGCCATTTGCTGACTGTCGAGATCAATCACCGTGACAGATTTATTTTCTATCGAACCACTGACCGCATATTTACCATCGGGGGTGACGTATACATTGTGCACGGCGCCATCGACGGGAATGCTCTTTACTTTCTTGAGCGAGGTCGTGTCGATTACATCGAGGACGCCGGGCTGCGTCCGGATGCCAACCAACACCTGACTTCCATCTTTGGTGATGGCGAGGTTGTTCGGCCGAGCGCTGAGCGGTACCTTGCTTAGAATCTCCCCGCTCTTTCGATCCACAACGTCGAGGACACTCTCCGCTTCATTGCTGACGTAAATGCGCGCTCCATCCGGAGAGAAAGCGATGCCATGCGGTAACTCAATGCCGCGTATTACTTGCACGACCTTATTCGTCGCGGGATCAATAACGTCGATCGTGTCGCTGGCGCTATTCGTCACATAGATCCGCGTCATAGACTGCGACGCAGACTCGGAAATTCTCGTGCGAACTCCGCGCACCCATTCCGCGATCACAAGCCAGTCGGGGTCATTCTGAGACGCAAACTGCCTGCCCCCGGAATGAAACGGATCTCCTCCGGCCTCGGGCGAAAGAGGATGGAGCAAAAGCTTGCTGGAAGCGGGATCGCCGGGAACGACCACCTCTAGAGCGCTCTGAAAGTTTCGCTGTGATTGTTCGTCGCTCCAGTCCGTGCTCCCCGGCGACAACGGCTCGAGACGAAAGATCCTATTTGACAGAATGTGGCAACCATAGCAGCGGGCATGCTCGGCGCGGCTCTTCAAGAAGATGGGCTGGACCTTGGTCTTGAAGAACTCGAAGCTAAGTGGCGGGGTCTGCTTGGAACTCGAAGCCGCCGATTCAGCGGGAGGCGCCATACGTCTCGCGCCGGAATACAAGCTGCTCGTCGTGGCCCCGCAGAACACCAGCAGCAGCGTCGCTCTCTTGGTCCCTGTCATCCTGACGCATCCTCGATGCGTTGTATCAAAAAGCTGTAGTGTTTCTGTTTTATTTGTTCCGGTTTTCAAGTTTGGAATCGCCCTGAAGCAAGGGTCGAAGCTCTCGGACGTCTTTCACGGTATCGAGTGCAAGCACGCGCTCGATCAAACTAGAGCATGCTGCCACGCCAAGAACGGGTGCCATCAACTCGCGCGCCTTCGCCACCACCTCGTCGCGAGTCATCGGATTCTCGGGAGTGCCACGCACATGCTCCACACGCTCTGTGAGGCGCGTGCCGTCGGTTAGAGTAACCTCGACGATGGCCACTCGCACCGGTATCAACTTTTCAAGTTCCTCGTCGGGGACAAGTTGCACCTTGGCACGCTCCCGAAGTATTGCCGGGTCTTGCATGCGTGCCTTATCATGCGCCGCGCGGAAGGAGACCGTCTTGTCGACAAGCATCACCGCGACCAGGTGCTGAAGACAAATATCCGGCATATCGCGGTTGTTCACGGTGTAGGCCGCGCTCGTGGCTGCGCGCACCACGACCTGCTTCACCTGATCGGCCGCGAACGGTTGCCGCTTCCTCAAGCTCTCCAGCGCGTCCAGCGGCGCTTGGATTGGCCCTCCCGTAGTCCACTTCTTGAGCGTCGTCTGCAGTACTCCGTAGCGTTCGCCGAGTTGCTCGATCATCCCCGCAGGATCGGCCTTGGGATTATAGGACTCCACGAAATTGTTAGGGCCGGAGAGAATATCGTTGACGCCCGTCCAGCCGGAGTGGACCACCAGGGCAGCATTAACCCCGTTGCGCGCCCCCATGGCGCCGAATACGAAAGCCTTCTCGATATGTTCGGTGTCGCGCCGCCACGAACCGATGCCGGCGCCCGCCTGCTGTGCGGCATAATCCAGCAGCCAGCGCATCTGCTGCGCCGTGAGACTGGCAACGCAACCCGCAACCGCCGTCGCGCCCATCGTTCCTACCAGAGGGTGCGTTTCCTTCATCCCAGGACCAACCGTCTTTACGGCTCGCATGGCAATGTCGTAGCCCAGCGCAACGGCCCGTAGGAAATGCGTCCCACTAACGCCGAATTTCTCCGCCGAAGCGAGCGCCGCGGGAACCACCGCGCAGCCCGGATGCGCCCCTCCAGTGGTGAAGTCGTCGTCGGTCTCATCGGAATGAGCGAGCATTCCATTCGCAAATGCCGCCTCGATCGGTCCACAGAGAACATGCGATGCCACCACGGTGGCAATCTTCTCGCCACCATAGGCGCGTGCGAACTCGATCGCCATGCGTCCGGGGGCCAGTTCGGATCCTGAGACCATGGCGGCGATCGTGTCGAGGATGTGGTGCTTCGTCTCCTGCACCACATTGTCCGGCAGCGCCCGGTTCCGGGCCTCGGCCATGTAGGCGCTGAGCTTCTCCATCACTGGACTGATGGAGGCTGAGACCTCTTGCGCAGCGGCCCATGCAATCTGGGGGAGGGCTGCGGCCGTCGAAATCCATGCCGCTCGCTGAAGCCAGCTGCGCCGGGTCAAGCCCAGCGGAACGGTTTTGTGCCACACAACTGCGCTGTGATCTTCGCTTGCCACTCGACTATCCTCTCCTTACCTTGCGAACTTTGGCTAGAAGATCACCTTGACCGCGAACTGGATTTCGCGGGCCGTTGTGGTGGTCTTGGTTATCTGGCCGGCTACGCCCGACAGTGTGCCGGTTCCATCGAAAATGTCCGTATTGTTCGGGGTGGATGGCGGCGCGAAGTTGGCGTGATTAAGAATGTTGAATAGTTCAGCGCGGAACTGGATATTGAACTTCTCCGAAACGCTCTTAATGTAGTTGTTCTTAAACATCGAGAAGTCCAGTTCGGTGACGCCGGGACTGATAATGATGTTGCGACCGGCATTGCCGCGCAGGTTGAAGCATCGCAGATCTCCGGGAGCCAGTGGACCGCCAAAGCTTGGAGGCGCTGGGTCACAGTTTGCGTTGAAAAAGGCCTGGCTGGGTGCGACAGGGACCGCGAAGCAATTTGTCTTGATGTAATTTGTCGGGTGGCCCGGGTTGGACAAGGTCTTGCATCCGGATCCACCCAAGCGGTCCGGGAAGGCCCAGTCATCGCTGCTAAGAGTGTTAGCTGGATCAGAACCAGTTCCCCAACTCGGAGTTACGGGCACGCCATCACTTGCAGTGAAGATAAGCCCCAGCTCCCACCCTCCCAGGGCGTGTTGAGCAATAGCCGAAGAGGACCAAGGGGTTGGTACTTCCCACGTTCCATTCACGACAAAAGTCCGGCCGACGTTGAAATCGGAAAGGCCGCGATTCAGTCGCAGATCATAAAAATGCAAACTGGAGATCGAGTTTCCGAACGAGTCTCCTGCGATCGTCGCTGAGCCGGTATCGATGCTCTTGCTCCAAGTGAAAGTGCCCTGTACCTGGACCCCATGACTCATGCGCTTTGCTAATTGGGCTTCAAGGGCGTTGTAGTACGAACGTCCCTCATAGATCATGGCGCGAATTGAGCTGTAGTTCTTGTTGATCGGGTTAGGCGGGTTGCATGTCGGCGGACCCGGATCGCCAACGATGGCATTGGGATCCGTCTGTATGCAATTATTGGCTGGGTCCCAGATGTTCCCCACAACGTCAACTTTTGGAAACAGGTAGCCAGCAGGCGTTTTGGTCGGAAGAACGAGGTTGATCTCATCAGCACGGAACGGCTGATGCACGCCGCGAGATCCGACATACGCAACCATGGCTGCCAATGTAGGCGTGAGTTGCTGCTGGATGTTGAGGTTCCACTGTCCCACATAATTTCGCTTGGGATCGTGCTGGACGTATGTGGATCGCGGTTGCGCATTCAGAGGAGCGCCGGTGTAGAACGTGCCACTGCCGGGTTTGTTAACCGAGATGTAGGTAAAGAAGGGCGCTGCCTGATTGGTTAGCAGGATGTACTGATAAATCAGAGGCAGCACGTCAAACAGCCCCGCTCCTCCGCGAATCGCAGTCTTACCATTGTGGAAAGGATCCCACGCGAAACCAACGCGAGGCTCAAAATTCTTTAGCGTCGGATTGTTGAAGAAGGAGCCGGTGCCGGAACATCCTCCCGTCGTTGGCACCTTGCCACAAATCGGCAACGCGTCTGACATGTTGAGAAGGTTGGCAATCTTGCCGCGGGTTTCAGTTGGTACCGTCGCCATCTCATAGCGAAGTCCCAAGTTCAGCGTCAGGTTCGGTCGAAAATGCCAGTCGTCCTGCACATAGACTCCAAAGATCGACTGCCGCAAATTGCGTGGCGAAAGTGTACTGGCTTCCCCTCCCTGAAACTTGGTGGGGTTGTTTTGAAGGAAGGTGCTTATTAATCTTTTTCCGGTGGGGTCGGTGGGGTCAACTTGGGCCAACGGTCCAAACCTCCATATCCCGTTTGGATCGGTATCGGCCACCTGGTTGAGCATCATGCGTTCGAATGCGATACCGAACCGGATGGAGTGTGTTCCCTTTGTGTAGAAAGCATCATCGTAAAGCTGGGCTGAGTTCCAGTGATAAAGATACGTAGGACTTCCACCCACTCCTCCAGTAAAGTCCGAGAGTCCGGAGACGAGCACTTGGGGTGCGTCCCTTCCCGCGAACGAGCCGAGATCCAGTCTGGCTGCGTCCGGATTGATCGCTTTGACGCTCTTGTTATTGTCCACCGGTTCGTGGTTCCAACCCAGGCGGACGGAGTTCACAAAGCTCGGACTAAACGAGTGGGTCTCCTCCGTGGCAAAGATTTGCCGCGTCGTCTTCGTATCAAATTGAACATTGTTCAAACCATCGGGAGATGAATACGGCGTTCGATCGTACAGGTATGTGCCGAAGAGCTCATCTTTGTCCGAGAACCTGTGATCGACGCGCGTGGTCAGGAAGTTCTCGTTGACCACTTGCTGAGCGGCGAAGGTGTATGTCCCTATGTCGCCGTTCTCAATAGTGCTAGTGTTCGGGTCGGGCAGGTGGTAGAAGGTGAAAAACTTCGCGGCATTCAAGTCAACGCCATTTGCGTTTGTGTTTGGTCCCGGTAGCAACTGGTACGTAAAACATGAGTGGTCGGCAGGAGCCATCGAACACAACAGCCCGTTCCTTGCGTTCTGCGAGGGCACGAACGTTACATTGGAAATGCCTTTCGATTGCCGAATGCCTTCATAGTCAGCAAAGAAGAACGTCCGGCTCTTAATGATTGGCCCGCCGATCGCTCCGCCAAACTGGTCGCGCTTGAAGGGTGGAACCCCACCCAGATCGAAGTAGTTCCGTGCGTCCAGGGCGTTATTCCGGATGAATTCATAGACGCTACCATGAAACTGATTTGTTCCCGAACGCGTAATCGCGTTCACAACGCCGCCCGACGTCTTGCCATATTCGGCTGAGTAGTTGCTGGTTAGAACGGAAAACTCCTGAATCGCATCTACTCCCAAGCTTCCGCCCAACACGCTGCCCGGAGCTCCATTGGAATAGTCGTTGATGCTCACGCCATCGAGGCGATAGTTATTCTGTTGCGGACGCGCGCCGGAGATCGTCAGTTGCTGTCCAAAACCGCGGTTGCCCCGATCCGTGCCTGAGGAGAAATCGGGCTGCGTGTGAATTGTGTCGACGCCGGGTTGCAAGGCTGCCAGGTCTGTCCAACTGCGTCCGTTCAGCGGCAACTCACGGACTGTGGTCGCATTGACCATGGCGCTGATATCCGAGGTGGAAAGCTGCACATCGGGAGCTTCGGTCTGTACCTGAACAATCTCTTTCGAGCCGCCGACCTGCATCGTCATGTTCAAAGACACGGTCGCGCCGACGGTCAGTTCGATGCCGGTCCTCACATCGGTCCTGAATCCCGGAGCAGTAAACGTCAGCTCGTAGGTCGCCGGCAAGAGGTTCGGTGCGATGTAGATCCCATCCTCGTTGGTCGTCACCGTGCGGTTGATGCCCGTCGCAAGGTTGGTAATGGAGACGCCAACATTCGGCATCACTCTGCCGCTGCTATCGATGACCGTTCCTGTAATTGTTCCGCCGGCGACTTGGGCTTGAACGTCAATGTGAACCGCGACGCTGTGAATGAGCAACAGCGCAAGAAAACTTGCAGCGAGCGTTTTCAACCTTGAGGAACGCAACTTTGAGGAACACATCATGGGGCCCCCTTTTTTTGTGCACCGAGCTTAACTCAGCCGTAAAGAGTTGAAGCACATTAATTTCCATTCATGCATTAACTTCTATTCATGCATCAAACTCCATTCATCTGTAACCTGCGAATCAGGGCCATCGGAGGAGTCGGAACGCGTGGTCAGCTTGCCCGTCGCACACTGGCAGTCTTTCGTCTACCGTAGCTACAATTACGCCATGATGGTTTTGCTGACGGAGATTAAAGGACCAGTCATATCCGTGGTTCCCGTCCGTTTTTATTGAGGATGAATTCGGATAGGAAGCCCGCTTCAGCTTTCAAGAATGAGGAAAAAGTGCTTAAGCGTCACTGGTTAGTCGCAATCGGAATAATCGTCGTGGCCTCTGTTTTCGTCGCTTTTAAATTTAGGGGGCAGGACAAGCCGCAGTACTTTACCTCCAAGGCCAATCGCGGGGACATTCGCGAGGTCGTGGAGGCCACGGGTACCATCAACGCGGTCATCACCGTTCAGGTTGGCTCGCAAGTTTCGGGGACGATTTCACATCTCTTTGTGGATTTCAATTCCCGCGTCAAAAAGGGACAGTTGGTCGCGCAGATTGATCCTCCTCTGTTCGAAGGCGCCGTACTTCAGGCCAAAAGCGATCTCGCCAACGCCAAAGCCAACGTGTCATCGGCGCAAGCCAATCTGGAAAAAACCAAGGCAACGGAAATTCAGACCAAGGCGGACTACGACCGCGCCGTCGGCCTTGTCAAAGGAGCCGTAATGAGCCAGCAGCAACTCGATCTGGCAAAAGCCAATCACGACTCGGCGGTGGCGAGCGTTTCCGCGGCCGACGCTCAGATCACGCAAGCCCTCGCCCAGGTACAGCAGAAAGAAGCTGCCTTGACCGTGGCACAGACGAACCTGGACTACACCACTATCCACGCGCCCATCGACGGCACCGTGATCGCCCGGAACGTGGACGTGGGCCAGACTGTGGCGGCATCTCTACAGGCCCCGACGCTGTTTACGATCGCGCAAGACCTGACCAAGATGCAGGTATACGCCAGCACGGACGAGTCCGATGTGGGCATGATTAAGACTGGACAGGTGGTCACTTTTAAAGTGGATGCTTTCCCTCGCGACACTTTTACCGGGCGCGTCTCCCAAATCCGAATGAATGCGACCACCGTGCAGAATGTGGTTACCTACAACACAGTGATTGATTTCGATAACCCGGATCTAAAGCTCTTCCCCGGCATGACTGCCTACATCACGATTCCAGTGGCTTCGGCGAACAACGTCTTGAGCGTGCCGAATGGTGCACTGCGCTACAAGCCCGATCTGAAGGCGGAAGAAATCCGCGCGCTGTTGCAAAAATATGGACTGGATGACAGCGCCAACGCGCAAGCTGGGGACAGCCCGGGAAGCGGCGCCGCCGGCAAACAATATCGTGCGCGCACGCCCGGCCAAGCGGGTGGCAGCAGCGATGCCGGCCCAGAACGAACGCCGCGTCTTGATGTCGCGGTGCTTTGGAAGCTGCGTCCGGACAGCACGCTCGAGCCAGTCAGAATCCGCACCGGTATCACCGACCACACCATTACAGAGGTAGCGGAAATTCTCAAGGGCGAGTTGAAGGAAGGCGACGAACTGGTCACAGGTTCAATGACCGCCAGCAAGGCCTCGGGCCCGGGCATGGGTACACAACGCCGATAGTCTTTTGACGGCATAGCATCGGAGAGAAGCGATTCGACATGGCGACGACCTCACAACCCGCGGCGAGTCTCACGGGAACGAAGAATCACGAAACAGTAATCCTGGTGGAGGAGATTCATAAATACTATGAGCTGGGAGAAACTCGTGTGCATGCCTTGCGCGGCGCAAGCGTAGAAATCGCGCGCGGGGAGTTCGTCACCATCATGGGCGCCAGCGGCAGCGGAAAATCGACATTCATGAATATTCTGGGTTGCCTCGACAAGCCCAGCGCCGGGCGCTATCTACTGGAAGGAGTTGAAGTGTCCAGCCTCAGCAAGAAGGAACTGGCCGCTATTCGTAATCGCAAAATAGGATTCGTTTTTCAAGGTTTCAATCTGCTGTCGCGCACCACCGCGCTTGAGAACGTCGAACTGCCCACTCTCTACGCGCGCATCAGCAAGGCAGAAGGCGAAAAGCGGTCGCGCGAAGCGCTTGCTCTGGTCGGACTCGCAGACCGGGTCGAGCATTTCCCTTCCCAGCTTTCCGGCGGTCAGCAACAGCGGGTGGCGATCGCCCGTGCCCTGGTGAATCGTCCTTCGATTTTGCTGGCGGACGAGCCCACAGGGAATCTCGATAGCCGCACATCAGTCGAGATCATGGACATTTTTCAGAAGTTGAATGATGAGGGCCTGACAATTGTGCTGGTGACGCACGAGCCCGACATCGCACAGTTCGCTAAACGCAGCATTCAGTTTCGTGACGGAAAGATTCGCCGCGATGAGTGGATTCAGAATCGGCCCGTCGCGTCCGAGGTTATCAAGAACCTGCCCAAGCTGGAGGACTGAACCGCGTATGGATTTGCTTGCGATCATCCGCATCGCCATGCGGGCTCTGGCGCGCAACAAGATGCGCTCCGTCCTGACGATGCTCGGCATCATCATCGGTGTCGGGGCGGTGATCGCCATGCTGGGCGTAGGGCAAGGGGCGCAGCAGACGATGCAGGAGCAGATTCAAGCCATGGGTTCAAACCTGTTGTTCGTAGGCGCCGGAACGGTGACGCGCAGCGGGATGCACATGGGTTGGGGCTCGACCAAGAGTCTGATCTACGATGACATGCTGGCGATAATGCGGCAATGCCCAGCGGCACAGGCGGCGGCTCCAGGCAGCAGTACGAGCGGCCAGGTTGTGTTTGGCAACGACAATTGGTATACGCGCCTGAATGGCACGGAGCCGCAATATTTCGATATTCGCAGCTGGGCGTTTACGGAGGGATCTGCTTTCACGCAAAATGATGTCGAGATGTCGGCCAACGTCGCGGTGATCGGAGAAACCGTTCGCAAGAACCTTTTCGGCGCGACCGATCCGATCGGACAAACCATCCGCATCAACAATCTGCCATTCCGTGTGACTGGCGTTCTCGTTCCCAAAGGAACATCCGCTGCCATGGGCGATGATCAGGATGACATTATCCTGGTACCGCTCACCACCCTGCAGAAAAAAATCACCGGCCAGCCCTGGTTGCGCTGGATCATGGTTTCAGCCGTGTCCCGGCAGGGCAGCTATGCGGCGCAAGAACAGATTTCGGCGCTGCTCCGCGAACGTCATCGCATTCGCGCAGGCGACGATGCTGACTTTTTCGTGCGCAATCTCGCCGACATGGCCGACGTCGCTGACGAAGCAGGCCGAGTCATGACCTTGCTGTTGGCTTCGATCGCCAGCGTGTCGCTCGTCGTTGGCGGGATCGGCATCATGAATATCATGTTGGTTTCCGTGACCGAGCGCACCCGCGAAATTGGTCTTCGAATGGCGATTGGCGCAACGGAAGGCAACGTCCAGCAGCAGTTTCTCATCGAGGCTGTGGTGCTGAGCTTGATGGGAGGAATCACCGGCATCATTTTTGGGTTGGGCGCTTCATACGTGATTACCCAGACGCTCGGCTGGCCGGTTCTGGTTTCTCCTGTGGTGATCGCGATCGCAGTTGTGTTTTCGATGGCGGTGGGAGTCTTCTTTGGGTTTTACCCCGCCCGCAAAGCAGCTCAACTAGACCCGATCGAAGCTCTTCGCTACGAGTAACTGCATCGAGTAGCTTGTTTTTTCGGATCTGTGAGTATCTTACAAATTACTTGCAAATACTCGCAATCTACTCGAAACGCAGCCCCTGAATCGGATCAAGCTGCGATGCCTTGTGAGCTGGATAGAAGCCAAACAAAATTCCGATGCCGGCGGAGAACAGGCCGCCGATGGCAAAGATTTCAGGCGAGAGCTTGGTTGGCATCTGAAAAAGACTTTCAACCAGGCCGGAGGAGAGGAAACCCGCGAGCAGACCGACCAAGCCTCCGAGCAGGCTCAACGCGATTGCTTCACTGAGGAATTGGAGTTGCACATCCGATTCCGTGGCTCCTAAAGCCAGTCGCAGCCCGATCTCGCGAGTGCGTTGGGTGACTGACACCAGCATGATATTCATGATGCCGATGCCGCCCACCAGCAAGGACAAAGATGCGACACTTGCCAATAGGATGGTCATGATCCGGCTCGTGGCAAGCTGGGCCTGAACGACATCCTCTGGCCGGCGGACGTTGAAATCGTCGTCTTCCGCTGGATTGAGATGGTGCCGTTCACGCAGGAGACCGACGATTTGCTTGGTAGCCTCCGGCATGGCTTCTCGGGAGACAGCCGAACAGAAGATGTCGTCCAGCCAGAATGTTCCGGTAATCCTTTTCTGCGCTGTCGTGAAGGGCATCACGATGAAGTCGTCTTGATCTTGCCCGGTAGCGGAAAAGCCCTTGGCCTGCAAAACGCCAACCACCTTACATGGCACACTCTGGGCACGGACTGTCTTGCCAATCGGATCCTCGTTGCCAAAGAGATTGTCCACCACCGTCTGACCGAGGACGCACACTGGCGCGGATGCATCCACGTCAGCCTGAGTAAAGAAAGCCCCCAGCCTCATCTCCCACCGTCGAATCAGCAGAAACTCGGGGGTGACTCCTCGAAAATGTGTAGACCAATTCTCTCCCTGATAAATGATCTGAATGGATCCATCCGCATTGGGCGACATCGCCTTGATTAGCGGGACCTGCTCCACGATTGCCGTGGCATCAGCGAGGATTAATGTGCGATCACCCCGCGCTCCGTAGCGGACTCCATTTCTGGCACGGCTTCCGGCCTCTATCCAAATAAAGTTGTCGCCAAGGTTTTGCAATTGCTTCTCGATGCTGCTGCTGCCCGCGTTCCCAATCGCGACCACGCAGATGAACGCACCCACTCCGACAGAGATCCCAAGTATCGTAAGAACACTTCTGACCCAATTGCGTCTCAACGCAGCGGTTGCTTCCCGGACAATATTCTTGAAGTTCATCAGCGCTGCCTCGGTTGTGACGACCCTGATCAGGATACACAACGCGACACTTTCACGTCACGCCTTGCGAACACGAAATGGCCTGGCTTCTTCGATGACGCGCTTAATTTACAGTTGAACCTTGGATTTGGCACCACAAGGCAATGGCGGCGACGAGACTAGAATTTCGACAGAGGTTGGACAGACAGATGGATGGATGGCTTTCCTGCTCCGACGCGGGCGGCCGAGGTGGCCAGATGATTGGCCTCCAGGTTGTTTTCTCGCCGGACATGGGAGATGGAGAAATCGAGCGACCGGGCCAACTTCCGGCAGATCCAATTTAGGGAGTAGAGTCGCGGGCTGCGGCAGCTGTACTGACCTCTCATCTGCTTGACCATCACTTCGGAATCTGAAAACACGTGAAGCGTCTTGGCCTCGAGCCCAAGGGCGCATTGCAGCGCCTCCAGCAGAGCAATATATTCGGCGACATTATTGTCCTGGCGCCCGATCCACTTGGCAATTCTGATTGTGCCATCTGCGGAGCCATCAATTACGACTCCAATCCCAGACGAGCCGGGATTCCCGAGAGAGCCGCCATCGACGTAGGCTACGAGATCTGACATTGCGTTGCTGCGCTGGTAACAACCATGCGTGACTTATTCTACAGCGTCAAGATGCTTGCTTGGTTCCCACGGCTTTGGGCGCCTGTTGATGTTTGTGTGGAAAAATGGGATGAATTCAATCCTTTGTCCCCGTAAACAACAACGATTCAATGGGTTGCGTTTTTTGGCTTTGGTCGAGTACAGCAGGGCCGATTGCACCGAAAAAGGGCATTGACAATTTTCGTGCAACTCTCTAACTTGGCTTTCGTCGACGGCTGAAAGGGTTGGCTAAATTAAACTTTTGCCGATCCAAAGTAGGCTGAGTGATCAGCTCGGCAGGGCAACCTGAAGAGCAGCCAGACCTGAAAAAACCGACGGCTCTGCGAGGGGCAGTTGGGGTTTGGGACCGCGAAAGCGGTGATCGCATCAAGGGCTGTGACGGTGCATGCGTCCACGCTGTTTGGCTCCCTCGCAGGAGCTGGCGGCTAGAGCATAACCAATGTCACAGCCTTTACCTTTTTTCCCGCGTTCCCATTGCCGCAAGATCAATTTCTATTCGTCGTTGGAAAAGCCACTCACAAAAAGCAGTGACAGAGAACTAAATCAATAAAGAACATTTCAGAAAACCACAAATACGCTGCTGGCGCGCGAAGTGATTGTCCCCTGCTGCGCAGGGCTGTTCCTCGCACAAAACGTAAAATGTGCTGAATGCCTTACCCTGCTATCGAGTTTTCAGGGGCGAGAAGCACTCCTGGCTGCGTGGGCAATGGCGGGGCAGTAGTGGGAAAAAGTTTGCCCACTCCGCAGGCGGTTGACTTCCTTTTTGGTAACCAACTTGGGTATTCGCTCGATGGCCTCAAGTGTAATCAAAGGGTTACAGCCATCGACATTGTCCGAGTTTGGAGTGCCTGTTGCTCCTTCAAGCCGTGATGGACCGTTTGCCCCGTGACTCCAGCGATTCGTGTGGATGGGCGATTGCCGTAGAGTTGTGTCAATATATCAGGGAGCGGGATCACAGGTTGTAATTCCCTGCAACAAGAGGTATTTAGGCTGGTGTGCCAGCCGGAAAACGCATGGTTAACAAGAAAGTTGTCATCATTGGAGGCGGGCCCACGGGGCTTGGCGCGGCCTATCGTCTAAACGAACTCGGTTATGACAACTGGGTGCTTTACGAAAAGTCCGATGACGTTGGCGG
>Ga0185299_10004581_pt1 | contig 16538 bp, 16 predicted proteins | sample PaiPotPPA55metaG_FD_128002 | JGI IMG/M metagenome (GOLD analysis project Ga0185299, IMG submission 128002) | Iron sulfur acid spring bacterial and archeal communities from Banff, Canada, to study Microbial Dark Matter (Phase II) - Paint Pots PPA... ...
GGACCATATCGTAGCCGAGATAGCCGAAGACGCCCGCCGCCATCGGGGGGAGATCGTCCGGGGTCTCGATCCGCGATTCGGCGATGAGCTCGCCCAGAGCCGCGAGCGGAGGCCCGGCGCAAGGCGAAAAACCGCCGAGATCGGCAAGCGCGCGGCGATTGATCTCGGCTTTCTCTCCAAAGACGCGCCAGACAATATCCGGGTCGAGGCCGATCATCGAAAAGCGGCCTCGCGCGGCGCCGCCTTCGACGGATTCGAGCAGAAAAATCCGCCCCGCGCGGGCCGCCGATAATTTCAAAAAGGCCGAAACAGGCGTTTCGAGATCGCCGGCGAGGCGGGCGGAGACGAAACAGGCTTTCCCCGCCGCATAGCTTCGCGCGCAGGCGTCAAGGGATGGTTCGAACATCGGCCGGCCGCTCAAAAGTCGTCGCCGGGCGAGACACCGGTCGCGGCGGAGTACACCTTGGCGTTGAGTTTCACGCCAATATCGCTTTCAAGCTTCGCGAGATATTGCGTGATCACATCCTCGTCAAATCCGCGCTTCACGTCGCCCCTGATGTTGGCGAGTTCGGCGGCTTCGGGGTCGAAGGCCGGGGTGGTGGAATCGACGACTTGGAACAAAATCCGGCCGCCGTCTTCGCTAGCGGCCGACCCCGCGCGATGCACGCCGACGTTGAATATCTGGGTAACGACATTGAGCGCGAGGCCGCTCGACGCGCCGCGCCTCACATCGTCGGCATGCTTGACCGCAAGGTTGCCTTCCGCCGCGCCAATGGCCGCCATTCTTTCGCCGGCGTCGAGCTTTTTGACGAGTTCCGTCGTCTTCGCCGACAATAGCTTCCCCGCCTTGTCCTCGCGCCAGGCCTTCTCGACTTCCGCCTTCGCTTCGTCGAACGCTTTCTCGCGGGCCTTGTCTATCCTGGCGACTTCAAACCATTGATAGCCGCCGCCTTGCACCCGCAACGTATCGTTGTCGACGCCGATGTCCGACGCAAACGCCGCTTTGAGAAGGGCCGCGCCATCAACCAAATCTTTGACCGGCACGCCTTGCGGATCGTTGCCCACCGCGTCGATCGCGGCGATGACTCGTGCTTCGAGGCCGACGCTTTTCGCGGCCTCCGTCAGCGATTTTCCGGATGTGCGCTGATCCTCGATGGCGTCGTGAAGCCGGGCGATATCGCTTTGCGCGCGCTGCAGGGCAATCTCGTGTTTGAGTTCGGCGGCGACGTCGGAGTAAGGCTTGACGGTCGAGGCAACGATCTTGCCGACGCGCAGAACGACCGTGCCGAATCGCGCCTTGACCGGCCCGCTGACTTCGCCTTCCTTGAGCGAAAAGGCGGCGTCCGCGACGTTCTTATCGATGAGGCCGGTCCGCGCGACGGTCCCGAGACTCGCATCCTTGGGGGTAAGATTTTTTTCCGCCATAAGATCGTCGAAAGTCTTTCCCGCATCGAGTTTTGCATGGGCCTCCTGGGCCTCCGCATCGCTCGCAAAGAGAATTTGCTCGACCTCGCGCTTTTCCGGCGCCCCGAAACGATCGTTCTTGACTTCCTCGTAGCGGTTTCGCGCGTCGGCGTCGGAGACGTCATCCGGTTTGGCGATCGAGGCAGGCGTAACTGGCACGACGACGAGGCTGCGAAATTCGGGCGTGGCATAAAGCTGCCGGTTGATTTCGAAGTAACTTTTCAGTTCTTCCTGGGACGGTGCGGGCAGCGGGCCCGCGCTCGCGGTGGAAAACACTATGTAATCGACTCTGCGGGTTTCCATTTGAAATCGGAAAATGGCCTCCAGCAAAGCCTTCGGCAATTGGACACCATTGGTCAGCGCATCGACGATTTGCCGGCGCAAATGGACACTGCGTTGCTGCCGCACGTATGACTTTTCGGTCAATCCTTCGTCGCGCAGAAAGGCGTCGAACGCCTGGCGGTCGAACTGGCCAGTTACCCCCTTGAAATTATCGTCGTTCACGATCGTCTTTTTAATGTCCTCGTCGCTTATGGCAAGCCCTAGCCTGCGGGCCTGGTCATCAAGCGCGGCCTCGTTGACGAGTTCGGAAAGTACCTGCCGGTCGAGACCATATTCATGCGCCTCCTCGTTGGTGATGTTGCGGTGCTCGGCCCGCTGCATCTTCTGCAATTCGGCCTGATAGGCGTTGCGGAGAGTGTCGGCGCCGATCTCGACGCCGCCGACCCGGGCGAGATTATTCGCGCCGAAACCGCGGAAAATGTCGCCGATGCCCCAGATCGCGAAACTGAGGATGATCAAGCCCATCAGGATTGCCATGATGACGCGGCCGATCCAGCCTTGTGCCGAGGCACGCATTGATTGGAGCATGGGAAGGGGTCTCTTTACGGGTTTCCGGCACGCACCGGCTTTTACAAATTCGCGGGGGACTATAAAAAGATGGAGCCCCGCATGCAACGCGGCTTTCCGCGAATGACGGGAAACTTTCCGCATGACCCACGAATCGCGCCCCCTCGTCGCGGGCAATTGGAAGATGAACGGTTGGCGCAATAGCCTCGTCGAGGCCGCCTCGATTTGCGAGGCCGTGGCCGCGGGCGGCGCGGGAACGGCGGAAGTCGTCGTTTGTCCCCCGGCGACCTTGCTCATGGCCGCGGCGCGGATTTGCGAAGGATCTTCGGTCGCGCTGGGCGGCCAGGATTGCCACGCCGAGGCAAGCGGCGCCTTCACCGGCGATATTTCCGCCGAAATGCTCAAGGATGCCGGGGCGACCTACGTAATCCTTGGCCATTCGGAGCGCCGGGCCGGCCACAACGAAACCGATAAGGTTGTTCGCGCCAAGGCCGAGGCGGCGCTCCGCGCGGCGCTCGCGGCGATCATCTGCGTCGGCGAAACGAGAGCCACGCGGGAAGCAGGCGACGCCTTGCGTGTCGTCGGCGCGCAACTGGCGGGTTCGATTCCGGAAAATTCACCGCCGGGACAAATAGTCATTGCCTACGAGCCGGTCTGGGCGATCGGCACGGGTCTTACGCCGACTCCGGGGGACATAGCCGAGATGCATGGCTTTATACGTGACCGGGTGAATGAGCACCTGCCAGGCCAAGGCGCGCGCCTGCGCATCCTCTATGGCGGCTCGGTACAGCCGGCCAATGCCGCGGAACTTCTGTTGGTCGAAGACGTCGATGGCGCGCTCGTCGGCGGCGCGAGCCTGCACTCCGCCGAGTTCATGGCGATCGCCGGCGTTTACCGGTGAGCGGTTGGCTCATGCACCTGCCAGGCTCATGCACCTTTCGACTTCCTCATTGTAAAGCTTTAAGGCTTGTTCTAGATTTTCTGCCGGCCAGACTTCAGGTGTTCTTCTTGTTGAGACAGAATAGGCCTTTGCCAATATGGTTGGACCATTTTCAAGTTTAACTTCCTTAAGGACAACGCCTGCTTCCATGAGAAGAATACGTGTTTTAGACATGATGGTTTCCTTACATCGTTACTCCTCCATCATTGCTGATTCGCGGATGCGGCGACATACACAAATTGCCGTTCTCCACATGACCCCGTGGATTTTGAACCGAACTTTAGAGGATAGCCGAGGCGACCCATCTAGCCACGCGGCTACGAGATCGTTAAAAGGGGCTCAAATTCAACTTCGCGCGCAGTCCGTTTCGCTCGCGTTCGGCGGCAAGCCCCCAAGAATCTGAGAGAGTATTTTCCATGCAGTCGGTCCTGATCGTCGTTCATCTCATGATCGTCGTCGTCCTCGTCGTGACCGTGCTCCTGCAGCGCTCCGAGGGCGGAGCCCTTGGCGTGGGCGGCGGCGGCGGCTTCATGACCGGACGCGGCCAGGCCAGCGCGCTGACCCGCGCAACTGCCATTTTGGCGGCGCTGTTTTTCGCGACCAGCATGGGCTTGACGATTCTCGCCCGGTACAATCAAGCGCCGGAAGTAACCTTCCAAAGCATCACGCCAATCGAACCGCCGAGCGAGGGCGCGGCAAAAAAGGAGGAGGGCAAGGGAAGTTTGCTCGACCAATTGAGACGGATGGAAGACCAGGCGGCCAAGCCGCCGGCGCTTCCGCCCGGTCTGACCTTGCCGGGCCAGCCGCAACCGGCCGCGCCCGCGGTGCCCCAAAGTCTGAATCTGCCTCCGGTCAAACAGCCCGCGACGCCCCTGGTTCCCCTGGCGCCAGTTCAAACCGGACCTGCCGCGCCTCCGCCCGCTTCGATCATGGTGCAACCGGCGCCGGTCGCGCCCGTCCCGTTCAAGGCTCAGCCCCCGGCCTCGACTCCGCCGCGGTCGAAATAATCTTCGCGTTTATGTGCAAAAAAGGAAGCCGCGCATAATTTGCCTCCCCAAGCGGGCGGAAACAGGATAAATCCCAAGCCCCATGGCGCGGTTTATCTTCATCACCGGCGGCGTGGTGTCATCGCTTGGCAAGGGACTCGCGGCGGCGGCGCTCGGCGCGCTTCTCCAGGCGCGCGGTTATAGCGTCCGGCTGCGCAAGCTCGACCCTTATCTCAACGTCGATCCGGGGACGATGAGCCCCTACCAGCACGGCGAAGTCTTCGTCACCGAGGACGGCGCGGAAACCGATCTCGATCTCGGTCATTACGAGCGCTTCACCGGCCGGCCCGCGATGCGGGAAGACAATATCACGACCGGCCGGGTCTATCAGGAGATCATCGCCAAGGAACGCCGCGGCGATTATCTCGGCGCGACCGTCCAGGTCATTCCGCACGTCACCAATGCGATCAAGGCTTTCGTGCTCAGCGGCAACGAGGGCGTCGATTTCGTCCTCGTCGAGATCGGCGGCACCGTCGGCGATATCGAAGGCCTGCCCTTCTTCGAGGCGATCCGTCAGCTGGGCAACGAGCTGCCGCGCGGGCACGCGATCTATATTCACCTCACGCTGCTGCCGTTCATTCCAAGCGCGGGCGAACTCAAGACCAAGCCGACCCAACACTCGGTCAAGGAACTGCGCTCGATCGGCATCCAGCCGCACATTCTTCTCTGCCGCACCGATCACGAGATCGCGCGCGAGGAGCGGCGCAAGATCGGGCTTTTCTGCAACGTGCGCGAAAGCGCGGTGATCGAAGCCCGCGACGTCGCCTCGATCTACGAGGTGCCGCACGCCTATCATGCGGCGGGGCTCGACAAGGAAGTGTTGGCCGCCTTCGGGATCGAACCGGCGCCGAAGCCCGACATGGCCCGCTGGAACGCGGTCATGGAGCGCATTAACAACCCGGAAGGGGAAGTCACGATCGCGATCGTCGGGAAATACACCGGGCTTAAGGACGCCTACAAATCCTTGACCGAAGCGTTGAGCCATGGCGGCATGGCCAACCGAGTCAAGGTTCACCTCGATTGGATCGAATCGGAATTTTTCGAAACCAGCGAGCCGGCGCCTTACCTCGAACATGTGCATGGCATTCTGGTTCCGGGCGGCTTCGGCCAGCGCGGCGCGGAAGGCAAAATTCTCGCCGCGCGTTTCGCCCGCGAACGCAAACTTCCCTACTTTGGTATCTGTTTCGGGATGCAAATGGCGGTCATCGAGGCTCTGCGATCCCTGGCGGGCATGCCCGAGGCCAATTCGAGCGAATTTGGTCCGGCGAAGGAGCCCGCCGTCGGACTGATGACCGAGTGGCTGCGCGGCAACGAGCTGGAAATCCGCGCAGCCGAGGCCGATCTTGGCGGAACGATGCGGCTTGGCGCCTATCGCGCGGACCTGATGCCGGGGTCAAGGATCGCCGCCATTTATGGCGCGACCAGCATTTCCGAACGCCACCGGCATCGTTTCGAGGTCAACACCGCCTACCGCGAAAGGCTCGCTCAAAAAGGTCTCGTCTTCGCCGGCATGTCGCCGGACGGCCTGTTGCCGGAGACGATCGAATTTTCCGATCACCCGTGGTTCATCGGCGTGCAGTTTCACCCGGAACTGAAATCGCGGCCGTTCGAGCCACATCCCCTGTTTGCAAGTTTTATCGCCGCCGCGGTGGAGCAATCGCGGCTGGTGTGATTGTTGGTGTCGAAAATAGCTAAGATACGCCTTATAGTAAGGAAAATCCTTTCGAGGTTACCCATGATCACGAGCAAGCTTACATTCAAGGCGCAGACAACTATCCCGCAGCCTGTTCGCGCTGCTCTTGATCTGAAGGAAGGCGACGAGATCGCTTATGAGATCAAGGAGAACCTGGTCGTCCTCACCAAGGCGAGCGAAGGACCGGTCGACAATCCATTCGTGACCTTCGATGAATGGGGCAGTGAAGCTGACCAAAAGGCTTATGCCAAGCTTTAGTCAGGGCGATGTCATTCGCGTTACCCTTTCCCTATACCGATCGGCCGGCGAGGCAACACCGTCCCGCGCTCGTCGTCTCCAAAGGTGGGATTGGCGAAGGCAATCGTCTGCTTTGGGTCGCCATGATTACGAGCGCGGAAAACCGCGCATGGCCAGGCGATGTTCCATTCGGTGACTTCTATCATGATGCGGGACTGCCGGCGCCGTCCGTCATCCGGCCATGCAAACTCGCCGCGATTGAGGTCCGCCACGCCGAACCGCTTGGCCACATCTCAACGGCCCTGATGCGCCAAGTCGTGAAGACTCTCCGGGAATATTTGAGCTTTCTATAGCAAAGGCTCGAGAGGCTGGCGAACGTCACTCTCAGCGCGTCTATCCCCTTCCCCGGTAGGCCGGCACGCCTTGATCGGGCACCCAGGTGCCGGCGGGCAACTCTCCCGTTGCCCAAAACACGTCGATGGGGATTCCCCCACGCGGAAACCAATAGCCGCCGATCCGCAGCCAGCGCGGCTCCAAGCAAAGGGCGAGATCCTTGCCGATCCGCAAGGTGCAGTCCTCGTGGAAAGTGCCATGATTGCGAAACGACGTGAGGTAGAGTTTTAGGGATTTCGATTCGACGAGCCAGCTGCCAGGCAGATAGTCGATCACGAGCAGCGCGAAATCCGGCTGGCCCGTGATTGGACAGAGGGCGGTGAATTCCGGCGCGGTGAAGCGGGCGATATAGTTTTCGCCCGGATGCGGATTTGCCACCCGGTCGAGCGTCGCCTCGTCCGGCGTTCGCGGCGCTTCCACGGCACGGCCAAGCAAACTTGTTCCGGTATAAACCTTGACCATGATGGCCGTGCTAAAATTGATTTCCCCTGGACTCTCGTTCGCGAAGGGGTTTCCGGCACGAAGTGGCGGAAATTTGTTTCCACTCTGCCCAGCGAGCCTGTCAAATGAAAATTTTTGTCGCGGGCGCGACCGGAGCGGTTGGCCGCCGCCTTGTCCTCCTATTGACGGCGGCGGGGCACCAGGTCGCCGGACTGACGCGCTCTCCCGCCAAAGCGGACCTCTTGCGGAGAATTGGCGCCACGCCGGTCATCGCCGACGCGCTTGATCGAACGGCCGTGATGGACGCGGTGCGGCGGGAGAAACCAGAGGTCGTGGTTCACGAGCTCACTTCCATCAGGAAGGTCGATCTGCGCAATTTGGATCGCGGATTCGCCGCGACCAACCGGTTGCGCACAGTAGGTACGGATAATTTGCTGGCCGCCGCGCGGGGGGCGGGGGTGCGCCGGTTCATCGCGCAAAGCTTTGCGGGTTGGCCTTATGCGCGGGCGGGAGGCCCGGTAAAGACAGAGCAGGAGCCGCTCGATCCAGAGCCGCCGGCGGCGTTTCGCCGCACGCTCGAAGCGATCCGCTATTTGGAATCCGCGATCATCGGTGAGACGGCCGTGGAGGGGCTAATCTTGCGCTACGGAACTTTTTATGGTCCCGGAACCGCCATAAGCGAACAAGGGTGGTTGGTGAACGACGTTCGCAACCGGCGTGTCCCGGTCATCGGTGGGGGGAGCGGCGTTTGGTCGTTCACTCACGTCGACGACGCCGCCCGCTTCACGCGCGCTGCGATCACCCGCGGTGCGCCGGGGATTTATAACATCGTGGATGACGATCCTGCCCGGGTGTCGCAATGGCTGCCCGCCCTGGCGGAGGCCCTCGGCGCCAAGCCGCCACGCAGAATCCCGGCCTGGATCGCCCGTTTCGTGATCGGCGACGCCGTCGTGTTCATGACGGATGTGCGGGGAGCCTCGAACGCGAAGGCCAAGCAAGCCTTCGGCTTGAATTTGATTTGGCCGAGTTGGCGGGATGGGTTCAAGAGAGGTCTCGGCGATCCGTCGCAAGCGTAGTCGCGCGGGCGCGTCATCCCGATGCGCTCTTCCCCATCGCCATGAGTACCGGCTTGGCGGGCGTATTTCCGCGGCCCATAATGGACCTGTGGAACAGCGTGGCACCCGTCATCCTCAAGAAAATCGAGTCCCCGGCTCGCGCAGCCAGGTTCGCCGATGACCAGGATCGTTGCCCCTTACGGCGCGTGGGTCTCGCCGGTGAGCGTTGAACTCATGACCGAGGCGGCGATTGGTCTTAGCGGCCTCGGCGTCGATGGCCAAGACCTTTACTGGCTCGAAGCCAGGCCAAACGAGAATGGCCGTAAGGTTTTGTGCCGCCGCCGCGCGGATGGCGAGATCGCAGACCTCACGCCTCCGCCCTTCAATGTGGGCAGCCGTGTGCATGAATATGGCGGCGGCGCCTACGCGGTGGAGAAGAGCACCGTTGTCGTCAGCGAACGCGCCGATGGGAGCGTCTGGCTCATTGAGGCGGGCCGCCCGCCTCGCCGGATCGAAACGGCGGAAGGCTGCCGCTACGCCGATTTCGAATTCGACTTGCCGCGCCGCCGCGTTCTTGCCGTGCGGGAAGATCATCGCTTGCGCCCGCCCTCCGATCCAAAGGCCGCTATCGTCGCCTTGCCGCTCGATCCGGGCGGGGCCGAAACAATTTTGGTCGAAGGACCGGATTTTATGAGCTCGCCGCGCCTTGCCCCTGGTGGCGAAAGACTGGCTTGGATCGCCTGGGATCACCCCGGCATGCCTTGGGACGGGACCAGGCTTTTCGTGGCCGGCGTGACAAAAGAAGGCGCGCTGGAAGCGCCGCATCTGTTGGCGGGCGAAACGCCGGAAGCAATCGTGCAGCCGGAGTGGTCGGCCAACGGCACGCTCTATTTTTGCTCTGACCGGACCGGCTGGTGGAACCTCTACGCCCTGCGTGGCACCGCGATCGAAGCCTTGGCGCCGGTCGAAGCCGAAACCGGCGGCCCCCATTGGGTTTTCCGCCAGCGCTATTACGATTTTCTCCCCGATGGGCGGATCGTCGCCGCGATCGTCCGCGACGGGATTAGGACCGCCGGGTTGATCGCGGACGGCAAGATCGCGCCGTTTGGCATTGGCCAAGTACAGGACTGTCCGCGCCCGCTCGGCGAGGGGCTAGCCTATATCGCGACGCCTCCGGCCGCGCCGCCCTCGGTGAATATGTTACCGAGCCAAGAGGGTAGCGAGCCATTTGTCATTCGCAGCGCGGCTCCCGCCGTGGTGCCTGAGGAAACCATTTCGCTCGGCAGACAGGTTGATTTCGCGAGCCGCGGCGGCATCGCACATGGCTTCTGGTATCCGCCCAAGAACCGCGACTACGAAGGGCCTTCTGGCGAATTGCCTCCCCTCGTCGTCTTGTCGCATGGCGGGCCGACCAGCATGACCACCAATAGTTTTTCATTGAACATCCAATGGTGGACGAGCCGCGGCTTTGGCGTTGTCGATGTCAATTACGGCGGCTCGACCGGCTATGGCCGCGCCTATCGCGAGCGGCTCTACGGTCAATGGGGCGTCGTCGATGTCGAGGATTGCGCGGCCGCCGCGAATCATCTTGTCGAACACGGGCTCGCCGATGCCGCCCGCCTCGTCATTCGCGGCGGCAGCGCCGGGGGTTTTACGACGCTTGCCGCGCTGACGTCGCTGAACCTTTTCAAGGCGGGGGCGAGCTTTTACGGCGTCGGCGATCTCATGCTGCTCGCCAAGGACACCCACAAATTCGAATCCCGCTATCTCGACCGGCTGATCGGACCCTTGCCGCAAGCACGGGCGCTCTATGACGAGCGCTCGCCAATCAGCCATATCGACCGACTCGCCTGTCCGGTGATCTTTTTTCAAGGCGAGGACGACAAGACGGTCCCGCCCAATCAGGCGGAGACCATGGTCGAGGCCATGACGGCGCGGGGCTTGCCAGTCGCATATTATTCCTTCGCGGGCGAGGGACATGGGTTTCGCAAGGCCGAGACCCTGCGCCGCGCGCTTGAACTGGAACTCGATTTTTATGGCCGCGTGTTTGGCTTCGCCCCGCCGGGCTTGCGCGAGCGCGTCACAATCGCGAACATGCCGGCGGCGGAAGGCTGAACAGCCGCCGGTTCAAATCAGCCCGGCGGCGATGTTGATTGTGAGGGCCAGCACCGCGCTGTTGAAAAAGAAAGCGAGGACGCAATGAACGAGCGCCACCCGCCGCATTGCCCGCGAAGAAATGTTGACATCGGCGGTCTGACACGCGACGCCGATCACGTAGGAAAAATATAAAAAGTCATAATAGTCGGGGTGCTCGGTTCCAGGAAAAGCCAAGCCGCCGCGCGCGGCGGCAGGTCTTCCAGGTTCGGCGAAATATTCATCGAAATATTCATGCGCGTAATGGAAGGCGTAGGTCAGATGGATGAAGAACCAGGCGCTGACGATCGTCGCCGCCGCGAGCCCAATATGCAGGCCCTTGATCGTCCCTGAAAAATCCTTGACGATGGCGAGCTCCGCGACAATTGCGGCAATTGCCGCGAGCGCGGCAAGGCTGGTGAACACGAGAATAAAAAATCTTCCCTCGTCGCTCATCCTTGCCCGCCGCCGCATCGATTGCGGAGTCGCCCGGACGATCATGATGCCGGACGCAATGAAATAAAGCCAGGTTCCCGCGCTCCAGGCGATCAAAAGCCTTGTCGCGAGACGAAACGAATCCGGCAAAAAAACGCCCGCGAGGAGGCTGACCGCAATGCCCGCGAAGAGACGCGGATGGCCGCGCGCGATGCGAAGGGGAAGCCAAAACCGGAAGCCGCGCCGCGGCCCTGGCGAAATTGGGCCGGCGCGTGGCATCAATGGGTCCGCGCGGCGACGAAACGGGCCGCCTCTTTCAAGACCGTCGCCTTCGTGCCTTGCGGAAACGAATCAAGCGCGGCGATCGCCGCCGTCGCGAGGCTGTCGCGCCGTTCCCGCGCCGCATCAATGCCGAGCGCGGCAACCAGCGTCGCCTTGTTGCGGCCGGCGTCCTTGCCCGCGCGCTTGCCGAGCGCCAACGCGTCGGCTTCGACATCGAGAATATCGTCGGCCACCTGAAACGCAGCGCCCAACGCACGGCCATAGCGAGAGAGCGCGGCCCGCGCCTCGGCGCCGGCTCGCCCGAGAATCGCGCCCGCTTCGACCGCATAATGCAACAGCGCGCCAGTCTTCATCGCTTGCAGTTTTATCACCGCTTCGGCCTTGTGCCGTTCCAGCGCCTGTTCGGCTTCGAGATCGAGCACCTGCCCGCCGATCATGCCGCCCAAACCGGCCGCGCGCGCCAGAGCGAGAACGAGTTCCGCGCGAACCCCAGGGTCCGGGTCGGTCGCCGGGTCCGCCATCACATCGAACGCATAGGTGAGAAGGCCGTCGCCAACAAGGATCGCGGTCGCTTCGTCGAAAGCCTTGTGGGTGGCCGGTCGCCCGCGGCGCAGATCGTCGTTGTCGAGGGCAGGAAGATCGTCATGGACGAGCGAGTAGCAATGGATCATTTCAACGGCCACCGCCGCGCGCAGGACACCGTCGCCTTCGGCGCCGAGAAGGCGCGCGGTCTCGATCGTGAGAAAAGGCCGGAACCTCTTGCCGCCGTCAAGACTCGCGTAGCGCATGGCTTCGAGAAATCGCGCCGGCCGGATCGTCTCGCCCGGCAGAACGGCGGAGCTCAGTAGGGAATCGAGCATCCGCTCCGTGGCAGCGGCGATTGCCGTCAGCCTGGCCTCGAATTCGCCCGCCCGTGCGCCCCCGGTCATTGCCTCGCCGCCCTTTGGCCAATAAAGCCGGGGCTCTGCTTGCCCTATCGGGCGCGACCGGTCAAGGCTCGGCCATGGCATCCAGGTTCCGCCGGGCTAGTTTGACCGGCACGATTGCGCGCATCGTCCTCGGCGTCGGCTTGGCGCTGGCGCTCGGTTGCGCCGCGTTGATTCTCGTCTACCGATTCCTCCCACCTGTTTCGACGCTCATGCTTGCGCGTTGGCTCAATGGCGAGACGGTCGAGCGTCACTATGTTCCGCTCGACCGCATTTCGGGCTTTCTCCGCGCCGCTGTCATCGTCTCGGAGGACGCGCGCTTTTGCGAGCATAACGGCGTGGATTGGGGCGCATTGCGCTGGGTCGTCGACCACCCGGGAGCAAACGGCCCCAAGCGGGGCGCTTCGACGATCCCCATGCAGACCGCGAAGAATTTGTTTCTTTGGCCGTCGCGATCCTACGTCCGCAAGGCAATCGAGATTCCCTTGGCGCTTTTAATCGATTTTGAATGGCCGAAACGGCGCATTTTGGAGGTCTATCTCAACCTTGCCGAATGGGGAGGCGGAATTTTTGGCGCCGAGGCGGCGGCGCAGCATTATTTCCGCAAGAGCGCGGATAGGCTCGACGCCAGGGAGGCCGCATTGCTCGCAACCGCTCTGCCCGATCCTCGGCACCGCAATGCCGCACGGCCGTCCCGGCGCCACCTCTGGCTAGCCGCCCGCGTCATGGCGCATGCGCGAACGGCCGGCCCGCTCGTCGAATGCGTCGAATAAAGTGCGATGATCCGTCTCCGGCAATAGGTTCTGCGTCGCGGCCCGCCGCATCGCATTTTTGGGATGGTCAAGCATGGGATTTGATTGTAAGAGCCGGAGCCACGAAAATCCGCACGCGCGCGGCGCGGTTTTGCCCGCGAGCGCCGATATTGAGACAGCGACATGGCCGTTCCGAAACGCAAAACTTCCCGTATGAAGCGTGGATTCCGGCGTTCCGCCGATGCGCTCAAGGCGCCTGCCTATGTGGAAGACAAGGATTCCGGCGAGTTGCGGCGTCCCCATCATGTCGATCTGAAGACCGGCATGTACCGCGGCCGCCAGGTTTTCACGCAAAAGGCCAAGGAAGCGTGAGGTCGCCGGGCACGAGGAAGTGACCGTCGTTCCGCGCTACGTGACCGCTGCCCTAGGGCAGCGTCCGCCAGGGCCGAGGCATTTGGCAAGCCGCTGTAGCTGACCTCGGTCATCACAAATGGTTACGGCTGAAGTCATAGAACGGCAAGCCCACGGCGACGTGAGAAGGCCTTCATTGAAGCACAAGAAAAACGCTACGGAGCCCGCCGCGAGAACGAGACGGCATAAGCACCGTCGCGTATTTCGACCATCGGATCGTCTGAGGTTTCGATACCTTCGGTGAGCTGACCGGGCAGGAACAAAAGCTTCTTTTGCGCATCGAGGCTGTCGGCTACAGGTTTGTCGATCGTCAACACCCCAAGTTCGACGACCTCGTTACGGTCTGGCCACGGCTGCGAGGGATCATTCGTCGTATCGCCCGGTGAGGCAAGCTGCACCTTTAGGCGAAAGTTTACCGGCGCTTGGACAAGTCGCGCCGCCAGCTGATCGATCAAAAAATCCGGTGCCTTCTTGGCCGCTTCCGCTGGGTCTAGGTGCACCAGTTTCGCTGGCGTCATAATATAACGCACCGCGTGTCGCTCGCCTTCGTTGTTGACGAAGACGAAGGCATTGATGCCGTAATATTCTTCGTCGGCGAAACTGTCGGGCGTTTGCGCCGTGGCCAGCGCGCGCGGCACGGACGGATGGGCCGCGACGAACTGATCGAGCTTTGTCGGTTTAGCTGCATTTGGCGGGCTGGCGGCTGCGGCGAGCAGCATGTCACGGAAATCCGCACTGTTGGAAACCGGAAAGGAATTTGAGGGAGTTGAGGACCATGTCGGTTTCGCTGCCATCCGGCAGGTGAAATTTGATCGCCATGCCATGAGGATTCGCAAGGCCAGAGCCATCAGCGATATTGGGAACACCCGTCGCGTCCGAGAAACGTATCGTCACGGGGATCGTGCCGCCGGCAAACAGCACCGCCTTGCTCAAACGAGCGGCTTGCGGCGCGGCTTTAAAGGTTCCCGTGCTAACCACGCCCTTGGCGTGGTTAGCGCGAAAACCGGGATGAACGCCAAAAAGCTTATTCATAGCGTCGACGAGTTGCGTCTCAACCGTCGCGTCTTGAGCCCCAACTGGCCCAATGGCTGCCACCAACATGAACGCGATTAATCCGGCGGGAAGCCTTTTCGCGGTCATTGGCGCACCTTCCCGTGGCGATCACCACTCCAGCGCGGAACATTTCCAGTTCGTACTGTCAATAAACCTTCCTGCTAAGCGGCTTCTTGCAACCGCTTCGACACCTGTTCACGCAGCGCGCCCAAATCCCGGGCAAAAACCCTGATCCCTTCCGCGAGCTTCTCGGTCGCCATGGCGTCCTCGTTCAACATGAAACGAAAGGACTTTTCGTCGAGTGAGAGCTTGGCTGAGGCGGGAGCCGCCGCCGTCGCGGGGCCCAGCTGGCGCGGCAGGTCGCCCATGTCGTGCGAGAGTTCTTCGAGCAATTGCGGCGAAATGGTCAGCCGGTCGCAACCAGCCAGAGCCTCGATTTCGCCTTTGTTGCGGAAGGACGCGCCCATGACGACGGTCTTGATCCCGTGGGCCTTGTAATAATTGTAGATTTGCCGAACGGAGAGGACTCCCGGATCGGTCTCCGCCGTATAGCTCTTGCCCTCGGCCTTGCTGTACCAATCGAGAATGCGCCCGACGAAAGGCGAGATGAGGAACACTCCCGCATCGGCGCAAGCGGCGGCCTGGGTCAGCGAGAACGTCAATGTCATGTTGCAGTCGATACCCTCGCGTTGAAGAATCTCGGCGGCCCGGATGCCCTCCCAGGTCGCGGCGATTTTGATCAAAACGCGCTCACTGCTTAGCCCCAGCTTTTCATATGCGGCGATTATCGCGCGGGCCTTGGTCGCCGTTCCCTCGCTGTCGAAAGACAAATCCGCATCGACTTCCGTCGACACGCGGCCAGGCACGATCTTGGCCAACTCCAGACCGAATTTCAAGGCGAGCCGGTCGGTAATCTCGCTTGTCATACGATTTTGCTCCCGGCCCCAACGAACGGTTTCCTCCAAGAGACGGGCATGATTCGGCATGTGCGCCGCTTTCAGGATTAAGGTCGGATTCGTGGTCGCATCGACAGCGCCGAAGCGGCGGATGGCATCCATATCGCCGGTATCGGCGACAACGGTCGTCATGGCTTTCAATTGATCGAGTTTTGAGGGCATTGACCTTACCGTTCGACGAATTCAAATGCGTCGGTGTTTAACGCGGGAGAGGAGGGATTGTTGCCCCAGCGAACTGCTTTATGGGCGTCGCGGAAAATTTTCTGCGGGTTACGGTTGAATCAAGCGTAAGAGCGCGTGTCCGGCCTTTGACTTAAGGTCCTTTGCGTTAAGGGCTCCATCCTTGTCGGCATCGGCGGCGTTGAAGAGCTTTTCGACGAGGCCGAGATATTCGTCCTTCGTCAAGGTTCCGTCGTGATCCGGGTCGGCCTGCTGGAGCTGGGTCTTGCCAGCGCGACCGCCGATCTCCTTCCGATCGAGTGAAGCGTCGCTGTCCTTGTCGAGCTTATCGAACACGCCGGCGGCGGCGGCCTTGACCTCGGCGAGATCGAGCGTCCCGTCGTTGTCCTTATCGAGGGCCGCGAGCGCCGCCGCGGCAAACGATTTCGAGCTAGAGGCGATGAGGAGAATCGCCCCCGCGAGGCTGAAAGCACAGAGTTCGCTGATAAAGAACCGGCGATCGATCATGAAATTTCTCCGGCGCGGCGGGGAGGGAGGGCAAGGGCTCCAGCCAAAGGGACGACAATTATCTTTCGTTTTGCTAGAAAAGTAAAACTTCCCGGCGGCTAGGGCTGCTGGCCGGTTTTGAGGCCTGATGGCCGGTTTTTGGAAGTAGGGTATCAGCGCCCGCCCCCGGGCCGCTCTCGCGCTCGATTCCATGGGGGTCCCGGTGACGGGCGGGAAAAAATGTGGTCAATATCCCGCTTTCTCGAGGGACCTAGTCGATGTGTGGAATCGCCGGGATCATCGGACAACTGGACGAGCCCAACCGCGCCGCCCTTCAGCGCATGAGCGACGCCATGATCCACCGCGGCCCGGACGCCAGCGGGACGTGGGTCTCCGCGCCGGACGCCCGCGGCTGGGGCGCGCTGCTGGGCCACCGCCGGCTCTCCATCCTCGACCTCTCGCCGAACGGTGCCCAGCCCATGGTCGACCCGGTGACCGGGCACGTGGTGGTCTTCAATGGCGAGATCTACAACTTCGGCGACCTGCGGCGGCGCCTGGTGGCCGAGGGGCAGGAGTTCCAGTCCACCGGCGACACGGCCACCATGCTGCGCGCGCTCGGCCTGCACGGGCCGGGTGCGGTGGGCTGGCTGCGCGGCATGTTCGCCTTCGCCTGCTGGGATCCGAAGCAGCGCCGGCTCCTGCTGGCCAGGGATCCACTGGGCATCAAGCCCCTTTACCTGGCACGGTCGGCGGATCCGGATGCGGGCTGGTCGGTGGCCTTCGCCTCGGAGCTTCGTGCCCTGCTG
>Ga0185299_10004582_pt1 | contig 16536 bp, 10 predicted proteins | sample PaiPotPPA55metaG_FD_128002 | JGI IMG/M metagenome (GOLD analysis project Ga0185299, IMG submission 128002) | Iron sulfur acid spring bacterial and archeal communities from Banff, Canada, to study Microbial Dark Matter (Phase II) - Paint Pots PPA... ...
GGTTGAAGGGGCGGATGCTTTCGCTCCGGGAGAGCGCGCCCAACTGGCTGAACACGCTCCAGAAGGTGATGTCGTGGCAGTGGTGGACGCCGCCGGCCAGCATTGCGTCGCAGCGTCCTGCCGCGAGTTCCGTCACCGCCTGGTCGACCGCGACCAGCGAGGAGGCGCACGCGGCGTCCACCGTGAAGGCGGGGCCGCGCAGGTCGAGGCGGTTGGCGATGCGCGATGCGGCCAGGTTCGGCACCAAGCCGATGGCGGCCTCGGGCTTGTTCGGACCGAGGGTGTCGGTGAACGCCGCCCTGACCTCCTCTGCACGATCCGCAGTGAGTTCCGGCAGCAGCTCGCGCAACGTGCGTACCAACTGGTTGGCCGTTCGCACGCGCTGGTCGAGCCGGACAAGGCCAGGGCTCAGGTAGCCGCCGCGGCCCAGCACGACCCCGATCCGTTCGGCCGACGGCAGCCGGTCCCGGCCGCCCGCGTCGGCTATGGCCTCGGCCGCCACGCGCAGTGCGATGAGCTGATCCGGCTCTGCGCCGGGCACCGAGTCCGGCATGATGCCGAAGGCGAGCGGATCCACCTCGGCGTATTCGTCGATGAAGCCGCCGCGCCGGCAGTACACCCGGTCCGGTCGGCCGGACGCCGCGGCCGGGTCGTAGAACTCCGGGTCCCAGCGACTCGGCGGCGCGTCGCTGATGCAGTCCACGCCGCCGACGAGGTTGCTCCAGTAGGTGTCCAGGTCGGGTGCGCCAGGCAGGATCGTCGCCATGCCGACGATCGCCACCGGGACCGCACCTCCGCCCGACTCCGGGCTCAGTCCGGTCATCGGCGGCGTCACCAGCCCGAGGCCGTGTAGACGACCGCGCTCGACGCGGCGGCGTCGCCTCTGCCACTGCCGCTGCCATTGCCGCCCCAGGCCAGCTCCCGCAGCAGCGCGAGCGCACCCTCCTCGGGGTCGATCAGGGCTATGCCACGCTTCGCATAGGCCTGCATCAGTTCGGGAGTGACCATGCCGCCGTGCTCGGCCGCCGGCGCCCACGGTCCCCAGTGGACGGTCAGGCAGCGTGCACCGCTGCGCGCCGACCAGGCGGCGCCGAGGCTCTCCAGCGCGTCGTTCGCGGACGCGTAGTCGCTCTGGCCGCGGTTCCCGAACACGGCCGCGATGCTGCCGAACAGCACACTGAATCGGGGCGGCGACGCGAGCTGGTCGAGCCCTGCGAACAGGGCGCGGGCTCCGTCCGCCTTTGTCCGGAAGACCCGGTCGAACGACTCAGCGGTCTTTTCGGCGATGACCTTGTCTTCGATGACGCCGGCGGCGTAGAAGACCGCGTCGACGCGGCCGTGCTCGGCGTGGACGCCCTTGAGGAGCGCACCGAGGGCCTCTCCGTCGCGCACATCCAGGGAGTGGTAGCGGGGCTCGGCGCCGAGTTCCCGCAGCCGGTCGAGCGTGGCGCCGACCTCGCGGGCGGCGAGGGTCGCGGAGACCGCGCGCTCGATCTCAGCCGGGGCGCGCAGGCCGCTCGCGATGAGCGCAGCGCGGATCCCAGCGGCATCCGCGGCCGACGCGGTGACCGCAGATTCCGGTCCATCGGGCGCCGGGGTACGGCCGATGAGCTCGATCCGGCAGCGAGCCGCGGCGGCAAGGGAGAGGGCGATTCGGGCCGTGATGCCGCGTGCGCCGCCGACGAGAACGACGACACTGTCGCGGTCGAGGCCGAGCGCCTGGGCCTCGGCGACACCGTCGCCGGCCGGTCCAGCGCCGTTCGAGGCAAGCGAGCCGAGCGGCACCTCCACCGGTTCGAGCGCGAGGCGTCGGGCGGCGCGATGCAGGACCACGGGGTGCGCGTCGTCAGCCACCAGTTCGGCCACCAGCAGCCGGGCCTGATCCTCGACGTCCACAGACGGGTCGAGCTCGACCAGCCGTGCGGCGGTCGACGGATATTCGCGGGCGATGGTGCGTATCAGGCCTCGCAGACCAACGGCCGACCCGTGCTCGTCCAGCGGACGTGCGGCGAGCAGCCAGCGCGGCGAGGCGGCGAGAGCGTCCTTGACGGTAGTGAAGGCGCTCGGCAGCATCGGCTCGTCACCGCCTTCGAGGCCGCCGAGGTGGATGACGCCGTCGGCCTCCGTGCCCGCTGCCACGTCAGCGCCGTGCTCCCCGAGCTTGGCCGCGACCGCGTTGGCCAGTGCCGCACTTCCGCCGAGGATCGCGAAATGCTTTCCCGCCAGCGCGCCATAGTCGGCCGCCTCCGGCGCGGCGGCGTCGACCTCTTTCAGTTCGAGGCGCTGCGGCGCACGGATGTCGGGGACGGGCTGTGCCGCGACGGGTTCAGCGGGCGAGATCTGCTGCGCTCCGCCTTCCTCAATTGCGGTCGTAGCAGTGTGCTGTCCAAGCCAGTCGGCGATGGCCTGAGCCGTACGCGCCTTTGCCATCTGCTCTAACTGGTCGTCATCGAGATCTGCGGACCCGAGATCCAAACGTTGCGCCAGCTCACCAGCGATCTCCGTGCGCTTGATCGAGTCGACGCTCAGGTCCGCTTCCAGGTCGAGTCCGGGTTCGATCATGTCGATCGGATAGCCGGTACGGGCACTGATGATCTCGAGGACAGTACTAAGAATGTCCGTGGTTTGCGATTCTCGCTGCGGTGCCTGCTCCGCTGCCTGCACAGCGATAGCTGCTGGTGCGGCTGCTGCATACTGCGCGGCAGGGAGCGCGGCGGGCTGCTGCTCCTGCCACACCAGCCGTCCGGCGGGCGCGCCGCCACCGAGGTAGGCCAGCAGCACGTCGCGCTGCGCGGCCACCATCTCGCGGTTGGTCCGCAGGAACTCGGCCAGCAGCGCGTCCTGCTGCGTCCCGCCGACTTCCGGGAACGAGTTGCTCTGCCCGTTGCTCAGCACAGTTCCCTCCAGGGATATTCGTCGGGCGGGGGTCAGTCCCCCGGGCACGCAGGCGCCGTCCGCCGTGCGTACGAGATGTCCATCCACGGTCCAGCCGGGCCGGATCGGGCGCGGCGCGGTCTCCGCGTCCACGGCGTCGCGACCATCGAACAGCCGACCGGTGCGCGCCACCTCGACGCCCGCGGTGGCTAGCGCGGCGAGTGCCCGCAGTAGGCCGCGCAGCCCGGCAGCCGGCCGATCCTCGCAGGCCACCGCGAGGTGCGGACGTCCCTCGAGGATCGCGTCGACCAGTCGGCTGAGCACCCGTCCGGGGCCGGCCTCGATGAAGACCCGCACACCGGCGGCATACATGGCCTCGATCTCGTCGACGAAGCGGACCGGCGAACCGATCTGCGCGGCGAGTCCCGTGCGAACTGCGTCCGCCTGCTGCTCGTAGGGAGCGGCGGTGCGGTTGGCGTAGACGGGGATTTCCGGCGCCCGCAGCGGCAGCGTGCCGAGCACCTCGTCGAAGGCAGGGCCCGCTGCGGCAACCACTTCGCTGTGGAAGGCGCAGGCCACCGAGATCCGCTTTGCGCCGAGCCCGGCCGCACGCAGCTCGATCACCGCCTTGTCGACAGCGTCGGTGGGCCCTGAGATGACCAGCTGCGTCGGTGAGTTCTGATTCGCCGGCACCACGGTCCCGCTGAGCCCGGCCGCGTCGAGCACCGCCTGCGTCTCGGCGGCCCCGGCCGCGACGGCGGCCATTGCGCCGGGGTCCTCGCCCGCCGCCTCAAGGATCACCCTGGCGCGCTCGCGGCTGGCCGTCAGCAGCGTCTCCGGATCAAGGGCGCCCGCGCTGGCGAGGGCGACGAGTTCGCCGTAACTGTGTCCGGCGACCGCGTCGGGGCTCAGGCCCAGGCTGCGCAGCAGGTGGTCGACGGCCAGCCCGGTCACGCCGAGCGCCGGCTGCGCGATGCGCGTGTCGCGGATCCGCTCGTCCTGCGCGGTCCGGCCCGCCTCGTCGAATGCCATCGGCGGGTGCAGCACGTCCGCCTCGTCGCGGCCGAGCCTCAGGTAGCACTGCAGTTCGGGGAACGCGACGAAAAGTTCGGCCAGCATCCCCGGGCGCTGGCTGCCCTGGCCCGGGAAGAGGAACGCGGACGTGGCACGTCCCGTGGCTGCCGTGGCGCCACCGTCACCGAACCAGCCGTCTTCATCGGGCTGGTAGAGCCCTGATCCCGGGTCGTGCTCGCCGTTGAGCGCCCGGCGGGCCAGCTGCTCCAGTTCTTCGAGGTCTGCGGCGACCAGTGCCGTCCAGGCGCGGTCGCTGCGCGCGTCGGCCGCGCGGGAGGCCGAAAGCGCGAGGTCTCGCAGCCGCCACGGGCTGGCCTTGGCATCGCTCGCGCCCGAGTTCAGTCGGGTCAGCAGCCGCTCGATCGAGCGGTGTGCGGCTGCGCGGTCGGCGCCGCGGAACACGAACAGCTCAGCCGGCCATTCGTCCCGACCCTGCTGGGGATCGACGGTGTGCTCGTGGCCGGTCAGGACCACGTGGAAATTGGTGCCGCCGAAGCCGAAGGCACTCACTCCGGCGACGCGCTCGCCCGGTGCCGCGGCCCAGGGCAGCGCGGCCGTGTGGAAGGCGAACGGATTGTCAGTACCGTCCCAGCCCGGGTTGGGCCGCTCCAGATGCAGCGTCGGCGGCCGCACGCCCGTGTGCAGCGCCAGCGCGGTCTTGACCAGGCCGGCCAGCCCGGCCGCGCACTTGGTGTGCCCGATCTGGGACTTGACCGAGCCGAGGACGCAACTGCCCGGCGCGGCGCCCGCCTCGCGGAACACCTCCGTCAGTGTTCTGAGTTCGGTTCGGTCGCCCACCACCGTGCCGGTGCCGTGCGCCTCGACCAAGCCGACCCGCGCCGGAGAGATTCGCGCGCGGCTATATGCGCGTTCGAGCGCCCGGCGCTGGCCCTCGGGCCGCGGCGCGGTCAGGCCGAGCGCGCGTCCGTCGCTCGCGCTGCCGACGCCCTTGATCACCGCGTAGACGCGGTCGCCGTCACGCTCTGCGTCGGCGAGACGCTTGAGCACGACGCAGGCCACGCCCTCGCCCAGCGCGATGCCGTCGGCCTCGGCGTCGAAGGTCCGCGACCGGCCGGTGGCCGAGAGCGCGTGTACTGAGGAGAACAGCAGGAAGTCGTTGACGCCGTTGTGCAGGTCGACGCCGCCGCAGAGCACAAGGTCGCTCGTGCCACCGACCAGTTCCTTGCAGGCGACGTCCACGGCCGCGAGCGACGACGCGCAAGCTGCGTCAACGGTGTAGTTTGCGCCGCCGAGGTCGAGCCGGTTGGCGATCCGTCCGGCGATGACGTTGGATAGCACACCGGGGAACGAGTCCTCGGTCAGTCGCGGCAACTGCTCGTCGAAGGCGGGCGGGAGGCTGCCGAGATACGCGGGCAGCGTGTTGCGCAGCACGCCGGCGTTCGACAGATCGCTGCCGGCCTCGGCGCCGAACACCACTGAGGTGCGCTCGTGATCGAACCCGGACCGGTCACACCCCGCGTCGACCAGGGCGCGGCGGGCGGCTTCGAGCGCGAGCAGCTGCGTCGGCTCGATGCTGCCGAGAGCTGCCGGCGGGATGCCGTAGCGCAGCGGGTCGAACGGGATGGGCGGCAGGAATCCGCCCCACTTGGAGGGTGTGCCGCGGCCTGCGTCTCGGCCGGTCGCATTCGGGTCGAAGTAGATCGCGGGATCCCAGCGCTCCGCCGGAACCTCCGTCACCCGGTCCGCCGCATCCAGGATCGTCGCCCAGAACGAGGCGAGATCGGGCGAGCCGGGGAACATGCAGGCCATACCGACCACGGCGACGTCGAGCGGCTCAAGATCCGCTTCGGGCTCAACCGCAGCGGCCGTTGAGACGCCCAGACTGGTCCGCAAGGTCTCGGCCCGAGCGGCGTAGTAATCGCCGGCGCTGCTGGTCACCTCGGTGTGCAGATCCGCGATAGTGGTGACCACGGAACGCAACACGGAGACTTGTCCAGCCATGAACATGCCCTCAGCGAGCTGCCCGGGCTCGTCCACGGACTCAAGGCGGTCACCTTCGCGTCGCAGGCCCTTGCTGGCGATACGCAGCCGCCCGACGTTGAGCTCCTCGAGCTGCTCCCACGCCTCGCGGCTGGGCACGTCGTGCAGGCGCAACTGCTCCTTGACCCTCTCGAATTCCTCGGTGAACGGGCTGACCACGCCACGAGTGGTGTGACCGGGTGCGGTCTCCAGCAGTGCGGTCGCGGTCGCATCGACGACCTGGCGTTGGAACACGGGCCGGATCGCGCCGTGGACGACAGCTTCCTCGGTGAAGAGGTACGCCGTACCCATCAGCACACCGACACGCACGCCCCGGACCGCGAGTGGGCCGGTCAGGGCTGCGACCATGGCGGCGGAGCGCGCGTCGTGCACGCCACCTGCGAAGAGCACCTCGCATGCCGCATCCTGCCCATCGGCCGTGGACCGCGCAGCAAGCCAGTCCTCGATCACGCCGATCTGCGCCTCCCACAAGGGGAAGCTCGCGCGCGGTCCAGTGTGGCCGCCGCACTCGGAACCTTCGAACACGAACTTGCGCGCGCCCGCGTCGAGGAACTGCTTGAGCAGGCCGGGCGACGGTACGTGCAGGAACGTGCTGATGCCTTGTTCCTCCAGAGCGTGCGCCTGGGCCGGACGTCCCCCGGCGACGATCGCACACGCCGGACGCAACTCCCTGATTACCTCGAGCTGGGCGGTGCGGACGTTTTCCGGTGCGAAGCCGAGTACCCCGACGCCCCACGGCCGATCGCCTAGCGCGGCCGCGGTCTCGTGCATCAACGTGCGGGTCCGCTCGCCGTTGTTCAGGGCGAGAGCGAGGAAGGGCATCGCCCCCGCCTCAGCCACCGCGGCGGCGAACGCGGCCTGGTCGCTAACCCTCGTCATGGGCCCCTGAGCCACCGGAAGCCGAGTGCCGAGGCTCGCCGCCAACGGGGCGCCCTCCCCCAGCGTGGCGGCCGCATCGGCGGAGCTCACCGCGTCGAGAATCGCAGTCGTCACGGCACGGATCACACCGCCGGTGTTGCCGTAGCGCTCGCGGAAGCGCGTCGCCAGGAAGCCGTCCTGCCCGATCGGCGGCAGCCCCTGTCCGTCGACAACGCTCTCTTCACCCGGAACGCCGCGCGGTCGCAGAACCCGTCGACCGTCGATGACCTGCGTCTCCGAGCCGTCCATGCCGCGCACCGCCGCAGCGATCCGCTCCGGCAGCCCGGCCTCGGGCAACAGCGCGAGCTGGCTGTCGAGCACCACGCCGGTGGCGCCGCCGATCACCGCGGCGGCAGCGGTGTGCTCGCCGATTCCTCCCGCAGCCCACACCGGCGCTCCGAGGTCGGCGGCGACAATCTGCTGCAGCAGGACGAACGTGCTCAGTTCACCGATCGCTCCGCCGGCTTCGGCACCGCGCGCGATCAGCCCCCTGGCACCCGCATCGACCGCTTCGCGAGCCGCGTCGAGGGACGTGACCTCACACAGCACGCGGTAGGCCGCCAGCCGCGGATCGGATACCGACCACGCCGAAGCCGCGCCGAGGACAACGATGTCGACCAGTGCCGGCGCGATCCGGTCCAGCTCATCGGGCTCGAGCGCACAGCCGGACCCCGCGCGTACTCCGAACGCTCCGAATGCTCTGGAGCGCTCTGCGTCGGCAAGGCCGTCAGGTTCGTCGGTTACGCCGTTTCCGGTGCGCGGCGTCCACTCCGCCGCGAGCGCGAGGGCTCTGCGGGCGGCCGGTCCGGCGCTGCCGAGATCGAGGATTCCGGCCGCTCCCGCTCGTACGGCGGCGGCCGCGAGCCGCGGTTCCGGGATTTCACAGGGGCTGAGCGCGAGAATCAGATCTCGGCGATTTCGGGCAGGGAGCATGACGGCTCCGTCCTCGCTGTGGGTAATGAAGGCGTGGGCGTTCATGGCAAGGGAAACCACATCGTTACCCGTGGGTACGATCAGTCTTCCACGGCCGAAGTGACCTCTGTGTAAACTCTCGGCGTCGCTGCGTATACCGTCGCTCATATCTTCGTCAACGTAGAGTAAAGCGGTAGCAACTCGCGGATTTTCCAGGTCATGAAAATATGCCCTGACCAGCGTCGATGCAGACTCGTTCGCCGGGAATTCACTTTATCGGCGTCACCCGCACCCAGCCTTCGCACATCCTTGATATGCCGACTTCCTCAGACTTCTGCTTTACTCGCCGTTGGCATTCGGTCCCTTTTACGGGTCGTGCCTTGCGATAAATCAGTTGCCCGCGGCGCGCCGCATCCGCATCATTGACCACATGTTCCGTCGCACCTTCGCGCCTGAGCCCGCAGCAGCGGGCGCGCTGAAGGCTGCCCTGGTCCCGGTTGCGGCAGCCGCCAGCGCGGCGCTGCTCGACGGCGCCCGAAGCTGACCGTTTCCGCACTCGACCCCACGAGGAGTCCCGCGCGGGGGCGGTCGGCAGATCCGGGGACTCCGCAGGGTACTGAATTAACGCAGAGACGGAACTCATCATCATGGCGAAGACGCCTTACCTGCGCACCAAGCCGCACGTCAACATCGGCACCATGGGGCACGTCGACCACGGCAAGACCACGCTCACCGCCGCCATCACCAAGGTGCTCGCCGAGCGCGGCACCGGCGGTGTCTACGTGCCCTTCGACCGGATCGACCGGGCGCCGGAGGAGGCGCGGCGCGGGATCACGATCAACATCGCGCACGTCGAGTACGAGACGGCGACCAGGCACTACGCGCACGTGGACATGCCCGGCCACGCCGACTACGTCAAGAACATGATCACCGGGGCCGCCCAGTTGGACGGCGCGATCCTGGTGGTCTCCGCGGGCGACGGCGTGATGCCGCAGACCGCCGAGCACGTGCTGCTGGCCCGCCAGGTCGGCGTCGAGCACCTCGTCGTCGCGCTGAACAAGGCGGACGGCGGCGACCCGGAACTGCTCGACCTGGTCGAGCTCGAAGTCAGGGAGCTGCTCTCGGCGAACGGCTACCCGGGCGAGCAGGTGCCGGTGATCCGCGTCTCCGGGCTGCGCGCGCTCGAGGGCGACCCGGAGTGGGCCGCCGCGATCGGGCGGCTGCTCGACGCGGTGGACGAGTACGTGCCGATGCCGGTGCGCTACACGGACGCGCCGTTCCTGCTGCCGGTGGAGAACGTGTTCACCATCACCGGCCGTGGCACGGTCGCCAGCGGTGCGATCGAGCGCGGCACGGTCCGGATCGGCGACCGGGTGGAGCTGTTCGGCGCCGAGGGGCAGCCGCTCGGCAGCGTCGTCACCGGCGTGGAGACCTTCGGCAAGCCGATGGAGTTCGCGCAGGCCGGGGACAACGTGGCGCTGCTGCTGCGCTCGATCGACCGCGACCAGGTGCGCCGCGGCGTGATCGTGGCCGCGCCCGGCAGCGTCGTGCTCCGCCGCGAGTTCACCGCGCAGGTGTACCTGCTCTCCGCGGCGGAGGGCGGCCGGCGCACCGCGATCGCCAGCGGCTACCGGCCGCAGTTCTACCTGCGGACCGCGGACGTGGTCGGCGACCTGGACTTCGGGACGGCCGGCGTCGCCCGCCCGGGGCAGACGGTGCAGGTGCGGGTCGCGCTCGGCCGCCCGACCCCGGTGGAGGCGGGCCTCGGCTTCGCCATCCGCGAGGGCGGACGCACCGTCGGCGCCGGCACCGTCACCGCGGTCGGCGAGGTCGGCGAGGGAGGCGGGGGCGGCTGAGGCCAGCTGAGGCCGACTGAGGCCCGCACGCCGGCAGACGCCGCGCATCGGTTCGGATCGCTTCGGACCGGTGCGCGGCGCGCGGCCGGCACCCCGTGGCCAACCCCCGTGGCCAACTGGCGGACCTCGCCCCTCGACATCAGGTAAGTACGATATCTTTCCCTCGGGCGGCGCCTGACGTGCGCCTTTGCGCGGGCCGTGCGCTGCCGGAGCCGGGCCCCCTCCACGGGAAAGACGGGCACTGAGAGATGATCGGACGCAAGCGGGTCGCGTTCCAGGGCGAGCCGGGGGCCAACTCCCACATCGCCTGCCGTGAGGTCTACCCCGAGTTCGAGTCCGTGGCGTTCGAGACCTTCGACGAGTGCTTCGACGCGCTGGAGCAGGGCATCGTCGACCTGGCCATGATCCCGGTGGAGAACTCCACCGCGGGGCGGGTCGCCGACATCCACCGGTTGCTGCCTGGATCACGGCTGCACATCATCGGCGAGCACTTCCTGCGCATCCGGCACTGCCTCCTCGCCCTGCCCGGTGCGTCGCTGGAGAAGCTGACCACCGCGCACAGCCACCCGCAGGCGCTGGCCCAATGCCGGACCTCGCTGCTCGAACTCGGCCTGACCCCCGTCATCGCCGCCGACACGGCCGGCGCGGCCCGCGAGGTCGCCGAGACGAACGACCCGACCAGGGCCGCCGTCGCCACAAGACTTGCCGCGGAGACCTTCGGTCTCGAGGTGCTCAAGGAGGACCTCGAGGACCACCCGGAGAACATGACCAGGTTCATCATCCTCTCCCGCGAGGACCTCAGGGCCGCGCCGGGCATCGGCCCGATCGTGACGACCTTCGTGTTCAAGGTGCGCAACATCCCGGCCGCGCTCTACAAGGCGCTCGGCGGCTTCGCGACGAACGGCGTGAACATGACGAAGCTGGAGAGCTACATGGTCAGCGGCCAGTTCTTCGCCACCCAGTTCCTCGCCGACATCGAAGGCCACCCCGACGAGGCCGCAGCCCGCCGCGCCTTCGAGGAGCTCGGCTTCTACGCCGACTACCGCATCCTCGGCGTCTACCGGGCCAACCCGGTCCGCGAGTGGTTCAAGTCCGCAGAACCGCGCGAACTCGAGACCCATCTGGCGACCGTGACGAGCATCTGACCGGAGAAGCTAGTAGATCAGCGTGTGCTCGTGGAGGTACACGAGCAGCGTCGGAAACTCGGAGTCGAGTTCCGCGGTCGGCTCGTAGACGTGCCGGACCTGGCCGGCGAACCGGACCACGGGGACGCGCGTAGTCACGTGGACCTGCTCACCGTCGTACGGGCCGCCGCGCAGAACTGCGTTGGGCGCTTCGGCAACCCGGGACTGCTGATCGTCCATGACCCGATCAGAGCGCGTGACGCGCGCGAAGGCAAGCCGCTGCGGCCATACGGCTAAGGAAACCTCTCGGTGCTCGCCGACCGTCCTCGCCGGCTGAGCCGCGGGGGCCTCATGGCCAACTGAGCCGACCAGGCGATCGGGCCGGCAGTTTCACCCGTCCGCGCGATTCCTCTTGCCCAACAGGAGATTCAACGCGCGCCCGGGGCGAACAAGGGCCATTTCGCCGGTGTCCTGCCCGTCCACCGGATGCGACGCACTGCTGGCCGTGTTTGCCTGCCGGGGAAGACGCATGGATCTTCGCCCGTCTAGAACAAGGGAGCAATGATGCCCACCTTCGACATGCACAACATCGCGAACCTGGTCGGCCAGCTCGGCGGCAATCACCAGCAGGCGGCCCAGCAGCTTTCCAGCCTCGGCGACCAGCAGATCGACCCGACCGACCCGCAGCACGCCAGCGCGCTCAAGCAGATGGGCGTCGACCCGCAGCAGCTGCAGAACGGCGGCTACGACCAGCACCTGGACGACCAGGACCAGCCCGGCTTCCAGGGCTACCAGCCCGGACAGGACATCAGCCAGCAGAGCCCGCAGTTCAGCGGCGACCCGATGCAGCAGGCCCAGCAGTACGGCCAGGACTCGAGCATGACCCAGTCCGGCCAGGGCCAGCAGAGCTACTGACGGCTAGAGCTACTGACGGCCGGAGCGGCCGGAGTCGCATGCACCGCGGGCGAGCGTTCCCGCGGTGCTTTGCGTCCGTGTGGTCGGCAGGCGGGGGTCCTGGCCGACTGAGTTACCGGTAGAGCGCCGTACGCGACCGTGCGGTTACGGTCTGGCGTCGCGCGCGTCGCGCTCGTATTACAAGCATGGTGTTCGCCTTTTCTCGCCCTCGCCCAGGTCTAGCGTTCGTGCTGCTGCGCAGTACCGATAACCGTATACAGGGCATCGACATCGACCGGACTGAAGTTTTCGCAGTCCTGGCCAGGTTGCCGTTGTTCGCCGAGGGGGGCGTTCATGAAATTCAATCCACCGCCGAATTGGCCTCGACTGCCTGCGGGCTGGTCTCCGCCGCCCGGCTGGGAGCCCGATCCGTCCTGGCCGCAGCCGCCGTCCGGCTGGCCGCTGTGGGTCGCAGAGAACGAGTTCATCATTTCGCCGCACCGTGCCGCGACGTCGCGGGCACAGTCAACGCAACCTTGGCACCGGCGGACTGTCTCCATAGTGCTCTTACTGATTTTCTTCTTTCCGGTCGGCCTATTCCTGCTCTGGATGCGGCCCGATTGGTCGGTGAAGCGGCGCGGCATTATTTCGGCCGTGGTCGGCATTGTCGTGATCATCGCGTTGGTTAGCCCGAACCCGCCGCCGACGACGACTACGAACGCTACGACCATCAGCCCGACTGCGGTCGCCGGAACGGCCTCGTCGTCGCCTGCACCGGCCTCCAGCCTGCCCGCGGCACCGACGACTGCGATGACGACTCCTGCTCCCGTTACGAGCGCCGCACCGAAGACGACCGCCGCCGCTGCCGCCGTCCCGGTCTATACCTCGGCTGCCCCGGTACGCACCACACAGCAGGCCTCGAAGGCGCCGCAGCCCGTGCAAACTACCGCGCAGGCGGCAAGCTGCTACCCGCTTACCAACGGCGGCAACTGCTATAAGCCCGGCGAGTACTGCCGCACCGCTGACCGGGGCACGAGCGGCATCGACGCCAACGGTGACGCGATCAAGTGCGAAGACGTCAACGGCTGGCGCTGGGAACGAGTCTGAGGGAACGAGTCTGAGCCCCAAAAACCCGGATGCTTTGGTGGGACGCCGCGCGCCATAATGCCGCGTGATCACCGAACTCTGGCCGCTACTTGGCCTGCGACTGCGCACGCCTCGACTCGAACTGCGCCTGCCTACGGACGACGAACTGCCGGCTCTCGCGGACGTCGCCGCAAGGGGCGTCTACCGGTCGGGAGAGCGCCCGTTCTTCTCGCGCTGGCCTGAGCGGCCGGCGGCTGAGGTGGCGCGGACGGTGGTGCAACAGCAGTGGCGCAAACGCGGCGTGTGGACGCCGGCACACTGGGCGCTGGAACTGGCAGTCTTCAACGACTCCGGGCAGATCCTTGGCACCCAAGAGATCCGCGCGAAGGACTTCGCGGAGCTGCGAGAAGTGGAGTCGTCCTCGTGGCTCGGCGTTGAGCATCAGGGTCAGGGCTACGGCACTGAGATGCGCGAAGCCATCCTGCATCTGGCATTCGGCGGCCTGGGCGCGGCGTACGCGCTCTCGGCGTCATTCGAGGCGAACGCCGCCTCACAGGTCGTCAGCCGCAAGCTCGGCTATGTGCCGGACGGGATCGAGCGCGACGTGCAGGACGGGCAGGTACTGCTCACCCGCCGGTTCCGGCTCTCCCGTGCGGACTGGGAGAAACGTGGTGACCGGCCGCGCGCGCAATTCGCCATCACCGGGCTCGAGCCCTGTCTCGAGTTGTTCGGCATCGCGCTCCCTTCTCAAGGCCGCAAAGCCGACTTACTGTGTACGGGTGGATGAGTGGTGGTCTGTCGAGATATTAGGTAGCGAACTTGACGTCTCCACATGGGTCCGCGCGCGCGGCCGCGACCTGATCAGGACGGCGCTCGAGCACGGCGCGCGCGACTGGGAGTGGGGATCCGGAAGCTGGGGGGTGGTACTCGAGTTCTGTTTCGCCGAATCCGTCGCCGTTGACGGGGGTTGGTCGGGGTTCATCGATAGCCCGCTGGTCAAAGCGGCGCTTGATGCTGTGCCTGATCCGGTCAACGGAGTGTTCTTCTACCCGGGCCGCGGCGGATCCTCGTCGGCCGTGGTGCCTCGGCGTCCCAAGCCCGCGCCCGTGGCTGCGGCTGCCGCCCTGCCGGAGCCCGAGCCCACGATGCGCCCTGCACGACTCGCGGGGCTCATCGGTACGGGCGCTATAGGTTCCCTGGGTTAAGGCAACTGGGGAGCGGTGTCCGCGACGGAGTCGCGGAAAGCGGTGACGGCTGGTGAAGCCCAGCGGTCTTCTCGCCAGGCGAGCCCGAGTATCCGGGAGGCGTGCGGGCCGGCGATCGGGATGTAGCGCAGCCACGGCTCGGCCGAATCGTCGACGGTTCCGTCGTAGTTGCGCGACCTCGGCAGTACTGCGACGCCGAGGCCGACCGCGACCAGGCCGCGTAGCGCGGGCACGTCGTCGCTCTCGAACGCGATCTTGGCTTCCATACCCGCCGCGCGCCACATCTGTTCGGTGGATTCGCGCAGACCGGTGCCCTGCCGCGTGGCGACGAAGGATTCTGCCGCCGCTTCCTCCATCCGCACCCGCTTGCGTGCCGCGAAGCGGTGGCCGGTGGGAACCGCGAGGTAGAGGTGCTCGGTACGCAGCGCACGCCAGCTCAGGCTCGGGTCCGGCGGACGCGGCGAGGTGATCACCAGGTCGACCTCGCCGCGTTCGAGCGCCTCGAGGTTTCCCGCGTTCCCGCCCTGCACGAGATGGAAGCGCACCTGGGGATGCTCGGCCCGGAAGGACAGCAGCAGCCGGGGCACCAGCCAGTTGCCGACGGTGTAGAGGAACGCCAGCGCAACGGTTCCGGTCTGCGGGCTGGTCAACTCCGCGATCGCGCGCCGGCCGGCCTCTTCCTCGGCCAGGATGCGTCTCGCGTGGTCAAGGAACGCCCGGCCGTACCGGTTCAGCTCAAGCACCCGTCCGCGGCGGTCGAACAGCGGAGCACCCAGTTCGCGCTCGAGCCGCGCCAACGCGCGGGACAGGCCCGGTTGGGACAGACCGAGCTCAGCGGCCGCGCGCCCGACGTTCCCCGCCTCGCACAACGTCGCGAACCAACGCAGCTCCTCGATCTGCATGCCTTCATTATTACATCACTTACATGCGTGCTGCGCATCGAATATCGCCACTTCGTTCATTGGACGCATCAGTGCTCCGTGTGCGACGGTATGACTGCCCCGACCAGCGGCGCGTGAACCGCTCGAAAGAGCAAGTGCGCGCCGCGGCGGGGACGGCCCGAGGATGTGTCGCCGTGAGCAGGAATCCAAGCGACGCGAGTCCGACGGAGGGGGCGCCTTGTCTACGTACTCTGAAACATTCCGCGCGCTACGGCCCACCACTGATGTGGTCATCGTCCGCCGCGCGAACACCGACTTACGGCGCGGCATACGGCTCGCGCTCGGCGCTGCGGTCCCGCTGGTCCTCGGCGTGCTGCTCGGCCATGTCGAGTACGGAGTCTTCGCCGCGCTCGGCGCGCTGCCTGCCGGCTTCGCGGCGACCACCGGCGCCCGGGCGAAGGAACACTCGGCCGCCGTCCTGCTCAGCGCGTTCGGCATGGCGGTCGCGAGCTTCGCCGGTGCGGTGCTGGCCGACCGGCCCTGGCTCGTGGTCGCGGCCCTCGCTTCCTGCGCTTACGCCGCCGGCCTGTGCAGCGCCTTCAGCCCGCGGATCAGCATCGCGACGCTGCAGTGGCCGGTTGCCTTGCTGCTGGCCACCGCCACGCCGTCCGGTCCGGGTGGCGCGGCCTTGCGCGCCGCGCTCGTGCTCACCGGTGGCGCGTGGCAGGCACTCCTCACGTTCCTCGACACCCGCCACGAGCAGAGCTACAGCTTCGAGCGGAACCTGCGTGGCGAGGTGGCCGAGGCAGCGGACGCGACGGCCAAACGGCGCAAGCAGCTGCGTAGTCCTGGCGTGCCGGGCATGCCGGGCGTGCCACTGACGCGGTCCCTGCGTCGAATCGGCGCGACGCTCCACGCCGGCCTGGATCCGCGATCCGCACACGGACAGCACGTGCTGCGGCTCGCGTTGGTCGCCACCGTCACCCACGCGATCGCCATCATGGCCGGGCTCTCGCACGGATATTGGGCCGCCCTGACCGCAATCCTGGTCCTCAAGCCGGAGCACGCGACCACCATTCGGCGCAGTCTCGACCGGATCGGCGGCACCGCGATCGGCGTGCTGCTGGGCGTGGTGCTGGCCTGGATAGGCGCTGCGGGCACGCTGCCGCTGCTGCTCGTCGCCACGCTCGCCCTGGTCTTGGCTTACGCCGTATTCACAGCGAACTACTTCGTCTTCTGCGTCTTCCTGACCGGGTTCGTCGTGCTGCTGCTCGATCTCCTCGGCGACGGCGCCGCACAGACGGCCGTCTCCCGGCTCGCCGCTACTGCCATCGGCGGCACGATCGCGCTGGCCGCATCGCATATCCGTCCGCGAGAGGCGGCGTAAGTCGCAGCCGTGGCCGTGGCCGTAGCCGTGGCTGCCGGGACGGTCCCGCCTGGCCGAAAGTGTCAGACGGGATGAGTAGATTGACTTTCGCGACACAGACACAGACTGCAGTGGCGTTCCGGCACTACACAGGACTGGAGTACGCGATGAGCGACGAGGCTCACGTCGTCACCGGCGTGGCGGCCGGTGTTCCCTATGTGGCATGGCCACCCGCACAAGGCCTGGCATCTGGGCAGACCGCTGCATTGATCATCTCCTGGCATCTGAACGACCCGCCGCGCAGTGCAGCCGCCATGGCCGCCGCGCTGCCGCTATCCGGGGTGA
>Ga0185299_10004583_pt1 | contig 16533 bp, 12 predicted proteins | sample PaiPotPPA55metaG_FD_128002 | JGI IMG/M metagenome (GOLD analysis project Ga0185299, IMG submission 128002) | Iron sulfur acid spring bacterial and archeal communities from Banff, Canada, to study Microbial Dark Matter (Phase II) - Paint Pots PPA... ...
CTCCTGAAGCGGAACGGTACTACAGGTCCGGGAAAAAGATGTTTTTAATTCTCGTCACCTGCCTCACGAACCCACTCATTTCTATCGTCTTAGTTCGGTACTCCGAAATGCGCTCCGCGCTACCTCCCCAGCATTGAGGTACCTAGGTGCCTCTCGCAGGCTCAGCGGCCTGAGGGGGTGCTGCCGTGAGTTTCTGGATGCCAATTCAACTAGTGGGGTTGGGAATTGGGTTGCTGCTACCCGTAACTGGAGCCGCGCAGGGGTTACCGGAGGCCGAGCCCGTGCTGCGCGTGTCTGTATTCGACGATGCGAAGGTGGGGACCGCGGTGCTGCGGAAGGCCGAGAGCGAAGCTGGCAGGGTATTCCGGAAAGCTCATATCGAGGTAATTTGGCTCGAATGCTCGCAGGATAGTTTGGAACAGACCTCCCTTGGCCGCTGCACGGAGGTGTCGTATCCAGCGCATCTTCACCTGCGGGTTGCCGCGCGGTCACGCGGCGTAAAGGCATCCACGGTGGGCATGTCGTTTCAGTCTGGGGACGGCAGAGGGTGCTACGCCGACCTGTTCCTTGAAGCGATACTGAAATTGCAGGAGGAAAGCCACGTGGGCGCCGCGATCGTTCTGGGTCACGCGATGGCGCATGAACTCGGTCATCTTTTGCTCGGGAGCAACTCTCACTCGCACGACGGATTGATGCGGGGGCACTGGGAGCCCGGCGATCTGACGCAAGCGTCAAGGGGACACCTGCTGTTCTCATCGGAAGAATCGACACGGATGAGAAGCCGATTCACGCGTAAGGATTCGGAACAACTTGCTGCTTTCGTCCAGGGACAAGATGGGGCGCAGCATGCTGCGCCCCTAGAAGCGGACAAAGGGAACTGAGGATCGGCTAAGGTTTGGCCGAGGGGAACTGGACTTTGGGGGCCTCGCGGGAAGTCGGGCTGGCTTGGAAGTAGGCTTCGTTGCGTTTGAAGCCGGCCCATTGGGCGAAGAGGCTGTTGGGGAAGAGGCCGATGTAGGTGTTATAGGCCTGGACGGAGTCGTTGTAGCGTTTGCGTTCCACGGCGATGCGATTTTCAGTGCCGGCTAGTTCGTCTTGGAGACGGAGGAAATTTTCGTTGGATTTGAGTTGGGGGTAGTTTTCCACGACGACCAGCAGCCGGCTTAGGGCGCTGTCTAATTGGCCGTTGGCGGCGATTTTGTCCTGGGGAGTCTTTGCGCCGATTAAGGCGGAGCGGGCTTTGGCGATGTCGCCGAAGACTTGTTCTTCGTGGGCGGCGAAGCCTTTTACGGTTTCGACCAAATTAGGAATTAGGTCGGCGCGGCGTTGCAGGACTACGTCGACCTGGGCCCAGTTGGATTTCACTTGCTCGTCCAGGGTCACCATTTGGTTTCTGCGGCCGACGTACATGCCGCCGATGGCTACGACGATGAGGACGATGATTACGACGATTGCTAGGATGGATTTCATTCAGGTGCCTCCGAAAGGTGTAAAGAAAAAACTCGAAGCGTCCAAAGCGATCGAAAGCCGCGCGATCTCGTTTTCGAGGTTCGAGATCGGGAGTCATTGGGCGGCCAGGCGGCGGTCTACTTCGTTGGTGACTGCTTCGACGAAGGCTAAGTAGGAGCGCAGGGACGGTTCGACATCGATCTTCTTGTTGTGCTTGCCTTCGCGCAAATCCAGCAGGGCCTGGAACGCGCTGCCGTCGGCGTTTGTTAGAGCGGCTACGGCGGATACGGCCTCGCGTTTTGTAGCAGGTAGCGGCTGGCCCAGCGCGAACAGCGCGTGGCGAAAGAGGGCGCAGAAGGTGGAGAGCGATTGGGTCATGATGGCCGAGTGGGCCTTCTCGGTTAGTGGCGCGGCGAGGATGGCTTGACGGAGACGCAGCCAATTGGTGCGGAGTTCGCGCTCGACTTGAAGGCGATGGAGGTTCAGCGGGACTTCGAGGGCCGTGAGGAAATTTTCGCCGAAGAGGATGCGGTGGCGAGATTTCATGTCGAGGAGTTCGATGGCGAAGACGTCCGCGGAACGCTGGAGTTCGTCGCGGGTGAAGATGAGCGGGGCGTGATTGCCTTTTTTGATCCACCACTCGGCTACGCCGTGGAGGCTTTCGAGATCGGAGGAAGTGGCGCGCTGGACTAGGCAGAGAACGTTGAGGTCGGAGTGGCCTTCGTGGAATTCGCCCGTGGCCGCGGAGCCGTAGAGAGCTACGGCTTGAAGATTGGCTTTGGCCGCGGCTTGGAGGCGGTCGACTAGTTCTTTGAGCTTGGCTTCCATTTTTTTCTGGGCGACCTTTATCTAGACCCTATCACCTTTTTCGCAGAATCGGCGAAAGTCGGGTAGGTATTTTGGCTGGGTCGGACCGATCTGAAGATCGGCCACTACATCCGTTTGCCCGGCGGCTACATAAAACCTTACCAGCTTCCGCCTGCGCCGCCGCCTCCGAAGTCTCCGCCGCCAAATCCGCCGCCTCCACCAAATCCGCCGCCACCGCCGCTGCTACCGCCTCCGCCTCCCCAGCCACTGCCGCCGAAACCTCCGCCTCCCCAGCGGCCTCGGCCCATGTTGGACGCGATCAGCGGAGCGATCCACCAGGCGCTGCCTCCACCGCCCCAGCCGCCGCGGCCCGAGGAAGAGCCGCCACTTTTCATCATCAAATAAATGATGCCAATCACGAAAAGGATGAGGAAGAGCGTGGCGCGCCCGCTGAGCACGTGTTCTTGCGGCTGGCCACGCCGCGGCGGCGGAGGCGGCTCACCGCTCAGGGTGACGCCGGCGTCTTGCGCAATGACGTCGGCTACGCGGCGTGTGATGAGCCTAGCCGCGGCGTCGTAGTTGCCTTGGCGAAGAATGGGAACGGCTTCGCGGCCGAAGCTGCCGACTTTGCCGTCGGGGAGAATGGGCTCGAGGCCGTAGCCGACCTGAATCCAGTATTTGTGGTCGTTCACGGCGAACAGAATCATGACGCCGCGGTTGGATTGCTTGGGGCCGACGCCCCATTTTGTGGCGAGGTTGAAGCTGTAGTCGATGATCGGTTGGCCGTTGGTGCTGGCAACGGTGACTACCGCGATTTGCGCGTGGGCTTTCTCGTCGACTTCTTTGCAGAGGGCTGTGAGCTGTTCGCGGGTGGAGGGGCTGAGGACGTTGGCGAAATCGTTGACGTAGCCTTGGGGCTTGTAGTCGGGCGGAGTTTGGGTTTGCGCGATGTCTAGGGGTGCGACGATGAAGATGACGAGCGAGAGCAGGAGGCGGCGGGCGGCTGGTGGACGCAGCGCACGCAGAGGATGGAAAGCGGTGAGGTGCGGCATTTGATGTCCTTGGGTAGCTTACCTTAGGTGGGGGTTAGGCGGTTGTTGTTCGAGAGCCCGGAGCAAAGAGCGGAGGGGGCGCGGCAGTCTGCGGACAGCGGAAAAGTGCTGAGAGTGTTTCCTCAGGGGCTGAAGCCCATTTACCGCCCGGCCTCTATGTCGGAGCTAAAAGCTCCGACCCCCAAGCTCCGACCCCCAAGCTCCGACCCCCTGCTCCATGTCGGAGACCCTTCGCACGTCAGGTTGGCTTATGATGCGTGCATGAGACTGCTGCTGGTGGAAGATGATGCGGGGATTGCGCGATTTGTGGCGAAGGGATTGCGCGAGCAGTCGTATGCCGTGGATGTGGTGACGAACGGCGACGACGCGCTCTATCAGGCGGAGATCAATAGTTACGACTTGATCGTGCTGGATGTGATGATTCCGGGGCGCGACGGATTCGCGGTGTGCCGTGAGTTGCGGGCGGCGGGGCAGAAGATTCCGATACTGATGCTTACGGCGAAGGACGCCGTCGAGGATCGAATTGCGGGGCTCGATTTCGGCGCCGACGACTACCTGACGAAGCCTTTTGAGTTTCGCGAGTTGCTGGCGAGGCTGCGGGCGCTGATGCGGCGTTCGGGGGAATTGCGGCCGGAGCGGATTGTGGTGGCTGATCTGGTGCTGGATACCGGCGCACGGAGTGTTTCGCGCGGGGGGACCGATGTGCCGATGACCACGAAGGAGTATGCGTTGCTGGAATATCTCGCGCGGAACTTGGGTCGGGTGGTGGGACGCGCGGAAATTGCCGAGCATGTATGGGAGGAAACGTTCGATCCGTTTTCGAATTTGATTGAAGTGTATGTAAACCGGCTGCGACGGAAGATCGACGCGGGGCGGGCCACGCCGTTGTTGCAGACACGACGCGGGGCCGGGTACATCCTGGGCCCAGCCTCAGGCGCAAACAGCGCGGAAACCGGAAGAGCCGAAGCAGGGAAGTTAGAGAAAGGCCGGAATGCGCCGTCCAAGACGGCTACGTCTTCGGGTAAGGACCATGCTTGATTCGGTGCGCGTCCGGCTGACGCTATGGTATTCCGCGGTGCTGGCCTTCGCGCTGCTGGCGCTGGCCGGCGCGATCTATTTGTTGCTGGTACGGAATGCGGTGCAGAGCACGGACAGCAATTTGTCAGAGCTTGCGGACGCTTTTCTGACGACGGTGGATGCGGAACTGGAAAGCGACACGAGTTTGCCGGGATTGTTGCAGGCGGCGCAGGAAGCGATTGCGGAGCACAGGTTTCGAGACGACGCGTTCGTGGTGCTCGATCCGGACGGAAAGATCGTGATTACATCGGAGGATGCGACGGTTGGGGGCGGTCCTCGACGCGAATTCCCTCGCGAGGTGTTTACTTCCGAATCGTTTCAGAAATTAGCCAGCTCGGCGGGGCAGGGAACGCACACGTTTGGAAATGTGGGGGGAACAGAAGACGGGTATCGCGGCGTGGTTAGGAGTTTCGCTGTCGGCAGCCGGGAATTCACGCTGGTGGTTTTGCAGTCCCTGCATCGCCAGCAAGAAGTTTTTGAGGGAATCGTGGGGACGTTCGCGGTGGTCATACCGTTCGCGGTGTTGCTGGCGACCGCGGGCGGATATTTTCTTGCGAAAAAAAGCCTGGCGCCGGTGGTGGCCATGAGCACGCAGGCGGGCAAGATCAGCGCTTCGAACCTGCACGACCGGCTGAAGATCCGGAACGAGAGCGATGAATTGGGGCATTTAGCGAAGTCCTTCAACGAACTGCTGGACCGGCTGGATACTTCGTTCGAGCAGCAGCACCGGTTTATGGCGGATGCATCGCACGAATTGAGGACTCCTGTGGCGATTTTGCAAGGCGAGGCGGAAGTGTCTTTGTCGCGAGAGGCGCGGTCGCAACAGGAGTACCGGGAATCACTGGAGATTGTGCGAGCCGAGGCGGGGAGGCTGTCGCACATCGTGGAAGATTTGTTCACATTGGCGCGCGCGGATGCGGGGCAGCATCCATTGGTGAAACGCGAATTCTATCTGGACGAGCTGGTTACGGAGGCCGCGCATTCGGCGCGAGCGCTGGCGATGGAGAAAGAGATCGCGCTGCTGTGCGATACGCCGGAGGAGTGTCTGTTTTTCGGGGACGAGGGATTACTGCGGCGGATGATGATGAACTTGATCGGCAATGCGATCAAGTACACGCCGCGAGGAGGGACAGTAGGCATCACTTGCCGTGCGGCGGGTGAACGATATGTCTTGACGGTGTCGGACTCTGGTCCCGGGATTCCGAGCGAGTTGCAAGGGCGGATATTCGATCGATTTTTTCGCGTGGATAGCGCGAGGTCTCGCGAGGATGGGGACAAAGGCGGGGCCGGGTTGGGATTGTCGATCGCGCGGTGGATCGCGGAGGCGCACGGAGGGAGCTTGGAGTTGACGAGTTCGGGAGCCAAAGGAAGCGTTTTTTCGGCGTTTTTTCGCATGTCTCGTGGTTAATCCCCCGTTTATCTTCCGCCGCATAGGCTCGGACCTAGAGCTATGCGCCTCGCGGAAAAATTGTACGAAACTTCCCATCAAAGGATCAGAGACGGTGCTTTCGTCGCATCGGTGAGCTGCGTTGTGGCTCTCTTGCTGGCGGCGGGCCCGAGTTTCGCGCAGAAGCAAAGTGGGACGCCTGCTCGCACTGACACTCAGGAACCCGCGCCACCGAACGGACCGAATAGCGTGCCGGATAGCGCAGCGAAGCCGAATGTGGAACGGCTGAGCTTGCAGGATGCGATCGAAAGGGCACGCCGGAACGATCCGCAATCGCAAGCCGCGCAGACCGACGCCAGGATCTCGAGAGAGGACCACCTTCAGGCGCGCAATTCACTGCTACCGAGCGTGGTATACAACAACAGCGGGATCTATACGGAGGGCAATCACTCGCCAATCGGGGTCATCTTCATTGCTAACAACGCGGTGCATGAGTACATCAGCCAAGGCGACGTCCATGAGGCGCTGGACACAGCGGCGGTGATGAACTACCGGAAGACGGCGGCGGCGGCCGCGGCGGCGAAAGCGCGAGCGGAGATAGCTTCGCGGGGGTTGGTCGTCACGGTCGTGACGAGGTATTACGCGGTGGAAGCGGCGAAGGAAAAATTGGACGCCACGTCGCGGGCAGCAGAGGAAGGAGAGCGGTTTCTGAAGTTGACGCAAGATCTGGAGCATGGAGGAGAGGTGGCTCACTCCGATGAGATCAAGGCGGAGTTGCTGGCCAATGACCGGCGGCGGCAATTGCGCGAAGCGCAACTGGCGCTGGTGAACGCGCGGCTGGACTTCTCGGTGCTGGTTTTTCCGAATCTTCGCGACGACTTCGAACTGACCGACGAGTTGCATCGCGATGTACCGCTACCCTTGTTTCCGGAATTTCAGCAGCAGGCGGCGCAGAACAATCCGGACGTGCGCGCGGCGCTTGAGGCGGTGCGAGCCACGGATGCCGAGGTGCGTGGCCAGTGGGCGGGCTACCTGCCCTCTCTGAGCGTCGACTATTTTTACGGGATTGACGCCACACACTTTGCTACGAAGACCGATGGAATAAACAACCTGGGATCGTCCATTGTGGCGACTGTGAGCATTCCCATCTGGAATTGGGGAACGACGCAGAGCCGCGTGCGGCAGGCGGAATTGCGAAGGAACCAGGCGAAACGCGAGTTGTCGCTGTCGCAGCGGAAATTGCTGGCGGAGATTCAGTCGCTCTATGCGGAAGCCGAAGCGGCGTTGAATGAGTTGGCCGGGCTGCAACGATCGGTGGAGCTGGCTGCGGAGAGTTTGAGATTGACGACGTTGCGCTATCGGAACTCCGAAGGAACGATCCTGGAAGTGAGTGACGCGCAGACCGTGAATGCGCAAGCCAATGCGGCGTATCAGGACGGAGCGGTACGGTACCAGGTGGCGCTCGCGAATTTGCAGACGCTGACAGGAGTGTTGAAGACGCAATGATGCCTCGCTTGGTTTGTGCGCGAAGGGAAAGCTCGACCACGATCGCTTTGTTTGCGGCTTTGCTGACGCTGTTGGTGGCGAGCGGCACGGCGGGTTGCGGAGGGGCTGAGAAAGAAAAGGAGCCGGTGGTGACGGTGGAAGCGGTGGCGCCGGAACGCGAGGAAATTTCACAGGTGGTGACGGGCGAAGCGGTGGTGTTCCCGGTGCAACAATCGGTGCTCACGCCGAAGATCACGTCAACGATCCGAGAGTTCAAAGTGCAACGGGGCAGCAAGGTGCATAAGGGTCAAGTGCTGGCGATTCTGGAAAATGCCGATCTGACAGCTGCGGCGGAGCAGAGTAAGGGCGAGTTCGAACAGGCTGAGGCCACTTACGTGACGACGGTGGGTGCCGGCCTTCCGCAAGAGATGCAGAAGGCGGAACTGGATGCGGCTGCGGCGAAGGCCGGATACGAAGCGGCGCAAAAGATGTACGACAGCAGGAAGGAATTGTTTCAGCAAGGCGCGTTGCCGCGCCGGGATTTGGACGCGGCGCAAGTGGCGCTGGCACAGGCGAAAACCCAGTCCGACGTGGCGGAGCGGCAACTGGCGGATTTGAAGCGGCTGGGGGAGAAGCAGGCGCTGAAGTCCGCGGAGGGGCAAATCACCGCCGCGAAAGGTAAATTGATGGGTACGACGGCGCAGCTGAGCTATTCGCAAATTCGAAGTCCGCTCAATGGCGTGGTCACCGATCGCCCGCTCTATGCGGGAGAGCTCGCCGCAGCCAATCAACCGCTGATGACATTGATGGATCTTTCGAAGGTTATCGCGAAGGCGCACATCGCGCGTGTGGAAGCGGCGTTATTAAAGGTGGGTGACCCTGCGGACGTGCGCACCGCGGGGTCGGATGAAGCGATTCACGGACGGGTGAGCCTGGTGAGCCCGGCGCTCGATCCTGGCAGCACGACGGTGGAGGTGTGGACGGAAGTGGTGAAGCCGGACGCGCGACTCAAACCGGGAACGACCGTGCAGGTGTCAATGGTGGCAAAAACAGTGAAGGATGCACTGGTGATTCCGGCGGCGGCATTGTTTAAGACCGCGGACGGTGCGGACTACGTGATGGTGGCGGGGTCGGACGAAAAGGCCCACCAGAAGATTGTGAAGGTGGGAATCCGAAACGGTGACGATGCACAGATTGTGAGCGGATTGGATGCCGGCGAAAAGGTGATTACCGCCGGCGGCTACGGACTTCCCGACAAAACGCAAATTAAACTGCAGGAAGCGGCACCCGAGAAGGAATCCGGCGACGAAAAGCCTGGCGCGGACGATGAGAAGAAGTCTGACAAGTCTGCTCCGGGTAAGGAGTGAACCCGATGCCGCCGGGCTCGCAAGCGGGTCGTGCTGACAAGCCGTTCGATCACAACGACAAGGCGCTACCGTGGTTTCAGCGGCTATCGCGCCCGATCTTATTCTTGACGGTGAGCCTGGCGCTGGTGGGAGCTTACCTGGCACTTTCCATTCCCGTCTCCGTATTCCCGAACACCGATTTCCCGCGCATTGTGATCGGTATCGATAACGGCGTAACGCCGATCGATCAAATGCTGGTGACCATCACGCGTCCGCTCGAAGAAGCGGTGAACAGCGTGCCCGGATTGCAGAAGGTGCGGTCGATTACGAGCCGGGGCTCCGCGCAGATCGACCTATTTTTCGACTGGAACGTCGACATGATCCAGACGTTGCAGTTGGTGGATGCGGTGGTGGCTCGAGCCGGGACGGAGTTGCCGCCGACCGCCAAGATTGAAACCCATCGTCGAACCTTCGCCACATTCCCGATTGTGGGATACAGCCTGACGTCCGACAGCGTGCCGCAGACGAAATTGTGGGAGATCGCGACGTATGACATCAAGCCACGGCTGAACCGCCTGGATGGGGTGTCCACCGTGACGGTGCAGGGAGGCCGGGTGCCGGAGTATCACGTTACGCCCGAGCCGGCGCAGTTGCTATCGTCCGGAATTACTGTGACGGATATGCTCGATGCCATCCGCCGCACCAACCTGATTGATTCGCCGGGTCTGATCGAGAGCGATCACCACCTTGTGCTGGAGTTGGTGAGCGGGCAAGTGCATTCACCGGAACAAATTGCGCAGATCGTTGTGAAGAACACGGCAGGCGGCGTACCGATTCGTGTGGGCGATGTGGCCAAAGTTACGGCCGGAGTTGAGCCCATGTACACGATTGTGACGGCGAACGGCAAACCGGCCGTGCTGGTCAACGTGACTCGGCAACCCTACAGCAACACGGTGGCGGTGGCCGACGAGGTTCACGCGCAGATCGCGCAGTTAACGCCGACCCTGCCGCCGGGGATTCGTCTGGAGCTGTTCTACGATCAATCGACGATCGTGCACGATTCGATTGCTAGCGTGCGGGATGCGGTGCTTTTGGGGTTGCTACTGTCTTCCGCGATTCTCGTGCTGTTCTTGCGGGATTGGGGAACCTCGATCGTGGCGGGTCTGGTCATTCCCGTTACGCTGTGTCTCACGTTTATCGTTTTGAAGATGGTGGGGCAGAGCTTCAATCTGATGACGCTAGGTGGGATAGCGGCGGCCGTGGGCCTGGTGATCGACGACGCCATCGTCGTACTCGAGAATATCGTTTTGCATCGGGATGCCGGCGAGACCAAGCTAAAGGCGATCCAAAACGCACTGAGCGAGATCACCGTGCCGCTGATCGGATCGACGGTGACGCCTATCGTGGTGTTCCTGCCGCTGATTGCGATTACCGGTGTGACCGGTGCGTTTTTCAAGGCGCTGGCGATCACCATGACCGTGTCGCTGATCAGTTCGCTGCTGCTAGCGCTGACCTGGACGCCGACGCTGAGTCAATATTTCGTGATGCGCAAGGATCCGGTACGAAAGACTGACGCGGAACGATCCCACGCCGAGGGCCAGACTGAGGCTAAGCCGGACGTGGCGGCCCTACTTGTTGCCGAAGAGGCGCATCTTTCGGGCTTCTTTGGGCGGATCGTGGAATTTTATGGCCGCGTCTTGAGGAGGGTGCTGCACCACCCGTCGATCCTGGTGGCAAGCTCGCTGGTGATCGTGGTTTTGTCCTATGGGAGCTACCGGTTTCTGGGCACCGACCTGCTGCCTGCAATGGATGAAGGTGGATTTATCTTGGATTACCACACGCCAGCTGGGAGCTCACTCACGGAGTCTGACCGTATTCTTCAACATATCGAACAGATTCTAAAGTCAACACCCGAGGTGGAAACGGTTTCGCGGCGAACGGGACTGGAACTTGGGAATGTTGCGGTCACAGAGGTAAACCGTGGGGACTTCACCGTGAAATTGAAGAGCAAGCGTAGCCGGGGCATTGACGAGATCATGAACGACGTCCGCGTCCAAGTTGAGGGAAGCGAGCCGGCCGCGAAGGTGGAGTTCGTGCAAGTGCTGCAGGACATGATTGGCGACCTGACGAATGCGCCCCAGCCGATTGTCATCAAATTGTTTTCCCAGGATCCGGCTCTGTTGGCGAAAAGTTCGCCGCGTGTCTCGGAAGCCATTCAAAAAGTGCCAGGCGTGGTGGACGTGCTTGATGGCATTGAAGACAGTATTAGTGGGCCAGCGGTTACGTTCCAGGTGAATCCCGTGGCGGCTGCGCGGGCGGGTTTCACGCCTGAAGAAGTGGGTGTGGATGCGGCCGCGATTCTCGAGGGCGCGCCGGCGGTGACTCCCATGGTCGTGAACGACCGTGTCTATCCGATCCGGGTGCGCTTTCCCGACGCGAATCGCGCGTCGCTCGAGAGCATGAACAATACGCTGCTGACCAGCGCTACGGGAAAGTCCGCGACGCTAGGGTCGTTGGCGGTGATGGCTTCCGATCCGGGGCAGGTCGAGATCCGGCGGGAAAATCTGCAAAGATTGGTTGAGGTGACCGGGCGCCTGGAAGGCGTCGACCTTGGGAAGGGAATCGTGGGCGTGCAAAAGGCGGTGAGCGACCTGCACTTGCCGCCAGCGATCCGCATCGAGTACGGCGGCACATACCAGGAACAGCAGAGCTCGTTCCATGACCTTACCTTGGTGCTGGTGCTGGCGTTGCTGTTCCTGTTTATCGTGTTGCTGTTCGAGTTTCGAACATTTTCGGCGCCGACGGCGATTCTTGCTTCGGCGCTGCTTTCCACCTTCGGAACTTTCTTTGCGCTCCTGATCACGAAGACGACCTTTAATGTGGCGTCGTTCATGGGCATGATCATGGTGATCGGAATCGTGGCGAAGAACGGCATTTTGTTGCTGGACGCGGAGAATCGTTTTCGCGCGCTGGGGTCTCCGTTGGAGGAGGCGCTGGTGCAGGCTGGACGACGAAGGTTGCGGCCCATTGCCATGACCGCGCTCGCGACGGTCGCCGGAATGCTGCCTCTGGCCTTTGCCATCGGCGCCGGCTCGCAAATGCTACAGCCCCTGGCTATCTCCGTGATCGGCGGGCTTTTGAGTTCGATGGTTTTATCGCTGGTCTTCACGCCAGCCATTCAGTTTTTCCTGCAACCGAAGCACGAGCGCACCCCACCAGCGGTAGAAGCAACCCAGCCGTAACACCTGATTCACACGACCTTCACAAACGTTGACCTAGAATCCGCAGGGGCAATGTCCATGAATGTTTTGGTCGTAGAAGACGATCGGGAGATGGCGGAGCTGTTGGTGCGGGGGTTGCGTGAGGAAGCGCACCAAGTGAATCTGGCGCGTGACGGCAGGGCCGCGCTGGCGATTTCGAATAGTGCGGCGTTCGATGTGATCCTGCTGGACGTCATGCTGCCGGGAATGGATGGTCTGGAAGTCGCAAAACAGTTGCGGCTACGCCGGGACCAGGTGCCGGTGCTCATCCTCACGGCGCGCGACGCGCTTTCCGATGTGGTAAAGGGGCTGGACGCGGGCGCCGATGACTACATGACGAAGCCGTTTTCGTTCGAGGAGCTGCTGGCACGCGTGCGCGCTTTGGGAAGGCGGCGGGCAGAGACTCCGAGAAATGTCCTGGAAGTAGAGGACGTGGTGCTGGACACCACGACCTACCGCACCTTTCGCGCTGGCCGGGAGATTCACCTGTCGCTCACGGAATTTCGCCTGCTGGAACTGCTGGTAAGAAATCGCGGCGCGGTGGTGTCGCGTCACTCTATATTGGAAACGCTGTGGGGGAGCCGTCGCGACATTGGCGAAAACACCATCGACGCGTTTATCCGATTGCTGAGGAAGAAATTAGACGATGGCACGCCGGCAAAACTGATTCACACGCACCGCGGATTCGGGTATTCCATGGGAGCCCTGAACTGACCATTCATCTCCCAATCCGCGCGCGCCTGATGGCGTTGTACTGCATTGTTCTGAGCCTGTCATTTGCGGCTTTCTTCTGGATCAGCGACATCGGCTTTCGTCGCAGCATCGAGGCGACGGTCAATGACGCCTCCCGGACCAATCTGGAGACCATACAACGGCTCCTGACGCGCAAAGCGGGGCTGGGCAACGACCAGCTCCGCCGTGAGCTCGTCGATCTTTCCGACGTGTGGGCCAACGGCGCGCTCTTCGAGGTCGCTGACGGAAACGGAAACTGGATTTTCCGCCCGGCGCGGTTCACCGAGACCTACCCTGCTTTGCCGGCGGTGCGGGGCCACACGATTGCATTCTTCACCGCCAATCTTGATTTCTTCGAGTATCGTATTGCGCTCCAGCAAGTGCAGGTGGCCGGCAAGACCTATCAAATCGACTCTGCGGTTCCCACCGAGCCTTTCGACCAAGCCCTGGATCATTTCCGGGTGATCGAAAAAGAAACCTTACCTCTGCTGGTTTTGCTGGCGTCGCTACTCGGCTATTGGTTGAGCGGATGGTCACTGACGCCAGTCAAACGCATCATCGAGACGACCGAGTCCATTGGTGTTCAAAACCTTTCCCTTCGCTTGGAAGTCCCGAAGGCCCGCGATGAATTGCGGCGCTTGACGGAGACCCTCAACGCCATGCTCGCGCGCATCGAGAAATCGGTAACCCGCATCACGCAGTTTACGGCAGATGCGTCGCACGATCTGCGAACGCCGGTTGCCGTGATTCGAGCCACCGCGGAGATCACGCTGAGGCGACGGCGAACGGACGCCGAGTACCGCGATGCCCTATCCAAGATTCTGGAAACTTCGGTGGAGACGTCGGAACTCCTTGAGAATCTACTCCTGTTGGCGAGAGCGGACGCGAGCGTAGCGGCCATTGAAATGAAGATGATCGATCTCGGGAAGTATGTCCGCAAAGTGAAGGAACGCGCGATGCTGTTGTCCGCCGACAAGGGGCTCCGGTTTACGGCGCGGACTCCAGTCGAGCCGGTATGGGTGCAGGCCGATGCGATCGCGATCGACCGACTGCTTCTGATCCTAGTCGACAACGCGGTGAAGTACAGCCCTTCGGGAGGGCAGTGCCACATCGAGCTATCGCGGGACGAAAGACAAGCAGAGATCGCCGTGCGTGATAGCGGTATAGGGATTTCGGAAATTGATCTTCCTTCCATCTTTGAGCGCTTCGTGCGTGCCGACCGTACACGCTCCCGCGAAACGCCCGGCGCCGGTTTGGGGTTGGCGATAGCCCGGTGGATCACCGAGGTGCACGGCGGAACGATCACGGTGGAAAGCCAGGTCGGCGTTGGGTCTGTTTTTCGCGTGAGCTTGCCGATTGTGCCGGAAGAACCCCGTGCCATTATTTTGAATGAGTTACAGGTCGAAACGCCCCGAATCTGAAAGATTTTCACTCTTATTTCAACCATTCCCTGGTCTTCATTCATCGTGCATTCGTAATATTCTGGCTAAGTTGCAGCCACGAAACGTCCGTCGCGGGCAGCGATTTTCCTGCTAAGCATGGCTTTTCAGGAGAGTTTCGAAAGTCGAGGGGCCATACACGATTTTGAGATGCGCAATGTGCAGGATTCTGGCGGTAATGTGCGCCACGGTATGGAACACGATTACGGTGAGTGCAGCCTGCGCGCACGGCTGAAAAATAACATGATTTTGAGTTCGGGTCGCTGAGACTGGGCGACTCGCCCGGCCGGAGCGCGATCACCCCTGTTCACTGCTCCGGCCATTTTCTCTTCGGCGATTTTTGCCGATAGCGTTCTGCATCTGACTTGGACTACGCTCAATCGTTGTTATGTCTATTCCAAACTGAAGCGTTAAATCGAGGCGAAGGCATTTTGAAGATAATTCGAGTTGCGATTCCATTGTTGTGCTTGGCTTTCTTCGTCCAATTTTCCGGGAGCAGCGCAAAATCACGGCTCTCGTCCGCACAAACTGAACAAGTGGCGATTCTAGTCGGAGCGGGGGACATTGCCGATTGCCGGGACCTCTCCGGCGCGGAGGCCACCGCGAAACTCCTGGAAGCGATTCCAGGCACGGTTATGGCTGTGGGGGACTTGGCTTATCCGGATGGCACGAAAGAGAATTTCGATTGCTACGATCGCACCTGGGGGCGGGTGAAAGGTCGTACCCGTCCGTCGCCGGGAAATCACGAATTTCACATGCACGGCGCGACGTTCTACTTCTCGTACTTCGGGCAGGCAGCTGGGGATCCAAAGGCGGGCTACTACAGTTACGACCTTGGCGCCTGGCACGTCATCGTGCTGAATAGCGAGTGCATCGACATCGGCGGGTGCAACGTGGGTTCTGCGCAGGAGAAGTGGCTCCGCGCGGATCTCACCGCGCACCCCGCGGTGTGCACCTTAGCCTACTTTCACAAGCCTCTATTCAGCTCCGGTGGCGCGCACGGCGATGATCCGGAGATCATCCCGATCTGGCAAGCTCTGTACGACGCAAACGCGGATGTCGTGGTGAGCGGGCACGATCACGACTACGAACGTTTCGCGCCGCAGACTCCGCTGGCAAAGGCCGATCCTCAGCGTGGCATTCGTGAATTCGTTGTGGGCACCGGTGGGAAAAATCACCGTCCGTTCAGCACCCCTCACGCCAACAGCGAAGTTACAAACGCGGATACCTTCGGAGTGTTGAAGCTGACGCTGCGAAGCGGGGCGTATGACTGGCAGTTCATTCCCGAGGCTGGCAGGACCTTCACCGATTCCGGAAGCGGCAGCTGCCATTAATTGGGGATCCGGTAAATCGAAGCGGAGCGCTGAGCCGATTGTTGCGGGTCGCTACCTGTTCTAGCGGCCTAGCCGAACCCAAATTCTTCCGCAGTCCGAGGCCGTTCCCTCACGACTAGTTGTGAAACATAGCATTGAGCCGGTAGCATCCTAAGGGAAACTCGTATCCTATGATCCGGGCTTTCCGCGGGAGGTACGGACTCTGTGAGCGGCATTGTGGGCATGTTCCAGCGAGACGGCGCGCCGGTCGATCGACAGCTCCTGCAAGCGCTCACCGAGCACATCTTATACCGTGGACCTGACGCCAGCGGGGTTTGGCACAATGGTGCGGTCGGCCTGGGCCACACGCTGCTGCAGACGACGCGGGAATCCTGCAGAGAGCAACAGCCGGCGAGCCTAAACGAGCGGTTGTGGGTGACCGCCGATGCGCGGCTTGATGAGCGCGCGGAGTTGGTGCGCAAACTTAGAGGCTCGGGTGGTGAGGTCATCGAACCCGGGCCCGATTCCGAATTAATCCTGCGAAGTTATGCCCTGTGGGGCGCGAACTGCGTTGACCATCTTCGCGGCGATTTTGCGTTCGCGATTTGGGATGCCCGCGACCAAGTGATGTTTTGCGCGCGCGATCACTTCGGCATCAAGCCCTTCTACTACGCACAACTGAAGAATCTTTTTCTATTCAGCAACACGTTCAATTGCGTGAGAGCCCATCCCGATGTTTCCGGCGAACTGAACGATTTCGCCATCGCGGATTTCCTGCTGTTCGGCCTGAACTTCGACGAAGCGACGACCACTTTCCGTGACGTCCAGCGCCTGCCTCCTGCTCATTCCATGACGGTGTCGCGCAGCGGCGTGGAGTTGAGACAATATTGGACTCCGCCAACAGACGGACGTATTCGCTACCGGCGCGAGCAAGAATACGTCGAGCATTTCCAGGTTTTATTGCGCGCGGCCGTAAAGGATCGCCTGCGCACTGATCGACTCGGGATCCCGCTCAGCGGCGGCTTGGACTCGACATCGCTTGCTGCAACGGCGAAGGATTTGTCCGCGAGTAACGGTGGGGTGCCCCGCATCCACACTTATACGGCACTCTACGAGTCCCTGGTTCCCGATCGCGAAATCGATTTCGCGATCGAGGCCGCAAGATATCTCGGCCTTCCTAATAAAC
>Ga0185299_10004584_pt1 | contig 16530 bp, 18 predicted proteins | sample PaiPotPPA55metaG_FD_128002 | JGI IMG/M metagenome (GOLD analysis project Ga0185299, IMG submission 128002) | Iron sulfur acid spring bacterial and archeal communities from Banff, Canada, to study Microbial Dark Matter (Phase II) - Paint Pots PPA... ...
CTTCTCGTCGACCTTCGCCGGATAGTTTCCCCGCAGATTCATGTGCCCCGCTCGGATTCACGATGTGATAGCCGTTTTTAGTCTTGACGGCGACACAGCCACACACTAAAAGGAAGTCTTGGATGCGCAAAAAGCCCCCAAAACGCCTACAAATGGTTCAAAATTAGGTCTTTCTTATCTGGCCCCGGTGAAGCCCCACAACGTTTTACCCTGACCTACTTAATTCTACTCTGCCCCACTTCACTCCACATTGCTCCACATAATAAGCGCGATTTATGGCATGTCAAGGGGAAACGTAAAAAGTTGTGAAAAAAGTTGTGGATTCGACATGCGCGATATTTTTGATTTTTCGCTACGACCCGTTGTGGCTTGAAGCGCAAGCGATAACCATACTTGGTAGTCTGATTTTCGGGTTCCGTTTCGGTAAAAAATCGTCGCGTCAGGTTAAGAAATCTTTAACGAATTTTTATGCTCATTCATAATCGCGTTTAGGCGCGGGCCGTCTTCGAATGCACGGACAAAGGTTTTTTCTCGACGACCGTGTTCCATTCTCAAGGAGTGCGTGCTATTCTTTTCGTGCAATCAATATTGTTCTAAATTCAAGGAGCTTTCCGATGGAATGGACCACACCGCAACACGAAGAGATCGACCTGAACTGCGAAATCAGCTCGTACGCCAACGCTGAGCTGTAGTGCGACCGCTCGGCGGTCTGCTCGGATCCTGATCGAATGCGCGTAAAAGTCCTCGGCTCGGCAGCCGGGGGTGGTTTTCCCCAGTGGAATTGCGCTTGTGCCAATTGCCAACGGGTAAGAGCCGGGAAATTTCGCGGCCGCGCGCGCAGCCAGACCCAGCTGGCTTTTACCACCAACTCCAAAGTTTGGTTTCTCCTCAGCGCTTCTCCTGACCTGAGAACGCAAATGATTGCTGCGCCTGAATTGTCTCCGAATCGTGCTTCCAGCGCTTCGACTCGGATGGGCGTGCCCGCCGGAGCTGCGCCCGCGGCAGTGGAGTCCCCTATCGGCGGAGTTTTTTTGCCCAGCGCCGACGTAGACTCGGTGGCCGGACTTCTTCATTTACGCGAATTTCAATCGTTTTTTGTTTTTGCAACTCCTTCCGTGCAGTCTGCTCTACAAAAAGAGAATCGCGTGTTTCGCGTTCTGGATCGCGCGGAGCCGCCGGTAAAGTGGGTTCGGCTATCCAGCAAAGGGCGCCTGGGCTGCCATCTCGAGGAAGATCCAGGCTCCACGCCAGAGTTTCTTTGCACTACTGTTCCCATGGGCGGATGTTATCCAGATTACGTCAGCGAAGAGCTGCGGCGAACACTCGTCGCGGAGGAAGCTACGTCGGCATTCGTGATTCATAAGGGCGACAAGAAAATATTTTATGCCCCGGCAATTCCCGCGAACACAAAAACCGCTAACGGGCACGCGGGCGCGTGGAGTTCCTGGATTGAAAACAGCGACGCGGCGTTTGTCGACGGAACTTTCTGGAGCGACGACGAGCTGATTAAAACCGGGCGCAGCAAGAAGACCGCTCGCCAGATCGGTCACGTGCCGCTGTCCGGGCCCGGCGGGATGCTCGAGCAGTACCCCAAGAACGTCAAGGGACGCAAAATTCTGATTCATATCAACAATACCAATCCGATTCTCGACGAGGACAGCCCGCAGCATCGTGCGGTGCTGGATGCCGGTTTTGAAATGGCCTACGATGGGATGGAACTGGAATTATGAACGCACCCGCTAACATCCCTAGTAGCCTCACGGCCGGAAAAAAGATGCTACCGGAAAGTGAATTCACCGCCGTATTTCACACCATTGGCGAAGAGCGCTATCACCACAAGCACCCTTTTCATTTGCTGATGCATGAAGGCAAGCTGACGCGCGGACAACTCCAAGCCTGGGCGCTCAACCGCTACTACTATCAGAGCCATATCCCGTTGAAAGATGCGGCCATTCTGGCGCGCAGTGAGGATCCGGCGTTTCGCCTGGCGTGGCGCAAGCGCGTGATCGACCACGACGGCGACGGAAACAATCCAGGCGGCATTGAAAAGTGGCTGCGACTGGTGGAAGCCACCGGATTGCCACGCCAGCAAGCGCTGCACGGCGACGAGATATTGCCGGCCACGCGATTCGCGGTGCAGGCCTACGTAAATTTTGTGAGCACTCATACGCTGCTCGAAGCGGTGGCCTCTTCGTTGACGGAGCTTTTCTCGCACAAGTTGATTACGCTGCGGGTCGATCGCATGCGCCAGCATTATCCGTGGCTGACCGGCGGACTCGATTATTTCAACGCGCGCTTGACGCAGGCTCCGGAGGATGCGGAGTTTGCGCTGGCCTGGGTAGTGAAGAACGCGCGGACCCCCGAGGAACAGCAAAACGCGTACGATGCGCTGCGCACCAAGTGCGACATTCTGTGGGCCCAGCTCGATGCCTTGTATTTTGCGTATGTCGAACCTGGCTGGCCACCACCCGGAGCGTTTAAGCCGAGCGACAAATGAATCACTTCGCCAAATACAATTTATGACCCCTGATTTAAATAGCCATCCGCGTTTGGCGGCAGGATGTCGGCTGAACGACGCGAAGCAACAGCCGCGTGTTTTGTTGATGCCGGAAAAGGCGCTGCGATTGAACGGGCCGAGTCTGGAAATTGTGGAGCGCTGCGATGGACGACATACCGTGCGGCAGATAATTACGGAGTTGCAGAGAATTTACGACAAGGCCGAGCCGCAAAAAGTTAAGAGCGACATCCTCGGATATTTGTCTTTGCTGAACGATCAACGGGCGTTGGATTTTGTGGGTGCGGATGGTTCTGCGGGGGATGGCGCAGGCTAACGGTCGGGATTTCATCCCCCTCACGTTTTGTTCACGTGTCTGAATCCCTGAATACGGCTGAATCCAATAGGCTTTAGCCGCTGAAGCCTTGTTATGGCGTCCGGCGACGCCGGCAGCGGTCAATCGGATATCATCTAAGTATAAAATGAATAGCACCGTTTCTACGCCCCTGGCCTTAATCGCCGAGCTCACGCACCGGTGCCCGCTGCATTGCGTTTACTGTTCGAATCCCCTGGAGCTGAATGCGCGCACGAATGAGCTTTCCGCCGAGGCGTGGCGTAAAGTTTTTACTCAGGCTGCGGAACTGGGCGTATTACAGGCGGACTTCACCGGCGGTGAGCCGCTGGCGCGGCCGGATATTGTGGAGTTGGTAAGCGCCGCGCGCGCTGCCGGCCTGTACGTGAACCTTATCACCTCGGGATTGCCACTCGACGAAGCGCGGCTGGAAAAATTGATCGCGGCGGGATTGGACCATTTCCAACTCAGCTTTCAAGGCGCGCGCCCAGAAATCGCCAGCGAAATTTCCGGAACTACCTCTCACGGGCAAAAATTACGCGTGCTTGAGTGGCTTCGCGGTTATCGCGTGGCGGTGACCCTGAATTTTGTGATCCATCGCCGCAACATGGATCAACTCCCGGAAATGCTGGCCATCGCAGAGGCGTCCTGCGCAACCCGAGTGGAGTTTGCCAACGTGCAGTATTACGGGTGGGCTTTTGCGAACCGGGAAAATCTGGTACCTACGCGCCAACAACTGGACTTATCGCTGGAAATATTGAAGCAGGCGCAGGAGCGGCTGCGCGGCAGGATGCGCATCGAGTACGTGGTGCCCGATTATTACGCGAAATTTCCCAAGGCGTGCATGGGCGGCTGGGGACGCAAGTTGATGCTGGTCGTGCCAAGCGGCGATGTTTTGCCCTGTCATGCGGCGCAGATGATCCCCGGTCTCAGGTTTGAGAATGTAAAAGACCGCAGCCTGCGCGAGATCTGGGAAACCTCCATCGCATTCCAGCAGTTTCGCGGCGAGGCGTGGATGCAGGAGCCGTGCCGCAGTTGCGACCGGCGCGAAGTGGATTTTGGCGGATGCCGGTGCCAGGCGCTTCTGCTGGTAAACGATGCCGCGGCAACTGATCCAGTGTGCTCGTTGTCGACTGACAGAAACAAAGTCGACGCGGTACTAGAACGGGTTGCCGATACTGCCGGGACGATTACAGCGAATGATGTGAAACCGGAGTGGTTGTACCGGACGAATCCGGTATAGATTTATTGGGGGCGTGCTTAAGATGGGCACTTTGTGTACGAAAAATGGTAAAAACAATTCCGGCGCATACCGGCATCCAAGGACGGGAACTGCCAGAGAGGAAGCTTTAACCCAGTTTCTCCCACACGGCGTTTTCGAGCGGTTTCTTCCTGCGACGACGCATTAGACCGAATACTGCCAAGCCTAGACCCACAAAAAGACCCGTTGCCGGCTCCGCCGCAGGTACCGTTACAGTATACGACCCGGCAGTGAAGCTCCAGCCGGTGCTCTTTTCAAAATCTTTGCGCACAAAATTGCCATCCAGGTTGCAATTGCTGGGGTTGATGCCTCCATCCCAGCCGCACCCGGGAGGAGTACCGAAGTCAATGCCTGTCGCATAGCTGACAGTAGTGCGTTGGCCGGTCGAGACGCTATCTGCCAATGTCACCCCGCCAAGCATTAACGTAAAGACCAGACCCAATACTATTTTGAATTCAAATCTTATGTTCATCCTGATGGCCGCTTTCCCGGGAAAATTCCTTTGGTAAGGTGTGTTTTGACCGGGCAGGGTCAGCAAGTGGTTTGCACTTTCGGGACCGTTTGGGGATCCCAGTTCGATCGTTAACCCGTCGGGCTTGGTGAAGCTTGTGCGGTCTGCGAACGTAAACGGAAAACAACCCGGAACAGGAAAATCAAGCTGCCAACGAGGACGAGTGCGCCGAAAATGGTCAGCGTGTTTGGAGCGCCGATGCGTTTGGCTACGCCGCCGGCGATTAGCGAACCGATCGGCTGCACGCCCATAAACATGGTGGCGTACACCGCCATAACCCGGCTGCGCAGTTCGTCCGGCACCCGATTTTGCACGATGGTGTTCGTGGCCGCCATCTGCACCGTGGCGGCAAAACCCACAAATAACAAGACCGAGGCGGAAAACCAGAACACCTTCGATTGTGAAAAAAGAATCAGGCAAATACCACAAATCATCGACGTACCTGCGATCCAACGTGCCAGCCCTTTGTAGCTGGTCCGTCCCGCGAAATATAGCGCCCCCAGGACGGCGCCAACTCCGGCAGTGCTCATTAACAACCCAAAACCTTTGGCGTCGCGATGGAGAATTTCGCCAGCGAAGATAGGCAGAAAAACAGAATATTGCAGGCCGAGAAGACTTAAGAGACTAAGCAGCAACAAAGCCGAACGCACCGGCATATCGCTCATCGCAAACCTGAAGCCCTGGATGAAATTCTGAAATGGCGAACCTTCGGGACGCTTTACCGCCATTTTCGGTATGCGCATGGCCAGCAGCGCGGCGAGCACCGCCAGGAAGCTGATTCCATTCAGCAGGAAGCACCACGCCGGCCCTTTCCAGGCCAGCGCAAAGCCGGCAACCGCGGGACCTACGACGCGAGCGCCATTGAAGATGGAAGAATTCAGCGCGATGGCGTTGGGCAAATCCTCTTTCACCACCATTTGCACCAGAAATGACTGGCGAATGGGCACGTCAAAGGCATTCACAACGCCGACCAGAAAAGCGATGAGAATCAATTCCCATACTTGTATAGCGTTGGCAAAGGTCAAAGCTGCGAGCGCGAAAGCCAGCAGCATGGATACCGCCTGCGTGGCGATGACCCCATAATGACGGTTATAGCGGTCGCCGACATAACCGCCGATAGAAGCAAGAAATAGAATCGGCACCTGGTTGGCAAATCCAAAGACGCCCAAGAGCGCCGCTGAGCCGGTCAGTTTATAAACCAGCCACAACTGCGCCGTAGACTGCATCCACGTGCCGATAAGTGAAATAAGTTGGCCGCCGATGAAAAGCTGAAAATTGCGGTGCTGCAAGGCGCGGAAGCGCGTAGACACTAGCGGAAAATTCCTCTCCAGTTCGATGCGTGGGTGAACGGCACGTCACGCAACGCGTCATTAACTAGTGTAGCGGACAGATTGTCATCTGAGGCGTGAAACGCAAATCTTTGTGAGGCGAAGTTACGTCACAAAGTTATATGCGAAAGTTGTGTGACGAAGTTACAGGGCGAAGTTACGCACTGGAAGCCGGGGCTACGCAGCGCGACGCACAGAAGTCAACGCTAGTAGGGATTATTCGTTGGCGGGTCAGGTGCGCCGCCGACGTGAAGATGGCTCAGGTCGCGCAGCGTGGCGCGGTCTTCTTCGCTCATACCGCGCGTAAAGTTGGGGTCTCTCAGATGCTCATTGCGCGCGAACTCCGGCATGTTCTGGAGCACGCCGAGACGCTGCTCGATGGCTTTCTTTCGTTGTGGCGGTAAATTGCGCCAGGTCGGCAGCACTTCATTTTTAATGTGATCGCGTTGTTGCGGCGTCATCTGCTGCCACACCCGTTGGCGGTCGCGCAGATCCTGTTGCTGTTGCGGAGACAATTGCCGAAAGCTTCTCTGATTCTGCAGCACCCGCTGCCGCTCTTCAGGGCTGAGGCGTGGTTGCTGGTTATTTCTATAGGAATTGTAATTGTTCTGCCCGCCTCGTGTGTATTGCCCATCTCGTGAATATCTGTCCGGGGGGCGATTGGGATCCACGGTTTGACGATTGACCGGGGGCCGATTCGGGTTCTCTTGACGAACTGAATTTCGCTCAGAGGGATTTGAATTCCCGGAGCGAGCCGGAGGCCGGTAGTCGCGAGATACGGGCGCCTGATCGCGGGGTGCGCCTGACTGCCTAGGCGGTGCGCTTGACTGATGCGGAGGGGGAGTCGACCGCGGAGCAGAATGCGGCACAGGCGTCGAATGCGGAGCGGGAGCAGGAGGAGGAGCCGATCGCTGCGGAGGCCTGTTGCCGGAATCTGGACGCTGCGCGAGACACGAAGACACCAAGCTCGCGCTGAGACAAAGTGCGAGCAGGCAGCCCTCGAATTTTGTCCTCAGCGTCATCCGCCTCACATTTCCTGTTCGCTGGAATCATCAGTCGAATCGGCCTGCGACAATTCCGTCAACGGTTCGAAGTTAGCCAGCACATCGTAATTTTCAAGCACCGGCAAATCCTGATCCTGCATAATCTGGGTTTCATCACCACTATTGGAACTTGCCATGTTCGCGTTATCCGCCGGACGGTGGCCTACCCAAACCGTAGCCAGCAGCAACATCGAAGCGGCCACCAGCACGCGAGGTGCTGCGCCCACCCACGACCACCAGTTTTGTTTCACCGGCTCAGCGGCGATGCGCGCGCGCACGCGAACATCGAATGCTGCGGATGGCTCAATCTGCGGAAGTTCATCCAACAAGCTGCTGACGGAGCGAAATTCGTTCACGCGCACGGTGCACGCCGGACATGCAGCGAGATGCTTCTCCATCTCCCGCTGTTCGCTTTCTTTCAAGCGACCGTCGATATATCCGAGGAGCCGCGTTTCCATTCGAGTACAACTCATGACTGCCTTCCCTTCCGTGCCCTTAATTTTTTGCTCGCAACGCCACGAGAGGGGCTAGTTCGACTCGCAACGTTTCATACGCTCGAAAGAGCAGCGATTTAAGCGCGCTTTCCGAGCACGATAAAATCTTCGATATCTCCCCGTAATCCAGCTCCTGATATTTGTGCAGCAGCACTGCGGCGCGTTGCTTTTCCGGTAGTTTATCTATGGCGTGCCGGATCATGTCGCGCTGCGCCTCCTGCACCAAGTGTTCCTCGATGTTGGGGTTTTTCTCCGCGACATCGATCCGGCGCTCATCGCCCTCTTCTGAATCCACGGTAACCGGAGCGTCCAGAGAGACTTCCATGCGCTGATGCCGCGTGTCCCGCACCGAATTCAGCGCCAGATTCGTGGCGATCCGGAACAACCAGGTGGTGAACTTCGCGCTCGGCACATAATCCGCTCGCGCCCGATACACCCGGATGAAAACCTCTTGTGCCAGATCCTCTGCCTGCTCCCGGTTCCGAACCATGCGGTAGAGGAAATTAACCAGCGGCGTCCTATAGCGATGCAGCAGAAGCGCGAACGACTGCTCGTCGCCCGCCTTCACGTCCAGCATCAGTTGGACGTCGGTCCTGGCCATCGCCGACACACTGTATCAAACCCGTGTATTGTCAGAAAGTTGCAAATCGTGATGTAAAACTGGCAGGTCGCTAGTGGCTTTATACATGAAACAAGCGCTGCATTATCAGCAAGCTGGCTACGCCGACGAAGACCAGCAAAGCCATGCGCCAGTTAGGTTCGCGATTCACTTCCGGCAGCAGGTCCGTAGCCGCTACGTACAGCGTCACGCCGCCAGAAAGCGGCAGGGCGTATTTGAGCTGGCTTTGCAACAGCGTCGTAAGCAGCACTCCTAATAAGGTAGCTGCACCTAATAACCCGGATGCGAGGATAGCGTTGCGCCGACTCTGCCCGCTGGCGAGAACCACGGAGGCTACCGTGAACCCCTCAGGCAGCTTGTGCAAAAAAATGGCCACGAAAATCACCACGCCCAGCCAATTCGATACCAGGAAGCCGGAGGCGATGGCCACGCCATCAAAAAAAGTATGAATCGCGAGCCCCAGCAACATGGTTGTGCGCACATGGTGGTGCCTGACTGTTTTGTGGTGCGTCTCTTCTCCGAAGTGAAGGTGCGGCGCGATAGTGTGTTCGAACAGATGAATCAGGAAATAGCCGATGAGGATCACCACGAACGCGCTGTCGCCCGCAAGCCGGACTGACTCGGGGATCACGTCCAGGAACGCCACAGCCAGCATGTACCCCGCGCCCAAAGCCACAAAATATTGCAGATTGCGGCGCTCCCAGTTGCGATAGACCACGAAGTAGCCGCCCAGCAGGTCGCCACCGGCGGCGACAAGCCCCAGAACGGCTGCTAATGCGATGCGAGTTGAGTCAGGGTGCGGCATTTGCGCAATTCAAGAAAGCCGCGTTAACCGCTGTGGCGGAAGAGAATGACATCGCCTTCTTGCACGATGTAATCGCGGCCTTCCAGGCGAACCTGGGCTTTTTCCCGGGCGGCGGCGATACTGCCCGCGGCCAGTAGATCGTTCCAGCGAACGACTTCGGCGCGAATGAAACCTTTTTCAATGTCGCTATGAATTTCGCCAGCCGCTTTCACTGCGGTTGCGCCTTTTCGAATCGTCCATGCGCGAACTTCCGGCTCGCCCGCGGTGAAATAAGGAATCAAGCCCATCAGCTCATAGGTAGCATGGATTAAGCGATTCAGGCCCGGCTCTTTCAGGCCGTAGGATTCAAGGAGTTCGGCGGCTTCTTTTTCTTCCATCTGCGCAAGCTCGGCTTCAAGCCGACCGCAGATCGCTATGACTGCAGTATTGGGCCGCCCTTGCAGCGCGCTTAGTTTATGCCGCTCCACCGCAGTCGCAAGCTCCGCCGCTTCGTCATCCCCGAGATTCAGCACATAAAGCATGGGACGCTGCGACAAAAATAAAAATCCGCCGATGGGCTTGCGTTCTTCAGCGGTCAACTCTAGTTCGCGTAAGGGCTTTTCGGATTCGAGATGCGCTTTGCACTTATCGAGGACGGCCTTCTCGGCCTCCAGAACGGGATCTTTCTTTTTCTTTAAGTCTTTCTCGAGCCGCTCCAAACGGCGAGTGATCTGGTCATGATCAGCCAGGATCAATTCCAACTCCAGATTGGTAGCATCGCGCAACGGATCAATGCTCCCGGCCGCGTGGGGCACCGAGGGATCGTCGAACACGCGAATGACATGCGCGATGGTGTCCACTTCGCGTAGCGGCGCGAGCGCATCGCGGTTGCGGTCTTTCTGCATGCCGCCAACGTCCACATACTGCACCGTGGCATAGGTAATTTTTTTGGGATTATAAAGTTTCGCCAACTCCACGAGACGCGGCTCAGGAACTTTGGCGACGCCCACATGCGTCCCTTGCGCGCCGGGCTTGCCCTCGACACTAGCTTTGGTGAGGATGCGGAACAGTGTGGTTTTTCCGACCTGCGGCAGACCGATAATTCCTGTTTGCATAAACGCGATATGTTAGCACAGCGACGACGGCGCTCTTTTGTTCGTGAGCGCGAGAGCCATTCCCCGATTTAAATTTGACGAAACCGGATAGACGGGAAGCTCTTAGCGTGCTAAGTAATTCAACGCTATTTTTCAGCAACAATTCTTGTGCCAGAGTGAAAACGTTTTATGACTACAACAACTCCAATGCTTCCGTTCGATTTGCGCGTCGCAAAGGCAGTGCTCGCCGCCAAGGACGAGCGCCTCGCCCGCCTGATCGAAGAAACCGTCGAATTCCAGATCGAAATGGAATCGATGGACAGCCCGTACGAAGCGCTGATGGAATCCATCGCTTATCAATCCATCTCTGGCAAAGCCGCGGCGACGATCTTTGCGCGCATCCAAGCGCTGGGAAAAAATGGCCGCCCGCCAACACCGCAAGAAATGCTGAAACTCCGCCCCCAAAAATTGCGCAAAGCGGGCCTTTCCGGCGCAAAAGTTTTAGCCATGAAAGATCTGGCGCAGAAAACCATCGACGGCGTCGTTCCCACCATGGAAGAAGCGCAAAAAATGTCCGACGAGGAACTCGTCGAACGCCTCGTCTCCGTGCGCGGCATCGGCGCCTGGACGGTAGAAATGTTCTTAATCTTTCGCTTGGGTCGCCCGGACGTCTTGCCCATTCACGATTTGGGTGTAAAAAAGGGCTGGTCCGTCACCTACGGAAAAAAACGCATGCCCAAGCCGAAAGAACTGCTGGCCTTCGGTGAGCGCTGGCGCCCCTACCGCACGCTAGCCAGCTGGTACATGTGGCGCGCATTCGAACGCGCCGGCTACAAAGCCACCAACAAAATAAGCAAAGCCACACCCCGCAGAAAAAAACCCAAGCCCCAACCCCTCCCCACAATTAAACTCAAAAAAAGAAACGCGTTCGCAAAACACCTCTAATGTCACGGTAACGCGCAGCTCGAACCACGAATGCGATGCAGTCGGAGACGGAGGGTGCCCCGGGCTCGATCTTTAGCCTGGGTCTTGCATTTGAATTTTTTTTCCTAGGTAAATCGCGCAACCTCACGCACCAACAAAAATATCGCGGCAATTCCCGCCAACAGCACGACGCTTTCTAGCGAAACAGAAACGCTATGCAATCGCGAGAATTCCGCAAGCAGCGGGTTGTCCGCGCTCGTAGCTTGAATTGATCCCATCTGCGTGCGCAACGCAGCCATTTTAGCGCTGACGGTAAATTGCGAAATTAGAGTCGCGGCGATCATGACCAGCACGCACAGCGCAGTCGGCGCCACCAGATTTGAGAATGAGCGCGTGCGCGCAAGGCGCGCCAGCAGGAAAATCACTCCACAAATAATCCCGCCAAGATGCATGCGCGTTAAGGCGAAGCCGACGATCACGCCCGCTTGATCACGAGTCGCCAGCACGTGAAACGCTCCCGGCGCAACTACGAAACTCAAGAACACGTCGCTGCCGAGCCACAATCCCAAACTCAGAAACTCCAGCGTGCGCAAAAAATTTGTCATGAGCTAGTTATACGACAGTCTATTGCGGAATGTCCGCAAGCGAGCCATTGATGGAGGTTACAGGTCTTCCCGCCTCAAACCGGTATGCTTGGCAATCGGGGCCATCATTTTAGGACCTATCTCGTCTGAATCTTGAAAAGCCCAAGTATAGTCAGCGAAGCCACTGCGTTGTAACTGGAGGTGAGATGATCCTTTTTCTGGCTTAGGACTCCATCCGCTGCTGAGGAGAGCTCTGCAGACTTTTTTTGCTTTTAGGCTGGGCCAATAACTCACAGAGAATTGAGACACACCACAAGGTCGCGTTCCGGTGGCTCGTCCGTATCTTGACCGAGGCGGTCTGCAAGCACATGCAGTGCTAAAGCTTGTACAGACCGGACAGCCTCGACCCTTGACTTACCGTAAACCATGACCCCCGGAAGAGCCGGGATCTCTGCGATCCAGCGTCCGTCATTTTCTTGTTCGAGCTCGATGGCAAACTTTAGCGACATGTCGGCCTCACGGTTCAGACGCATCTTGCAGCGCCCAAGGTGCGCTGTCAATAGCCTGACGTCTCCGTTGCGTCCAGGCAAATCACTTTTTATCACACCTGTACTCTTCAAGCAGCAAGGTCTGCAGGCAACGATTAATCCAGTTTTTCTTTAGCTGGGTCAGGGCTCGCCTGGTTTGTCGACTCACTGGAACTAATCAACCGATTCGCCGAAGAGCGCAGCACATCCTCTATCGCGGGAATCAACGTGGCAATGTTCTTCGTCGCCACCCGATGTACACCCGCGGCCTTCGCGGCTATTTCCAATTCAGGCATATCGTAGAAGGAAAATATGACAATCGCAGTGTCCGGCGAAAGAGTGGCAATCTGCCTGGTCAATTCAACGCTGTCCATACCGGGCATTACCCACTCTTTTACAATCACGTCCGGCTTCAACTCGACGCATTTTTTCAGAGCCTCTTCGCCGCTGCTGGCTTCCCCGCAGACTTCCCATCCCGCATGCTGTTGCAGCAAAACCTTCAAAATTCCGCGTGTTCCGTCATGATCATCAGCGATTAGAATTCTGGCCATTAGATGCGGGTTCCCCCGAGGTCAACTAAATATTGAAATTCACTGCGACTGGCCGCGCCATACAGGTATTCCTGTACGGCCGAAATTTTGTAGGCCATCCTACAAAATGCATCAGCTCAGAACATCAGCAGAGCGCATTAACACTCCTATTATCCGTGGTGTTACTGAGTCAAGCAAAGGGCGGCTGGGCACATTCTGATTTATGATGCGGCTATGGGCATTTCTGCAATGCGAACAGACTTAATTCAACGCGGTGAACGCCTTGAATATTTTACGATCCTTTGGAACAGCGTTGAAGCTCTGCTATCAGTTGGAGCGGGAATCGCGGCCGGCAGTATTGCTTTAGTTGGTTTTGGCCTAGATAGCTTCATTGAAGTGATCTCCGGTTCTGCTCTGCTTTGGCGCATGAAAACAGACCAAAAAGTAGATCAGCGAGAACGTGCGGAACGAATTAGCCTAAGAATCGTTGGAGTTTGTTTTCTCGCGTTGGCTGCCTACGTGGCGATTGATTCCATCTATTCTCTTTTGCACAAAAGTGGACCGGAACGAAGCTTGTTGGGCATCGCTATCGGTGTTGCGGCGCTCTTCGTAATGCCGCTGCTTGCATGCGCAAAGCGCAACGTAGGACGCGCCGTAGGCAGCCCGGCCATGATTGCTGACTCTCAGCAGACGCAGTTTTGCACTTATCTGTCTGCCGTTCTAGTAGCTGGTCTATTGCTGAACTTCTTTCTCGGTTGGTGGTGGTCAGATTCCGTGGCAGCGCTTGTGATGGTTCCGATTATTATGAACGAAGGTGAAGAAGCGGTTAGAATGAAAAAGTGTCCGTGTTGAGAAATTGAAAAGCGGCCTGCGCGTACGAACAACGAGATACGTGCTCACCGAATTTGCATCACCATCCCCCAGCATCAAAAATATTGCGAAAGTAATGTTTACGACACCAAAAAGGCTCAGACTTAGAAACTTCACTGTACGCGGGAAAGTTGACCGGGGCGAAATTCGCTAGAATACAGCTTGGCGCCAGAATGGTGGGCGATAAAGGACTCGAACCTTTGACCTCTCCCGTGTGAGGGGAGCGCTCTAACCAACTGAGCTAATCGCCCGTTCGTGGTTTAGTTGTAACAGGAAGGGCCCTGGTTTTCAACCAATGCCGACCGCCACCTCTCAAGTCGTCGCGCAACTGCAGCGCAGCATCGCGCGCGCGATCTACGGTAAAGAAGAAGCCATCCAACTTTCCCTGATCACTTTGCTGGCGCGCGGCCACTTGTTGATCGAAGACGTGCCCGGGGTGGGCAAGACCACTCTCGCGCAGGCGCTGGCCAAATCCTTTCATTGCACCTTCCAGCGCATTCAATTTACTTCCGATTTGCTGCCCAGCGATGTCCTCGGTGTCAGCGTGTACAACCCCGAGACCCGCGAATTTGAATTTCGCTCCGGGCCGATTTTCGCCAACGTGGTGCTGGCCGACGAAATCAATCGCACCACGCCACGCACGCAATCGGCGCTGCTGGAAGCCATGAACGAAGCGCAGGTGAGTATCGACGGAAAAACTATGGCGCTGCCGCAGCCGTTCCTGGTGATTGCCACGCAGAACCCCGTCGAACACCACGGCACGTATCCGCTGCCGGAATCGCAGCTCGATCGATTTTTGATGCGCATCAAAATGGGCTATCCCTCGCCCGAGACGGAAAGAGAAATTCTGCGCAAGCGAGTAGGCGTGCGCGGCGAAAATCCTTTGGATGCCCTGGAGCCGGTCGCGGACGTCAGCGAAGTGCTGACCATGCAGGATGAAGTGGCGCACATTAAAGTTGATTCCAGTCTGCACGATTACGCACTGGAGATCGTAAACCGCACCCGAAATTCCGACCTGTTGGCCCTGGGCGTGAGTCCGCGCGGGACGCTGATGCTGCAACGCGCGGCACAAGCGCGCGCTTTTCTCGACGGCCGCGATTATTGCTTGCCGGATGACTTCAAGAAACTCGCCGTGCCGGTATTTTCGCACCGCGTAGTGGCCAGTTCGCGGCACGCTTCGCTGCAGAAGAAATCGGAAACCACCGAATCGGTTTTGCGCGACATCGTGGAGTCCGTTCGCGTACCGCTGTGAACTTCTTAATCTTGGCCGGATTTTCTCGAGACACCAAGGCATATTTGTTTTCCACAACTTCGTTTTCAGTGTTCTCCAATTTTAATTATTTCGCGGAAAAATTCTCGCTATGAGCTTTAGCCGCTCAGTCATTACGCATCTCCGCGCAAGCGCAGACCGCTCCCCGGTACGCACTTTTCTTTTAGCTCTGGCGGCCTTGGCGGTGGCGCTGCTGCTGGCGCTGTATTCCGGCGCGGCCGCAGAGCTTGGGCAGTTGCTGTTGGCCAGCACCTCGGCAATCGCGGCGCTCGCGGTCGCCGCCTGGGTAGCGGTGACCCTGGTGCCCGCCATGGCGCGTCGCACCCCGCTGCGCTGGATTGCCTACAAAATGGAATACCGCGTTTCGCGCGCCGGTTGGATTTACTTTGGCGGAATTATTCTGGTGGCGTTGGCGGCGCTGAACACCGGCAACAATTTATTGTTCCTGGTACTGGCCTGCCTCATCGCCATCATCTTGATGTCCGGCATTCTTTCCTCGGTGACCTTGTCCGGCGTGGAGATGCGCCTGGAGCTGCCGGAACACATTTTTGCCGGGCAGCCGGTACGCGCCAATATTGAATTGCAAAACGACAAGCACACCCTGCCGAGTTTTTCTTTGCGGGTAGAGGCCGTCAAACCGAAAGACGCTCCGGCAGCCGCCATGTTGGAGACTCCGGTGTACTTTCCGTACTTGCCAAAGCGCGATCGCGTGCAGCAAACCGTGCCGATGACCTTTATGCGCCGCGGAGTGCACCGTCAGGACACTTTCCGCATTGTTACCCGCTTTCCATTTGGGTTTTTACAGAAATCGCGGCGGATGGATTTGAAAACCGAGGCAGTGGTGTACCCCTCGGTAGCTCCGACAGATGAGTTAGTTGAAATTCTGCCGGGATTACATGGCGCGCTGGAAAGTTTGTCGAAGGGACGAGGCCAGGATTTGTATGCGCTGCGCGGCTACGTGGCCAACGATAGCGTGCGCCATGTGCACTGGAAGGCCTCGGCGCGTTCCGGTTCTCTGATGGTGCGCGAGTTTACGCGCGAAGACGATTGCCGCGTGCTGCTGGTTCTCGATCCGCACATCAGCTCGGTGCTCAAACCGGGAAGCGATCCCACCGCGCATACCGCCAGCGAACGATTCGAACGGGCTATCACGCTCTGTGCTGCGCTCAGCTGGCATTTTTACGAGCGCAACGCGCATCTGCAATTTCGCAGCGCTGGAGTGGAAACGCGCCTGGCACCCGCGGAAGAGATTGTGTTTTTGATCTTGCGATATTTGGCGCTGGCGAGTCCGCTGCCGCCGGATCCAAAACACACGCTGATCACCGATCTGGCTTCCTCGCCGGAATTGTTCAAGGTGATTGTGACCAGCCAGCCGCGCGGCTCGATTCCCGCCAACGTGTGGTACTCCTCTTACGTAATTTTTTTGGATGATGTGTTGAAGTAGATTTGTTCGCGCGCGGTCTCGTTGAGTGTGCGAAAATGTCGCGCTGATGAGCGCGCCTTCCTCTCTCACCACTTCAGAACTGAAGAAATTCCGCGCAGACCTGCTTGGCTGGTTTGCAACTTACCAGCGGGACCTGCCTTGGCGTCGCGACTGCGATCCTTACCGCATCTGGATTTCGGAAATTATGCTGCAGCAGACCCGTGTCGCCGCGGTGATTCCCTATTTTGAAAAATTTTGCGCCCGTTTCCCGGATGTGCGCGCACTGGCGGAAGCCGAAGAGGCCGAAGTGCTTCGTAGGTGGTCGGGGCTGGGTTACTACAGCCGCGCTCGCAATTTACAGGCCGCTGCACAGCAGATTGTCCGCGAGCACGGCGGCACGTTTCCGTCAACGGAAGAACATA
>Ga0185299_10004585_pt1 | contig 16528 bp, 13 predicted proteins | sample PaiPotPPA55metaG_FD_128002 | JGI IMG/M metagenome (GOLD analysis project Ga0185299, IMG submission 128002) | Iron sulfur acid spring bacterial and archeal communities from Banff, Canada, to study Microbial Dark Matter (Phase II) - Paint Pots PPA... ...
AGCAGCCGGCTTTTCAGCCGGTCCATGTCGGAATGGCGAAACGCGTTGGAAAAGAGCCACCACAACACGAGCGCACAAACCCAAACCGCGATGGCAATGATCAGAAACATGGCGTTCAGACCTCCACCACCTCATCAAACAGATCGGTGCGAAGCCGGACCCCGGCGGCCAGCAGCTTCTCGTAGAACTTGGGACGAATGCCAGTGGCGGCAAAGCGGCCCACCACTCGTCCATCCGGATTCAAGCCGCGTTTTTCGAAGACATAAATGTCCTGTAAAGTCACCACGTCGCCTTCCATGCCGGTCACCTCGGTAATGTTGATCACCCGGCGCGAGCCATCGCTCATTCGCGACGCCTGCACCAGCAGGTGCACGGCGCTGGCGATCTGCTGGCGGATAGATACCAGCTGCATGTTCGAATTGGCCAGCGACACCATGACTTCCAGGCGCGAGACGGCATCGCGGGGGCTATTGGCGTGGACGGTGGTGAGTGAGCCATCATGACCGGTGTTCATGGCCTGCAGCATGTCCAGGGCTTCCTCGCCGCGGACCTCGCCCACCACGATGCGGTCGGGGCGCATACGCAAGCTGTTCACCAGCAGTTCACGCTGCCGGACCGCGCCGTTGCCTTCCAGATTGGCCGGGCGGGTTTCGAGGCGCGCCACGTGGGGCTGCTTGAGCTGCAGCTCGGCCGCGTCCTCAATGGTCACGATACGTTCTTTGGGCGAGATGAAGGCCGAAAGCGCGTTGAGCAAGGTGGTCTTACCGGCGCCCGTGCCGCCGGCAATGATGATGTTCAGGCGGGCCTTGACAGCCCCTTCGAGCAGTTCCATCATGCCTTGCGTGGTGGCGCGCCGGTCCACCAGGTCGGGCGGCATCAGCTTGTCGGTGCTGAAACGCCGGATGGACAGCAGCGGCCCGTCCACGGCCAGGGGCGGAATGATGGCGTTCACGCGGGAGCCGTCGCTCAGCCGCGCGTCCACCATGGGGGTGGATTCGTCCACCCGGCGCCCTACTTGAGAAACGATCTTGTCAATGATCCGCAACAGGTGCTGGTTGTCACGGAAACTTACCGAGGTCAGCTCCAGCAAGCCCTTGCGTTCGATGTAGACCTGCTTGTAGGTATTGACCAGGATGTCGGAAATGGTGGGGTCCTGAAGGAGCGGCTCGAGTGGCCCCAAGCCGAAAACTTCGTCCAGGACTTCGTCGCAGATCTGCTGCTTCTCGAGCGAGCTGAGCAGCGTCGGCTCGGAGTCGATGAGCGAAATCAGGGCTTGGCGCACTTCGCTCCGCACCCGCTGGTTGTCGATGGTGGCCAAGGCCTCCAGGTTGATTTTGTCCACCAGCTTGCGGTGCAGGGTAAACTTCAGCTCTTGATATTCGGGCTTCAGCGCGCCCTTGGACTTGCCGCCATTCTTCAGGAGGCGCTGCTCCCAGCTGATCTGCGGCGTCGATTTGGTTTCAAGGTTCGGGAACATAAAAAACGTTTACTAAACAGCCGAAGGCACCGCCTTCAAATCCGTCATAGCCAGCTTTTTCTTGTCATTGGCTCCGTTGCCGCAGAGCCGTTCAGCCAGGCTCTGGATGGCCTTGCCCAGCTCGCAGTGCCCATCCACCGGCTGGCCCAGGGTCACGGCCCGGTGCAGAGAAAAATAATCGTTGGGAACGCGCGAATGGACCGGGCAGTTAAACAGCTTTTCGAAGTCCGCCCCGCCGATTTCATCCCGTTTATTGATGCGGTTCACCATGATCTGAAAACGATCCTTGGGGAAACCCAACTGGTCGAGTAAGTTCACCGCCTTGCGGGCCAGATGGAGGCTCGGGAGCTCGGAGGTCGAGACCAGGAAGGCCCGGTCGGATTCGGAGATAGTCGTCAAGCTCAAGCGTTGAAAGACGACCGGCAGATCGATAACCACCCAGTCATAGTTCAGGCGAACGTATTCCAATACGGCATGCAGACGCGCAGCGTCCACGCCACCGGCATAGGCTGTCTCGGGAGCCGGAAGAATATCGACGCCATCCGCCGCGGCCACGAATGACGGCCACAGGGTGTCGTTCAACTGGTCGGCCGCTTGGAGGGCATCGAGCAAGGACTTGGTATGGCTGAGCTTGAGGTAGAAACCGATCATTCCGCCCATCAGATCGAAGTCGGCCAGCAAGACGCGCTGGGACGTGGTTCTGCGCAACGCGAAGGCGGTCTGGGCGGCCAGAGTCGAAGCGCCTGAGCCAGGCTTGGCGCTGGCGAAGGCAATGATCGTTCCGGGCTGAGCATCGTCGGCCGGTTCGGGCTGGAGCAGGCGGCGGAGGCGCGCCACAGCCTCGGTCTGGGTCTCCGGATTGAAGGGCGCGTAGAGGAATTCGCTGGCGCCCATTCGTAACGATCGAAGAATGGCGTCGGAATCGTTGCGGAGGTGCAGGCCCACGACGTGAGTCTGCAGATTGAGCGCGTTCACGCCGCGGATCAACTCGCAGGCCATATCCAGGTCGCTGACCAAGTCCAGTAATATTACGTCGGGCTTGGTTTGACGCAGGCGGATTTCGAGCGTCTGGGGGGAGGGATAGGACTTGAAATCGGACAGGATCTGGAAAGCGCGCGTGCGCTCGATGGCCTGCGAGAACTGGCCAGCCAACTCGCGATTTGGTATGACCGATAAGGCGGTCAGGACCGGTCCGCGGGCTGTCATCGAATGCTCCTCATGGCCTTCCGTCCGTTGGGTTGCACGTCCTACTTGGACCTCCCGCCGGTCTTCGGTTGGGTTGCGAACGGATCAGACGTGGTAGTGGGAGTGATGAGAAAATCGCGTGGCATGACCGGCATTGGTTTGGCTTCTCCGGGCGCCAGCGGCATGGTGACCTCGGGCGTCACCACGACGATCAATTCCGTGTTGTTGCGGTCCACTTCCTTGGATTTGAAGAGATTGCCGAGGATGGGAAGACTCGACAAACCGGGAATGCGCGTGACGGTCTCGGTCAGACGGTTGTCGATCAATCCGGCAATCACAAAGCTCTGCCCTTCGCCGAGCTCGATGTTGGTCTCCATCTTGCGTGAGGACAAGGCCGGGATTGTAAATCCGTTGAAGGACACTGCGTTCGCGTAATCGAGCGAGGAGACTTCCGGCTTCACATACAGCCGGATGGTATTGTTGTCCGTGATCACGGGATTAAAGGCGAGCCGGATGCCGAATTCGCGGAACTGAATGGTCACCGCGCCGGAGTTTGCTCCCCCTTGCAGAACCGGAATAGGGAACTCGCCACCCACCAGGAAACTGGCCTCTTTGCCGTTGGTGGTGACCAGATTGGGCTCCGCGAGAATCTGGAGAAGACTGCGGCTCTGCAGGGCTTTGATCAGCGCCGCCAGGTTGAGATCAGGCCGAAAAGCGAAGATGTTGAGCGCGTTGGTAATCGAAAAGGTGGAAGCGGCAGCGCCGATACCACCCCCGATAGAAGTTGGGCTGGGTGAGGGAAACTGACCAGTGGTCACGCTGCCGATAGTGTTAGTTGCTCCGGTGGAAACCAGATTTACGCCGAATTGGGTAGAGGCAGTGCGGTCCAGTTCGGCGAATTTTACGCGCAGCAGAATCTGCTTGTCGACCGACGGAGAAGCGACCTGTAAATTGTTAACGATCGTCTTGGCGAAGGGCGCCGCGAGGGCATTCGCACGATCCGAGCATTCCTTGGTGGTAACGCGGCCAGTCAGCGAGAGAGAGTCCCGCGAGGATTGAACGTGAATATCTTCCTTGGGGAACGTGTCCTTCAACAGTTTGCGGAGCGGCTCCAGATTCTGCTCGACGGTGATGTTGTAGAAATTGCGCTGGCCCATCTTGCTCCAGACCACCAGCGTCACAGTCCCGAATGATTTGCCGTGAACCAACACTTCCCGGCCGGTTACCGGAGAAGCGTCCACGATGTCCGGATTGCTGGTGGAGATTCGGGAGATGTCGGCTGGATAGTCAATGACGATGCTTTTGCCGACCGTCAGTCTTACATCCTCCGGGCCGCCTTGGGCTAAGGCGGAAGAGGCGGCTGCCAGAACCAGTAGCGCCGGCGTTAATAGTACGAAGAACAGTCCATTTCTGCGTTGCATGGTTACTTATCCTCTCGGCGGTTCGCGCCCACGACTTCCACGGTCTTGGTAGTTCCGCGGATCACAACGATTTGATCCGGCGGCGGAGGAGGCGGCGGCGGGGCTACCGCAACCGCGACGGGTTGCGGGCGAGGCCGCGGGGGAGAAGCTACGACCGGTTGCTTTTTTACCGCTCGAACGCCATATAACTCGCTCACCTCGCGGCCCGCCGTCTTTTCGATGGTCTGGTCGCTGCCGTTCCGCAAAACCAGCTGGATGCGGCCTTCGGTATTGGCGAGCGTAAGGGTTTCTGCCTGTTCGGGCGTGGCCAGCAATGTAACGGTGGCGGCCTGAATAGCATTACCCCGGGCGTCGGCCTGAATGGCCGTCCCGGCGGAAAGGACCACCATGTTCTGCAGAACCGTGGCGGTGATGGTTCCGTCGCTATTGGGCGGACGTCCGGTCACTAGAACATCCACTCTCATTCCGGGCAGAACGAACCCGGAAATGCCGGTAACGTCGTTGACGCGTACGGTAACAGCTCGCATGCCCACGGGAATGATCGGCGCCAGGCCGAGCCCGCTGCCCCGCACCGCCAATCGGCCTTCGAGGATCGGCTCATCGATCAGAATGTTGCTGATCAGCGGGCGGTCGATGACCTCTTCGGCTTTGCTAAAGGCGCCTTTGGGAAATTGCGCAGTTGGCACCTTGGCAAGCTTGATGTCGGCCGGCTTCACGGTCGTGCCCACCGACAATGGCCGGGCTGCTAGCACGACGTCTTTGGTTTCGGTGTTTTCCTGCTTCGGTTTGCCGCCGGCGCGCGCCGTCATTTGATAAAAAACGCTCGAAATCACCAGCGCGAACAGCAGACTCACGCCCAACACAGTCAAAAATCTACGATCCATATCCTTCTCTCCTGCACTCCCCTACCAGGAACCGGAATGCAAAATTCGCTCTCATGTCTTTGGGACCAGACTCAGCCAGACGCCGGCCGCGATCGCTGGAGCGTACGGGATGGCCTCGCGCCGAGTGCGAAGCGTCGAGCCCGGGGCCGTGGGTTCGGTTGCAGGAACCCGCTGCCTTCCAGTCCAGAATTGCCGAAGCTGACTGGCGGCGATCACCGCGACCGCCATCAGACCGCCACAACCAGCCGTCCATAAGGCGGCTTCCAGAAGCTGTCTGGCTCCCAGGACCGCGCCAAAACCGGCCATCAACTTCACATCTCCTCCGCCCATGCCGCCGAGCAGATAGAAAATCAAGAAAACCGCGGCTCCGGCGACGGTGCCAAGCAGCGCCGTACCTGCGCCACGCCAGCCGCCCTCGACCGTTTGCAGGATCAACCCGGCGGCGAAAGCCGAGCCAGGGATCCAGTTGGAAATCTGGCGCCGGGCCAGATCGTCCACGATGGCGGCGATTCCCACTACACCCGCAATCCAGCATTGTGCCGTCACCGACTACTCCCTTTTCCGAAATGCTTGGCCCGCGAAGTCGTGGCTGCCTCTTCCAGCGACGCAGCGCTATGAAACCGTTTCGAGCTGCCGAACCGCTCCGCCTTGAAAAGCAGCGGCGCCAGAAAACCGGCTTGCAGCGCGAACTCAGCCAACGCTTTGCCGGAAGGCAACCGCCACTTCCCAGCATCCAGCCACTCCATCGGTATTCCGGCTGGCATACCGGGCGGCATGCCCAGCCTTTCCACAACGCGCCGATTGGAACCGTCCAGGTTCAGCTTGGTTCTCATGCCCATCCGTCTCCTGCTCTATTGATTCGGCAAAATGGGAGGTTTTCATTAGCGTCGAGCCGGGTTTTCTTTAGTACGGTGGATGCTCGGGTGGGGGTGAATCTACTTAGTCGGATCGGCTTTGTAAACGTAGACGTCGAAACAGAATAGCGTGGCTATCATCTTTGATTACTTGCCAGGAGGGGTCGAGTTTCAGCATCTGAGCGAGCGGCCAGTTCACCGGCAGGAGCGCGACATCGAAGCCGTGGCGGTCTAGGATTACCCGCCAGTCATACGCTCCTTGGAGTAGGTGTAGGTATTCGGTACCGAGCGATTCACCGTAGAAGTCGCTCCGGCCGTCTATGAATACCTTCTGCTGTGGATAGAAGGCATAGATGATATAGTCGCCCCACTGGTCGGTGGTCAGGAGCCGGCCGGACTCGAGAACCTTAGCATTCTCATGCATCATGGCCGTCGGAAAAGCTTCGCTGGGGAAGTCACGCGGCCACTTGATCGGCGCGTCCAAGAATGCGAGCGCCACAATTACCAATACCGGCCAAACGCTGGTGCGGCCGAAGTTGGGTGTCAAGTCCTCGCCCATCTGGTGGAGAATACTGATGACCGACGATTTCATACGCCTGGCCGCCAAAGTTTTCCAACCAGCGCTCAGTTCGGAAGCGATCAGCGGGGCGGCTACGGCTGCATAGAGTGGTGCATGTCGCAGGCTGATGAGCGACGAGTGCGCCAGAAACAGCAGCCACAGCGCCTCCGTCACGCGCTGTTTCCGCAAGAGCAATCCGGACAGAATCAGTCCGCCTATCAGCAGCGCTTCATACTGGAACTGGCCTTCGGACCGGAAGGTCGGTGCTTGAAACTCCTGAACGAGGTCCTTGATCCAACCCGCCCGCAGGTATTCGATGATGTGAACGTGCAAAGCGAAGCCATACGGATTCACCAGCGTTGCGGCTGAGCAGGCGCCTAAGAGCACCGCATATCGGCGAACCGCCGGCCAGCGTGGGCGTCCGAGCAGCGCTTCCGCGGCACTGCCCACCACCAGCAACGCGAGGCACGCGATAAATACCAGGAATCCGCCATGCAAGTTGGCCCACAGCATCGTGATGGGAACGAGCAGCCAGACCCACCGGGTATTCTGGCGGCGATCCGCTTCCACCAGCCATAAACAGGCCGGCAGCAACAGCAAAGTAAAAAGATGAGGCCGCGCCAGAAAGTGCATGGACGAGCCACCCACGGCGAACAAACAGATGCAGGCAGCCAGCAACCCGTTGGCGCCTCGCCAAACGGCGTACCGGAGAAGCACGGTGGCGAAAGCCGTGATCATGACTCCTCCGAAGAGCACGATCGCCTTCAGCCCTCCGATCCTGAACAAAACTCCGAACAACACATCGGTGAGCCATTCCCAGGCGAACCACGGCTGGCCTGCTTTTGAGAACGAGAACAGATCCTGGGTCGGCACGGCATGGTGCGCGAGGATATACTCTCCGGTGCGGATGTGCCAGCCGGTATCGCCGTCCATGAGCAGCGCTTTCCAACCGTTGGCGCCGCACACAAACAGCCAGGCCAGCAGAGCAATACAGAAGCAGTCGGAGAGGGACGGCACTAGAGCCCGGCGCCAGGGTGTGGATGCAATTGGAGCGCGTTCGGTGATGGACGGCGATACGCGCGCCGGGCGCAACGATTGAGTCGAACTTGCCAAGATAAGCCCTAGGAATTGAAGTCCGGGCCTTTGAAGCGCCCTTGAGTTGATCGACCACTTAGCGGGCGTGCTTTAGCAATCGCGACCGGCCGTCAGGACGTGCCGGTGGTGGCGGCTTCTTTCGATTGTGTTTCGACGCCCACTAACTCGCGGCCATGGACGGCTAAAGCCAGGCGGTCCTTCAAGCCGGTCTTCTCGAAGATGTGCATCAAGTGAACCTTGACGGTTCCTGCTGTAATGTTAAGATTCTCCGCGATTTGCTTGTTCTTCATGCCCCGGCAGATCAGGCGCACGACCTCTTTTTCACGGGGAGTGAGCCGGGAGGCGTCCTTGCGCTGGATGAACTGAGTGACGTGCTCGGAATCGTCCATCCAGATTTTTCCCGCTCCCACTTCGCGCAGGCACTCGATCAGCTTAGCCACTGGAAGTGTCTTCTTGAGAATGCCGCGAATGCCCATCTGCAGCGCTCTAAAGGCTTCCATCTCGGGCAGGTCCACAACCCACAGCACGACGTGGGAGGGAACCGACGCGGTTTTGAGGCTGGTCGCCAGCCGGATGGCGGGCGCGAGGCCGGCGCTCAGGTCTACTAATGCTATGTCCGGCCGAAGGCTGTTTATGGCGTCCAGCGCATCGGTAATTCTTGAGGCCGTACCGGCGAGCACGAGGTCGTCACAATCCGCCAGGACCTTCCGCAGTCCTTCGATCGCGACGGGCTGTGCTTCGCACGCAAATACGGAGATGGACGACACCCTATGACCTTTCAATGTCCTATCGGCCAGTCTGGAACTGAAAGATAGGTACTAAGGTTTTTCGCTGTACCTTGTACTGTGAGGGGCTGCACGCGATAAATTAGTAAGTGGTGCAATTTCTCTCATTCCCGTTTTCGGAAATGCCGAAGTTCACCGTTACCTCGGCCATCGACATCCTGGTGGTGGCGATTCTCATCTATCAGCTTCTTCTGATCATTCGCGGCCGCCGCGCGGTGCATATCCTGATTGGCATCGGGATTCTAGTGCTGATTTATTTCCTAGCCATCTGGGCGAGGCTGGAGGTGTTGCGGACTATCCTGGCGACGCTCGCGCCGTACACCGCCATCGCGTTGATCGTGATGTTTCAATCGGAGCTGAGGCGCATGCTGGCTCGCCTGGGCCGCCGGCCATTTCTGGGAGTCACCCAATTGGAGCGGCGCGAACTGACCCAGGAGGTCCTGCTGGCAATCGCTCACCTGGCGCAAAAAAGAACCGGCGCGCTGATTGTATTGGAACGGAAGTTAGGGCTGCGAACCTTTGTAGAGAGCGGGGTGAATTTGGACGCGGCCGTTTCGCGCGACCTGCTGTGCTCCATCTTTCATCCGGGCGGCGCGCTGCACGATGGCGCAGTCATTATTCAAGGCGACCGGATAACTGCCGCGGCGTGCTTTCTCCCGCTGACCACGAATCCGCTGCTGGTCACCGAACTGGGAACGCGCCACCGGGCGGCGCTCGGAATCACCGAAGAGTCGGACTGTATGGCCGTGGTGGTATCTGAGGAGACGGGAAGAATTTCGATTGCGGCATTTTCGGAAATCGAACTGGATGTTCCGCTGGAGCGCGTGGAGCAGTTGCTCACCGGGCGTCTGGAGCGCAGCGACATGCGGACCTCGGCGGCCGTGACCCACAGGGCGTCGGCGGTCGGTGAGTCGAGTTTTGATCGGTCATGAGACATTTCTTCACGCACAATGTCGGCTGGAAGCTGCTCTCTCTGCTGATCGCGGTTACTCTTTGGATCGCCGTGGCGCGGGAGCCTGAACTCGCGACCTCGCTTTCGGTGCCGGTCGAATTCAAGAACATTCCCGAGGATCTGGACATCGGGGCCAACGTGCCGGATCGCGCGCATCTGGAGGTTCGCGGGCCCTCGGGCCGGCTTTCGCGCGATAACCTGTCCGATGTCGCGCTGATTCTGGACCTGGCCGACGCGCACGCTGGCGAACGGACCTATACCATCCATCCTTATAACTTCAATCTCCCTTCCGGCGTGATCTTCTATCGCACCGTTCCCTCGCAGATCACGTTGACTTTTGACCATCTGGCGTCGCAAAACGTGAAGATCTTCCCGCGATATTCAAAGCCGCCTCAGGCCGGCTATCGCGTTCGGGCTTATGTGCTAGAGCCGGAGAACATCCGGATTCGCGGGCCCGAAGAACGGGTAAAAAGAATCGATCGCGTGTGGACCGATCCGGTGGATCTGAGCGGCGTCGTCAGCTCGGTCGAATTCCACACCCATGTCAATGTCGGCGACGCGCAGGTTCGGTTGGATGCGCCCACCGCGATCACGCTCAAGGTAACGCTCGAAAGAACCGCGCCCCAGGAAACCCAGTAATGGCGCGCACGCTTTTCGGCACAGATGGCATCCGTGGAGTGGCGGGAGAATATCCGCTGGACCGGAAGACCGCCAATGCGGTTGGCACTGCGCTGGGTAAGTGGGTGCTCCGATCGAATCAAGAACGGCGAGTCGTGATAGGCATGGATACCCGCGAATCCGGTCCCTGGATCGCGACTGAAGTTGCGGGCGGGCTCGAGAGCCAGGAAGTGTCCGTGAATTTCGCCGGCATCACCACCACGCCGGGCGTAGCGTACCTCGCGAAGAACGGACCGTTCGCGGCTGGCGTCATGATCTCGGCCTCCCACAATCCGTATCGGGATAACGGCATCAAGTTGATTGGGCATTCCGGCTACAAGCTGCCTGACCAGCAGGAAGAGATTCTCGAAACCGAAATCTTCGGGCTGCTTCGCGATGGTGCAGAGTCGTCCCCGACGACCCTCCGCGTGGATACCGGTCTAGATCGCACCTACATCCAGCATCTGGCTTCGACGCTTCCGCAAGGGCTGGGCGGGTTACGGATCGTGTGCGACTGCGGCAATGGTTCTGCTTCCGCTCTGGCGCCGGAGCTGTTCGAGCGTTTGGGCGCGAGCGTTCGGACGACGCATTGCTCTCCCGACGGACGTAATATCAACCTAAACTGTGGCTCGCTGCATCTGGATGTGCTGCGCTCGGCGGTCCTGGAAGAATCGGCCGATGTTGGCGTGGCTTTCGACGGAGATGCCGATCGCGCCCTTTTCGTTTCACGATCCGGAAAGATCGTCGACGGCGACGCGGTGCTGCTGGTGACAGCTCGTTATCTAAAGAACCAGGGCCGGTTGGCATGCGGCGAAGGGCCGCCGACTGTAGTTGCCACGGTGATGTCGAATCTGGGACTGGAACGCGCGCTGGCATCGCACGGAATCCGGTTGATTCGGACGCCGGTGGGCGACAAGTACGTTCTCGAAGAGATGATTCGGATTGGCGCGGCCTTGGGCGGCGAGCAATCCGGCCACGTCATCTTTCACCAATACGCCACCACCGGGGATGGAATGCTTACCGCGTTACGAGTGTTCGAGGCGATGCGGGCGTCGGGCACAGGCCTGGATGAGCTGACCAGCGAACTGCAGGTTTATCCGCAGCGCCTGGTCAACGTCCGGGTGCGCGAGCGGAAGCCGATCGAGGAACTGCCTGGCGTGAAGGCGGCCATCCGCGATGCCGAGAAGTCCTTTGGAGACACCGGTCGCGTGCTGGTGCGATTCTCCGGAACGGAGCCGCTGGCGCGCGTAATGGTGGAAGGCCCGGACTTGGAGCGAGTGGAAAAGTTCGCGAACCATATCGCGTCTGAAATCCGGGCGGAGTTGGGAGCAGAATAGTAGGGTGCCGATGACCGAGGAATTCTTGTCTATTTTGTTTGTGGCACAGACATCCTTGTCTGTGTTGCTTGCCCAGACCTCCAAGCCAAAGCCTCCCGGTGAGGACTGGGTCCCGTTATTCAACGGCAAGGATCTCGGCGGCTGGATCAACATCGGTAATGAGAAGTGGGATGTCGACGGCGGGACCATCCATGGCCAGGCCATGACCAAGGGTTACGGCTACCTGCGGACGGAGAAAAACTTCAAGGATTTCCATCTGTCGCTGAGATTCAAGTGCGAAGGCGACGGTAATAGCGGCGTCTTCTTCCACGTCGAGTTCAAACCGGGGACGGCGGACGTCGTGCAGGGGCCGCAGTTTGAAATCGACTGCAACATCGGCCACCACTCGGGCGGCGTTTACGATGTTGGACGGCAGTGGCTGGTTTGGCCGGCGCCGGAAAACGAAACGGTCATCCGGCCCGACGACTGGAACGAATATATGCTCAAAGTGGAGGGCAACCGCTACGTTGCGCGGCTGAATGCAGTGCAGATGGTGGACTACACCGATCCTAAGCCGTTCGGCGCGGATGGTGGGATCGCGCTGCAGTTGCATTCAGGCGGCCGGGGAAACATGCGGTTCAAGGATATCCTGATCCGCGACTTATCCAAACGATGAAACCGTCGAAACGTGTCGGCGTCGTTAAGATCTCTTGCGGCGCAGGCTCCCGGCGGCAACCAGCAGTCCGCCCAATAGGCTCATTGAAATCGTGGCGGGTTCGGGAACACCTGAAGCAGCAGTGAAAGTGCCAGACTGCGAGCTCATAATGGTTCTGCCAGAAGCGAAGTCGGCTGCTGAGCAGGCGTTGCCATTCGACACGAAATCCGGGCAGAAGTACAGTTGGATATTCTCGGGTGTGGGCGCAGTGCCATTTGGGAGAGTGGGGGTGAAGAATACTGAAAAGCCCCCGCTGTAATCCGATCCGGTAGCAAGGCCCCCGACGCCGGTATCACTCGCCTTACCATGAACCCCGAAACCTATGAATGTGTCGCCGTTGGCGTATGTCAGAATCGCGGGCGAACCTGCGAACACCGAACATGACAGTCCATTGCTGTTTGCTGTGGCGCAATTGGTGTTCGCTGAGCCTGGGCCGGGGGGCCAACTGATGCTGAACACAAGATTCGGATGGGCCGCGAAAGTCAGGAAAGTATTAGCGTTAGCCGCTGAGGGTGCGGTTAAGGTCAGATCGTTGTTGTTCACGGTTATCCCTTCCTGAAGTCCGAGACACCCGGGGGAACCAAGAACTCCCGTTGCACAGCCTCCAAAAGCCAGAGTCGTTCCAGCGGCGACATCCGAATTTCCGCCTCCAATAGCCGCGGAATCAGTATTGAAAAACAAGTTGGTAAGCGATGCTGTCACCGTTCCGGACGACCCTGTCAGCAAGGTGTTCATTACGGTGGCCGAAGCATCCGAAACAAAAAGTAAGCTACCGACGGTAGCAATCCCGACACCGAATTTGCCAAGCGTCAAGAACTTTGCGCACAAACTCATAGTCTATCCTCCGAAATTCAGGTTGGGTTTATTACCCAACATGATCTTTGATCACGAAAGGGATTATGGCACTGCTGGGGCTTTGTGTCGAGTGCTATACCAGCTACATTCGGAGACAAAAGTACTAGGTACTGATTGCAAGCAAGGTGCAGATTAAATAAGCGCGCCCACGATAGGTGAGCGTTCCCCTTGCGTGCACACAAGCCTTGGCCGCAAGCCCGATTAGTAGTATCATAAAACTCCACACAATCGGAGGTTTATTTATGAGGCGTTGGTCGGTATTGGTGTGCCTTTCCGCACTCTTTTTCTTTTCACTGACCGCCCAACCCATCATCAACACTTACGCCGGAGGACCTCCCCCTTCCGGTGCAGCTTTGCAGTTACCGCTCCCTAATCCGGACGCAATCGCGACCGACAACGCCGGAAACACTTACATTGCTGTCGCCACGCTTTCCACGATTTATAAGCTCGATTCCGCCGGAAACTTGACCCGAATTGCCGGAAATGGAACGCCTGGTTTCAGCGGTGACAACGAGCCGGCGATCGGCGCACAGTTATACAGGCCAGGTGGCATCGCCATCGACGGCTCCGAGAATATCTATATCAGTGACGGGGGAAACAATCGCATTCGAATGATCGCGGCGAATACGGATGTGATTACGACGGTCGGCGGGAATGGCCTGACTCCTCCTCTCTCAGGCCCGTTACCATCCGCCAGCAATGATGGCCCGGCGCTACAGATCGCAATCGCACCCAGCGCCTTGGCCGTAGATAGTTCGGGTGCGGTCTATTTTGTGGATGGAGCGCGCATTCGAAAACTCGCCGCGGGCATGATCACCAGCGTAGCCGGCAACGGCGGCGGTGGACACAGCGGAGACAATGGACCCGCTACTAATGCTCAAATCAGCCCATACGGCCTAGCGGTGAGCAGTTCGGGAATCATTTATATTCCGGAATTGAATTACATACGCCAAGTCACCAACGGTACGATCACGACCATAGCAGGGACCGGGGTTGACGGGTTCGGTGGGGATAACGGGCTTGCTGTAAATGCGCTGCTATCCTTTGCCCGCAGCCTTGCAATCGATAACTCGGGCGCCGTTTACGTCGCCGACAGCAACAATTACCGTGTCAGGAAAATCGCCGGCGGTTTCATCAGCACCGTCGCGGGACAGGGGATTGTGTTTTATAACGGGGACGGTCCTGCTCTATCCACCGATCTCGATCCGTACTCGATTGCATTGGACTCGTCGGGAAACCTGGTAATTGCTGACCGCTACAACAACCGCATCCGGAAGTTGGCGGGAAACGCGATTAGCACGATTGCCGGCAATGGCTCCTACAATTTCTTTGGAGATGGCGGCGCCGCGACAAGCGCGGCGTTAGGGCTGTCGATGGGCGTAAATGGAATGGCGCTGGACGCTGCCGGCAATCTCTATTTCGTCGATTCTTTGAATAATCGCGTAAGAAAAGTAACCCCGACGGGTACGATCAGCACGGTCGCGGGAAACGGAACGAGCGGTTACAACGGAGACGGCATTACGGCAACAGCAGCTCAACTCAATTCACCGGCTGCCGTGGCAGTGGATGCAGCGGGAACCATCTACATCGCTGATTCGGGAAATAATCGCATCCGAACGGTCAACTCGGGAACCATCAGCACCATTGCGGGTAGTGCAGCCGGATTCAGCGGGGATACGGGCCCGGCTTCGAGCGCATTACTGAACAATCCCCAGGGCGTGGCAGTGGACGCCAATGGCAACATCTATATCGGCGACACGCTGAACCACCGGATTCGAGTAATAAGTAACGGCAATATAAACACCTTGGCCAGTCCCTCCTGCAGCCAAACTGCCTTTTCTTCCGGCCCCGTGGCGGTCGCGGTTGATAATGTCTCCGGAGCTGTTTACAGCGTACAGGACAATTGCGTAGCGAAAATCCTGGGGACCAGCGTACAGATCATTGCCGGAGGCGCCACTCTCGGATTTGGCGGAGACAATTCGCTTGCCATCAATGCGCTCTTCTACGGACCTAACGGCATTTCGGTGGATGGAGCAGGGAATGTCTTCGTGAACGACTCCCTCAATCTTCGAATCCGAAAGATAGCCGGATCGATCATCACAACCGTTGCAGGAAACGGCCAGAACCTTGTCCCAGGCGTGGCCGTGATTCCTCAAGGGTCTTTTTCGGGCGATGGCTTGCCTGCCACTAGCGCGAGCTTAGGCCGGCCTACTGGAGTGGCGGCTGATAGCGCCGGCAATTTCTATATTGCCGACGGCGGGAATTTTCGTATCCGCGTCGTTTCCTCAGCCGGTCCTCTGGTCGCGACCACTGTAACGACCTCTCCCACTAGTCTCCCGATCGTCGTGGACGGAACCAGCTATGTTTCTCCGCAGATATTCAAATGGTTGCCCGGTTCGCAGCACACCTTAGCGGTCGATAACGTTATTTCTCGTTTGCCATCCGCCCAATACTCGTTCGGGAGTTGGAGTAATGCCGGTAGTCGATCGCAATCGATCATTGCCTCCATGAGCGCTACTTACACGGCCGCTTTTAACGCGAAGTACCAGCTCACCGCTTCCCCCGCATCGCTTTTGTTCGGCGCAGGCGGGGGTCTCATCACGGGACCACAGCAGATCACGCTTCAGCTTGGATCCGGAATGACATGGACGGCGTCCAGCAGTCAGCCGAATATCGGAGTTTCACCCACATCGGGAATGGGAAGTGGCACGCTTCAGATCACTGCTGCTCCAGGATTGAGCGGCACAGTTACGATCAGCGCGCCAAATGCGCTCAACACCTCCGTGGTAATCAACGTAACGATCGCTAATTCCGCTTCAGCGAATCCAATCGGCAGCTTCGACACACCGGCCGCCGGCGCTACTGGAATCGCCGGTGCGATTCCGATCACCGGATGGGCGCTGGACAATATCGAAATCACCAAAGTAGATATATGGCGGGAACCTGTTGCGAACGAATCGGCGCAGTCCAACGGTCTGGTCTATATCGGCGACGCAGATCTGGTGCAGGGCGCGCGTCCGGATGTGGCGGCGACGTATCCCAACTTGCCGTTCAGCAACCGTGCTGGTTGGGGGTACATGCTGCTAACCACTGGACTGCCCAATAACGGGGGATCGCCGGGAATCGGGAATGGGACTTTCAAGCTGCACGCCATCGCGCATAACGAAGCCGGCATGACGGTCGACCTGGGAACCAAGACGATTGGCGTCGACAACGCGCACGCTACCAAGCCATTCGGCGCCATTGACACGCCGACGCAAGGGGGAACGGTCTCTGGCGCCACGTTCGTAAATTTCGGCTGGGCGCTGACTCAGAACCCATTCTCGATCGCGACCGACGGTTCTACTATTACGGTGATCGTGGACGGACAGCCGGTCGGACACCCGACTTACCACCAATTTCGCAGCGATATCGCAACGACCTTCCCAGGTCTCGCAAACAGCAACGGCGCGGTGGGATTCTTTTATGTCGATACAACTCAACTCAGCAACGGAGTGCACACCATCAGTTGGGTGGTCTATGACGGAGCGGGCCGGGGCGACGGCATTGGCAGCCGATACTTCACCGTCCAAAATAGCGGTGGTGTAGCTGCGCCGGATTCACTTCCGATCGCGCCCGCGCTGCATGATGACGTTAATGTCGAGATCGAAGAATTCGGGCGCATCGAAATCCCGGTGGGAGCCTCCGATGGCTACATGCTCGTGAACGGAGAACAGCGCCCGTTGCCGGTCGGATCAAGCCTTAAAGGCGGTATCTTCTACTGGCAAATCGGG
>Ga0185299_10004587_pt1 | contig 16523 bp, 16 predicted proteins | sample PaiPotPPA55metaG_FD_128002 | JGI IMG/M metagenome (GOLD analysis project Ga0185299, IMG submission 128002) | Iron sulfur acid spring bacterial and archeal communities from Banff, Canada, to study Microbial Dark Matter (Phase II) - Paint Pots PPA... ...
TCGATCGATTTTTTTCGACGAAGCGCGAGGGCATGGGTATCGGGTTGTTCATTGCGCGGTCAATCGTTGCCGCGCACGGCGGCACGCTCTTCGCGGAGAATGCGGAGGGGGGTGGAGCCGAGTTCTGTTTGCGACTCCCGGCCTCGAAGGAGATTGGCGTATGACGCCTGCTCACAGGCTTGTTTGCGTGGTTGACGATGACCTATCGATGCGGAAGGCCGTCGGAAGGCTTTTGGAATCGGAGGACTACACTGTCGAGATCTTTACGGGGGCGCGGGAGTTTCTTGCCCGTATTCCCCACCCAGGCCCCTCCTGCGTCATTCTGGATTTGAACATGCCGGGATTAAACGGCCTCGAACTCCAGGAGACTCTGGCGCAGACGGGGCGAGTGGAGCGCATCATTTTCATTACGGGCGGTGCTAGCGTCCCGACTTGTGTCCAGGCGATGAAAGCCGGTGCGGTCGATTATCTGCCGAAACCCTTCCGGGACGAAGATCTTCTACGCGCCGTCGAGCGGGCTCTCGAGCGGTCGACCGAACAGTGGCTTCAGCGCTTACAGCGAAAGGATGTGCGTGAACGACTGGCCACGCTCACACCCCGCGAGTTTGACGTGCTCAAAGGCGTAATCGCCGGCATGCTCAACAAGCAGATTGCCGCGCGATTCGGCACAACCGAGGGGACCATCAAAGTTCATAGGGGGCGGGTTATGGAGAAGATGGGTGTGACCTCTGTGGCGGAACTCGTGGTCCTCGCGCAGAGGGCTGAGGTCGCACCAACGTCTAGTGAATCGAGCGATAAGTAGATGCTACTAAGGTCCAATATCCATGCGCGATCCGAGCGCCTAGCTTTATGACGCGATGCTCGAGCGATTTTTTCCCCGATCCGACTTGAAACGCCGAAAGAAAATCGAAACGAAGCTCTTAATCGAAACCATGCTCGATTTGGCATTGATCGCCGGCTCTCTGGCGACACCAGGACTCCTAATCGGAAGGGTCCTTCACTTTGTCTTTTGATCCTAAGAACGTGGCCCTTCACTCGTCGGTGGTCTTACCCAGCGTCGGCGGAGTAATCTGTCTCCTGGACGACGACCTATCGATGCTAAGGGCGCTTGAGCGCTTGCTCTCATCCGCGGGTTTACAAACGCAGCGGTTTAGTGACCCGCTCGATTTTCTCTCGTACGTTATCAGCAATTCTGTGGCGCTTGCCGTCATCGATATCTGGATGTCAGGTATGACCGGCCTCGAAGTCCAAAAGAAGCTTCAAGCCGTTTCGCCTACGACGCGCGTCATCATTAGTACGGCCAACGACCATGACTCGGTGCGAAACGCGGCGCTGGAGGCCGGGGCGATCGCCTATTTCGTTAAACCGTTTGACGATCACGTCTTTCTCACCGCAGTGCATCAAGCCATAGCCTTGACGGGCTGAACACGCTTAACGGAGGTGGGCGGGGTGGGATTGGCAGTTCTCTCTATTGCACCTTGGTCCAATAGCGACTGCCAATTTCTTCGCTTAGTTAAGAAAAGAACCCGTTTGCTGCCGAGGTCTCGCAGAACCAACGCAACCTCAGCCGTCACACCAATCTGATTTCGTTACCACGAACCATCGGCAGGATGAAAACATTTATTCATTACGTAGCTATAATATCAGCGCTCCTGTGGGGAAGCACGGGGATGTCGACGGAGACCAGGGTAATCATCAATTTGTCTGATCAGAGAGTTTGCCTGGTAGAACAAGGTAGAATCACGCTGGTTTCTCCCATTGCTTCAGGCAAGCCCGGTTGGCAAACGCCGACGGGTAACTTCTCGATTTTCAGCAAGGACCTCAACCATCTCTCTCGGAGCTTCGGGTCGGTCGTTGACGCTTATGGACGAGTGGTCAATTTCAGTGCGACTCCTGGCACCTTTTTACCCCGAGGGGACCACTATGAACCCGCGCCGATGCCGTACTTCATGGAATTCAGCCCGGCAGTTGGAATGCACGCCGGTTACCTCCCAGGATATCCCGCGTCCCACGGATGCGTGCGGATGCCGCGAGATCTCGCTGCCCTGTTTTTCCAGCGGGTCCGAATTGGAACGCAAGTCACGGTTGTCGGCTCCACCCACAACCTGACTCAGGTCCGCAAGGCCATTCCGATACTGCCCTTAGCTTCATTGGTGTCGGGGCACCGTTGATTGGCAGTAATTGACCTGGCGCACTACAGGAGTTGGCCGCGGTCATTGGACTAAAGTGCAATAGCGACATCGACTTAAGGAGGATAATTTGTCTGGTGAACGGGACCGCGGGACGTCGAAGCGACCGCCGCTTAGAAAAGAAGATCAAGCATAGGTCGCTGGTGCGCACGATCGGATTACAATTTACTAACATCTTTCTGCCGACAACCTATTCTCGGCGCGGTTTCGATGGGTCTATCTAGGCGGAGTGAAGATTCGGCACCATCAATAGAGGAAAAATTCAGCCCATCATTATGAGAACAAAGACCATTTCCGATTACCCACTTTTGATCGGCGAACTGCTTCGCCGGGCCGAATTGCGTGACATTCGTCGCCAACGTTGGTCGGCCTTTTTCAAGATCAACAAGTCAAGGCACAAGCACTGACTATTGCAGCACTTATCCTCAAGGCTATCGCCATGTTCCGAGACTACGGCTTCAGAATGAGGCGAACCGGCGGCTATCCACCCTAGCTACAGAAGCAAGCAAAGAAAATTCTGAACAAAAGTTAGCAAGGTTAGCGAAGTTCAGATCTTTGCTTCCTTCTGTCCCTTGGTTCATCAGCAAGATCGACATGTCTGGTCTTAGTTATTAACAGCAGTCTGTCCGTCGCCAAGCGCTCGCATATGGGACTAAGGTCCAATAGCGGCTGGCCGATCAAGTTGACATAATTCCTGCTGTTCTTGTGCGCCAGGGAGCCGCCCTACCTACTACGTCTCCCAACTCGTCGCCCATTAACAGTGCTCGCACTCTTTTGACGCAAACACTCTCCAAAACCAATGAAATATAAGCCAAAACAAGTCAGCTCCGGCCTGTCTGTTCTGACAGCTGCATTCGCGCTCATTGGCGCAAGTGGATCGCTGCAAGCGCAGGAAAAGAAGCCCAATATCCTCGTCATTATGGGTGACGACATTGGCATGTGGAACCTCGGTGCTTATCACCGGGGCATGATGGCTGGGAAAACGCCGAACCTCGACAAGCTGGCGAACGAAGGAATGTTGTTCACCGACTACTACGCCGAAGCAAGCTGCACGGCGGGTCGCGCCAACTTTATCACCGGCGAACTGCCGATCCGCACCGGCATGACCACAGTCGGCCAGGCGGGTGCGTCGATAGGATTACCCGCCGAGGCTTGTACCATTGCCACCGCACTCAAAGCACTCGGCTACGTCACCGGCCAGTTCGGCAAGAATCATCTTGGCGATAAGAATGAGTTCCTGCCTACCGTCCACGGATTCGATGAATTCTTCGGCTACCTTTATCATTTAGACGCGATGGAAGACCCGGCGCATCCTAACTACCCGCAAAACCTGTTGAGCGTGGTCGGGCCACGCAACATGGTTCACAGCTGGGCCACCGATACGGACGACACCACCGAAATGCCGCGTTGGGGCAAGATCGGCAAACAAAAAATCGAGGACGCCGGCACGCTCTATCCCGAACGGATGAAAACCGTCGATAACGAGATTCGCGACCTCGCGTTGAATTTCATGGAAAAGGCCCAGAAGGATGGCAAGCCGTTCTTTGTCTGGCTCAACCCGACCCGGATGCACATCGTCACCCACCTCTCGGACAAGTATGAAAAGATGCGCAACGCGGAGAATGGCTGGTCCGAAGAAGAAGCCGGCATGGCTCAACTCGATGACGACGTCGGTTTGGTCATGCAGAAGCTCGAGGATCTGGGAGTAGATGACAACACGATCGTCGTTTTCACGACTGACAACGGCACCGAAGTGTTCACCTGGCCCGATGGCGGACAGACACCTTTCGCGCAGGCCAAAGGGACGGTCATGGAGGGCGGCTTCCGCGTGCCCTGCCTCCTGCGGTGGCCCGGCCACGTGCCGGCGGATTCCGTACAGAACGGGATCTTCTCCGGCATGGACTGGTTTCCCACCTTCCTTGATGCCGCTGGCAACCCGAACATCACCCAGCAGTTGCTCGATGGTGTGAAACTCGGCGACCGGACTTACAAGAACCACCTCGACGGCTATGACCAGATGGCCGCCATCACCGGCAAAGGCCCGTCCACGCGTCACGAAATCTTCTACCTCGGTGAAAGCACCGTCGGCGCGGTGCGCATTGACGATTACAAGTTCCGCTTCATCGACCAGCCCGGAGGCTGGCTCGGTGAAAAGACCAAACCTGACGTGCCCTACATCACCAACCTTCGCCTCGATCCGTTCGAGCGCACGGGTTGGCCAAACGAAGGGACCAAAGAAGGGGCGCAGCAATACTTCGATTGGTTCAAGTATCAATTCTGGCGCTTTGTGTTCGTCCAGCAGGTAATGGGAAAGGAACTCCAGACCTTCCTTAGTTACCCGCCGATGCAACGGGGCGCGAGCTTCAACCTCGATGCAGTGAAAGCGGAGATGACGAAAAAGATGGAACAGGCGGAGGCGGCGAGCAAAGGCCCCAGCCAGTGACAGAAATGATCTTCAAGGCGGGCGCCTCAAATTCGGGTGCTCGCCAGAAAGAGAGGACAACAGTGAAACATGTATTCAAGAAAATCAATATTTTCGGCGTTATCATGCTCTTAGCCCTGGCGGTCAGCTGCTCGACCACGCAGACTCAAACGCAGAACAAAGAGAACCTGCTGATCGCCGCGGGCTTCAAAGTTATCATTCCAAAGACTGCCGCCCAGCAACAAAAGCTCCAAACACTTCCGGTGGGTAAAGTTAGCTTGGTTCAGAAAAACGGGCAGATCTACTACGTTTTCCCGGACGTAGCTAACAACCAAGCCTACGTGGGTGGCCCGAACCAGTATCAAACTTACAAGCAGCTTCGTTTAGCGAATCAATTGAGTAACGAAAATCTTCAAGCCGCGGAGATGAGACAGGATGCGGAAATGAATTTGGGCGCGTGGGGCGGCTGGGGTGGAGTGGGATTTGTGGGACGAAGATAGGGCGGTCTTCAGGTAGGACGGCTCGAACATCGCGGTCCATCAGTTAAGAAATGAGAGCCTAAGTACTTTGGGTATCATAGTAACTCTTTGGGGTGGCTTCGATTTTGCGGACAAGCGTCAGGGCGGCTCGTTGTCTCGAAGGGCCTAGGGGCTGGTAGCGAGGTATCCCGGTAGCGGCGACTGTCCGACGAGGTCGAGGGTGTTGACAACCCAAGGCTTTAACCGAAGAGACTGAGCGCAGTTTTACTCAACGCCCAGTCGCCATCCCAGCCCTCGGATGGCGACTGCGCGTTGAGCTTCGGTTGACGCGTCGCTCCGAGAGTACCGCGAGGTTGGGCGCGCCATAGACGTCTTGGGACAGTCGCCGCTACCGGGTTACCTGCCTACCATCCTCTAACCTCTTCGAGACAAAAAACTCTTAACACCTGTCCACGAAATCGAAGCCACATCACTTGCCGAAGCGACGAGTAGACCGAGGACGAGGGCGGTCATCGTCTCGATCAGCCCCATCCCCAGATCCACAATATTTTTGGAATCGCCTGGCAGTAGCAGCTGCGATCTTCTTGATCCTGGAGATGTATGCACCTTTCAAAGGGCTGATTCAGATTTCCAGTGCTCCCTTGCGCTTCTCGGTAAGTAGCGTGCTCTGCGGTTCAGGCGACGCGGGCCATATTGCTAAGGTACCATATACACATCTCAGGAGAGTACGTATTTTCCGGTTGAGTGAGATGATTCAGCCTTCGCTCAGCGCTAGTCGCCGGTGCCGTCGGCAACCCGAGTCGAACTAACTACGGGGTAATTTGATTGATGCCGAATTCAGCAGGCCGCCCCTAAAAAAACCTAATTCGCAGCGAAGATGCCGGATAAGCTCAAGGAAATGCAGGCTTTGTTCACGACGGAAGCTGCAAAATATCAGGTTCTGCCCCTGGATAACTCGGCGTTCATACGCGCCCTAGCACCGCGTCCGAGTGCGGTCGCCGGGAGAACGGTTTTCACCTACACGGGTGAGAATGTCGGTATTCCGGTTGGCAATGCTCCGAGCATTTTGGACAAAGACTTTACCATCACTGCTGAGTTGACGATTCCTGAGGGCGGCGGATCGGGAATGATTGTGACTATGGGGGGGGCGTTTTGGCGGCTACGGCCTCTAACTACTCCGCGGTAAGCCGGTTTTCGATTATAACTTCCTAGCACTAGAGCATTTTCGTTGGGAGGGCGGTGTGGGAGCCGAAGACTGGTTGGGCTCCGCGCTCAAGCCGGGCAAGCACATGATTGTCTTTGACTTCAAATACGCCGGCCCTGGGCTTGGCAAAGGTGGCACGGGCGTATTGTCGGTGGATGGCAAGGAGTACGCCAGCAAGACGATCCCGCACACGATTCCGCTCCTCATGTCCGTCGACGAGAGCTTCGACATTGGTAGCGATACCCGTACGGCGGTGGACGACAGTTACGAGTTGCCGTTCCATTTCACCGGGACCATCGACAAGCTGACCTTTAATCTCGGGTCGTCGCAGATGACGGCGGATGACCAGAAGAAGGCGGCGGAATTGCTGGCCCATGCGCATGACTAACCAGACGAGGTCATCCAGGCCTTTTCGCACCAGCAATTCAACAGTCCTCGTCCATGAAAACTCTGCACACCGCAACCGCGGTGATTGAACTGGGAGCCGGTTTGGCCCTGCTGTGTTTCCCCTCGGCGACGGCGCAACTCTTGGTCGGTGCGCCTTTGGAGGCTGCGCCCGCCATGACCGTGGCGCGAGTCGGCGGAGCCGGGTTGCTTGCGTTGGCTGCTGCCTGTTGGCTGGCGCGAGGTGACACGCAAAGCAGCGCCGCGAGAGGATTGGTCGCCGCGATGTTGCTTTACAACGTCGCCGCAGTCGCCGTCCTCGCTTTTGCCGGCATCGGCTTTGGATTGCACGGCGTGGCGTTGTGGCCGGCGGTTATTCTCCACGCGGTGATGACCGTCTGGTGTTTCGAGTGGCTGCGGCGCAGACTTAATTTACCACGACAAAGACATGGCCACCGCCTGTGACTCTCCAGTAACCACGCTGCCCGTTCCAATAGCCGTATCGGTGACTGCTCCAATACCCGGAGTTCCAATTGCTACTAGTGCGGACAGCAGTAGCACTGTTCCTATGTACAAAAGCCCCATTGTTCCCACCGGCATGATAAGCGCCATTGGTACTACGAACGGTAGAGCTCCCCCTTGCGTGCACCGCCGTACCATTCTTGGTTTGAACCGCCGTGCCAGCACGATTATGGGCTACTTTATTACCATTTCTCCCTTGATAAGTATTAGCGAGAAGAGTGGTGGCTGAGAAGCCGAGGAAGATTAGTAAATATTTCATATTTATTTCATCGGAAGGTCCTCCGCTTTAGAAGCCCGTTGGGGTTGGAAGGCAATCTTCGTCATAGCCGAAGCCTATCACTTGGCCTTCGGCCGGGGCTATTGCACCTTAGTACCATAGCCCGTGAACCCACCAAGCGCGCTACTCTTATACTCCGCCCGGGTGCACATTTTGCTAGGGCAGATCTCCGAGCGAACTTGACTCGTACGGTGGCCTAGGAGAACTGAACCTGCTGAAAGCGATGTTGGCGGGCGTCCATTATTGCACCTTGGTCCAATACCGGACGCCAATTTCTTCGATTAGTTAAGAAGAAGAACTGCACTTCTCCGAAACAGGAAAGTTCAAAATGCAAAATAGATTGCTAGTTGCCGCGATTTTAGCCGTTCTTGCGGCGGGCACAATGAGTGCAAAGGCTGGACTTGGCTGGACCTTCGATGAATGCAAACAGCACTATGGTCAACCCATCTCGAAACCGATAGGATCGAAAGGCAAGCGAAAAGCTTACTGCTTCCTCAGCAAAGGTTACAACATTGTTGTTTGGTTCCTTAACGACCGGGTGTCGCGTGTTTGCTACGGCAAAAAGAGCGGAGCGCAATTGTCGGTCGGAGAAGTGAACGACCTACTAACTACTAACGTTCCTGAAGACGTTGCCTGGTCAGCTCCGGTTAAGGACGAAGCGAGCGACCAATATTGGTATCTAGGCATAAAAAACGGCGAGGATACCCCAACCTATCTCGCTGTCCAATCAAAGCAAAGCGCTCTCTGCATCTTCACTGATGAAGATGATTGGTATGTCGGTCAGAAAAACAAAGAAGCCGTCGAAGACCTTTAATCAAGCTGAAACTAACTCCTGGAGATCCGCGGCTTTGTGGGGCATCAATGGCACCGCCCGAGTTCTCATCGAATACACCAAAAAGGTTCGTAACCAAGGTTTGCTTCTCGAGCCACCCGATATCAAGAGAGATCTCTACGGATTTGTGTACGCCTCGGAGCGGAACAGTCATGGCCTCTTTGATCCTTTTCCGAATGCATCTGCGTACCACCAGTAGTTTATCTGGGTATTGCACCAAGGTCCAATAGACCTCGCGTGGCGTTGAGCACTACGGTCCAAGCGGGATGGCTGAGACTCAATTCCAAATCCGCAGCGACTGCCTGTTGTCTGAATCGAAGGAACAGCACCGCAGAACTAGCTTCACCCTGTATGTCGCAGACTAAATTTCTAAAGGCCTCGGGGCTCTCGGTGAAGCCGCGCTCTATGGGATTGGGGCATCTTTTGGTTCGTCTGCTTGTCTTAAGCGTCGTCGCGTGCGTGCTGCTTATCGGCGTCGCCTCGGCCCTTAGCGCACTCTGGTTCCATTTCCCGGTCGCAGTGTGGCGTCAGCCTCTTGCGGCTGCGTTCGGGCTGAGTGCAGTTGCCGCGCTCGTGTTCGTGCGGCCGCACTGGCGAGCGCAGCTCGGCGTAGCCGGCGCAATTGTGCTCGTAACGGCGTGGGAGCTCACCATCCCACCTTCCAATACGCGCGACTGGCAGCCCCAGGCTGCCAAAACGCCCCATGAGGCCCGGATTACGCCGCCGCCCGATACCAATCGCACCGCCAAGTTCATCGCGCTGCTTTACCATCGTTTCGAAGACAGACCGGCCGAGTTGGTTACCACACCGAACGATTTTCGCGCCCAAATGAAGGCGCTCAAAGATAGTGGAATTTCTGTTATCTCGATGCAGGATCTTCTGGCTTGGCGGAAAGGGGAAAAGGCGATTCCATCAAAGAGTGCAGTCATTACGATCGACGACGAATGGAATTCCCAATATTACGTCGCCTGGCCGATCCTCAAAGAGTTCGGTTATCCGTTCACTCTGTTTGTTTACACACAATGGGTTAATACGGGGGGTAAGTCGATGACCTGGGCGCAGCTGGCAGAGATGCGGGATGCGGGAGTTGATATTGAGGCTCACACCGTGTCGCATCACGATCTGAGGCGCGCACCGAGGGGGCAGGAATATACCACCTGGTTGCATAATGAAGTTTATGGCTGCAAGGAGACCCTGGAAACTAAGCTGGGGGTTAAGATCATCGCTTTGGCATTTCCCTATGGCTTTCACAATGAGGTCGTCCGCAAGACCGCCAAAGAGGCCGGTTACGAGATGCAGTTTACCGTTTACGGACGGCATATGGATATCAACGTACCAGCCGATCAAATTGGGCGGTACGCCATCGATTCTCTAAAAGGCGAGGAATTCAAAACCGCACTGGACTTTGGTACGACCGATGGCACTCAGCCTGGCGTGGAAACCAGCCAACTCGCCTCAGCCGCGATGTTGACGGAGCCGTTGAACGATCAACACATCACCGACTCTAAACCGACGATTAAGGCGAATTTGGCTAGCATGGGAGACGTCGATCCAAAATCGGTGGAGATACGGATCAGCGGGTTTGGTCTCGTGCCGGCAGTCTATGACCCCAAGACCAAGTTAGTAACTTACGCGTTTACCCAGAAATTGGTTCCGAAGATCTACATGGTAATTCTGACGGCAAAAGTGAACGGCAAGAAAGTAGAGACCCGCTGGGATTTCACCGTTGATCCAGCGGGACTAATCGCGACCGATCAATAGCCACCATAGGTAAAACGAGGCAACGATACCTCGCTGGTGGACCTCACAACTGACTCTCCTCTTCCCTCGCGATTAGACGGTAAAATTTGCAGTTTCTCAATCCATCCGACTAACTAGAAACATGGCAGGGGAAGCCGGGTCAGTCCAAACGTTGGCAAGTGAACTTTCGCTAGGGTCACGGCGACAATGGTCACACGCCAAGCTGCACTAGATCCCCTTAAATGTGTTTGCCTAGGTGAGTGGAAACAGTTCTACTTTATGAACCTGTGATATACCGAGTAAGTCGACTCGCTTTACTTTTGCTCCTAGCTTTAATTTCGAGCGGCGGCACGGCACCAGGCGAGCAACCTTCAACGTCGCCGGCAAAACCAAATCCTTCACCGACAGCCATCCTCCTAACTACCGTTGTAGTGGAGGTGCAGGTCGCGATGGCCTCTTTACAGGCAATCGACACCAATCTGGTACAGAGCCAGTCGAGTGTGGGCGTTATCGCCGAAAGTCTGTCGGATCTGACGAGTCAAGCCGATGCGATGACCTCCGAAGATATGAAACTCCTGCAGTCGAGTCCCAATCTCGACATGCTTCACCGGTTAAACAGCACCTGGCAAAGTTTTGCTGATGATCTGTCCGCCCTAGCTCAGAAGTTGGCAAAGCGAGCCGCGGGTCTGGAAGAGGAACGCACGCGTCTAGACCAGTTTACCGAGATCTGGCAGGCAACGCTCCAATCCGCGAAACAGCCAAACACGCCCCCTCCGGTCTTGAAAACCGTTCAAAGCGTCGTCGACTCGATAGAGAGAAATCGCCAGACGGCTGAATCCTGCCGTGCCCGGATTTTGGACTTGGAGATCCGTCTTTCCGAGGAGGAAGCCCGAGTACGAACCGCTCTGTCTTCAGTCCAGCAGGTGCAAACCCAGCAGCTGGACAGTCTACTGGTAAGAGATAGCCCACCGATCTGGAGCGTTGGGGCCGGCCTGGGCAGCGAGATGATGCAGCAAACCAGTGAGTCGTTTTCCTCGCAACTGATGGCATCAACCGAATTCACTAAGCGCCTGCCTTTTGCCTTCATGATCGCTGCCGTCCTTATTCTAGTGATCGCCATCGCGCTTTTCTGGATGCGGCGCAGAATACGAAAACTAGCGGATGAAAAGCCAGATTTACAGCGGGCGATGCCGATCCTTGATCTCCCCGTTTCGACCGCTTTCGTGCTAGCCTTCGTCTTCAGTCCGTCAATCCTGGCGCTGGCTACGAGCTTGATTCGGGCGATCATTGTGACCGTCGGGCTGGTCCCGACCGTAATCGTTCTTCGACGGCTCTTGGAACGGCGCTTTTATCCGCTCGTCAATGCCCTGGTTGTCCTTTATTTCGTCAGTCAGCTCCAAATCCTCGTGTCGTCTCTACCGGAGTTAGCCAGGTTCATCTTTCTCGGACAAATGCTGGGCGGATCTCTCTTTCTGGTCTGGCTGCTTCGTAGCGGGCATTTAAAGGCAATGGCCGCTGAAACCGACGAGCGTTTCTTGCGAGCACTGCGAATACTTGCCAAGATCGGACTGATTCTTTTGCCAGCGGCGTTCTTCGCAAATATTTTTGGATACGTCAACTTGGGCAACTTGGTGGGACTCACGTTTCTCAGAAGCGTCAACGTTGCCGCCGTCTTGTACACCGCAATTCGGATCATTGAAGGATTGGTCGTTATTGCCCTGCAGGTCCGACCCCTTGGCGCGTTGCGAGTCATTACACTGCATCGACCGATGCTTCAGCAGCGGATCTGCCGGGTAGTGGAGTTTCTGGGCTTCTTATTCTGGTTGTATCTGCTATTGAATTTTTACGGTTCAATAACTCCCCTGACCGCGATGGCGCAGGCGGCACTGACTGCGAACCTCGCCATCGGTTCTCTCAATATCTCCGTCGGTCGCATCCTGACATTCGTGATCGCGGTGTGGGCATCTTTTGTGATCTCGAAATTCCTACGTTTTCTGCTCGAAGAAGACGTGTATCATCATTTCCGTTTCGCGCCGGGTGTTCCCTACGCCATCTCGACCATGCTTCACTATGCCATCCTGCTCTTGGGGCTCTTCACTGCCTTGGCAACGCTCGGCATCGATCTGTCACAGATAACTCTGCTGGCTGGAGCGCTCAGTGTGGGGATCGGATTTGGACTACAGAATGTGATCAATAATTTTGTCTCCGGCTTGATCCTGCTTTTTGAACGCCCGATCAAAATTGGTGATGTCATCGAGGTTAGCGGCAATGTGGGAGTGGTCAGCCGGATCGGTATCCGGGCAAGCGTGATTCGTACTTCGGACGGTTCTGAAGTCATCGTGCCAAACGGCTCGCTCATCTCGAGTCAGGTCACTAACTGGACCTTTTCGGATCAACAACGCGCGGTCGAAGTCTCCGTGAATGTGGTTAGCGGGGTGGATTCCCAACGCATGGTGGAATTGTTGAAAAGTGTGGCCGCTGGTCATCCCGATGTAGCCAAACAACCAGCGCCGCTAGTTTACGCGCTCAACTTCACCGCCGGTGCGGTAACCTTCCAACTTCGAGTTTGGACGAATCGATCTCATGAGTGGGCTCAGTTGCGAAGTGACCTTGCGGTCGCAGTGAACGATGCCTTAGCTCGGGAAAAAATCGCAATCGCGTGAGTCTGAGTTTCATGGCGCTTTGGTGACGGCAAGACTAGTGCACCAAGTCTGTGACTGGTATAGCGGCGTTGCAATCAAAACGGGCCGTCGGCAAGGCCGTGCGAGCCGCACTGGCACTAAGAAGGAGCATATCTGAATGGATACGTGATCCGGCAGCCGCCCATGCGCGTCAACCTAAGGCGCAAGCCGTGGAGCGCGCCTCGCTTGCGAGGCCGTGGTGAGCAAGGCTAAGGGTAGGGCAGACTCGCCGTTATGCCGCGCTCTCAGGTGTGAAGAGGCAAAGGTCCTGACATAGAGCGTTCACAGAAGTTAGGTGTGGAGCACGGTGTTCCCTGCTTACCACGGCCTCGCAAGCGAGGCACGCTCCACGGCTTGCGCCCCGCGGACGTCCGGCGGCTGGCCGGACCGCCGGCCCATTTTCATCGCAACCCTCCCCGTCCCTACCGTCGCGCTCGAGAGGGCAGCGAGCCGGTCTGAAAGCCACGGTGGCCCCAGGGGTCGCCGCGACCACGCTTTGGTGTTCCTCTAAAGGCGGAGACGATGAACGCCTTGTCACCCACCTTCATCGTGACGCGGACCTTGGTCGGTTTCGCCCTTAAAGCTGCGCTGCTGCACTCTGTGATCGGGCGACGTTATCCACGTCTCTGCCTCGCAACATCGGCGATGTCCCGAGCCACGAGCGCGGTCCAGCCGGTCTGGTGATTTGCGCCTAGACCTCGACCGGTCTCGCCATGGAAATATTCGTAAAAGAGGACAAGTTCGCGCCAATGAGGATCAGCTGCGAATCGGAGATCGTCTCCGTGACACGGGCGCCGCCCCGCGGCATCCGGCAGAAAAATACTCGCCAACCGCGCCCCAAGTTCGTTCACGACTCCTTGAAGATTCATCATCCGACCCGAACCGGTAGGACATTCCACCTGCAACCTATCGCCATAGAAATGGTGGTACCGCTCCAATGCCTCGATCAGTAGATAGTTGACGGGGAACCAGATCGGTCCGCGCCAATTCGAGTTGCCGCCGAAGAGGTGGGTGCGGGATTCGCCTGGATAATAGTCGACGCGATGCTCTGCGCCGTCCGCTATAAAGACGCACGGGTTTTTCTCGTGGAACTTCGATAGGGACCGGATCCCAAAAGGCGAGAGAAACTCACTCTCGTCGAGCATAAAACTCAGCACGCGTTCCAAACGCGCGCGGGCGGGAATCGCCAGGAGAAAGCGTTGACTGTCGCCGTGCTCGTAAAAGCTGATATTGTGAGCAAGGTCGGGACGGTGCTTAATGAACCAGGCCGCGCGTTTGTAGAAACCTGGGAGTTTCTTGATTGTTTCCCCCTCCAGCACTTCGGTCGCGATCAATGGCAACAGCCCGACCAGAGAGCGTGTCTTGAGGGGGATGGCGCTCTGATCAGTCCGCAGCTGGTCGTAGTAAAAGCCGTCCTCTTCGCTCCAAAGCCCGCTGCCGCCGAGTTGGTTCATCGCATCTGCGATCTGGACGAAGTGCTCCAGAAACTTCGATGCCATGTCCTCATATGCTGGATGAATACGCTGTCCTTCGCCAACCGCCAGCTCCAGCGCAATCGAAAGCATTGTCGCACAGTAAAACGCCATCCAAGCGGTGCCATCGGCCTGCCGGAGGGTGGCTCCATTTGGCAAGACCTGAGAGCGATCGAACACGCCGATGTTATCCAACCCAAGGAAGCCGCCCGAAAACAGGTTCTCACCGTTCGCATCCTTACGGTTCACCCACCATGTGAAATTGAGCAGCAGCTTCTGAAAGACGCTTTCGAGAAAGTCGCGGTCCCGTGCGCCCCGCTCGCCCGAGATTTTATAGACGCGCCAGGCGGCCCAGGCATGCACTGGTGGGTTCACATCCCCAAAGGCAAACTCGTAGGCCGGAATCTGGCCGTTCGGATGCATATACCATTCCCGCAGCAGTAGAATCAATTGCTCCTTGGCGAACTCCGGGTCGATGTGAGCCAGCGGGATCATGTGGAATCCAAGGTCCCACGCGGCGAACCATGGATACTCCCACTTGTCTGGCATTGAGATGATGTCGCGGCTATAAAAGTGACTCCAATCTTTGTTGCGGCCCTGCAGCCGGCCGGTGGGCGGTGCCGGACCAGTCGGATCGCCGATAAGCCAATCCTGAACGATGTAGTGATAGAATTGTTTGCTCCAGAGCAGCCCTGCGGCCGCTTGGCGTACCACGCCGTGCTCGACACCGTTAAACTCCGTCCGGTAGAGAGAGCCGTAATACTCATCGGCCTCACGGATGCGTTCGGCGAACACCGCGTCAGAGTCCGGCGCCTCCGTCGAGCCCGCCTGTTCATTGAAAAGCCGCAAGGAGATGGTTTGCCTAGAACAGGGTGGGATGCGCAAAACATAGTGGAGAGCTGCCTTCGTGCCGGTCTTTGCTGGATTGACGGCGCTGTCCTTACCGTGAATAACGTAGTCGTGAAACGCGTCCTTAAAAAACGCGTCGTCGGGCCCGAGATTGTACAAACGGCGCCTGTTCGTTTCATTCTGGGTAAAGAGCGCAACCGGACGCGGTGTATCCGGGGCCGTGCCGCTATCGAGCAGATAATATCCGAGCGACTCATGATGGAGCGAGAGACTGTCTCCGACTGCCGACGTGATGCTCGGTTTGGTTACGCTCCGTTCATCGATCGCGCCCCATGACCAAGTGTTACGGAACCAGATGGTCGGTAACAGGTGAAGCGTCGCTGTCTCGGCACCACGATTAGCCGCAGTGAGGCGGATCAGGATGTCGTTCGGCCCGTTCTTTGCGTACTCGGCCGTGATATCGAAATAACGATTGTCGTCGAATACGCCGGTATCCAATATCTCGAATTCCGGATCGTCTTTGCCACGGCGTCGATTCTCCGCCACCAGCTGCGCGTACGGGTACTCGGCCTGCGGGTATTTATATAGCGCCTTCATGTAGGAGTAAGTCGGGGTCGCGTCGAGATAGAAGTATTGCTCCTTCACATCCTCTCCGTGATTCCCTTCCGGACCCGTTAAGCCGAAGAGGCGCTCCTTCAGAATCGGATCCTTGCCATTCCACAACGCCAACGCGAAGCAGAGCCGGCATTGACGATCGGCGATGCCGAGCAGTCCGTCTTCGCCCCATCGGTAGGCTCGGCTTCGAGCATGATCGTGCGGGAAGTAATCCCAACAACCGCCGTCTGGGGAATAGTCTTCGCGCACCGTCGCCCACTGGCGCTCCGACAGGTAAGGTCCCCAACGTTTCCAGTTTGCCTCACGCTTCGCGTCTGCTGCAAGACGCTCTTTCTCGTCGTTGCTTTTCATACTTCAGCGCTTCTTTCGTTATTGATTAAATTCCAGCCGATGAAGAACCAAGCAATATTCGCTAGCCTAGTGGTTTTGCCTTGATTGTCACCGTTCTTGCTATTCTGATCGTGATCCTCATAGTTCCATTTGGTTGAAAAATATTACCCATCGAGACGGAGAAGATAAACCCAAAGCGCCTCCCGCTGAACAACCGGTTAGTTTAGGCGAACACCGATGAGGAAATGCTGGCTCGATCTACTTCCGGCAGTCCAAGAGGTTCTTTCGCCAACGTGTCGCGGTTAATCAACCTCATTCATGATTCATTACCTTCGAGGATCGATTCGCATAGTCTCCGGAGCCATGTGGTTGCTCGCCTTCGTGATATTGTGTCTTCTAACCATTTGGGCAGCGGCGGCGCTGTATTTTGACCTCCCGGCACCGAATCTGAGTCTACCTGCTGCTATTTTTTACCTGGTCGTTGTAATCGCTGTCCTATTTTTCTTCAAGCTCAGGTGGGTGTCTTT
>Ga0185299_10004589_pt1 | contig 16517 bp, 19 predicted proteins | sample PaiPotPPA55metaG_FD_128002 | JGI IMG/M metagenome (GOLD analysis project Ga0185299, IMG submission 128002) | Iron sulfur acid spring bacterial and archeal communities from Banff, Canada, to study Microbial Dark Matter (Phase II) - Paint Pots PPA... ...
AATCAACGACTTGGCGAGGAGCCTTCGAGGAACCAGTCGTTACTCTCGCCGCCCTAGGGTTCCTGGGGGTTGACATCGGCGTGGTCTTCCAGCCATCTGTGGTGGGTGATCAACTCGGCGGTGTTGCCAATTCTATGGGTAAAACGCCGCGCGGGCGCCATGCGATGCGCTTTTCTTACCGGAGCTGCGTGCCGGGGCCGCGTGCCGGAGCTGCGTGCCGGACTGCGTGCCAATTTGCTATGGAGATGGACGCATTGATCCGCGGACCGCCTTCGGAGTTTATCGACAACCCCGTTCCTCCGTCCGGAATCTGAATACACAACTTTTATTCGTGAACCCGGAGGCCGCATGGACCAGCATCAGTTCACGATACTGATTGCGGTGGTTGCCGCAATCGTCGTGATTGCCATTGTTAGTTTTCTTTTGGCGCGAAAGCGGCGCAGCCAGAATCTGCGGGAACGCTTTGGCCCTGAATATGACCGGGTCGTTAAAAAAGAAGGGGAGGTCCGCAAGGCTGAAGGTGTGCTTGAAATGCGCGCCAAGCGGCGAGAAAAATTTGAGTTGCGGCCGCTCTCCGCGGAGGTTCGGGCCGATTTTACCGAGCGCTGGCGGGTCGTGCAGGCGCACTTTGTGGACGATCCGCGAGGTTCGGTCTCGCGTGCCGATGACCTGGTCAGCGAACTCATGGCCGCCCGCGGATATCCCATGGCGGATTTCGAACAGCGTGCCGCCGATATTTCGGTGGATCATCCCGTAGTGGTTGAAAACTATCGCGCAGCGCATGAGATTGCCCTTCGCCACAGCCGTGGGCAATCCAGCACGGAGGATTTGCGCAGGGGCATGGTCCACTACCGCTCTTTGTTCGACGAGTTGCTGGAAAATCCACTATCGCAAAAAAAGGAGGCACGAGCATGAGCGTTCCATTGAGGAAGGACGAATTCATAGAAAACGACGCAGTAGGAGAAGATCACTTGACCACGGCGGATCTGGCACAGGGCAAGCGGCCTGCTGCAAAAGATCGATCAGCCGCAGATCTGGTGAAAGAGGATCGGCCCGGACCGGTTCTCGCTGATCGACCCGTAGTGGAGGATGCTCAGGCTACTGCGTCCGACGTCAGGACGAATGCCTTCAACACTCAAAATGAAACGGGGACCGCGCCGCTATTTCCCAGCGACGAACTGGAAGAGTTGCGAAACCGCTGGAGCGCCGTTCAGACCGCTTTCGTCGACGAACCGCGGCGCGCGGTCGAGCAGGCGGACGGCCTGGTGGCTTCGGCGATGAAACGCCTCGCAGAGGTTTTTGCCGAAGAACGCGCCAAACTTGAAAAGCACTGGGATCGCGGCGATAACGTCTCAACCGAGGACCTTCGCATTGCGCTGCAACGCTATCGTTCTTTCTTTCAGCGCTTGCTTTCCATTTGAAATTTTATCGCTTCGTGGAGCGGAGTCCGCTTCACCGGATAGAGAACGAATGACCAAAGACTGATCAGCGGAGAATGGAGACTAATCTGGCCAGCAACAGAACCGACAATCCAATTGCGGCGATGCTGTTGGCTCGAACCGCGCGATAGCTGGCCGCCCAGGGAAACAATAAAAGCTCGAAGAGCGGCCTGAATTTCTCTGGCCAAAAAAGTCCGGCCAGCCCGAATGCCAAACAACTCTGGATAACGAGGTACAATTCCAAAACATTCATGGTCTTGGTTCCCAGGCAGGTATGCCCTTGTATTGAAACCTGGCTCAGGTTTTTAGGGGAGATAACGAAGGTACCTCATCCACGCTTAGGAAGGCAAAAGGTTTTCTTCCCAACTCTCGACGCCCTGCGGAACGAAGCCCTTGAGCAAGGCGGCGAAGGCTTCGAGCGTTTTGCGGGCGTCGCCTATCAAGTAATAAAACGCTTCCCAATTGTCGCTATCCTCACCGTCGTGATTCGGTATCACATGTTGGAAGTGCCACGCTTCCTGCAGTTCGCGATAGGCATTCGAGGCGCGAGTCTCGATGTCTTGCAAGTCCGGGGCGGAGAGCTCTCCTTTTTGCCGGCGCATCCGCCGCAAGAGCTTGCGCCGCATCACGTCGGTGAGGAACTCCGGCAGCGACAGGTTGCGGTCGGGCGCCTTCAGGTAAGCAATCTCATCCTTGGAGAGCGGCGAGATGAAAACACTTAATCGCTTTACACCCGCGAGGCGAGGGTGCATTTGCAGGGCGCGGCCCACGGATGAATTCCCTTCGAAAAATACGTGGCCGCGCCGAAGCAAGGCTTCGAGTTCCTGAACGTCCAATGCTTGCAGGTCGCTGCGGACCTCTATCACAGCGTAGCGATTGTCCGACCCCAACGCCTCAACCTGAGCCCGCGTGCGAAAGTGGTAATCGACGCCGTCACGTTCGCCGGGACGAGGAGCGCGGCTGTTGACCAGCACCAACCTGTGAAACATGCCGTGAAGTTCGGGATAGAACTTGCCCAGTGCCTTGTAGAGCGGAGTCTTTCCCACACACGACGGCCCACTTAGAATTATCAGACGTCCGAATTCCTCATGCGCCATTGGTCGCCCTCTCGGAGAATAGTAATCGAGTCGCAAATGTCATTGTTCAGGAAAATCAGATCAGGAAAATCAGATCAGGAAAATCAGCGCTTTGGAAATCAGCGCGATCTAGTCGCCAAATCCGATGCCGATGGCGCGGGCAGTGCTCACCAATTCGCCTTTCGGGTCGACGGACTTGAGATGGCCGATGGCATGGGCCACGTCGACCGAGACGATGGAATCGCCGTGCAGCGCGACCATCATGCCGAAACCTCCGGCGGCGATCAGGTCGACTGCGGCCACGCCAAAGCGCGTCGCCAGGATGCGGTCAAAGGGCGAGGGTGTGCCTCCGCGTTGAATGTGCCCCAGCACGCTGACCCGCACTTCCTTTTTCGAGCCGTGGGCGATGGCGTTGCCGATCAGGGTGCCGATGGGGCTGGCGCGGCGGTTCTCCTTCAATTCCGGCGGGAGCTTCACGCCTTCGGCCACCACGACGATGGTGAAGAACTTTCCGGTTTTTTCGCGCTCGGCAATGTAGCTGCAAATGTGCTCGATGGTGAAAGGGATTTCCGGGATGAGGATGATGTGAGCGCCGCCGGCGATGCCGGCCTCGAGAGCGATCCAGCCGCAGTCCCGGCCCATCACTTCAACCACCATCACCCGATGATGGGATTCGGCCGTGGTGTGAATCTTGTCGATGGCGTCGGCGACGGTGTGCAGCGCGGTATCAAACCCGAACGTGACCTGAGTGGCGGAAAGATCGTTGTCGATGGTCTTGGGCACGCCGACGATCTTTAGTCCCTTCTGAAAAAGCTCGTAGCCGATCTTCTGCGATCCGTCGCCGCCGATGGTGATGATGGCGTCGATGCCCAGCTTGGCCGCGTTGGCGATCACCTGGCCCGAGATGTCGCGCGAAACTTCCTTGCCGTTCTCGACGCTTTTGTAGTGAAAGGGATCGCCGCGGTTGGTGGTGCCGAGAATCGTTCCGCCGCGGGGCAGAATGCCGGAAATTTCCTTGAGCGTCAGTTCGAAGGACTTTTCCGGCCAGATGAGGCCGTCAAAGCCATCGGGGATGCCGATCACCTTCCATCCGTATTTGAGGATGGCGGCTTTGGTGGCGGCGCGAATGACTGCGTTGAGGCCGGGCGCGTCTCCGCCACCGGTGGCGATGCCGATGCAGCGAATGTCTGGCATAAGGAAGATCGTCGTTGGTCGTTGGTCGTTAGTCGGCGGCAAAGCTTGCGCGCCCAGGGCAGGCTTTCTCGCGAAAGACGCAAGAAGCGCGCCCGGCTGGTAGCTTTATGGCGTGACGGTCAGCGTAGCGGCAACAACCGCGGTACCCGTATAGCCCGCATAGGTAACTACCATACTGTAGATCTGCTGAGATTGCACCGAGCCCGTTGCCGCAGTGCAGATCTGAACATTCTCACCGTTCGACGTTCCAGCGCCGCAAGTAACAACGTTGGCAACGGCCATATTATTTTGTTCCGGCGTGAGGGTAACCAGGGCAGAAATGTTCTGTTGGCCGGAGGACGTTACTCCCATAATCGTGAAAATCGCAGAAGTTGCACCGCTGTCGGCGGTTACTCCAGCGGTCGCTGGAGTGATCGTCATTGAGGAAACCGTTTCAGAGACCGTAGCGGTAGTCGTGCCGGTAATGGTTCCGGAAGAAGCCGTTATGGTCGACGTTCCAGCCGAGACCCCGGTCAGCGTGCCGCCGGTGCTGACGGTGGCCACCGCCGTGTCGGAACTGGACCAGCAAACCGTGCTGCCAGTGCAACTCGTTCCTCCCTTTAAAGTGCTGCTGCTCCCATCGTTGAAAGTGGCCGCAGCCGTCAGTTGCAAGGAGGCGGCGTTAGTCCCAAAACCCACTGACGGGTTAGGAGGATCAATGGTGATGGAGGAGACGGTCGGATTCTGGAAGAAACCCGTACAGCTTATAGCCAGAGCTAGCGTTGCGAGCGCGGCAAAGGCGCCTGCCAGGCGCAGCCTGTTTTTCGTCGATGACATAGTGATCCGAGACTCCTTGGGCGCGCTTGCTTCCCTTGCAACCCGCTTGGATGCAGCCGAATACGATTCGCCGGGCTTGTAAAAATTGTAGCAGAGAAGATTCCGGGCCAAGCGCGTAAGTGCACTTCCGTGCAAGGGCGGAACCAGCGCGGCTAACGCCGCTTCTTTGGTAGGAACGTGCGAGGTGCGGGGAACTTGCAGGTGAAAATGACGGCGAGTTTCCAATCCAAACGGAGCTGCGCTCCGTCCCACATCGATTCCTGCTTTAACTTCAATCAGAAAAAATGGCCAGTGCTGGAATCAGCACTGGCCAAATGTACTTCGCTAATATGAGGTTACTTGTGCTCTTGCTTAGGCGGAGCGGTTTGCTTCTGCGGCTTCGGAGCAGTCTGGGCTGGTTTGGGTGCGCTCTGTTGAGGAGCGCTGGCCCTTGGCGCACTCTGAGTTGGCCTGGGTGCGCTCTGCTTGGGAGCGCTCGCCCTTGGCGCACTCTGAGTCGGCCTGGGTGCGCTCTGCTTGGGAGCGCTCGCCTTTGGCGCACTTTGACTCGGCTTAGGCGGGCTCTGTCTCGGAGCGCTCGCCTTTGGCGCCGGTGTGTTCTGAGCGCGGGGTGCCGTTGCCGGATGAGACTTCGCTACCGGTGCCGCAGTCTTGGCTCGTGGCTCACTGGCCGGACCAGACTTCGCTGCTGGTGCCGCAGTCTTCGGTCGCGGCTCGCTGGCCGCACGAGATTTCGCTGCGGGCGCCGCAGTCTTGGCGCGTGGCTCGCTGGCCGGACGAGACTTCGTTGCGGGCGCCGCGGTCTTGGCTCGCGGTTCGCTGGCCGGACGAGACTTCGCTGCGGGCGCCGCGGTCTTGGCTCGCGGTTCGCTGGCCGCACGAGACTTCGCTGCGGGCGCCGCAGTCTTGGCATTTGAAGTCGAAGCCGCCGAACGATTGTTAGCGGGCGCCGAGGCGCGCGCTGCCTTAGGCGAAATCGCCGGCGCGTGATACGGCGCTCCGGCGGCCTTAGCGCGTACCACGCCGTTTCCCTTGAATATGCCAGGTTTGGCCGTGGCCGCCACTGCGGGCGCTCCGTGATTTACCGAGGCGAACAACTGCCGGTTGTGACTGGCCTCGCGCACATGCTGAACCTGCGCGGCAACCGGACGGGTGTGCGGCTGACGGGCATACGCCTCTTCGCGCGCATTCGGGCGGCGCTCTACTCCACCTTGGCCGCCATTAAAGGCGACGTGGGATTCGTTGTTCACGATGACCGTGCGGTTGACGTAGACGTTGGTGATGCGGGTTTCATCTACGCGCATGACGGCAGTGTTGTAGAAGAAAGCCCCGCCGCGCCACTCGCCGCCATAGAAGCCTTCACCACCGTAGCCGTAGCCATAGTTAATCCCGCCGTAGAATCCGATTTCGGGACCCCAGTAGCCTTCATTAAAAGCGTAAACGCCGTCGTTCCATCCCCAGTAGCCGGGAGTCCACAACAGGCCGACGGGAGCTACCACCCAGGTGCCGGGCACCCAGTAGTAGCCGGCATCGTCGTCCCAGGCCCAATAGCCGGGCGTCCACAGATAGCCGGGGCCGGGGCAGAGCGGCTGCTCGTAAACCGGCAACGCGGGCGGAGCGATGCGAACCGCGATGCCGACCGCGATCTGCGCCGAAGATGTGGTAGTGAGAGCTGCGGGAATAACCAGCAGCATAAGTGCGAACGCTACAAGACGCATTGCTCGTTGAAGTTTCATCGTGTTTTCCTCGTGCCCGGCGGGCTTGCCCTGGAAACGGCAGCGACACCCGGGCGGATTTGGCCCGAAAAATCCAGGTGCGGAATAGTCTGCACCCAGAAGTTTAGCTCAAAACTGTTCTTTGTACTTAAACACCGGAGGTTGGAGTATGTTGCTGCGCAGGAAGTTGTTTGGAATGTGCAGTTCACAGGTCTCAAAAAGGCAAACGCCTCGCGCACGGGATTGTCAACGCCTTTAGCTCGTAAATCGTGTGGTTGGATTTGGTTTTAACTGAGAACTGAGAACTGGGAACTGAGAACTAGTTCGTTCTCTTCGACCGCGCGATGCGCTCGTCGACGGGCTTGCGGCCGGCGAATCCTTCTTCTGTGCTGTGCCAGTGAGTGATGGAGCGCTCGCCCATCCTCCAGCAAAGCAGCACGATGCTGCCCTCGACCTCGCAGGGAAAATCGAGCAGGCCGATGTCGAGATCCTTCACTTGCACTCCGATGGAGTCGATTTCGGCGAGCGCATCTTTGGCGCGTTGCTCGGCCTTGGCGCGCTCGGCCTTGCGGCGCGCGACGGCAACTACATCGACGTGAGTGCCACCGTTGAGAAAGATGCGGTGATTGAGCGCCTGCATTTCGGCTTCGACTTCTTCCATGATCTTCTTACCGCCGATGGCGGAGCGCAGAAGAGATTCGAGGACTGGAAGGAGCGTCTGAGCTTCGTCGAGAGTGAAAGTTCGGTCGGGCATGGGGATGGTTCTATTGTAGCGCACACTGTAAAGCGTCGTTGGTCGTTAGTCGTTGGTCGTTGGCCGCTCGCTTTAGGCGCTTTGCTAACGACTAACGACCGTTCTTAGCCTGCCCTGAGCTGAGCGAATGGACTAACGACGCTCGTGCTATCCCCCGATATGAACCATAGTCCTTGATGCCGGCACGAAGTCCGGTTCGCCGATATGATGGCGTTCTTCTTTTTTCTGGATGACGCCGCGGATGAAATCTTCCAACTCTTCGTCGCTCGCCCCGCGGCGCATCTCCCCGTGCAGATCGTGGTCCCACACCGAGAACAGGCAGGTGCGGATTTTGCCGTCGCTGGTGATGCGGATGCGGCTGCAATGGCCGCAGAAGGGATGCGAGACGGGGGCGATGATGCCGATCTCGCCGACGCCGTCGTCAAACCGGTAACGCCGGGCGGTTTCCGAGCGCGCGTGCGGGATTTCAACCAACGGCCGGTATTCGGCCATCCGAGCCAGGATTTCGTCAAGCGTGACCACTGTCGTCGGAGACCAGGTACGCCCTTCTTCGAGGGGCATGAACTCGATGAAGCGCACCGTGACGCCTTCTTCACGCGCGAACATGCCGAAGGGGATAATCTGATCTTCGTTGAAGCCGCGCATCAGCACGCAGTTCACTTTCAGCGGCCACAGTCCGGCGCGGCGCGCGGCTCGAATGCCGGCGAGAACGTGCTCGTATCCGTTGGGCACGCGGGTGATGCGGGCGAAGCGGTCGGGATCGACGGCGTCCATTGAGACAGTGACGCGGGTGAGGCCAGCGTCTTTGAGCGGCAGTGCGAGATCGGCAAGCAGATGGCCGTTGGTGGTGAGCGCGATGTCGAGCGGGTCTTTGTCTTTGTTTCTGTCTCCGTTGGGCGTGCGGAGTTGTGCAAGGTCGCGGACGAAATCGACCACGCCTTTGCGCAGCAACGGCTCGCCGCCCGTAAGACGAACTTTCGTGATCCCCATTCCGACGAGCACGCGCGCCATGCGCAGATAGTCTTCGAATGGCAGGTCGCCGTAAAGCGCGCCTTCGTTTCCAGTCCGGCAGTAGACACACTTGTAGTTGCAGCGGTCGGTGATGGAGATCCGCAGATCGGTGATGGGGCGCCGGAATTTGTCGGTGAGAAACATCGTCGTTGGTCGTTGGTCGTTCGCCGCTCGTCGCTGAATTGGCCAACGACTAACGACCATCGACTAACGACTTCTGGAAAGAAACACGCAGGCGGGAACATCCCGGCGGGCGCTTCCTTTCCAATGCGCTCCTTACAGAACGCGGGAGGCGCGGGCGTTTCTGCTCGCACCCTCGGTATGATCTTCTTTGCGAACTTTGCGGGGTTTCTTCGTGAGCTTTGCGGTCAAAAGCTCTTAACCGCGAAGTTCGCTAAGAAAGGCCGCGAAGGACGCAAAGAAAACCCTCCCTCGCCGCCGCGGCCTGGGTATGCCCGAGGGCCGGGGCGGTCGGAAACTCGCTTCATTATAGAGCCTGCACAGGAAGAAAGGGTTTCAAGGTTTCGGAATTTCGAGGGCATCGTGGACCGCCGCTTCCGCCAGGGGTGCCATGATTTTGTACCCCGTAGCATTGGGGTGCAGACCGTCCTCGGCAAGGTCGCGTTTGAGAAGTCCTTTGTCGTCGACCATGGAGCTAAAGTAATCGAGGTAGATGCAGCCGGAATGCTCGGCAACGTAGGTCTTCAGCCAGCGATCCAGTTCGAGGATTTTTGCCGGCGAGCGCACGGCGTACATATTTTGGGACTGCGGCGTGTAGTTGTGCACAGGCAACACTGACGAGAATACGACGCGGATGCCGTTGGCGCGGGCGATTTCGGCCATGGACGCGTAGTTCGCTCTTATGTCCTCGAGACGCATCGGGCCAGTGTTGCCAGCGATGTCGTTGGTGCCGGCGAGAATGACCACCACCTTGGGATGAAGGTCGATTACATCCTGCCGAAAGCGGATGAGCATCTGCGGCGTGGTCTGGCCTCCGATGCCGCGGTCGATGTAGGGTTTGCCCGGAAAATATTCGTCGAGGTGCCAGATGTCGGTGATGGAGTCTCCGAAGAAGACGACGCGGTTCTCGCCGGGTGCGGGCGGCTTGACGGCGGCGTTGGCCTCGCGGTAGCGGGCGAGTTCGCCGAAGTCGTCCCTCAGGGTGGCCGCTTTCGAGGCGCGGTATTGTTCGCGGGCTTGATCCGGGGTCAGGGTTGGGGCTGGCTGCTGGGCCAGGGTGGCGATGATACAGAGAGCCAGTGCTGTAAGAATCACCACGCTGCATCGCATGGCGGAAATGCTAACACGGGTTTAAACGGGAGTGAGGCATTTGCGTGCAAAAGTGCCCATACGAACAGTACCTCCTTCCAAACAGCCTGCCCTGGTGTAAACTGCGTTCAGTGAAGGTTTTCGCTCCCGCGATGAACTATGAGCACGACTAAACACGACGTAGAGCTTCTGCTCAACAAGCTGCCGGAAAATTGCTCGGTTGAGGATATCCAATATCATCTATACGTTCTCGACAAAGTCCGCCGCGGCTTGGAGGACGCTCGCGTCAACGGAACATTGTCCCAGGAAGAAGTCGAAGCCCGCCTTAGCAAATGGCTTACCGAGTAGTCTGGTCGCGACGCGCCTCGGACGATTTAGCAGCTATCGCCGACTACATCGCCAGCGATTCTCCCACCTACGCAGGCATTGTTGTGAAGAAAGTTGTGCATCAAACCAGGGCGCTTTCACGCTTTCCTCGATCTGGCCGCAAGGTTCCTGAATTTGACAACGAGAACATCCGCGAGCTGCTGGTGTATAGCTATCGTGTCATTTACCGATTGGAGGAACGCGAAGTCGTGATTGCGGCTTTGATCCACGGCAAGCGCATGTTGCAATAGAGATGCTGACGGTCCCAGAGTGCCCGCGCCACACGGGCTTCTCACATCCCGTCATAATTCGGGCCGCCACCGCCTTCCGGTGGAACCCAGGTGATGATCTGGTACGGGTCGGCGATGTCGCATGTCTTGCAGTGGACGCAGTTCGATGGGTTCAGGCTGATGCGCTTGCCGTTGGGCTGGCTCGCGTCGTCGACCATTTCGTAGACGTTGGCGGGACAGAAATTCTGGCAGGGGCTGCCGAATTCTTTCACGCAACGCGTGTTGCAGATGTTGGTGTCATCGATGACCAGGTGCGCGGGTTGGTCTTCCTCGTGCTTGGTGCCGGAGTGATAGAGATCGGTAAGCTTGTCGAAAGTTAGTTTGCCGTCGCCTTTTGCGGGGCCAAGGAGGTGGGCCTCGGCGCCTCCATCGGCGGGGAGTTCGGCTAGCTTGCGCATGCGCTCATGGCCGGCGTGCGCGGGGTAACGGTTGCGCAGGCCGCGTCCTCCAGTGATCATCTGCAGGGCAGTGTGGAACATGCCGGCGTAGAATCCGTTCTCGAATCCCTGATGCATGTTGCGGACTTTCCAAAGTTCTTCTTTGATCCAGCTGGATTCGACTTTTTTCTGATATTCGTTCAGTGAGGCGGCGGACGAATCATCTTTATTCAAAGCTTCGAATGCGGTTTCGGCGGCGAGCATGCCGCTTTTGATGGCGAGATGAATGCCCTTGAGGCGCGCGGAGTTCAGGAAGCCGGCGGAGTCGCCGAGAATCATCCAGCCATTGCCGGCAATCGGCGGAATCGCCCACCAGCCGCCGTAGGGCATTGACTTCGCGCCGTAGCGGATCATCTTGCCGCCTTCGAGCAGCTTCGCAACCAGTGGATGCTTTTTGAATTCCTGCAACACGCGCTGGGGATCGAGGCGCGGGTCGGGATAGTCGAGTCCGATGACGAAGCCGAGCGAGACGACGTTGTCTTTGCCGCCATAAATCCAAGCCCCGCCGTATTCTTTCTTAGTAAGCGGCCAGCCCAGGGTGTAGATGACTTCGCCAGGAGCGATGCGGCCTGCGGGCACTTCCCAGAGTTCTTTCACGCCGACGCCGTAGGTTTGCGGATTGGCGTTTTTCGCGAGATCGAATTTGTTTACGAGTTGCTTAGTCAAAGATCCGCGTGGGCCTTCGGCGAGAATGACGACTTTCGCGTTGAGGTCGTAGCCGGGCTCGAAGTTGGATTTCTGGTGGCCCTCTTTGTCCACGCCTTTGTCGTCGGTGCGGACGCCTGTGACGCGGTCGCCGTCAAATAGAAGTTCCGAGCCGGCGAATCCAGTGAAGATGGTGATGCCCGTGTCCTCCACCTTGCCACCGAGCCACTTTACGAAACGGCTCAACGAGATGACGTGGTTGCCATGATCGCGCAATGGCGGCGGCGTTATGGGCAGCTTGAACTTGCTCTTCTCGGTGAGAAAGTAGACAGCTTCTTTTGTGACCTCGGCATCGAGCGGAGCTTCTTTCTCGAATCCGGGAAGTAGTTCGCGCATGGAGCGCGGATCGAGCAGAGCGCCGGAAAGGCAGTGCTGTCCAATCTCGCGAGCTTTTTCGAGCACATAGATATTTTCTTTACTGACGGGTGAGTCGGGATGCGCGGCGTTGTGCTGATCAATAAGTTGGGACAGGCGCAGCGCGCAAGCCATGCCCGCAGGCCCGCCGCCGACGATGACCACGTCGGCGGGCATTTGCGGGCGTTCGACGCCTTCGATGGGTTTGCGGAAGATCAAGTTCATGAACGTCTAACGATTGGCCAGGGTTGCTATTTCCCCCAGGCCGAGCAATTTTTGGTCAGCTGTAACCAAGGTTAACTTCAGCACTCTAGCCGTGGCTGCCAAGAACCGGTCGGCCGGATCGGCGTGCGGCAAAGGCATCGCCAATCCGATTCGCACGATTTCATTTGTTAGTGGCGCTTCGCGCATCTGCTCGGCTGCGCGCTCGACCCACCCGAAAGGATCCGCCACTCGAATCCGGCCCTTCCGCATCAGCGTCAGAGCTTCCCAGACGCTCACGGGAGACAACCAGAGTTCGTTGTTCGAATTCGAGAACTCTGCCGTGGCTCGAGGGCTCAGGCGCTTTGGCTCGAGTTTGCTCCATATCCAGATATGAGTATCGAGCAGCAGGTTCAATCGCGATAGGCCTCAATCTCGTCCAGGTCAATGATAGGCGAGACAATATCCCCGACGATTTCAGCGGTTCCCACCATGTCTCCCACAAACTTCCGCTTGCGTTCCGGCCCGGCGGGAACGACCTCTGCCACGGGAATCCCGTGACGGGTAATGCGCAAGGGCTGACGGGTTTTGTGCACCTGTTCGATGAGCCCGAGGCATTTGGCTTTGAACTTCGAGATGGGAATATCGCGCATGACCACTATTTTAACTATAGTCATTTTATAGGTCAATTAATAAATCGCGTCCATTATCCTCCGGTTTTCACCCTCTTCACTTCCTCAGTCAGCGGCGGCACGATGTCGAACAAATTCCCGACGATTGCATAGTCGGCAATCTCAAAAATCGGCGCCTCGGAATCTTTGTTCACGGCGATGATGGTTCGTGAGCCTTTCATGCCAACGATGTGCTGAATCGCACCGCTGATGCCGAGCGCGAGATAAAGCTTGGGCGCAACCGTCTGGCCTGAAGACCCGATCTGGCGGTCCATGGCGAGCCAGCCGTTGTCGCAGATGGGACGCGAGGCCGCGAGTTCGCCTCCGAGCGCATCGGCGAGATGCTTGACCAGTTCGAGATTCTTCTGCTCCTTGATGCCGCGGCCCACGGACACAATAATTTCGGCCTGCGTCAGGTCGACTGCTTGCTTCGCTTCTTTGAACACTTCTTGCGGTTTGTTTCGAATGACACCGTCGGCGATGTCGGCCGCTACCGTTTCAACCGGGGCCGGGCTGGCGCCGGCTTCGGCCTTGTCTCCGCGAAAAGCTCCGTTCTGGAAAGTTGCAAACCACGGAGCATCGCTGGTGAAGCTAACGTCGGCGGCGAGCTTGCCCTGAAACATCTGGCGCGTAAACAGAAGCTTTCCGTTTTCGTGCTTGAAACCGATGCAGTCGCTGGTGACGGCGCGTCCCATCGCAGTGGCCAGCTTCGGGACGAAGTCGCGCACCTGATAGGTATGCGGCATCAGCACGAGCTTAGGCTGTTTCGCGGTGAGGAGTTGTTTGAGCGCAGCGGCGAAGGCGTCGGGAGTGTAGGGTTCGAGTTTCGGCGATTCGACCGCGTAGACCTTCGCGACTTTCTTGGCCGCGATTTCGGCGGCCAAGGTGGACGCAGGGCCTCCAGCGACGGCGGCTTCGAGAGTCCAGCCGGTGGCTGCAGCGATGGCCTGGCCGGCCGTTATGGTTTCCCAGGAGACGCGGTTTAGTTTGCCTTCGCGTTGTTCGACGACTACGAGGATGGTATCGGGCATAGTTCTCAGTTCTCGGTTCTCAGCTAGACGACCTCACTTCGCTCGGCGGACGGGCGAAGGCGCCCGTCCCCACACGAGCAGTGGCGGCTACAGCACTCTCAGTTCGTTGCGCAGTTTATCCACCAGCTTTTTCGCGATCTCGGCCGGCGAGCCTTCTATGTGTTCGGTCTTCTTTGTCTTCTGCGGCACGTAGAGTCGTTCAATTTTCTGCAGGTTCTCGCCGATTGCCGACTGCACATCCGCCAGCGGCACCTTGCGGACGGGCTTGTTCTTCGCCTGCTTGATGCCGATCAGCGTGGCATAGCGCAGCTTGTTGATCCCCGACTGAATCGTGAGCACGGCGGGCAGCGACATGTCGACGAACTGAAAGAATCCCGCTTCGAGTTCCCGCTTCACCCGGATGCCGGTCTCGTTTTTTTCAATTTGCATGATGATGGTGGCGTGCGGCCAGCCCAGCAGTTCGGCCAAAATAACTCCGGTCTGCGCGTAACCGTAGTCGTCGGATTGCAGCCCAGTAAAGATCAAGTCAAACTTTTCGTCTTTGATGGCAGCGGCGAAAGCCTTCGCGGTGTTGAAGGCATCGAATCCGACGAACGCATTGTCTTCGAGGTGAATGGCGCGGTCGGCGCCCTTGGCCAGGGCTTCGCGCAGCACCTGCTGGGCGCGCGCCGGGCCGGAAGTGATGACGACCACCTCTCCGGTATGCTTTTCTCGTTGACGCAGCGCTTCTTCGAGGGCGAAAGCGTCGGGCTCGTTGACTTCATACGAGACGTCTTCGCGGATCCAGGCCGCGCTCTCGTTCAGCTTGAGCGGCGCATCCTTCTGCGGCACCTGCTTCATGCAAACCAGGATTTTCAAATGATGACTCCTTACCGGCGGCTTCGGCGAGCAACGGAAAACCAGTCAGTATAAATGAGCAACTGGCAATTGGCACTTGGCATTTAGAAGGATCGGCCGCACTACTCCGTGAAAACCACCGACTGCACGCCCGATATCTCAAACCGTTTGCGGCAGCGCATGTTCTTGCAGGCCATCAGGTCGTCCTTGCGCAGCATGTAGGAGCGGGCTTTGGCGAAGCGGGCGCGATCGCGCTCGTCGGCGCGGCCGGCAAGCTGGCGTTTCTTGGTGCGCACCACCCAGGTGACTTCGTACTCGGCGGGCTGGTGACAGTGGGGACAGTTCAGCGTCGCCGACTTCTTTTGGGTACTCTCGTCGAAAAAGTCGCGCTCTTCCATGAAATCGTCGCTGGTCGCTGGTTGTTGGTCGTTAGTCGTTGGCCGCACCCATCTTATTCACGACCAGCCGTCGATCCGACCTTCGAAAGAAGATTATTGCATGTTCGGCGCGGTACAAGCTATGGCAACATAAATGTCGGGGTGCCGCGAATGGCGCGCAAGAAGAAGGTCAAACGGTTTCGCGCAGTGCAGGCGGTCAAGGAGTTGGCGCGGGAGCGCATGGGCGCGCCCCCGGCGGGCAAGCTCGTTCCGCACAAGAACAAGAAGCCGGCAAAACACAAACCCACGCTGGGAAAGCTGTTGGGTGAGGGCGAGTAGTCCGACGGTTCCTGGCGCCAGCCTATCCGCTAATTAAAGGTGGCGGTCACGGTGAGACTGTTTTCCAAAGTCACCGTGCAAACCGAGTTATTGGGGCCACTGGTCGAATTGCAGTTCTCCCACATTCCGAACGTAGAAGCACCGGTAGGAGCAGCCGTCAGCATCAGCGTGGTGCCGGCAGTGAACTGGTTGCTGCAAGATGCCGAGCAACTGATGCCGTTGCCAGTGACCGTCCCGGTGCCAAGGCCGGCAAAGCTAATGGTGAGAATTGGCTGGGTCCCGGCGGGCGTGCAGCCCGAGCTGGCCGGTCCATTCACCGTAACCGCTACGGAGTTGCTTATCACCTCATTCTTGCCGTCTTGAAGGGTTGCGAAAATGTCGGCACGTCCGCAGCCCAGGTCCGGCGACGGTGAAACAATCCCCAGTGTGGTCACCTGAACCACTTGCGGATTATCCGATTGCCAGGTGACCTGATCGGTAATATCTACCGTGCGCGGAGGATGACTGTAGCTTCCAAAAGCCTTGAATTGAAAAAATAGGCTGGGGTCGGCGGCCCCGAAAGTGCCCGAGGTGGGCTGGACCTGAATCGACAGCAGGTGCGAATTGAAGGCACAGCTCGACAGGCTGAGCAAGAATGCCGCGGCGGCGATAAGGGCGAGGATGCTGAACCACTTCCGGCTCATCAACAGCTCCTGGGATCAAGCAACCTGATCAGGCAACCTGATCAAGCAAACCCGGCTGAATATGTGCCCAGCGGGGAAGAAGTAAATCTAGTTAAAAGCGGGGCAAAAAGCAATCACTAAGAGCGCGGTCGAGCGCCCTTCATCACCCCTTCACCGCCTCAGCAACCACTTCCGCGAACGTGCGGATATCCTCATCTGTGGTGTCGAAGGAGCACATCCACCGGACGATCGATTCCTCCTCCATCCACACATAGAAAAAGTATTGCTCCTTAATCCTTTCTATGGCGTGGTGCGGAATCTGCACGAACACGCCGTTGGCCTCGACCTTCCACACAACCTTCACCGCCGGGATGCGGCTGAGTTCACTTTCCAGCACGCGAGCCATGCGGTTGGCATGTTCGGCGCTGCGCCGCCAGAGATCGCCGGTCAGCAGAGCCTCGAATTGCACCGCGATGAAGCGCATCTTCGAGGCCAGTTGCATGCTTTGCTTCCGCAGGTAGAGAAAATCCTGTCCCTGTTGGGGATGAAAAAACACCACCGCCTCGCCCCCCAGGATTCCATTCTTCGTTCCGCCAAAAGAGAGAACGTCCACATCTAAATCGCGACTGGCCTGGCGCAGGGTTTGACCAAGCGAAACGGCGGCATTGGCGATGCGCGCACCGTCCATATGCAGGAACATGCCATGCTCGTGAGCGAAATGGGCAAACCCCTGAATCTCTTCCGGCTGGTAGACCGTGCCCATCTCGGTGGACTGCGTAATCGAGAGGACGCGGGGCTGCGAGTGATGCTCGTCGCCGATGCCGTGGTAGGCGTGGCGCACGGATTCGAGCGTGATCTTGCCCGCTTGCTGCGACAGCGGAATCAGCTTGCATCCAGCGTGCTTCTCCGGCGCGCCGCATTCGTCGGTATAGATGTGGGCATAGTCGCTGCAGAAGACTGAATGAAACGACCG
>Ga0185299_10004591_pt1 | contig 16508 bp, 19 predicted proteins | sample PaiPotPPA55metaG_FD_128002 | JGI IMG/M metagenome (GOLD analysis project Ga0185299, IMG submission 128002) | Iron sulfur acid spring bacterial and archeal communities from Banff, Canada, to study Microbial Dark Matter (Phase II) - Paint Pots PPA... ...
ACCGGTGCAGTGAAAGTAACGCCGGCGCACGATCCGAACGATTTCAAGGCTGGCAAGCGCCACAACCTGCCGCAGATCGACGTAATGGACGAGCACGCCCACATGAACCACAACGCCGGCGCCTACGCGGGTCTCGACCGCTACGAAGCGCGGAAGCGCGTGCTGGCGGACCTGCAAGAGCAGGGATTTCTCGTCGCCGAAAAAGACTACGCACTCTCCCTCGGCAAGTGCGACCGCTGCGGAACCGTAGTCGAACCGCGCCTCTCCGAGCAGTGGTTCATAAGAATTCAGCCGCTCGCGCAAAAAGCAATCGAAGCCGTCGAGAGCGGCGAGATCACCATCGTCCCGGAAAATTACAAACAGATTTATCTGAACTGGATGAATAACATCTACGACTGGTGCATCTCGCGCCAGTTGTGGTGGGGGCATCGCATTCCCGCTTGGACCTGCGACGATTGCAAACATGTGATCGTTGCCCGCGAGGAGCCGCTGACCTGCACGAAGTGCGGCAGCACCAAGCTGGAGCAGGTTTCCGACGTGCTCGACACCTGGTTCTCCTCAGGTCTCTTGCCTTTCACGACCTTGGGCTGGCCGGAAAAGACGCGCGACCAGGCGGTTTTCTATCCGACCACGCTGCTCATCACCGCTTACGAAATTCTCTTCTTCTGGGTCGCCCGTATGATCATGTTTGGCTGCCACTTCATGCAAGGACACGAACAGGATCCTGCGATCAAGAAGGCAAGTGGCTGGGCTGATAAGAAGAATGACAGCGTCCCCTTCCGCCAGGTTTACATCCACGCGCTGGTACGCGACGCCGACCGCCAGAAGATGTCGAAGACCAAGGGCAACGTGATCGATCCGTTGGATATTATTCAGCGCTTTGGCACCGACGCTACCCGCTTTACTCTCGCCGCCATGGCCGCGCCCGGCACCGACATCGCCTTCAGCGAAAGCCGTACCGACGGTTACCGCGCCTTCGCGAATAAAATCTGGAACGCCGCCCGATTCATGTTCATGAATGTAGACCGTCTTGAATATGGCGCGGGCACTCTTGCCGGCGAGCTCTCAACAGCAAAGGGCATCCACGCATTCACACCCACAGCTCTCGAAGACCGCTGGATCCTCTCCCGCTTCAACCGCGTCACCGCCGAGGTCAACGATGCTCTCGCGGCCTATCGCTTCCACGAAGCCGCAAACCGGATCTACGACTTCTTCTGGGGAGAGTTCTGCGACTGGTATATCGAGTTGATCAAGCCATGTCTGAACTTCGAGGAAGGTGCGGACAAAGCCCACGCCCGAGCCGCTTGCGCGAATTTGGTCAATTTGTTCGACGCCTCATTGCGTCTTCTGCATCCGGTCATGCCCTTTATCACCGAAGAAATCTGGCAAGCAATTTACGAGGGACATCCGCCCCTGAAGTCGATTGCTCTGGCAGGATATCCGCAGCCGGACGAAAAGCGGTTCGATCTTACCGCTGAAACCGACATGGCAATCCTGCAGGACTTAATCGTGAACATAAGAAATGTCCGCGCAGAATTGAAGGTCGAGCCCAAGGTGAGAGTTCCAATCGAAGTGTTCGCGCATGAGCCCGCAATTCGCGCCATGATCGAGCAGAATCGAGGAGCGGTCGAGCGCCTCGCAAACGTGGAGAAGATCACCTTTGTAGACCAGTCCCTGGCCAAACGAGGCGGCGCCCGCAGCACCGCCCGCTTCGATGTTCACATAATCTACGAAAGAAAGATCGACGTCGCCGCCGAATGCGAGCGCCTGAAAAAAGAGTTGGAGAAAATTGAAAAAGAGTTGACCAACAATCAGAAACAGCTAGGGAACGAACAGTTTCTGGCGAAGGCTCCAGGAAATGTGGTCGAAGGCCTGCGAAAACGAGGCAAGGAACTGACCGATTTACGTGAGAAAATAAAGATCCAGCTGGAGCAACTGGGCTGCAAATAGGGACGTAGCGTGCTAAGTCTTCTTGCCACCATCCCAGCGTCGAACATCTCTACGCTATGGACTTTAACAGCCGACGCATCACCGCTATCCTCGAGAACGCGCTGCTTGAAGACCGGGCCACGCGCGACTCGACTAGCTACGCCTGCATCGATCCCAACCAGCGCGCCTCCGCCACCATCCTCGCCAAGCAGGATTGCATTCTGGCCGGCATCGGTGTGATGGCCCGCATCCTCGACGTCTACGCGGCTCTGGACGGCGCCGTCACTTCGCACTACGAAGTCACCACGCATCCCGAGATTTTCGACGGCGTGCGCCTGCGCAAAGGCCAGTCGGTCGCCGTGATCCGGCACAACGCACGCGTACTCCTGTCGTGCGAACGCGTCATCCTGAACTTTCTGCAGCGCATGAGCGGCATTGCAACTTTGACCCGCAAGTTTGTGGACGCCGTCTCCGGCACCAAAGCGCGCATTCTCGATACTCGCAAGACCGCTCCTGGCCTGCGCGTAATCGATAAGTATGCCGTGCGTTGCGGCGGCGGCCAGAACCACCGCCTGGATCTTTCCGATGGAGTCTTGATCAAGAACAATCATATCGCGCTCGCCGGAGGAATTGTGCCCACCCTGGAGCAGGCAGTCCGCAACCGGCGCGGTTCGCAGCCCATTGAGATTGAAGTGCGCACGCCACAAGAGCTTGAAGAGGCGTTAACCCATGGCGCGGAAGCGATTCTGCTGGACAATATGTCCCCCGAAGATGTGCGCCGCGCAGTGGAGCGGTGTTCCAAACTGGAGCGCCGCATTCCTCTCGAATGCTCCGGAGGAATCCGCCTGGAGAATGTCCGCGCATACGCCGACACCGGCGTCGATTTTATTTCAGTCGGCCTGCTCACCCACTCTCCCCAAGCTGTAGATATGAGCATGCGTGTGTCGCCAGCTTGAGGCCGGACCTTAGCGCCATCGGGGTAAGTTCCGTTGTTTGTGCTTTTCTCGGCACTCCCGCATAATTCCGGAATCAAGAAGCCTACGACAACTCGGGTTGCTCGGGCACTCATGCCAGCGAAAGCCGGCGAATCTCTCGCACAAGCCGCTGACGTTCGACTGGGCCGCATCGTCCGCCTGTTAATGGAACACGCCACGGTCGTGGTAAGCGGCACGAAGATCGCACAGGAAATTTCCTCGAACCGCTCTGAAGTCTGGCGCCTCATTCAGCAGTTGCGCGGCTTAGGTGTGGAGGTCGCCGGCCACCCCGCTTCGGGATACCAACTTAAGTCTGTCCCGGATCTTCTGTTGCCTGAAATCCTCGCGCCTTTGCTTCGCGGCACTATCTTCGACGATCAGCTTCACCACTTTTACAAAACAGGCTCGACCAATACAGTAGCTATGTCGGCGGCTGCGGAGGGCGCTCCCGAGGGCAGCGTTTTTCTGGCGGAAGAGCAGACTGCTGGACGTGGGCGCGGAGCGAACATCTGGGAATCCACACGTTCAGCGGGAATTTATTGCTCTGTGGTACTGCGTCCGGCACTCGCGCCTGCAGACGTGCTGGTGATGGTGCTGGCCGCCGGATTAGCGGTTCGCACCGCGATTCAGCAAGTCGACTCGCGCATGACTCCCGATTTGAAGTGGCCCAACGATGTGCTCATCGCGGGCAGGAAAGTCTGTGGCATTCTCACGGAGATGAATGCCGAAGCCACGCGAGTCAGATATATCGTGGTAGGAATCGGCATCAACGTGAACCATGCCGGCTTTCCCAAAGAACTGGAAGGCGAGGCCACGTCACTGCGTTTAGCGACGGGCCACGACTGGTCTCGTGTGGAGTTGACCGCGGCTTTGCTAAAATCGCTTGATCAGGAGTACCGACTCTTGACTGCCGGGACGGATGCGCGCCCATCGATCCTCCGGCGTTTCGCTGAGCGGTCCACTTGGGTGCAGGGGAAGCCGGTGCGCGTTGAGGAGAATGGATCAAGAATCGAAGGAACCACAGAGGGTCTGGATGACCGGGGGTTCCTCCAGGTGCGCACCGCGCAGGGACTGCGGACGATTTTAAGTGGTACGGTGAGAGCGTTTTGAAAGGGCACGGCTTTAGCCCTGGCGCCCACAGCTATGAACTCTCGGGCTTCAGCCCGCGAGGATAGTCGTTACAAGCAGAGACACCCATGCTTTTCGTTCTTGATGTCGGCAACACCAACACGGTCCTCGGAGTTTTTGCCCGTGCCCCCGGCGTGCCTCCCGACCAAGACTCTGACACCGCTCCACATTACGATCACCTGGTTGCCAACTGGCGAGTTGCCACCCGGCAAGGCAGCACCGTGGATGAGTACGGTGTCCTGTTCCGCAATTTGTTTTCGATGGCCAGCCTTGAGGCCGCAGGCATTCACGGCATTGTGATTTCATCCGTGGTGCCTCCGCTTGATCCGGTTCTTCGTCAGGTCTGTGAGCGGTACTTTAATTCCAAGCCGCTGCTGATCGAGCCGGGCGTGAAAACCGGCATGCCGGTGCATTACGACAACCCCGCGGAAGTGGGCGCAGACCGCATCGTGAACGCCGTAGCGGCATTCGAAAAGTACGGAGGTCCCTGTGTGATCGTCGATTTCGGCACGGCCACCACCTTCGACTGCGTTTCCTTGAAGGGCGAATACATGGGCGGAGTGATTTGCCCCGGCATTGGCATCTCTGCTGATGCGCTTTTTCAGCGCACCGCGCGCCTGCCGCGTGTGGAGATTCGCAAACCCGCTCGCGTGATCGGCACCAACACGGTCGGCAGTCTGCAGTCCGGCCTCTACTATGGATACCTCGGCCTGGTCGATGGCATCCTGGAACTGTTGCTCGACGAACTAGGCAAAGAGACGAAAGTGATCGCCACCGGGGGCCTCGGCCCGATGATCGGAACGGGATCGAAATACATTAAGCAAGTAGACGATTTCCTAACTCTCGAGGGGTTACGCATCATCTGGGAAAGAAATGTAGCGGCGCGCCCAAGCCTCTCAAAAGCCGTGCAAACGCCCGCCTCCCAGGCATCGAAGGCCTCACCCCGCTCCGCGTCTGGCTCGCAGGCGAAACCCAATGGTGGCCGCGAGCGCTCACCTTCAACTCCGCGTTCCACTCGCTGACCGTCTTGGACAATTATTTTCAATATTTCTCCGAAGTTGAAGAGCACTTTCTGAGGCGGCGTGGCGCTCCCCTGATTGGTTCCACACTTGACTGGGCCCAGATTGAAATCTGGAAGAATGCCGGTATCCCTCTCGAGGCTGTGCTTCGCGGCATCGACTCCGCCTTCGATAAATACGAACAGCGCAAATCGAAAAGGCACGAAAAGATCAACAGCATTGTGTGGTGCGCGCAGGCTGTGTTGTCGGCCGCGGAAGATATGAAGGAAGCCGCCGTCGGTACGGCAGCCGCAGATCAGCCATCGACCAAATCCAGCGCGGGGCAAGGTTTTGAGCCCGAAGCCATTGCAGCATTCCTGCGTCGCAATGCAGATCTGCTGCACGCGGCGAAACTGCCACACACTGCCGGAGTTTTCGTGCACGCGGTCGCTGAGGAATCAGCCGCCACGCTGCGCAAACTTAGCGAGGAAGTCGAGAACGCAAAGGCAGCGCCTAGGCTGGAAGACCTCGAGCGCCATCTCACCGTGCTGGAAGAAAAACTTTTTGCCGCCTTACTCACCGCGACGCCGGATGAAGAAATCGTAAACGTTCGAGCCCAGGCAGATCGTGAACTATCACCCTACCGGCGCAAGATGGCGGCGCCGCAAATCGAGCAATTGCAAAAACAATATGTCCACAAGCGTCTCCTGGAGAAATACAACCTCCCGCGCCTCAGCTTGTTTTACATGTGATGATCCATTCCTTCGATGCACTCATTCTGGGCGGCGGCGCGGCGGGCTTGATGTGCGCCAGCGAAGCCGGCAAGCGCGGGCGGCGCGTCGCTGTACTCGAGCACGCCGACCGTCTGGGAAAGAAAATTCTGATCTCCGGCGGTGGACGCTGCAACTTCGCCAACCTCCACTGCCAGCCGGAAAACTTTCTCTCCGCGAATCCGCACTTTGCCAAGTCCACATTAGCCCGCTACACTCCCGCCGATTTCATCGCCCTCGTCGAAAAGCATGGCATCCCCTACCACGAAAAAACTCTTGGACAACTCTTCTGTGATCGCTCCGCCCGCGACATCCTCGGCATGCTCGAAGCCGAATGCCAGAGTGCGGCAGTCAGCATCTTTCTGAAAACGAAGATTCACCAGGTTGAACGAACCACTGAATTCGTCGTCCATGCCGCGGACGCCGAGTTTCGTGCGCCCGCACTCGTCGTCGCCACCGGAGGGCTCTCGATTCCTAAGATCGGCGCAACCCCATTTGGATACGACCTCGCTCGTCAGTTCAACATCGCCATTCGCGAGCCCTGGCCTGCACTCGTGCCGCTGCTACTCAACACGGAGGACCGCTCCCACTACAGTGATCTCGCGGGAGTTTCGACGGAAGTGATTGCTTCATGCGCCAGCCAACACTTCCGTGAAAAGATCCTGATCACGCATCGTGGGCTGAGTGGTCCGGCGATCCTGCAGATTTCCTCCTACTGGAAAAATCCGCACCCCGTGATGATCGATCTTGCACCGGGCATCGAAGTTACCGCCGCGTTTCGCGATGTAAAAATTCCAAGAAACCTGACGACCCTGAGATCAGAGCTGCGCAAGTTTCTCCCCCAACGCCTCGCAGACCGCTGGCTGGACCTGCACACGCCCACCTCGTGGACAAATCATGCGCTGGCTGATTTCGAAAATCAGATGCATGTCTGGTTCATCTCGCCATCAGGAACCGAAGGCTACGAGAAAGCCGAAGTCACTGCCGGCGGCGTTGATACCGACGAACTGTCCGCCAAAACAATGGAAAGCCGCAAAGTCCGCGGCCTGTTCTTCATCGGTGAAGTAGTAGACGTAACCGGCCATCTCGGAGGCTTCAATTTCCAATGGGCCTGGTCCTCTGGCGCCGCCGCCGGACGAGCGCTGTGAGTCCAAAAAAGAGGGTGCGGTCGCCTGCTTTCGCCATGAACCATCGTCACAAGGCAATTAGGATGGTAATAAGCGGCATTGGGCAAGGCTGAAGACCAAAAAAACAGGTCTCTTGCGCGCAAGTAGCGTTGCCCTGATAATCATCGGGCCATCCAGTGGTGGCGGATACCCCCATGCCCGAAAGGCTGAAATGTGCGATCCGCACTCTCTATGAAGAGATCGCCGAGTTTCATTTCGACTACCCGTTGATGGCTGAGGCGGAGGCCGGTCCCAAGGAGTCACTTCGATACTACCTCTACAAATTCAGGTCGACGCCGCACTACCGCAGCGTATTGCGGCTCGATTCCAATGGCATCGCTCAAGTCTATGGCCGAGTTACCGGAGTAGTTTATCGACCTGCTTTCGTTGCAATGTATGGGCTGGGCAATCTAGGCCACTATCTGCGGAGCGGGAACCGGGATCACCTCAGCGTATTCCTCAACCAGGTCAATTGGCTTCAGGAACACGCGGTCATTCGCCCGGACGGAGCCGTTGTGTGGCCCCATGATTTCGACATTCAGGACGGGCCTATTTTACTGCGAGCGCCTTGGGTTTCCGCCAACACGCAGGGCTTTGTCATTAGTGCCCTGGTTCGTGGTTGGCGAATCACGGGTCGCCCTCGTCTTCTCGAACTGCTGAAAGGTTCGGCACGGGTGTTTGACCTCGATTGCGAGAGCAACGGCGTACGCGTCCAAGAGGAAGGACACGTTGTGTACACAGAGGTTCCCGGCCTTCCCGCCCCGGGAATCATCGATGGGTTTATGAGGTCTCTCCTCGGTCTATATGACCTTCATGTGGAGACCGGCGATCCAAAGGTCTACGCATTGTTTATGCAGGGTGTAGACGGACTGAGGTATTTTCTTCCCAGATGGGATTATCAGAAGAAGTGGAGCCTCTACTCCAACCACAACTATTTGTGTCCCCCCGCCTATCATTGTCTGAATCGCATGCTCCTTATAGTATTGGCGCGGCTTACGCGGGACTCATTCTTTGCGGAGTATGCCGAAGCCTGGAATCCGGCCCGGCTTTCTACCGTGGACCGAGCAGAGATATATCTCGCATACCTTCTGACAAAGAACACCTATCGGTTGAAGCACCGAACATGGCGGCAGAAAACGATGGTGAGTTCGCCTCAGCTTGAAGGGCGACACTTGCCTGGATCCCTGCCGATTACGCAAGAAAATGGTTAACTTGGCCGAACCCTAAACTGCAGAGCGAGAAGCCCTCTCTGGCCGGCTGCTGAAAAACTCGGATCACCACCCGGTTTTGCAAGGGCGCGGCTTCTAGCTGCGCCGTAAGTGCCGCAAAATCGACAGCGGCTTTAGCCGCCGGGGTGGCATTCGATCATCGAAATGAATTTTAGCAGCCTGCTAGCTTGATATGGACCCGCAACTTCAATCGCCGTCAGACAGCAGCGGTGTTCCTGCCGAAGTTGGCGGATGGTTGGTGGCGCTGTGCTTGATTCTCACCATCGTTTTTCCAGTGATGAGTCTCTATCGCATTATCTCGCATACCATTCCGACCGTCATCGCTGCTCACACTCTCAATCGGATACTTCTATTGAGTGTTTATTCTCTTGTCTTCAGCGCCTTGGCGGTCTTGAGTTTCGTGGCTGGGCTGAGATTGTGGCTTGTTAAGCCTCATGCCGTCGGCCTTGCGCGGCGATTCTTTCTGACGTACTTGATTGCGAACGCTGCGTATTTTATTTTCTGGATCGCAGTTATTCGACCCACAAAACAGGTTGCTTACGCTGAGATGGGGTGGTATCACCTCGTGGGTCCGGCGGCGTTCGTTTACCTTTGGCACACTTATTTGGAACACTCCAAGCGCGTGCGCTACACCTATCCGGTGCCATAGGCGGTGAGCGTAGCTCCGCCATTACGCTCGAAAACGCCCGTTCTCAACAGTCATGGAACATCCGGTCAACGAGGTACAATTCGAGGGAAGCGGTTCCAAGAAGGAGAGTCCCAGCATTAATGAAGACTAAGCTCGCTCTTGCCCTTCTAAGCGTTTTCATGATCTCTGAGAGCGGCGCTGCACTCGGACAAAAGCTTTACCCCGTTCAGGGTCCACTGGCGTCGCAGACAACTCCGCCGGTATTTTCCGGCCAAATGAAGAGGCCGATTGTTTCTGTAGGTGCATGGCCCAAGCTACTGAAGTCCTGGACCCTCGCCAATGGGGAGGTGCTTCCGGGAAAGTGTGCTGAGGTGAAAGCGTCTTCCATGAACACAAAGACGCCGGGAATGCCAGAGAGTTACCCGCCGCAGCCTAATCTCGCATTCGCCTGGGACGCCATCTACGGGCAGGGATACTTTGCTGCCCATATTCTCGGCTGGAAAATTTGGCAGGGGATCTTCACTGGAAATCAAGGAACCGTTCTCCAGGTGGAGTTGCTGCGGGATGGGCAACATGGCGCGGCGGTAGACAATAAGGGCAACATTTACAAAGTGGTCTGGAAGGATTGATTGCCGCGCCGAGTGTATCGCCTTTGATGAGGTGTGCAAGTCTGAGTTCGGTCTCATAGTTAAGTACCCTGCCTGCGGGACGAGATGGTTGCAAAATCTTAGCGCCCTATCGACACGTGCGCCGGCGCCGAGCGCGTATTTCTCTTTGTTCGCAGTAAGGAGTGAAAAGGCAATTAATTCTAGAATCTTTTCTGCTGGCTCGCAATGCCGCGAACATCTGCTCGTCGGTTTTCATTGGCAGGAACAGCCTGTTCTTGTGTTCTGGCAACTCGATGAAGTCGTGCTTCCTATAAAGCGTTCGCCGCCGCGTCCTTCGCGTCCACCACGATCGCGACCGAGGCGATCGACCTGCTGTGATCCAATGCACGCTTTAGCGCGCCCATCAGCAGAAGTTCAGCGACGCTCTGGCCCTTAAAGCCCAAGGAGCGCGCCAGCCGCCCCGATCAGCGTTGCGGGAAGCTCCGAGTACTTCGGAAGGGAACGAGCCTTGAAAGCATCGTCCGGCAGATCACCGGCGTCAACCGCGTACGGCGAAAGCGTGTAGTAGCCCGCGATCGTCCGTCCGTCCGGCGTGAGCACGAACACGGCGGCGACGTGCTTCTTGATTTCCTGGCTGGCGCGTTCCTGCAGGTAGGCGACGAGCGCTTCGTGCTCGCAAGTGAAGGCCGTCCGATCATGCTTCTTCTTGTCGAAGGGCTCGATGTGGAACAACTAGCGAACCTCTTGCCGATAGCGCTGCGCGGCAGCGAGCATGCGCGCGCTGGGCATGGGCGGGTTCATCAGGGCATCGACGAACGCGGCCCGGGAACGTGCGGAGAGAACGAGAACTTCGCTCTCGCGGATGATCCGCGCGGCGGCGTCGGTCAGCACGGTCCGCATGAGATCGGTCACCGTAAGCCCACGCAGGTCCGCCGCCGTCTCGATGACGCGCTTCTCGTCCTTGGTGACTCGGGCGTCCAGGCGCTCCGTGCGCTTCGTCCGGGTTGCTGTCTGCATCTGCTCAAACCTCTCCTTAATAATGCACGGCAGGCTGCCACACATGTCAAGACGGGCGCGGAACTTGCTTGCTTTAACAAACCATAACTGCACCCTGTGGTGCGCAAAAACCCCATCCGGCGAACTGAAATCACTGAGAAATCGAGGTCTTGAGTGGCGATCGTTCGCAAGGAGAATCACCCATGCTATGCTGGGGCGGTTGATTTTCCCGGGGTCAACCTGAGAGGTCACCTGTCAACATTGTTGACCGTCGCTACGTCGAGCCAGAACATACCGTAACTCGCTATCGCTTGTTGGTCATCTCCCTCAGGAGCTCCTTCGATGTCTGACGCAACCGTTGGGCAAGTATGACTGCGAGAGAGCGGTAGAACCTCGTGCCAAACCCGGGAAACGCAACTACAAGTTGGCGTAGGTCGTGTGCCCAGATCGCGTCCACTTCAACTTCGTCCTTGGCTACAACTGCTGCGGTCGCCGTACTGTCCCCGAGAAACGCCATTTCGCCAAAAACATCGCCCGCGCTAAGTGTCGCAATCACGACACGAGAGGTCGTTCCTTCTAGCTCCACCGAGGCCGACCCCCGACGGAGAACATAAAGGTAGTCGATCCGAGCACCTTCCTTGATGATTTCCTGACCTAGCTCAACGTTTACCCGCTTGGCCTTAGACTCAATGAGAGTCCAGTCATTTCGAGTCAAATCTTCCAGAGTGCTGCCAGGCATGTGTTGTCGAAACGAATAAAGTTCAGGCTAAGCATAAACGACAACTCCTGTGCGCAATCCCTGTCATTAGTCTCGTCTTCATAATCCAAAGGTATAGTGACGATAATCCTAAAGGTGAATAGCGATAATTCTCGACCGACCGTACGACGGCGAGTGTGACCAGCATCAAACAACTCGCCACAGTTATCGCCCTTGAAGCGATCCTTTCTCAAAACCAAGAGCGGCACCCAAGCCAAATGTTCTGAGAGTCAGAAATGTGAGTAGGTTATCGAACTCCACGGAGAACCAACACGCGTCCGGGTTGCGCGTCTGTGGTTTGTTCGGGACGCGAGAGACGTAAGACGTAAGAAGAGTACCGTTGTCGAAATGACTCGACCTCCTGGAATGAGGCCTGGCCCACGTTCATTGCGCGAAGGTCACGTACAAAGACCTCTGCGGCTCGCCGTGTTCGCCACGCACTATAAAACAAGAAAAAAAACCGAGAGCCGCGATTAGCAGCAGGCCCAGGATAACTGTCTTCAAATGCTTCCATGCTGCCTCTTAGAGGCTTTTCTGAGATACACAACCACGAAATCGGGATGAGAATAACACCTTGTGGAAACGAAGCGAATTCCGATGGTTGGTGAAATACCTCCTTTGCTCTCACAACCCCGTTTGACCTGCTCCCCCGTTTCATCAAACACCCGATACCGGGTGGAACATTTGGAGGAACGGTTGTGAATTTTGTGGAGCATGTTCTCGTTCTGCCGTTCAGGACAAGAGCATTCAAGTGAAAAGTCCGACAATTGCCGTAGAATTAACTCTTGCTCCTAAACATTGAAAAGCTCATCTACGGCGGCGACGGACTCGCTCGCCTTCCTGCCGACGACCGGGGACGCGGGAAAGCCGCCTTTATCCCTTTTGTTTTAGGCGGGGAGAAAATCGAAGCTGCGATAACCGAAGAAAAGCCGAGCTTCGTTCGCGCGCACGCCGAAGCAATCGTCGACCCGTCACCGCACCGAGTCCCGCCACCCTGCCCACATTTTGGCCGCTGCGGCGGATGCCATTACCAGCACGCCAGCTATGACCACCAACTCGAGATCAAGAAAGAAATCCTGCGCGAGAACCTGCGGCGCATCGCCCGGCTCGAACTGCAGTGCGAGATCGAAGTCCACCCTTCGCCTCCCTGGAATTATCGCAACCGTTCGCGATTGCAGGTGCGCACGCGTCCTGCATTCTCGGCGGGATACTTCAAGTTTGCATCTCACGAACTTCTTCCGGTCGAAGAGTGTCCTATCAGCTCGCCGCTGATCAACCGCGGCATCGCCGCCTTATGGCGATCGGGACGCGCCGGCCAAGCCGTCGAAGGGGTGCGTGAAGTTGAATTTTTCGCCAACTCCGACGCCGACGGAAATGAAACTCGCCTGCTCCTCGAATTTCTATGCGCCCCCGAGGCTCGACGCGCAGCAGTTCGCGCCTGGGCCGAAGAACTGTGCGCGGCCATGTCAGAGATCGCCGGCGTCGTCGCCTTTCGCGAGCCCCAGAAGGGCGTGCTGGAGCCGCTGGTCGCGGTCGGCGCCTCGGAATTGACCTATCAGACGAAGAATGCCGCCTACCGAGTCAGCGCTGGCTCCTTCTTCCAGACCAACCGCTTCTTGATTAACGAACTAGTCAACATTGTTACGGCAGGCCGCTCCGGCCAACTCGCGCTGGATCTCTACGCCGGGGTCGGATTGTTTTCCACAGCCCTGGCCCGTGATGTTCGTCACATCATTTCTGTTGAGTCGTCACAGACAGCCGCCAGCGACCTACAATACAATTTACCTTTGACCGGAAAGGCGGTTCACGCCGCGACCGAGCAGTACCTGGCCAAACTCGGAGATAACGGGCGGGCCGGACGTGGTGCACTCCGACAAGGGGCAGTCCTCCCCCCCCAGTTGGTCCATAAGCCCGACCTAGTCGTGGTCGACCCGCCCCGCGGCGGCTTGGGTGATCGCGCGGCGCGTTTGCTTGTGGATGTGGACTCGCCGCGCATCACCTATGTGTCCTGCGACCCGGCGACTCTGGCTCGCGATCTGGTGCCCCTCCAAGCCTCGGGCTATCGCGTGGATCAGGTCCACCTCGTCGACTTATTCCCCCAAACCTACCATCTGGAAAGCGTCCTGCACTTAATCCGCTGATCTCGGATTCGCCTGAAAGGCTGATTTTTCCTGGATGAGGGCAGCCGCCTCTCCGGCCGGACAAGGGAGGCTTTGCGGGGGCACAACTGGGCAGAGTTCGACGGTCGCGTTACATCCCATACGTCAGGCCTATCAATGCCGCCGCTGCCCACACCCACGCCGCGTCCAGCTCCGCCTGCTCACAATGAATTCCTGCTCAAGCCCAACCGCCATCCTATGCTCGGGGCGGAAATTGCCTACTCGGCTGGAATAGTCGCTGGCATCTACTTTGTGCGCCCCGCCTGCTGGCTGATTGCCGCGGCCGCTGCCTTCCTCCCCGCAAGCATCTACTTTCTCACCACAAGAAAATGGCTCGCCGTAACTTTAGCCCTCGCAACATTCTTCACGGGCGGGTCCCTCGAAATTCAACTCAGGGGCTCTTCGAATATTCGCCCACTCCGTCACGCCCGCGCTAGAGGGCAGCAATTAAAATTGTGTGCGCTGGGTTTTGATACGTCGCACGTATAGCCTACTCGATCGAACTTCGATTCGAACGTGACTTTGCAAGGATGCGAAATTCGATCTGCGTTCCTTTGCTTTGAAGGGGCGCGGCTTCTAGCCGCCCCCGTATTTCTTTCACAATTGACGAGGGGCTCTAGCCCCGCGGAGCTCAACTTTTCGTCTCGTCCTCATCCACCGTTTCAACCCCTGCTACAGCCTGCCGCGATTCCGCAATCAAACTCAGCGCCTTCTCCTCATCCGCTTCCCGCACCAGGATAATCATTCCTCCCAACCCCGGAAACGCGTCCTGCAAGAAACTGCCGGACTTCAGATCATTCTCAATCCCTGCCGAATCCAGCAACCCCTTCACCACCAGCGCCTCCGATTCCTGTTCGCTGTCAAACACCTTCACCAGCTTCTCATTCGGATCAGGCCGCTGTTCTTCTGTCGTCGCGTTCGTTTCCTCAGCCATGTGATCTCCGATTCTCGGGTCGGCCGCCATGAAGAGGGCGCGGACTCCGCTTTCTCTGATTCTAACTCTTCTCGTTGAGTTGTTTTCCGGAGCCTGTTCTTCAATGCACCGACTGATTTACAGTACTGATTTGCAGTCCCAATTTGCAAAGACGATCGGCAATCTCCGCTATCGGACATCCAATGTCGAAGCCCCGCCATAGTAAGCCTTCACTCCCGCTCGACGATGCCCTCTTCGGCATCAAGCCGCGCAAAGCCGTCCCATTTTCGTTCGTACTCGATGCCATTGCTGCTTTGTCGCCTTGGACTCGCGCCATGTTCGGCTGCCTTGCGATTTATGTGCAGGACAAAATCGTCCTCATCCTTCGCGACAAGCCGTCTACTCCTCGAGACAATGGCGTTTGGCTCGCCACTACGGAAGAACATCACCCAAGCCTGCGGCTGGAGTTTCCCAACATGCGATCCATCCAGGTATTGAGTAAGAACGGGTTAGGGAAGAAAGTGACCGGCTGGCAGGTTCTACCGGTCGATGCGCAGGATTTCGAACAATCCGCACTCCACGCCTGCGACCTTGTTCTCGCACGCGATCCTCGGATTGGCAAGGTCCCGGGCGCTAAGCGAATCCCGAAAGCGGCCACCGCGAACGCTCCCGCCAAGAAATCTAACCGCTCATCGCGCCGGAAGAAGTGATCACGCCGCTACCTCTTCACGCGTCGTAATCCCGAAGACCCGCGTTTTCATAAGCGGCGAGGGAGATGACCCGGAGAGCGGCGTCCGTCAGTCGGACTGTGCCTCCAGCACTTTCGGGCCGTTTCATTTTGCCCGCCAAAGAGAGCAAAATGCTGGATAAGTGCTGCAACGCCACACTGCGGCGCTACATCCAAACTTGGGGACTACAAAGAGTCGTGACCCAAAAGGGACCGATATGAATTCCGGGGAACAATCAGATCACGAGAACAGTCTGCCTCATCCCGAACTCGAAGCTGACGACGAAGCCCGTAGAATCCGCCGCCTGCAAGTCATGATCAGCATGGTCTCCTCCGTCATCAGCCAGGACCCCAGCATCACCGTCGAAGAAGCATCCGAACTCGCCGCTGGCGCCAAACGCGCCGCCCTGGCCATGTTCCCCGACAAGGAACTCGCCTACGACCTGCTCTACAAACCCCGCCTGCAGCGCCTGATGACCGAGCGCTTCCGCCTGCAATAGCTGAGATTGACGGTGTGCGAGCGGGCGATCCGCTCACCCGAGTGTGCCAGCGCACATGCGCCGTCGCAGGATTGAGCTTTGAAAGGTCACGGCTTCAGCCGAGCCGCAACTAAGCGCAAGAAATCAATGCGGCTTTTTAAGCTGCCAACCTATTCATCCCCCACCGAATTCCTCAGAGTCCCCACACCCTCCACGCTGACCTCCATCACATCTCCCGCCACTAACGGTCCAACACCCGCCGGCGTCCCCGTCGCAACCAGATCCCCCGGCAGCAGCGTCATCGCCTGCGAGATATAACGAATCACCACGTCCAGAGTGAAGATAAAGTCCCTCGTATTGCCTGATTGCCGCACCGCGCCATTCACCCGCGTCTCCACCCCAACGCCCGCCCACGGATCAAGCCCATCCACCACCACCGGCCCCACCGGACACGACGTATCGAAGCCCTTCGCCCGCGCCCACTGACCATCTTTTTTCTGCAGATCGCGCGCCGTCACATCATTCAGGCAGGTGTAGCCAAGGATATACGGCCGTACATCCTGATCATCCGCCAGCCGATAGCAAGCCTTCCCCATCACCACACACAGCTCTCCTTCATAATCGACGTGCTGCGAAATCTTCGGCCGCCGCACGACGCCACCCGGCCCCAACAATGACGACGGTGGCTTGAAAAACAACAGTGGCTCCGCCGGAACTTCATGTCCCAACTCCGCCGCGTGCTCCCGATAATTTCGTCCCACACAAACAATCTTCGACGGACGCACTGGAGGCAGCAGCACCGCCTCATCCAGCGCAATCGGTTCGATGCGCCGTGTGCGCAATCCTTCCACGTCGCCATCGGACTCCTCCGGCGCCGTCAGCAGTACCCTTAAAATTAAATCGTGTCCTGCCACCGATTCGACCAGCCCGTACTGAGCTTCTCCATTCACTTGAAACCGGCAATATTTCATGGATTCTATCTAACCACGAGACACGGAAATCACGCGAGAACTTTTCGGGCGCAATGAGGATTTCGGGTGGCAAAGT
>Ga0185299_10004592_pt1 | contig 16504 bp, 13 predicted proteins | sample PaiPotPPA55metaG_FD_128002 | JGI IMG/M metagenome (GOLD analysis project Ga0185299, IMG submission 128002) | Iron sulfur acid spring bacterial and archeal communities from Banff, Canada, to study Microbial Dark Matter (Phase II) - Paint Pots PPA... ...
ATCAATTTTTCTGGGATGCAGCTGCAGGTCAATCCACTGGTCGACGCCCATCGCCATGACTCGCTGTATGTCGCCGGGGCGCGGTCCAAAAGTCAGCCGATTAAGCGCGTGCAGGGCGCGCCGCTGAGCGTTGTCGTTGAGCCTGGATGCGGCCTTGTCCTCTTTATTGGGCAGCACCAGCGGGACCGTGCACGCCAGGCTGAAACCGAGAAGACTAACGGCAAACTTCGTAGGGCCCAAACGCATGAGGACTCCCAGTAGGGAAAGGACAACCAGCTCTGTTGATTATCAACCCGAACGAAAAGAAAAGGTTGCGGGTGATGGTTACCAAAGAAGATGGAGTTCAGGACCTAAGGAGCCGACTCAGGAGCCAAAAAACTGAGAGCTGACAGCCCGAAGCCCGAAGCCTGAAGCCCGAAGCCTGAAGCCCGAAAGCTAGGTCAAATACATCTTGCCCCGCGATATTTTGTGCTGTAGGGTCGCGGCCAACTGGTCAACATCGCCCGGGGCAATGTTGACCGCCATATGGTCGGCCAGCAACGGAGTTCGATTGCTGCCCACGGCATCGCGCCGCACCTGGACGAGCAAGGCGTGCACCACGTTGGGATCGTATTTCTGCGGAGACATGCGAACCAGTTCGCTCAACGCGCTGCCCAGCGAAAGCGATTCGCGATAAGGACGCACGCTGGTCATGGCATCGAACGTATCGGCCAGCGCCATGATGCGCACTGGCAAAGGCAGGTCGTCGCCACCGATAGCGTCAGGATAACCCGAGCCGTCGCTGCGCTCGTGATGCCATCGTACCGCTTCGTGAATCTTCGGCCAGGGAAACTCCACGCTGCTCACAATCTGATGGCCGACCACGGTGTGATCCGCCATTTCGCGAAACTCCTCGGCGTTCAAAGCTTCCGGCTTGCTGAACAGGCGGCGGTCGACCGCCACTTTGCCAATATCGTGCAGGTACCCGGCGCTGCGCAGCGCGGCCACTTCGCCGCCTTCGGCACCCATTGCCTCGCCGATCGCTGCGGCATAGCGGCCCACGCGCAGGGAGTGGCCATGAATGTTGACATGCTTCACGTCAATCGCGGTCGCAAATGCTTCAAGCGCGGTGTCATAGAAGCCGTGCAGCGAAGCCATCAGTCGCAAGTTTTCGGTCACGCGCTGCGTCAATGTCTGCGACAAGGCATGGTTTTGCACCGCCAGCCCAATGTAGCTGCACAGCAACTCCACGGCGTCAAGTTCAGCGTCTTCGTATGGCGCGTTGCCCGGCCGCTGTCCCAGGGCCACAACACCCGCCAGTTTTCCGGACGCCTTGAGCGGAGCCAGGCACTTGAAAAGTTCAGGAGCCACATTGCCGTTGGAACTGAGAAAGATCGAATAGGTGGATGCGTTCAGCACGATCGGTCCGCGCGCCGCGGTGAGAGCATGAGCATGCTTGGGCAGAAGCGGAATAAACGCCGGCTCGGGCAGCATGGCGAAGCCTTCAGCCGCCACCGAGGTCAACATGGTCGGCTTCTCGTTAAGAACGAAAAGCGCGCCTTCACGCGCCCCGGCCGCTTCCATGACTGCGCGGAGCATCCGGCGCGCCGTATCTGGAAATTCGCGCTCCTCCGTAAGCTCGGGCCCCAGTTCGGAGAGAGCTTCCACGGTGCGCAACAGCCTGCGGAAATTGTTGGTCTCCACGGCCAAAATAAGTGGTGCGAGAATGCTGAGCAGAATGAGCGTAGCATGCGGGAACAACGCGCCGCGAGAGCAGGTTGTTGGTTAGTTTGGTGCTGGCGCGGCTGGCGACTTAGCGTGCGACGGGCTTCAGCCCCGGTGCTCGCCGCAACTCAAAAGTGTTCGCGCAACTCCGCGAACCGTCCCACGATCAGCAATCGCTGCGACGGCGGAGCCGCATTCACCTCCTCGTGTTCGAGGATCCACGTATCCCCGTGAGGCACAAAAACCGCGTGCAATCCCGCCGCCAGCGCCGGATTGATGTCAGACTTGGGGCTATTGCCGACCATCCATGCGGACTCCCGCGCGACTTCATATTTGTCGACCAAAGAGTGATAGACCGCGGAATCCTTCTCTGCAACGATCTCGGTCGCAGTGAAATATTCTTTCAGCCCCGAACGCTCGATCTTCCCCGATTGCTCCGCGAGCGCACCCTTGGTCACGAGAATGAGACGATGCCGGCCGGAAAGATACTGCAGCGTTTGGGGAACCTCCGGCAAGAGTTCGATCGGATGGTCAGAAACCGTGTGGGCAAAGCTGGTGATCTGGGCATGCAATTCCGGCGTAACCGGCTGCACGCTGAGCCGCTCAAACGTGTCCACCAGCGCGTGGGCGAAGCTGTGCAGGCCATAACCGTGCTTCACAATGCATTCGCGCTCCACGTCGTTCAGCACTTCGCGCACCCGCTCGGGAGAAAACTCGTGATGATTCAGAAACGAAATGAAACGCTCAATGGCGCGCTCGAAGTAAACGTTGTTTTCCCAGAGCGTGTCGTCGGCGTCGATCAGCAGGGTTTGTGCAGGCAAGCTTCTACCTCCTAGCTGCTAGCGAACCAAGAGTTCCTTGTTGCTAGCGAACCAAGAGTTCCTTAGGGAAAGTGTCGGTTCAAGAATTTTGTGCATCTTCGAGAAAAAGGGCTTAGCTAGAGGCTTAGGAGTTAGCACCTAGAAGCTTCTTTACACCCAATCCACCCGCGCCTCAGGCCCAATAATCCCCGCCTTATGTCCCATGTCCAGCAGCCGCACCACAGCCTCGCGCCCATCCGGACCGTAGTCCAGCGTGCGCTCGTTCACATACATCCCGACAAAGCGGTCGGCTGTCGACGAGTCGAGATCGCGCGCGAACTGCATGGCATAGGACAAAGCTTCCTCGCGATGATCGAGCGCGTACTGAATGCTGTCGCGCAACGCGCCGTTGACCGCGGCGATAAGATCCGGGCCAAGCGCGCGGCGGATCGCATTGCCTCCCAGCGGCAGCGGCAGTCCCGTCATCTTCTGCCACCACCTGCCCAGGTCGACGATGCGGTGCAGTCCAGCCTTGTCATAGGTCAACTGCCCTTCGTGAATAATGAGTCCAGCTTCGTACTTACCCTCGAGCACCTGCGGGATAATCTGGTCGAACGGCACAACTTCAGTGTCCACTCCGGGAGCAAAGAGCTGCAAAGCAAGATAGGCAGTGGTAAGTGTGCCGGGAACCGCAATCTTTTTGTCCTTGATTTCAACCTGCGTGAACGGCCGCGGCGAAACAATCATCGGCCCATAGCCTTCGCCCACGCTGCCGCCGCATGACATCAGCGCATACAAATCTTGAACATAAGGATAGGCATGAAACGAAATCGCGGTCACATCGTAGACGCCTTCGCGGGCCTTCTGATTCAAGGTCTCTATATCACAAAGCGTGTGAGTGAAACGCATCCCCGGGACGCGAACCTTGCTGGTGGCTAGGCCATAAAACATGAAAGCATCGTCGGAATCCGGGCTATGAGCGATGCTGACCTCGCGTACCTGTGAGGCCGGATTACCGCCGGAACGTTTCGCTTCTGGTTCCGAAACCACTGTCATGATTGCGCTCCAAGCCGCTCGCTGCTTACGAATTTACTGCTGTGCTGCAGACATGCGTTGCCACCGCGCCGCAATTCCGGCCGCCATCATCACCTTGATTATTTCGGCAAACAGGAACCAGTAAAGGCCCCAGCGAATGGCTTGCGTCACCGAGTGAGTCAGAACTGCCAGCCAGGTCAGGCCTCCAGCGAAAAGCACAACTTCGCCGAGAAGGCCGCCCAGCGCGGCGCGAGCGAAACTCTTGCGGCCATGTTCCATCACGTATCCCGCGACCCACGCGACCAGCGGGTAGGCCAAAAGGAAGCCACTCGTCGCACCGTGAAATAACTGTGCGATTCCTCCCACGCCAATCGGACTGAAAACCGGCATACCCATCGCACCTTCGGCCAGATAAAGCGCGAGCGCCGCAAAGCCGCGCCGGCTGCCCAGCAGCAGCCCGACCAGCAACACTCCAAAGTTCTGCACCGTCAGCGGAACGGGCGTGCCCGGTATCGGAATCGTAATGCGCGCGCACAATGCCACGAACAAGCTGGCGGCAATCACGATGGCGACTTGCCGGGCCGCTTCGAAAACCCGCTCGTGCTGACTGCCGATCGTTTGAATTGCCAGTTTTGACATGGAAGACTCCAATCTCCGACGCGGAGCATCAGTGCTCAACGTCACCAGACTGACGCTCACGCCCTGCTTCGCTGGAACTTCCTTCCCGCGCGGCGTGCGCGGCCTGCAAGTGCCGTCGCAATCGCATGTATAACGCAATCGCAACGCACACCACCACCAGCGTGCTGCAACCCAGGATCAGGAACCACCAGATCATCCGCACAACGGTTTAGGATAACAGATGATCCGGCAGTGGGAGAGGCAGTTTCGCTGTTCGAGTTTGCAGCGATGCCCATGTGGGGACAGCCGCCCTCGGCTGTCCGTCGAGCGAAGCTCGACTATCTTGTGTGGGCAACGGGCGATCTAGCTTGCCTTCGCCAGACCCCGCTTCTCGCGCAACGTCTCCACCCGTTTCAGCGTCAGCTTCAGCCGTTCCCGGCCGAACTTCGAACCTGTGATGACCTTCTCGATGTTTCCGAACATCTGCGGATCACCCATCTTCTCTCGCAGCTCTTTAAGAAAGGGCTGAACTTTCGCAAATACAAAAACCATTTCTCCGCTCACCGCCGGCTGGATGAACAACTCCTCACTCAGCACCCCGTGCAGCACGAATGACGCTGCCATGCTCCAATACCCGCCGACCTGGCGCAGCCAGTTGTTTTCCGGCGTGCCCGCGGCCCAAGCTACGTTCAAGAAGTCGTCGGCGTTCTGTGGCCAGAATTCGCCCAGCCACCAGCTGCGCGCCTTACGCATCTCCGGTTCGCGGCGCAGATCATAAAGTTGCATGATGAGTTGAGCATCCGTAGCAGTCGCTTTCTTGGACATGGGAAAACCTCTCTAGATTTTGGAATGGTGTAAAGATAATTCCGAATCTTGCCTGGAGCTTGATTCTAGCTGTCACAGCCGACGATCGCCAAATCTCCCGATCGCCCAATTGCAGAATTTCACGCGCTCGTCGCCGCCGCTTCCGGAGGCGCAGGTCGCTCGTAATCGCACTCTTTGTTCGGGCAGGCGATTACCGGTCCCGCCTTCTGATTCTTCTCGACCAGATATTCACTGCCGCAACTCGGGCATTTTTCCGCAATCGGCTTGTGCGCCGAAGTGAACTTGCACTTCGGATAATTTCCGCACCCATAGAACGTGTTGCCCTTGCGCGCCCGCTTCTCGACCAGGTCGCCCTCTTTGCACTCCGGACATTTCACGCCGATGTAGTTCTGCTTCACATACTTGCATTCGGGATATCCGCTGCACGCCGTGAACTCGCCGAAACGCCCGTGCCGGATCATCATATTCCGTCCGCACTTCGGACAAAGTTCATCCAGAGGAATGTCCGGAACCTTCTTACCCTGATCAAGCCGCCGCGTAGTCTTGCAATCGGGATACCCCGTGCAAGCCATAAACTGCCCAAAGCGTCCGCGCTTCAGCACCATCACCCGGCCGCAGTTCTCGCAATACTCTTCCTGCGTGGTTTCCTGCACGTCGGCCGAATCAAGATCAGGCAGGTTGATCGGATTTTCCTTCGTAAACTTGCACGTGTTCGGATCTTCTTTATCGTAGGTGCTGCAAGCGTAAAACGATCCGTGCTTGCCCCACTTGATCACCAGCGGCGCGCCACAGTTCTCGCACTTCTCGTCTGTGGGCTTTTCCATCCGCTTGATGTTCTCCATATGCTTTTCGGCATATTTCAGATCTTTCGTGAATTTCTTGTAGAATTCGGCGAGCGTGTCGGTCCACTTCTCCTTGCCTTCTTCGATTTCGTCGAGCTCCTCTTCGAGACGCGCGGTATATGCCACATCGAAAATGTCGCGGAAGTTTTCCACCAGCAGATCGGTCACAACCAGCCCGATCTCGGTCGGTGTAAACTTGCCGCCCAACTTCTGCACGTACTGCCGCTCTTGAATCGTCGATAGAATCGCCGAGTAGGTCGACGGACGCCCAATCCCCCGCTCTTCCAGTTCTTTCACCAGCGAAGCTTCGTTGTAGCGCGGCGGAGGCTCGGTGAAATGCTGTTCCGGCTTCAACTCCCGCAGCGTGAGCTTCTGACCAGCTTCCAGCGCCGGCAGCTTGTGCTTCAACTCTTCGTCTTCTTCGTCTTTACCTTCCTTCGACTCTTCGTAAACGCGCAGGAACCCGTCGAACTTCAAAACAGATCCAGTCACGCGGAACCAGAACCCATCGCCATTCTTCGATTTTGCATCGATATCGACGGTCGTCTGATCGAACACCGCCGGCATGATCTGCGACGCCACAAAGCGCTGCCAGATCAGCTTGTAGACCTTGAACTCATCTTCCTTTAAATATTGCTTCACCTGATCGGGATGCCGCATCGCCGAAGTCGGCCGGATCGCCTCGTGCGCTGCCTGCGCCTCCTTCTTCTCCTTATATGTATTCGGAGTCTCAGGCAGATAAGCCGCGCCATATTCCTGGCCCACATATTCGCGCACTTCCTGAATTGCCTCCGGCGCAACCCTGGTCGAATCAGTACGCATGTAGGTGATCAAACCAACCAGGCCTTCTTCACCCAGTTCCACGCCTTCGTATAAGCGTTGCGCGATCATCATCGTGCGCTTCACGCTGAAGCGCAGCTTGCGCGAGGAATCCTGCTGCAACTTGCTGGTGGTGAAGGGAGGCGCAGCATTGCGGCGGCGTTCTTTCTTGTCGACCGACCGCACCAGCCAGTCGGCATGCTCCAGCGCCGCGCGAATCTTTTCCGCATCCTCACCGTTCGTGACTTCGATCTTTTCTTCGCCCTTGCCCAGAAACCGGGCATCGAATGCCGGAGGCTTGCTGGCCGCCAGGTGCGCATCGATGGTCCAATATTCTTTCTTCTCGAACGCCTTGATCTCGCGCTCGCGCTCTACAATCAAGCGCAGCGCAACGGTCTGCACCCGCCCGGCAGATAGCCCGCGGCGCACTTTATCCCACAACAGCGGAGAAACCTGATAGCCAACCAGCCGGTCGAGCACGCGACGCGCCTGCTGCGCGTCCACTAAATTCTGGTCGATCGCCCGGGGATGCTCGAACGCCGCCTGCACCGCCCGCTTGGTGATTTCGTTGAAGGTAACGCGCTGAATACGCGGCGGCACGTCCCCATCTTCCTTCTTCTTTTTCTTTTTCGAAGCGCTGCCATTGCGTGCCAGCTCTCCCGCCAGATGAGCCGCGATGGCCTCGCCTTCGCGGTCCGGGTCAGGCGCCAGATAGATCGCGTCCATCGGCCCCGCCAGCTTCTTCAGCTTGGCCAGCACCTTTTCTTTTCCGGGGATGACCACATAGTCGGTCTCGAAGTGATTGCTCGTGTCCACGCCCAGCGTGCTCTTGGGCAGATCTTTCACATGGCCAAGCGAGGCCTCGACCGTAAATCCCTTCCCCAGATATTTCTGGATGGTCTTCGCCTTAGCCGGCGATTCGACAATGACTAAACTCTTTACCAATGGACTCCTCTATTCTCAGTTTTCGCTTTGAACCTAGCACGAATTGGACGAAAGCAACAAGTTACCGGGAGAAAGCTGATCGCAGACTGGCCGGCGTTGCTTTTCCCGAAACTTACCGCATAAATCGAGATGCGCCGCGAAAGTGACAGCCGCTCTTTGCGTCCTTCGCGGCCTCTCTTCGCGACCTTAGCGGTTAAAAGCTTTTCGCCGCGACCCACACGGCTCTAAAAGCTCTTCACAAAATTCTTCCCCGGCATCTGCCGCACTTTGCCTGCCAGCTCCAATTCAAACAGAGCCGCAAAAATCTCAGAGGAGGATAATTCATGCTCAAGTTTTTCCACCAACTCGTCAATCTGCGTTGCTTCATCCGCTTTCAGCATGCTCAGTATCCGCTTCTCGTGCGGTGGAAGCCCTTCGTCCGGGAATAGAGATGCCGACGAGCCGCTCGCGGATTCAGGCGAGGCGGTTGGAGTGAGCGCCAGTTTTACTTCCGCCGGCAAATCTTCCCACACATCTTCCCAAGTCGCGACCAGCTTCGCGCCCTGTTTAATCAGCGTGTTCGGCCCCCAGGAATTTTTATTAGTGACATTTCCCGGCACCGCGAAAACATCACGGTTCTGCTCCAAAGCGCAGCGCGCCGTAATGCGCGTTCCAGAATACTCCGCAGCCTCCACCACCAGCACGCCGACCGACATGCCACTCAAAATCCGGTTGCGAATGGGAAAGTTCTGCGGCGCCGCAAACGTCCCCAAACGAAATTCGGAAATCAGCGCTCCGCCGAGCGCAAGAATCTGCTCCGACAGCCGCGAATTCTCCTTCGGATAAATCACATCCACGCCCGTCCCAAACACCGCGACGGTCTTGCCTTTCGCCGAGATCGCCCCGCGATGGCTCGCCGTGTCGACCCCGCGAGCCATACCACTAATAATGACCAGCCCCTGCGCCGCGAGATCGCACGCCAACCGCTCGGCCATCCCCGAACCGTACGGCGTGGGATGCCGCGTCCCCACCATCGCGATGCCGGGCTGTGTCAGCACCTCAGGATTCCCGCGAACATAAAGCACCAACGGCGGGTCGTAAATTTCTTTCAGACGTGGAGCATAACAACGATCTTCAAGCGACATCACCGTCACTCCCGCCGCAGCCGCCCGCGCAATCTCTTCCCGCGCCAGTTCCGCAGATTTCCCAGTGGCGATCGATTGCGCCGAGACGGCTTGCATCCCCGTGCTTTCCAATTCCGTCAAAGACGCGTGGAAGACTGCTTCCGCGCCGCCAAAATGTTCCGCCAGCTTCCGCGCCTTCGTCGGCCCTAAACCAGGCGTCAGCGAGATCGCAAGCCACTCCAGAATATGAGTTACAGATGGCGATGCGGCAATGGCATTAGGCACGTCTACTCCGATCTTTAGGATCCGCGGACAGAGGCTGGGCGGACTGTAATCATTCGCGGAAAGCAGTGTCAAGGGAAGCCGTCACAAAGGCCTGTTAAAAACACGTCTGCTAGAATCAAAACAGGAATGAGCCCTCTACGCATCTCTGCGATTTCCTACCTCAACACCGCCCCTCTGATGTGGGATTTCGAACACGCCAACGCCAGCCGCGACTTCGATATTTCCTACACCCTGCCATCGGCCTGCGCCCGCGCCCTGCGAGCCGGAACCGCCGATATCGGAATCATCCCAGCAGCCGCCTACGCCCAGGTTCCCGGCCTGATGGTGTTGCCCGGCGTCGCGATCGCCTCGCGCCACCCAGTGCGTTCCATCCTGCTGGTAAGCCGGGTGCCGGTAGCCCAGATTCGCACCGTGGCTCTGGATACGTCGTCGATGACCTCGGTCGCTCTGACCAAGATCCTTTTCGAAAAATGGTTGGGCGGTGGCCGGACATTCACCTCGATGGAGCCGAATGTCGAAAAAATGCTAGCCCAGCACGATGCCGCGTTAGTGATAGGAGATCCCGCGCTGCAGATCGACCGCTCACGCTATCTCACATTCGATCTGGCCGAGGAATGGATTCGCCATACCGGCAAGCCCTTCGTCTTCGCCTTCTGGGCAGTTCGCCAGGATGCTCTTGAAGGTGCACTGTGTGGGGACAGCCGCCCCTTCGGCAAGCTCAGGGCAAGCTCCCGGCTGTCCGAGTCGCGAAGCGACGCTAGTGTGCACGGGCTAGACCTGGCCGCGATTTTCCAGCAATCCCGCGACCACGGCCTCCAGCCCGCCAGCCTCGACCAGATCGCTCGCGAATGGGCTCCGCGCCTGGGTCTCACAGAGTCCGACGTGCACTCCTACCTCACCGAAAACATTTACTACTACCTGGACCCTCCCTGTCTCGAAGGTCTGCAACTCTTCTATCGCTATGCGGCCCAGATCGGCGCGCTGCCCGATGCGCCGGACATCCGTTTTCTGGCCGCGAACGCCGCGGTTGTTTAACGTTTAGCGCAGCCCACTGTTTGCCCTGTAAACTTCTCCAACCCGCATGCCATTCCATTTACATCCCCTGCTCGCTATTCCGATTTGGCGGCAACTCCGCCGCATGGGCGGTCCCGGCCTGGTTCTGCTGGGCATCGCCGACAATTCCGTCATCCCGCTAACCGGCAGCATGGACGTGCTCACCATCTGGCTGGCCGCGCGTCACCAAGAGCCGTGGCCCTACTACGCGCTGATGGCCACGCTAGGAGCCGTAATCGGCGGCTACATTACTTACGCTCTGGCGCGTAAGGGCGGCAAAGAAGCCATGGAGCGCAAGCTCTCGAAACGAAGAGCAACCCAGTTTTCCAACGCATTTGCGCGCTGGGGGTTCGCCGCCGTCGCCGTCCCCGCCCTGATGCCTCCGCCCTTTCCTTTCGTACCGTTCTTATTGGCCGCGGGCGCCATGCAGTACTCGCCCAAGAAATTTCTGGGAGCGTTAGCCCTAGGCCGCGGCGTCCGCTACACCATCGCCGCCGGCCTCGGATTCCACTACGGCCGCCACATCCTTCGCTTCTTCTCCCAATACTACAAACCGGCGATGGCCATCCTGATCGGATTAGCAGTCATAGGCGCAGTGCTGTCGATAATCCAGTATCTTCGTTACAGAAAGAAATAACCCATCGGATTTTCTTCGCGCCCTTCGCGGCCTTTCTTCGCGATCTTCGCGGTTAAGGGCTTTTGACCGTCGTCCTTGATAAAGAAGGGATTTAATCCCGCATTTGGCCCAACCCCCCACCGTCCATTAGAATGAACTTGGAAATGTCGCTAAGCAAGTCCCAAGCCCTCGACCTGTTCCACTCCGATGACCTGATCGGCATTGGCATGGAAGCCGACGCGGTTCGCCGCAAGCTGCATCCCGAGGGCACGGTCACCTACATCATCGATCGCAACATCAACTACACCAACTTCTGCACGGAATACTGCACTTTCTGCGCCTTCTATCGTCCGCTGAAAGGCCCCGCTGCGAAAGAGGGCTACATCCTCGATTTCGACACCATCTACGAAAAAATTCGCGAGACCGTCGAACTCGGCGGCACCGGAGTGCTGATGCAAGGCGGCCTGCATCCCGACCTCAAGATCGACTGGCACGAGAAGATGCTGCGCGGCATCAAAGAGCGTTTTCCCAAAATTCATCTTCATTGTTATTCCGCCTCCGAGATCATCGCGATCGCCGAATACAGCAGCCTCAGCATCCGCGATACGATCCTCCGCCTGCGCGATGCCGGGCTCGATTCCATTCCCGGCGGCGGCGCCGAAATTCTCGACGACGAAGTCCGCTACAAAATCGCGCGCTTGAAGTGCCTCACGGGTGATTGGATTAATGTGCACCGCACCGCCCACCAAGTTGGCATGCGCACCACCGCGACTATGATGTTCGGCGTAGGAGAAAACTACGAACACCGCATCAACCACTTCCAGCAACTCTACAACCTGCAGGAAGAAACCGGAGGCTTCACCGCCTTCATCCCGTGGAGCTTTCAGCCGCACAACACCGCCCTAGGCGGCCGCCACTGGGACGAAGCCACCGCGGTCGAATACCTGAAAGTGCTCGCCATCTCGCGCCTCTATCTCTCGAACTTCCTGAACGTGCAATCCAGCTGGGTAACGCAAGGCCTCAAGGTCTGCCAAATGGGCCTGCGCTTCGGCGGCAACGACGTAGGCTCGGTGATGCTCGAAGAAAATGTAGTAAGAGCCGCAGGCGTAACCAACTGCACGACAGAAGAAGAACTGCGCCGCATAATCCGCGACGCCGGGTTCAGACCTGCGCAGAGAGACACGTTGTATCGGCAGTACTTCCTGAACTAAAAGCCCGTTGCTCATCCGCTTCCGCCCATTCCTCTGCGTGGATGCGGAAAACCGATGATACGTGCGCGGCCGTTGGAATTCAGAATCCGAGAGGTTGGAGGCTCGTGAGAAACGCCGTTGGCTCCCGCCGACAGATCCCCTACCTGAACAGCTTGACGATGAATGCCTGCCACGCCTCGTATATGCCATACGAAACCAGAAGGATAAGGCTCACTGGTCCGCCAATCTCGCCCGTCGCAATGCGAACATTCGTCAAAATCTCTAGAAAACGCTTCACTGGCCGACCTTCGTAATCTCACCGCCGTTCGGCGAAGCTGGGATCCTTTTGGCGAAATCCTGAGGCTGCGCCTTTTTGCGGTCGGAGTTCTGTGTCGCAACGCTTCATCCCAAATATTTCAAAGGCAATCCTAGCCGACTGCACAAAATCCGGAGGTGTGAGATCCCGTTCCTGTAGTCCTTGTGCGATTCCATGTAAAACCCCCGGAACTCAACGGGCTTGACAAAGGGCTTACCGCTCGGATGGACAGGCTTGAGAGCAATCAAATATCGTTGGCCGCTCGTCTTGAGGGGTACGAGCGACTTCAGCCTTGAGCTATGCCTCTCAACAAATAGCTTCAGTGCCTGTCCATAAAGGGAGCGGACCGAGACAGCATCGATCTTGTTGTCCCCAATTTGGACTCTCGTTCCGCGTTCACGCGGTACCCGCGAAATAGGCGAAACGCTCTCCTGTAGCGAGGCCGGAAGCCGAGCGTCAGACTTATCGCGCGCGTCATCACCAGCGGAGACGGATTCGTTTCGGTCAAGTAGGTGCCGAACGACGTCTTCCGGTTGGTCGACAAATGGTTCCGCTAACCTCTTCAGCCGCTCGAATACTTCGTCCGAAACCGTGATTTGATGGGCCATTTCTCAATTAATCCTAATATCCTATTTCTAAACCTAAACCATTTTATATTGTGGTTTATCGGTTTGTCAAGCAACTTGCCCATCTCCTTTTGGTGTGCCGCGTGCCCCCACTTCTGGCTTCTTTTGCCAGAAGTGGGATTGCCGCGCGGAAGCCGCACCCGACGTCCGCTCGCCATCTCAAAATGCAAACGGCCCCGGGATCCCGAGGCCGTCGCGAGAACCGATAAATCGGTACCCCGTCAAGGTCACCCTTATTATCGAGACAATGCCGCCACAAATCAAGTTACTTTGAGGAGGGTCGCACCCCGTCCTGCGAACCCTCCACTTGTCCCTGAGAGACAATCCTTCCTAAGAAGGAATGGACCTGGAGGGATTCGAACCCTCGCTCGGACCTTGACGGGTCCAGTGCTGCGGTTACACCACAGGCCCACGAATCAGAGCTTACTTCAGTTGTGACAAGGATTCGGGCCTCTGTCCTGCATTTATTGAAGCAGAGTTTTGTTTTGGGAACAGACTGCGGGCTGGCCTCCGTTCTTCATCCTTAGAACGGGGGATTTCCACAGCGAACCTTGTGACGTCCAACCTTGCCATCCATAGGGACTTCAGCCGATCATCGTCAAGCCGGAGACCGCTGAGTCGACTCTGGGTATCATTTGATCTTTGACAATTCAAATAGCAATCGGATAACTCCCATGGATGCAATATTTTACGGTGACGATTATTCACGTGACACAAATGCACTAATTCGGTAGGATGGCTTCATGAACATCCGCGAAGCCCATGGGAAGTTCGCAACCGACGAGCAGTGCTTGCAATACATTCAGCAGATGCGTTGGCCGGACGGCATCGTGCGTTGCCCAGAGTGCGGTGGCAAGGAAGCAAAGCGCGTCGAGCGCCGCGCCGAATCGAAGAATCGGCGCAAGTGGTTCTATCTGTGCCTCGAAAAATCGTGTCACAATCAGTTCACGCCTACGTCGGGGACGATCTTCCATGATACCCATCTGCCGCTAATAGTCTGGTTCCAAGCGATCACCCTCATGCTGAATGCCAAGAAAGGAATCAGCGCGAAGCAACTTCAGCGCGACCTAGGGATCGGCGGATATAAGACAGCGTGGTACCTAAACCACCGCATTCGGAAGGCAATGGCAGAGGGCGCAATACCCAAGCTCGGGGGCATCGTGGAGATCGACGAGACCTATGTAGGCGGCAAGACGATACGGCGCAAGGACCGTGGCAATCGGAAGTGGGAGCAGAAGGACGCCGTAGTCGGAATGATTGAGCGCGGCGGTGGTCGCCTAGTCCTCCGGCACATCGGCAAGGGCAGCGCGACATCGGCAAAGGTAGGTCCGCTGGTACGTGATCTTGTGTCCCGCGATGTGGAGCGCGTCATGACCGACGAATCGGTGATCTACCCTGTCGCCTTCGATGGCTACTGCGCCAGCAAGCACGAAACGATTGCCCACAAATACGAGTACGTGCGTGGCGATGTTCACACGAACACGATTGAAAGCGCATTTTCACTGTTCAAACGGGGCATCACTGGCAGTTTCCACATGGTCTCTATAAAGCATCTCCAGCGATATCTGGATGAGTTTGCTTACCGCTTCAATCGTCGCAAAGACGATGGCGCATTCATGGAGACGGTACGCCGTTTGGCGGGATTCGCGCCGTTGACTTTTGACGCGCTCACTTCGGAGAAGGCTTAGGTCGCTTTTTCTTCGGAGCCCTTATCTCGGAAGTTTTCTGCGGAGCCTTCTCAAGCATCCGTCGCAACACTTCATCGAATTGTCCCTTGTCTGCCTTCATTGACAAAACTATAGCACCCGTCCCAAGGTCTAGGGCCCTGATCCCATAAAAGTCCTTGACCAAGGGGCAGCCCGAGGCGTAAGGTCGTGGAGAGGTCGGGCACGACCTCGGAGGACACTGACCCATGCCGACCGTCCGCAATCTGAAAATAGCCGCAACTGGCGATGCGCCCGTGGTGCAGGCCGTGCCGCCGACCATCACGGAGGCGCGGGAGCGCATCCAGGAGCACCAGCACGCCATTGCAGGCCACGAGCAAGCTATCGAAGTGCTCGAAGAATATATAGAACTGGTTGGCAAACTTGGTTCGCTGAACGGCTCCGGCGGCGGTGTTGGCGGAATGCAGCGGCGCAAAAACCCCCACCAAAGTCCGACCGTCACGAAGATCGGTGCGCCGACAGGGCTTTTGGAGGCTATCCGCGCCCTCGCGCCTAAGATGCCGTCTCCTTTTGCGGCAAACGACTTCCTTCCAAAACTGCACGGGATTCAGTTCAAAGGTGATCCCAAGAGCGCAGTGAGGGACGCGGTTTTGTCGCTGCGCAAGAAGGAAGTATTCAAACTTGTCGAGATAGGGAAGGGAGGAAACCCTAACCGTTACGAGGTTCAAAAATAGCAATGGGCCGCTGGCGGCGGCCCACTGTGAACGGCTCTGTAGTGTCCAAGACCACGGGGCCGTGCTGCGCTCCCTCGATTTTGCGGCATCCAACCCCGCCAAGTCGAGGGCCTTTTTCATCGGAGGGTGACTAGTTGGTCGCTAGAACCCGTTTTATAAACGGGGGTTCCTTCACGGGAACGGGGTCCGATCCCCCCGCCCTCCGCCATTATCACATAACGGTGCGAAACGAGTGCAATCAATTGCACGGAGCCCTGTCACGGCAACTCGATTGTATCTAAATTTGTGTGAAGTGAATAATCGTCTTTACGGTAGGGCGTGCTGATTCTAAAGCACTTAGTGGAGTCGATATCTTTTAACTCCTTTGAATGGAATATTTTACGCGCAAGTTATTTGTTTCCAATATTTTAGCGAGATGCCTGAAGCGTAAGTTGTTGATTCCAGATATTTTACGGTCGTAAATCTGTAAATTTTTTTGATCTGGATTAAAGACCAAACCGGGTTAGAATAGCTGGGTCGGAGAACTTGATCGATCCTCACGGTCAGAACTCGGGCAAACTCTGGAATCCCTCCCGCATTCGAAAACGATGAAGGTTCTACCCGCATCTCTGTTGTGGCTCGTCGTGGCAGCAACCGTCGCGCTTTCGGCGCAGAGTTCGTCTTCGTCCCCAGCGCAAAGGGCGCCTGCGCGGGCTGTGCTTAGCGGCATTGTCACCAAAGATCTAGGCAGCGAGCCGGTGAAGAAGGCGCTTATCGAGCTGATTGCCGAGAGCCAGAGCGGTGGCGGAAACTATACCGCCGTCACCGGCGCCGATGGCAGCTTCCGCATTGAAAACATTCTGCCTGGCCGCTATCGCATGTTTGCGGAGCGCACCGGCTTTCAGGAAATCGACAAGCACCACCACCGCACCGACGGCCGAACGCTTACTCTGACTGCCGGCCAGGAGATGAAAGATCTCGTCATCCATCTGCAAGCGGCGGCGGTAGTTGAAGGCCGCGTCACCGACGAAGATGGCGATCCCATGGCAGAGGCGCAAGTCGCCGTCCTGCGCCAGACTTTCGTTGCAGGCCGCAGTCGATGGGAGCAGGTTGGAGCCGAACGCACCAACGATCTGGGCGAGTATCGCATCGCGGGCCTCGCTGCCGGCAGCTATTTTGTTTCGGTAACGCCGCCGCCCGACTTCAGAAGTCTGTTTGAGGCCACCAGCAACGCCCCTGCTGACTGGAAAAAAAATGCCGCGGCCCCTTCGGAAAAAGTGACGACTGCCTACCAGACTACTTATTATCCGGGTACGCGGGATCGCGGGCAGGCCGCGCTCATCCAGTTGC
>Ga0185299_10004594_pt1 | contig 16493 bp, 12 predicted proteins | sample PaiPotPPA55metaG_FD_128002 | JGI IMG/M metagenome (GOLD analysis project Ga0185299, IMG submission 128002) | Iron sulfur acid spring bacterial and archeal communities from Banff, Canada, to study Microbial Dark Matter (Phase II) - Paint Pots PPA... ...
ACAAGAAATCGAACGGCGCTCCCATGGCGGAGATCAACATGACGCCGTTGATCGACGTCATGTTGGTGTTGCTGGTGATTTTCATCATCACGGCGCCGTTGTTCACGCATGCGATCCGGCTGGATTTGCCGAAGGTGGCGTCGCAAGTCGTGCGCGAGACGCCGGAGACCATCACGCTGTCCATCGACGATACGGGCAAGCTTTACTGGAACGACAAGCCGATTACGCTCGAGCAGATGCGAACCCAGTTCGCCGCTCAAGGCAAACGCGCAACACCGCCGGAGGTTCACCTGAGGGCATCGCGGGCTACACGTTACGAGGTGATCGCGCAGGTGATGGGCGCCGCGCAGAGCGCAGGGCTGGACAAGATTGGCTTCGTGACGGATCAGCTCAAGCCGGCGCATCAGTAGCCCGCTCGGGCAACGCTGCCAAGCCGAACATGCGGGCGTGGCGCATCGCCGGGATAAAAAGCCCAGGACTCGCCCAAGCCACTCGCCTAAGCGCGGCGCTCGTTTGAGCCAGTCCAATGCGGCGGCACGCGCAGTGCCAGAACCTTCTGCCTGAACGGTATAATCGCGCTTTGGCCGCGCGGGCGCGCCCACCGGGGTGGATAAGCGCGAGGCAGCGGCCCGAGGGCAGCAATACCGGTAAGACCCTGTAAACCCCGGGCAAAACCCGCAAACCGACGCCAGCCGAGCACTGCCGCAAGGCAACCTCGCCGCAAGGCAGCACTGCCGTAACGCCGAAAGGCAAAACCGCCAAAACTACACCATGCAAGAAAAATACGTACCCGCCGACGTCGAATCCGCAGCGCAAGGCGACTGGCGCGCGAAAGACGTCTACCGGTCGAGCGAAACCAGCGACAAACCGAAGTTCTACTGCGTGTCCATGCTGCCGTACCCGTCGGGCAAGCTGCACATGGGCCACGTGCGCAACTACACCATCAACGACGTGATGTACCGTTTCCTGCGCATGAACGGCTACAACGTGCTGATGCCCATGGGCTGGGACGCGTTCGGCATGCCCGCGGAAAACGCCGCGATGGCGAACAACGTGCCGCCGGCAAAGTGGACGTACGACAACATCGACTACATGAAGAAGCAAATGCAGTCGATGGGGCTGGCTATCGACTGGTCGCGGGAAATTGCGTCGTGCAAGCCCGAGTACTACAAGTGGAACCAGTGGCTGTTCCTGAAGATGCTGGAAAAGGGCATTGCGTATAAAAAGACCGGGACGGTGAACTGGGACCCGGAAGACCAGACCGTGCTCGCCAACGAGCAAGTGATCGATGGGCGCGGCTGGCGCTCGGGTGCGCTGGTGGAAAAGCGCGAAATCCCGATGTACTACATGCGCATCACGGATTACGCCGATCAGCTGCTCGGCGACCTGGAAGGCCTCGGCTGGCCCGAGCGCGTGAAGGTGATGCAGCAGAACTGGATCGGCAAGAGCTTTGGCGTGAATTTCGGTTTTCCGTACGAGATCGACGGCGAAAGCAAACTGCTGCGTGTGTTCACCACGCGCGCCGACACCATCATGGGCGTGACCTTCGCCGCTGTTGCCGCTGAACATCCACTGGCAACACGTCTTGCTCGCGATAACGCGGGCCTGCAGGCGTTTATCGAAGAATGCAAACGCGGCGGTGTGGCTGAAGCCGACGTCGCGACGATGGAAAAGAAGGGCATGCCGACCGGCTTCTTCGTTACGCATCCGCTGACCCAGGAAAAAGTCGAAGTGTGGGTCGGCAACTACGTGCTCATGAGCTACGGCGAAGGCGCGGTGATGGGCGTGCCGTCCCACGACGAACGCGACTTCGCGTTCGCGAAGAAATACGCGCTGCCGATCATGCAAGTGGTCGCGATGGAAGGCAAGACCTACAGCACCGACGCGTGGGAAGAGTGGTACGCCGAGAAGGGCACGGGCACGCTGATCAACAGCGGCAAGTACGACGGCCTCGGCTTCGAAGAGGCGACCAATGCGATCGCCGCGGACCTGAAAGCGCAGAACCTGGGTGACAAGCAAGTCACGTGGCGTCTGCGCGACTGGGGCATTTCGCGCCAGCGTTACTGGGGCACGCCGATTCCGATCATCCACTGCGCCACGTGCGGCGACGTGCCGGTGCCGGAAGCCGACCTGCCGGTCGTGCTGCCGGAAGACCTCGTGCCGGACGGCACGGGCAACCCGCTCGCCAAATCGGAAGCCTTCGTCAATTGCACGTGCCCGAAGTGCGGCGCGCCGGCGAAGCGTGAAACGGACACCATGGACACGTTCGTCGATTCGTCCTGGTATTTCTCGCGTTACGCTGCGCCGGATGCGGAGTCGATGGTCGACGAACGCACCGATTACTGGATGCCGATGGATCAGTACATCGGCGGGATCGAGCATGCGATTCTTCACCTGTTGTACTCGCGTTTCTGGACCAAGGTGATGCGCGATCTGGGTCTGGTCAAGTTCGGCGAACCGGCGAAGAACCTGCTCACGCAGGGCATGGTGCTGAACGAAACTTACTTCCGCGAAGACGCGGCGGGCAAGAAGACCTGGATCAACCCCGCGGATGTGACCGTATCGCACGACGACAAAGGCCGCCCGATCGGCGCGGTGCTGAACGCCGACGGCCAGCCGGTGGTGATCGGCGGCGTGGAGAAGATGTCGAAGTCGAAGAACAACGGTGTTGATCCGCAATCGCTGATCGATGCCTACGGCGCAGACACAGCGCGTCTGTTCGTGATGTTCGCGGCTCCCCCCGAGCAGTCGCTCGAGTGGTCGGGCACGGGCGTGGAAGGGGCGAGCCGCTTCTTGCGTCGCGTATGGCAACTCGCGCATGGCCGTGCCGATGTGCTTAAAACACACGCAAAGCTGGATACATCGAAGCTGAACGATTCCGACCGCACGCTGCGCCGCGAGATCTACACCATCCTGAAGCAAGCCGATTTCGACTACGGCCGCTTGCAGTACAACACGGTCGTTTCGGCAGCCATGAAGATGCTGAACGCCGTGGACAGCGCGAAAGACGCAACGCCTGCCGTTCTTGACGAAACCTTCGGCGTATTGCTGCGTGTTCTGTATCCGGTCGTGCCGCACATCACGTTCCAGTTGTGGCAGGAACTCGGTTACGCCGATCTGCATGGCAGTTTGCTCGACGCGCCCTGGCCAAAAGTGGACGAAGCCGCGCTTGAGCAGGCGGAAATTGAACTCGTGCTGCAGGTCAACGGCAAGGTGCGCGGAACGCTTACCATGGCGAAGGATGCGTCGCGTGAGGACATCGAAAAGGCGGCGGTTGCGCACGAGATGTTTGAGAAATTCTCGGAAGGGCGCGCGCCGAAGAAAGTCGTCGTGGTGCCGGGCCGACTGGTGAACGTGGTCGTATGAGCCGGAGATCGCGTGCTGTGAAAATCCTGGAGGACGTTGTGAGCAGGAAAGCTGTCAGCCCAAGTTCGACCGACACGAAGACGAAGCGCACGATCAGCCGGCGCTCGATCCTGTCGCTGGCGTGCGGCGCGTTGTTGCTGTCCGCGTGCGGTTTCCAGTTGCGTGGTCAGCAGGACTACGCGTTCAAGCGCTTGGCGATTGCGGGCGGCACGCCGGAAATGCTCGGACGACTGCAGCGTGTGGTGGAAGGCGGCAGCGACACCGTGATCGTCAAGGCCACCGAAAAGCCCGACGCTATCCTCTCGCTCAGCGGTGGTAACGGGATGAAGACCTTGAGCCTGAATTCGCAAGGCGTCGTGCAGGAATACGAACTTGACTACAACCTGAATTACTCGATGGCGGGCGCTGACGGAACGGTGCTCATCCCGCCGAGCGTGATTTCGCTGAACCGGGCGCTGACTTATAGCGACCAATTCACGCTGGCGAAGGGTATCGAGGCGCAGACGCTGTACCGTGACATGCAGTTCGACGCTGTGGACCAGCTGACGCGCCGGCTTGCCGTCGTGCGTTCGCTGCATCCGACGCCGAGCGAAGCTTTGCCGGGCATCGCGCCGCGTGCGCCGTTGCCGGTGCCGCCACTTTAAGCCGGGCGCTCGAACCATGCAGTTAAAGCTCGACGCGCTCGACACGCACCTCGCAAAAGGGCTGAAAGGCCTGTACGTCGTCTACGGCGACGAGCATCTGCTCGCGCAGGAAGCGTGCGACAAGATTCGCGCGAGCGCACGGGCGCAGGGGTTCACGGACCGCTCGGTGTTTGTCGTCGACCGTTATTTCGACTGGAGTTCGCTGCTGGGCGCGAGCCAGTCGATGTCGCTCTTCGGCGATCGCCAACTGGTCGAGTTGCGCATTCCCACCGGCAAGCCCGGCAAGGAAGGCGGTGAAGCGCTGAAAACCCTAGCCGCCTGCGATAACCCCGACACCCTGACGCTCATCACCTTGCCACGGCTCGACGCCGCCACGCAGAAGTCCGCGTGGTTCACCGCGTTAAGCGGTCCGGGCGTGATGATGAAGATCGATCCGGTCGAACGCGCGCAGTTGCCCATGTGGATCGGCCAGCGCCTGACTGCGCAAAACCAGCGGGTAGCGCCGGGCGAGGACGGACGGCGGGCGCTGGTGTTTATCGCTGAACGGGTGGAGGGTAACCTGCTCGCCGCGCATCAAGAAATCCTGAAACTCGGGTTGTTGTATCCGGCGGGCGTGCTCACGTTCGAACAGATCCATGACGCCGTGCTCAACGTCGCGCGCTACGACGTTTTCAAGCTCAACGAAGCCATGCTCACCGGTGACGTTGGACGCCTGACGCGCATGCTCGACGGCCTGAAGGGCGAGGGCGAAGCGGGAACGCTCGTGATCTGGGCGCTCGTGGAAGAAATACGCACGCTGCTGCGAATGAAACGTGGCGTCGCGGCGGGCAAGCCGTTGGCGACGCTGTTGCGCGAGAACCGCGTCTGGGGACCGCGTGAACGGTTGATCGGCCCGGCGCTAAGCCGCGTTAGTGAAACGGCGCTGGAGAAGGCGCTGTCGCTGGCCGCAAAGCTGGACCGGCAAGTCAAAGGCTTATCGGGCGGCACTGGCCCGCGAGGCAGCGCGAACCCGGGCGATCCGCCACCTGACCCGTGGGACGGCATGTTCGAACTCGCGATGACCGTCGCGTCGTCGGGCAGTGCGCTGCAACGCAGCGCTCCCGCAGCGCCACCGGCAAAGCGCCCAGCCTGACATCAGCATAAAATCGGGGTTATTCGCCGTCTCCTCGCGTTTTTGGCGTAGCGAGAAGGTGGCCGCCGAATATCCAAGCGTCGAACGATACCCAAGAGAATGACGATGAACGACATCGACGAATACATGACCGAACTCGGCCGCCGTGCGCGCCGGGCTTCGCGCGCGATGGCGCGTGCATCGACGGCTGCAAAGAACGCCGCGCTCGAAGCGGTAGCGAACGCAATTGAACGCGAACGCGCCGCGTTGAAGGCAGCGAATGCGCAAGATCTCACCCGCGCTCGCGACAAAGGCCACGACGCCGCGTTCATCGACCGCCTGACGCTCTCCGAGAAAGCGCTCAACACCATGGTCGAAGGCTTGCGGCAAGTCGCCGCGCTGCCAGACCCGATCGGTGAAATCAGCGGGTTGAAATTTCGGCCCAGCGGCATTCAGGTCGGCCAGATGCGCGTACCGCTTGGCGTGATCGGGATCATTTATGAATCGCGGCCGAACGTGACTATCGATGCTGCCGCGCTGTGCCTGAAATCCGGCAACGCCACCATTCTGCGTGGCGGTTCCGAGGCGCTGGAATGCAATACGGCGCTGGCGAAATTGATCGGTGAGGGGTTGGAAGCAGCGGGGCTCCCGCAGGAAGCGGTGCAAGTCGTGGCGACGGCAGATCGCGCAGCGGTGGGCAAGCTGATCACCATGACCGAGTACGTCGATGTGATCGTGCCGCGCGGCGGCAAGAGCCTCATCGAGCGCTTGATGGCCGAAGCACGCGTGCCCATGATCAAGCACCTGGACGGCATCTGCCACGTGTATGTGGATGACCGCGCAGACCTGAAGAAGGCGCTCAACGTCTGCGACAACGCCAAGACCCACCGATACGGCACATGCAACACCATGGAAACACTGCTCGTGGCGCGCGCAATCGCGGCGCACGCGTTGCCCATGCTCGCGAATACGTTCCGGGAAAGGGAGGTTGAACTGCGCGTGGATGCGGCCAGTCGCGCCGTGTTGAATGAAGCACGCTTCGACGGCCCGCTGAGCGAGGCCACTGAAGCGGACTGGAGCACGGAGTATCTCGCCCCGATCCTGTCGATCAAGCTGGTGGACGATCTGGATGAAGCGTTGGATCACATCAACACCTACAGCTCGCATCACACCGACGCCATCGTCACCGAAGACCACGACCGCGCCATGCGTTTCCTGCGCGAAGTGGATTCGGCGAGCGTGATGGTCAATGCATCGACGCGTTTCGCCGATGGCTTCGAATTCGGGCTCGGCGCGGAAATTGGCATCTCGAACGACAAGCTGCATGCGCGCGGACCGGTTGGGCTGGACGGTTTGACATCGCTGAAATACGTCGTGCTCGGTCACGGCGAAACACGACAATAAGCGAGACCGCCATTCCAATGCTCTGGATCAAATCGCTGCATATCGTATTGGTCGCATCGTGGTTCGCGGGCCTGTTCTACCTGCCGCGCATCTTCGTTAATCTCGCGATGGAAACTGAGCCCGCGGCTACGGCTCGTTTGCTGATCATGGCGCGCAAGCTGTTCCGCTTCATGACGTTCATTGCAGTGCCGGCGCTCGCGTGTGGGTTGTGGCTGCTGCTGGTGGTGGGTATCGGGCAGGGACAGGGCTGGATGCACGCCAAGCTGGGCATTGTGGTGCTGATCATTCTGTACCACGCTTATTGCGGCGTTCTTTTGCGCCGTTTTCAGCGCGGCGAGAACACACGTTCTGATAAGTGGTACCGAATGTTTAACGAGCTGCCCGTGCTTGGGCTGCTTGGCGCGACGCTTTTGGTCGTGATCAAGCCGTTTTAAGCATCAAGCGTGTTGCAGTAAAAGCAACGCCGGCGAAAGTGCCGGCGTCTTGCATTTGGACGGTCTCTCTTGCTGATCTGCCGTCATGCTTGGTCCGTGCTGTGAGCGCGAGCCTCGCGGGTCAGCCATCGTGCTTGTGCATATCCCAGCTCGCACTCGCTTGAGCGATGATCTGTTTCACCAGCTCAGCCGAAGTCTCCACAATCGCGTATTCGTCCTGTCCCGGCCCGCCCATCTTTACGCGTTCATTTCTGTAGCGCATGCCGCTGGCAAAGGGCGTGCGGCCCGAGGTGTGATATTCGACGCAGCCGGTTTCAGCGATTAATTGCGCAATATTGCTAAGCCGTACGCCCGCGCCGGGCATGACCACGAGCCGCTGCCGGGCGGCTTCACGCAGTTTGCGGATCAGCGCGGCGCCTTCGATCGCGTTGGCCTCCTGACCAGAAGTAAGCAGACGGCTGCAACCCGTGGCGATGATGTCTTCCAGCGCCTTGAACGGATCGCGCGCTACGTCGAACGCGCGGTGGAATGTGACGGGCATGGGCGCCGCCAGTTCAACCAGACGCTGAGTACGCGGCACGTCGATATCGCCGTCGGCGGTGAGCAGTCCGATCACCGCGCCGTCCACGCCGTGCGCTTTGCACGCGATGATGTCGCGTTCCATCACGTCGAATTCGATATCCGAATACAGGAAGTCGCCGCCGCGCGGGCGGATGATCACGTTTAGCTGTACGCGCAACTTGTCTCGCGCACAGCCGATGGCGCCGTAAGACGGCGTGGTGCCGCCTTCGAGCAGGTTGTCGCAAAATTCCACGCGGCCCGCGCCGCCTTCTTGCGCAGCGAGGCATGAGGTGACAGAACCGGCACAGATCTCCAGCAGGATAGGGGACTTGGGCATGGAGCATTTCACTGGTTAAGACGTAGCCTCGCAGCTTAAAGCACGCGTGCCCAGAGTGGTTGCACAGACCGATAACGGTCTGCCGGATGGGAGCGTGTTCGTCGTTCTTGCAATTTTCCCAAAATAAATCTGCCTGTTGCAGTAAATAAAACGCCGGCCTCGGTGCCGGCGTTCTGCCTTTCATGCCCCGCTATTCCTCGCATCTGCCTTTTTTGTTCGCAGTCGCGCTCCGCGTGGATCTAGTTCTTCACACGACGCCTGTCCAACACGTCTTTCGCTTCCGCCAGCCTCGCCGCGAACTCCGGCCCGCGCGCCAACGCGACGCCTACCGCCAGAATGTCGCCTATCGCCAGATGCGATACGCGCGATGTCATCGGCGAGAAAATATCCGTGTCTTCGTCAACGTTCGCGAACAAACCCACGCTCGCCATGCGCGCCAGTGGCGAATTGCCATGTGTGATCGCGATGACCTTCGCGCCGCCATCCAGCGCCGATTTCACCGCGTCCAGGATGTCGCGTGTGCGTCCCGTATTCGATATCGCCACGACCACATCGCCCACACCCAGCAGCGCCGCTGACGTGGTGTACGTGTGCGGGTCCGAATACGCCACACTTGGCACGCCCAGCTTGAAGAACTTGTGCTGCACATCCAGCGCCGCGATGCCCGAACCGCCCGCACCGTAGAACTCGATACGCCGAGCATCGGCGAGCAACGCAATCGCCGCAGCCAAGCTGTCCGAGGACAAGCTGTTTCGTACCTGCAGCAGCGCGGCAATCGTCCGGTCCAATACCTTCGCTGCCACGCCGGCCGCGGGTTCGTCCGCGCGTACGTCCCGGTACACAGCCGGCGCCGGCACATCGGACGCAATGCTCTGCGCCAGCCGGATCTTGAACTCTCGAAATCCCGAAAACCCCAGCGCCCGGCAAAACCGCGCGATGGTCGGCTGACTCACGCCGGCACGCGCCGCGAAGTCGGTCATCGCGAGATCCAGGACCTCGCGCGGCGCCTCGATGACGTAATCGGCGAGCTTGCGCTCGGAGGGGCGCAACTGCTCGCGCATTGCTTCAACTTGAGACAGCAACATCGGGAATCTCGCCTATGCTGGAAATGCGTGGACTATAGCCGATCAGCAAAAATGTACAAAAACTACAAGAAACGATGCCATTCGGAACGCTTCGATAAAAATTTCTTATACCTATCCTAAGCCATCACATAAGACATCGAGCGAAACTAAGGGTTTTCCAGATGGAAGTTGTGTAGTTTTTCTACTAGAATTCTATTCGCGACACGGGAACGTCTCAAAAACAAAACCGCCCGTTCCCGCGACCGTTCAACCCCGGCGTCAACCGCCCGCTCGCCGCCCGAGGCGAAGGAGTTTCGATGGTTTCCCCGCACTCGCATCTGAAAAAAGTCACCCAGCGCGTGATTGAGCGCAGCAAGCCGACGCGCGCGGCCTACTTGGCGCGCATCGACGGCGCCCAAGGTCATTTTCCTGCTCGCGGCGCGTTGTCATGCGCAAATCTCGCGCACGGTTTCGCCGGCCTGGAAGGACAGGAAAAAATCGCGATCAAGGCGGTTCGCGAACCGAACATCGGCATCGTTTCGTCTTATAACGAGATGCTCTCGGCCCACGCGCCGTTCAAGAATTACCCCGACATCATCAAGCATGCCGCTCGCGAAGCGGGCGGCGTTGCGCAGTTCGCGGGCGGCGTGCCGGCCATGTGCGACGGCGTCACGCAAGGCAACGCGGGCATGGAGTTGTCGCTGTTCTCGCGCGAAGTCATCGCCATGAGCACCGCTGTGGCGCTCACGCACAACATGTTCGACGCCGCGCTGTGCCTCGGCATCTGCGACAAGATCGTGCCGGGCTTACTGATCGGTGCGTTGCAATTCGGACATCTGCCGACCATTTTCGTGCCGGCCGGCCCGATGACAAGCGGCCTCACCAACGACGACAAAGCCAAGGTCCGCCAGCAATTCGCCACCGGCGCGTGTGACCGCGACGCGCTGCTCGAAGCCGAAGCCGCCGCATACCACGGCCACGGCACGTGCACGTTCTACGGCACGGCAAACAGCAACCAGATGCTGATGGAGGTGATGGGCCTGCATTTGCCCGGCTCGGCGTTCATCCACCCGCACACGCCGCTAAGAGATGCGCTCACCGCTGAAGCCGCGAAGCGCGTGCTCGAGTTGACGGTGGAGCGCGGCCATTACACGCCGGTCGGCCATGTCGTGGATGAAAAAGCAATCGTGAACGGCATCGTGGCGTTGCTGGCGACGGGCGGGTCCACCAATCACACGCTGCATCTGGTGGCAATCGCGCGGGCGGCGGGCATCGTGATCGATTGGAACGACTTCGATGAACTCTCGCAAGCCGTGCCGCTCACCGCGCGCATCTATCCGAACGGCAAGGCCGACGTGAACCATTTCCACGCGGCGGGGGGCGTTGCGTATCTGGTGCGCGATTTGCTGGACGCGGGTTTGCTGCACGAAGACGTGAAAACCGTCGCCGGCGAGGGCCTGAAACACTACACCCGCGAACCGAAACTGATCGATGGAAAACTCCAATGGGTCGATGGTTCCCACGCCAGCCACGACACGAAAGTCCTGCGCAGCCACAAAGAACCGTTTGCGCCCGATGGCGGCCTGCGCCTGATGCAAGGCAAACTCGGCCGCGGCGTGATCAAGATTTCGGCGGTGGCGGAAGAGCATCGGCATGTGAAAGCGCCGGCTATCGTGTTCGAGTCGCAAGAGGAAGTGCAGGAAGCCTTCGATAACGGCGAGCTCAAGCGTGATTTCGTCGCGATCGTGCGGTTCCAGGGCGCGCGGGCGAACGGCATGCCGGAGTTGCACCGGTTGACGCCGCTTCTCGGCGTGTTGCAGGATCAGGGCTTTCACGTTGCGCTGGTGACGGACGGGCGCATGTCGGGCGCGTCGGGCAAGGTGCCCGCGGTGATCCACATTTCGCCGGAAGCATTGCTGCATGGGCCAATTGGCAAGGTGCGCACGGGCGACATGATTGTCATCGATGCGAACAAGGGCGTGCTCGACGTCGAGATGAACGAGAAGGAATGGACGGCGCGCGAAGTGGCGCAGCCAAAGCATCAGGCGGGCAATGAGGTTGGTTTCGGGCGTGAGCTTTTCGGCGTGTTCCGCAGTGCGGCAATGCCGGCGGAACTGGGCGCGTCCGTATTCGGTCCGATGGTCGGCGAAGCGAGATAAACCTGATCAAAGCCCGCGACAACACAAACAGGAGCAGCAAATGAAAACGGTAAGTGAAATCGTGCGTCTGGGTCCGGTGATTCCGGTACTCGCATTCGATTCGGTCGAACAAGGTGAAAACGTCTCGCGCGCGCTGCATGCGGGCGGGGTCAAGGTGCTCGAGATCACGCTGCGTACGGCAGCGGGGCTCGCGGCTATCGAGCGGGCAAGCCAGCTTGCGGACGATATTGTCGTGGGCGTGGGCACGATCACCAAGCCCGAACATTGCGCGCAGGCGAAGAAGGCGGGCGCGCAATTCGGCGTATCGCCGGGCTTGACGAAGGAGATTCACCAGGCATCGCTCGATGCCGGCTTGCCCTTGCTGCCCGGGGTGATGACACCGACTGACATCATCCAGGCGATGGAATTCGGCTACGAAATCGTGAAGCTTTTCCCGGCGCAACAAGCCGGTGGTGTGTCGATGCTGCAAGCGCTCAACGGTCCGTTTCCGGGCCTGAAGTTCTGCCCGACGGGCGGCATCACCGCAGAAACCGCGCCGAATTTCCTGGCGCTGCCGAATGTGGTGTGTGTCGGCGGTTCGTGGCTGACGCCGAAAGCGGCGCTCGCCGCACAAAACTGGGCAGAAGTGACGCGTCTCGCGCGTGCGGCCAGCGAATTGGCGCCGCACAAGCAATAAGGTTTGCGGCAGCAAAACAGCAATAAACAAAAGCCTCTGTGGTGCGCCGACTAGCGCACCACAGAGGCTTTTTCACAATCGGGAATACTTGGTGCGCAAGTTTCGGGTGCTGCAAGTAAAATTCCGTGTCAATCACTCGCCGGCTGCGTGTGCGCTTGGCCGCACGCCTGAATCAACTGATGACATATCAAGCGACGGCAAACGCACCCGCTAGCTAAAAAAACGTCAACAACTGAAGGGAGGCGCTTCATGGAGCCAGTCCACGGCAGCATGCTGCTGGTGTACGCGGTTATCGCCATTGCGTTGCTGATCTTGCTGATCACGCGCTACAAGGTTTACCCGTTTCTCGTCCTGATCATCGTTTCATTGTTGCTGGGGCTGGCCGTCGGCATGCCGATGGACAAGATCGTCAAGGCGTTCGAAACCGGCAACGGCAACACGCTCGGTCACATAGCGGTCGTGGTCGGGCTTGGCACCATGCTCGGCAAGATGATGGCCGAATCGGGCGGGGCCGAACGCATTGCGAATACGCTGATAGGCTGGTTTGGCGAGAAACACATTCACTGGGCCATGATGTTCGTTGCAATCATTGTTGGCTTGCCAGTGTTCTTTGAAGTCGGTTTCGTGCTGCTGATTCCCATTGCGTTCAACGTCGCCAAACGCACGAAGAAGTCACTGCTGCTGATCGGCTTGCCGATGGTGGCCGGACTCTCGGTCGTGCACGGGCTGATTCCGCCGCACCCGGCCGCGCTGCTCGCCGTGCAGGCGTATCACGCGGATATTGGCCGGACGATCATGTACGGGTTGATCGTCGGTGTGCCTACGGCCGTTGTCGCCGGTCCGCTATTCGCGCTGCTGATCCACAAATACATCAAGCTGCCGGAGAACAATCCGCTCGCGGCGCAATTCACCGAATCACACAAGGAAGGTGTCACGCGCGAGTTGCCGGGATTCGGCATCACGCTGTTCAGCATCTTGCTGCCGGTGATCCTGATGCTGGTCGGCAGTTGGGCCGATCTGATCTCCACGCCCAAGTCGCTTCCCAATAATTTGCTGCACTTCGTCGGTAACTCGGACGTGGCGTTGCTCATCGCCGTGTTGTTCAGCTTCTGGAGTTTCGGGGCATCGCGTGGATTCGATCGTGCGCAGATCCAGAAGTTTTGCGGCGAATGCCTCGCGCCTATCGCGGGGATCACGCTGATCGTGGGCGCGGGCGGCGGCTTCGGGAACGTGCTGCGCGAAAGCGGGATTTCGCAGGAACTGGTGAACACCGCATCGGCGGCGCATTTATCGCCGTTGCTGCTCGGCTGGTTCGTGGCCGCGCTGATTCGCCTGGCGACCGGTTCCGCTACCGTCGCGATGACCACCGCATGCGGGATCGTCGCACCGATCGCGGCGGCCGCCGGCAGTAGCGTGAGTCCCGAGCTGCTGGTGCTGGCCACGGGTTCCGGCTCGCTGATCTTCTCGCATGTGAACGACGGCGGTTTCTGGCTCATCAAGGAGTATTTCGGGATGACCGTGGGCCAGACGTTCAAGACCTGGTCGTTGTGCGAAACGATTATCTCGGTGATGGGTTTGGGTTTGACCTTCGCGCTTGCGACGGTCGTGTAAGGAGATTTCGATGATATTAATTGCGATGGGTGTATCAGGTTGCGGCAAGACGACGATCGGAGAAATGCTGGCCGAGCGGCTGCATTGCGATTTCGCCGATGCCGACAGTTTTCACAGTCAGGCGAACAAGGAGAAGATGCACAACGGCATTCCGTTGACCGACGAGGACCGGTGGCCGTGGCTGAAGGCGATCCGCGCGTCGATTGTGGAAAAGCAGGCGAGCGGCACGGTGCATGTGTACGCATGCTCGGCGCTAAAGCGTGTGTATCGCGACATTCTGCGCGACGGCGACAAGGACGTGACCTTTGTCTATTTAAAGGGAACGCCTGAGTTGCTGAGGGAGCGGATCAAGACGCGCAAAGGCCATTTCTTCGACCCCGCGTTGCTGCAAAGCCAGTTGGACACGCTGGAGCCGCCCGGTGCGGATGAAGCGATCGAGGTGGATATCGCGTTGTCGCCGAAGGAGATTGTGGACAAAGTGTTGCACGAAGTGAAAACGCGTTAATCGCGGTGGTAGGCGAGAAACACAAGGCCGTTGCGGGAGTAATCCTGTAACGGTTTTTTTCGCCCGCGTTTTCCTGAGCGCACGGCGGCCAATTGATAAGCAATACGAATCGAAATGCATTGAGCGACCCAAGGTATTTACTCGCAACATTCAAAAAGCCCGTTCGAGAATGTAATCTCGAACGGGCTTTATGTTACTTCGCGTGGATTACCGAATCCGCTGCGCCAGTTCCACCGCCTTACCAACATACGATCCCGGCGTCATGGCCAGGAGGAGTTGCTTGGCGTCATCCGGAATGGCGAGCCCGTTGATAAACGTCTGCAATCCTTCGCGCGTGATGCCTTTGCCGCGCGTCAGTTCTTTCAACTGCTCGTACGGATTTTCCACGCCGTATCTACGCATGACGGTCTGAATCGGCTCGGCAAGCACTTCCCAGCAGTTATCCAGGTCTTCATTCAGCCGCGCGGCATTCACTTCGAGCTTGTCGAGGCCGCGAATCAGCGAATCGTACGACAGCAGCGAATACCCAAACGCCACACCGATATTGCGCAGCACGGTTGAATCCGTCAGGTCGCGTTGCCAGCGTGAAATGGGGAGCTTATCGGCGAGATGGCGCAGCGTTGCGTTCGCCAGCCCGAGATTGCCTTCCGAGTTTTCGAAGTCGATGGGATTGACCTTATGCGGCATGGTCGATGACCCGATCTCGCCCGCCTTCGTGCGCTGCTTGAAATAACCGACGGAGATATAACCCCACACGTCGCGATCCAGATCGAGCAGGATCGTATTGGCACGCGCGATGGCATCGAAGAGTTCGGCCATGTAGTCGTGCGGTTCAATCTGGATGGTGTACGGATTGAACGTGAGATTCAGCCGCTCTTCCACGACCGTTTTCGAGAACGTTTCCCAATCGAATTCCGGATACGCCGACAAATGCGCGTTGAAGTTACCCACGGCGCCATTCATTTTGCCAAGCAGCGGCACTTCTGCGATTCGTTCAATTGCGCGCTTTAACCGCGCCGCCACGTTCGCCAGTTCTTTACCGAGCGTGGTCGGGCTGGCGGGCTGGCCGTGCGTGCGCGAGAGCATGGGTTGCGCGGCGTGCGCATGCGCGAGCTTGACGAGGCGTTCGTGAACCGAGCGCAGCGCCGGCAGCAGGACGTGTTCGCGTGCGCCGGCGAGCATCATGCCGTGCGACGTGTTGTTGATGTCTTCCGAGGTGCACGCGAAATGGATGAATTCGCTGGCGCGCTCGAGTTCCGGCTGGCCTTTGACCGATTCCTTGAGCCAGTATTCGACGGCCTTGACGTCGTGGTTCGTGACCTTTTCGATGTCCTTGATGCGCGCGGCGTCGTGGGCGGTGAAGCGTTCGGCGAGTTGCAGGAGGAAGTTTTCGGACGCAGCGGAAAAGGTCGGGACTTCGCTAAAACCCGCTTGCGACAGCGCGATCAGCCAGTGAATCTCCACCTTCACGCGATGCTTCATGAACGCGTATTCCGATAGCCACTCGCGCAGTGCTTCGGTTTTGGCGGCGTAGCGGCCATCGAGCGGCGAGAGCGCGGTGAGGGCGAAGAGGGTATCGGGACGGGTATCGGACATGGTGGGGCCACGGAGTGAGACGAAAGGAGAAGCGGATTTTACCATCGCGGCAAAAACGGTTACCCGGGGCTGTCGAGCCAGCATTCATCGCGCAAGGCATCGGCCCGAAAAACGATCTTGGATGATTCGGCGCGGTAAGGGTGGCGTCACGGCGGTGCGTCCATGCGCGCTAGTCGCAAGGCCCATTGCGCTCACACGTTGGGTAGGACTCCGGCCCTGTTTGATAGAGTAATTCCGCACATTGGGTTGGCGAGTGCGAACGACACGGCGGGTTTCGGCAGCCGCGTCCATCAGCGCTTCGCCGCCTTGGCCGACCGGGGGCTGGCGCTCCCGGATCGGGCCGAACGGCCGCGAGCAGCCAAATTGCGAGAATGATTATTCCGGATACGGATTTCGCATCGGATTAATGCGTGCTCATGTGCCCCGCAGCACTCGATCCAACTCTTCTAACTGCGCGGGCGTACCAACATTCTCCCACCGTCCTTCAAACAACTCGCCTGTCGCACGCCCGGCCTCGATGGTCTCGCGGTAATACGGCGTCAGCGCGCGCCGCGTGGCGGGGGCGAGATCGCGAAACATACGCGTGTCGTATAAGCCGATATTGCCGAAGGTAAAACGCGGCAAACCGTCAAGGGAAAGCATGCCTTGGTGATCGAGCGCGAAATCGCCGATGGAATGAAACGGCGGATTGGGCACCATGACCAGATGCATCGCGGGTTCGTCTTGCAGCGCCATCTGCGCGGCGCGCTCGTGCAATCGTGCGTAGTCGAATTCGCAGAACACGTCGCCGCTGACCGCTGCGAAAACGCTGGCTTCGCCGTGCTTTTCCAGCAGCGGCAACGCTTGTCCGATACCACCAGCCGTTTCCAACGCATGAGTCTCGGCCGAATAGCGCAATTGGACGCCCCAGCGGGAGCCGTCGCCGAGCTTGGATTGAAACATCCGTCCAAGCCACGCGTGATTAATGACGATTGTCTTGAACCCCGCGGCAGCCAGTCGTTCAATTTGCCAGACGATCAGCGGTT
>Ga0185299_10004596_pt1 | contig 16486 bp, 13 predicted proteins | sample PaiPotPPA55metaG_FD_128002 | JGI IMG/M metagenome (GOLD analysis project Ga0185299, IMG submission 128002) | Iron sulfur acid spring bacterial and archeal communities from Banff, Canada, to study Microbial Dark Matter (Phase II) - Paint Pots PPA... ...
TGGGGGACACAAGCGTTGTGTGGGCAGGAGCCGCCAAGGAAAGGCCAGCGATCGACGATCAGCTGACGGCCGCCTAATGCGCGTAGATAGGCCGATCCGAATCGCCCCGCTGCTCCGCCGCCGATGAAGATGGCGTCGAACTCCCGGCGGTCGTGGTTACGGATGTTGCTAATGGGCCCGACGACGTGTGGCTTCTCGAGCGCCTCCTCGATCTTCCTCGCCCACTGCTCAATAGTCAGGAAGGACGGATCAGACCCTTTCGTGGCGAACTGATCCATCGTTCATCTTCCCTCATAGGGGCGTTGGAAGGCGTTGTTTTCCTAACAGGTATCCCTGTTTGGTCAGCCACCACAACACGGGCAATCATTAGGATGTCCGGTTTCCCAGGGATGGGGCTCGGGAACCTTATCTGGATCTGGCCTCGCGCGGCGGCCGCCGCATTTTGAGCATGCCCACTCGGCAGGCATGCGGGCGCCCTTCGGGACGAGACTCTTCGCTAAATGCCCACAGTCGGGACAAATGATTGTATAGACCGGCATCGTAATAATTCCGGCGGACGCTGGGGCACGGATCGCTAGACGGTCCGCGCCACCCGATGATTTACGCGGCGGCTTGAGCTTGCGCTAGCCGTTCGCGAACGAGCTTCGTCCCTTCGACTAAAGCGTGCAGCTTCTCCTGCGCGATGTACCTTTGCAGCAGGATTAAACCACAATCCGTGGTGACACCCAGCCGGTTGGCCGGGATAACCCTTAAGAGAGCCTCGATCCGGCCCGCCACTTGAACCGCCGTCTCGGTGATCGTGCTTTTGACATCGATTACCCCGGCCCAGAAGTCGACATTGGGTGGCAGCGGAAATTCCTTGAAGGCATCGAGACCCGACATATCGTCATGGCGTCTGCCGCAACTCTCAAGGTTGAGAACGCCCAAGTGGTATTGGTAAATCTTCGGTATGACCGAGCGCGTCGCCGCTGGAGCGTTTGGAACCTCCTTGCGCTTCGCCAGGTCATAGATGTCTCCAGGCTTGCCGGTCTCATCCGCATAGTACGCTGGTGTGCCGCCCCAATTGCCCCAGCAAACATGAACGACGATGCGGGCGTTTTTTACGCCCTCGACAGCGGCGTTGAATGCCTCAACGGCCCAGTCCTCGAAAAAATAAGGGCAAGTGAACTCGTCGATCTGGATGAAGTCGACACCCAATGCATCGACCTCGAGAATGTCGTCGTTCATCGCCTTTGCGATAGCGAGCGCGCGGTCACGAGAACTTTTATAGTAAAGATCATTTGTGCACTGGGCCAGGACCTGGACGCCAGTATATTGGACTTTGGTTGGCTTGCTTGTCGCCCGTTTGAGGGCCCGCGCCTGCTCGACCATCATCGTACCGTGCCGCTTGATCTCCTGCTCAATCGTGGCCGAATGCAGTCGGCTGTAAATGGGAAACCCGAGCGAACCGCCGCGTAGACTGTAGCCCATGCGTCGAAAATAGTAGTAGAGTATATCGCCGTAATTGTCACCTTGGAGACGGCCGTCCGAAATGATATCAAGGCCGGCCCGCTCTTGATCGCGGGCGATGGCCCCGATCGCGTCCTCGAAGGCTTCGCAGCTCATCGAGTCCGGCGGCTCCCGGTCGCCGCGAAAATGGCGCGCCCACAAGGCATCCCACCACCTCGGGTTCGGGTAGTTGCCGACCATGCTCGTCGGAATCAGAACCTCCTGCTCACGAATCCTCATGCCTCTCCTCCCATCTTGCTTTGCGCTTCGACTTGCACGCCGATGGCAGCGCTTTATGGAGCTATTTTATCTATGAATCTCCCCTTATTTTTGGCTTGTCAAGCTGAACACGTCCCCTGTTTCTTGAATAGGTGGTGGAGCTGCAGCGTCGACGACTGCCTGCCGTCGAGAATCGTCTCGACGATGTCAGGTGCCAGCAGCGTTAGCCGCAGGATGCGGCTGAGATATTTTCGGCCGCGGCGAGGTCCTGCACCTATGCGAACTCGCCGCTCTCAAGCATCCGCTTCCTAAGGTCCGCTTTTGGGCGGTGGCCCAATGACGGCTTCTGGCGCGACTCTGACCTACCAAAATGTCCGCCATCCTGTCGTTATGGGATGGCAAGCGGACCTTGAGGAAGTCGTACTCACCGATCTCGATTTATGAGTACGCCGCTTGGGTACTGGTCGCGAAACTAGATTGCGCAACGAGATATTCCGTCGCGGGGGCAGAAAAATCAATTCCGAAGGGGCCGACCGGCGCCCGACCGCCGCACTCGGCCGCCTCCCTGACGATGGTTGCGGCGTTCTAAAGGCCGCCCTCCCAATCGTCGCTTACAGCTTCGCTCTCGCCACGAAGTACGCCAAGGACGCCACGTTTTTGAGGCAAGGATTCTTGGCGTACTTGGAGATATTCGAAGGACGCCAACCCTTGGCGTCCTTGGCGCTCTTCGGGACGCGACCAATTCCAACCGCCTGTCAGCCTATCCTTGACCGAAGCAATTCCGAGCTTGGATTTGGCACGGTCAATGGTTCGCGGGCTGTGCCCGGCATCTCGCGCCGCGGCGCGAACCACCTTCGCGGATTTGGGTCCGTCAATCAGCAAGTCGAGCAAAAAATCGGTCGCTTCCTGAAGCGCGCCAGCCGCCTCTTTATCAGGAACCTTTTCGGCTTCGGCAAGAAGTTCGCGAGCGTTGCCATCTACGCTTTCGCCCCACGAGACAACTGAAGCAACGATGTCTGGCCGTTCAAACATCGGCACTAATTGCAGCTCGTAATTAAAGCCGCCGTCATCCGGGCCGATGTTCGACTTTGCCCTCATCAGGATGCGCGGGCCTGGCTTGCCATCACCGCCATCCTGCTCCCGCGCCGCGACCATCACGACGCGCGCGAGCGCACCGAACGCAACCGAGCCCGTAACCCTGTCTATTGGCGAGCGTCCTTCCGAGCCTTTCGTAAAATGCGTGATACCGAGCAGCGCTGCGTCGAGCTTCGCGGCCATATCAACAAGCGGCTGCAAGCCTCGCCGCGTCTCGGAATTTTTGTGGGAATCCGCAGCCGTAGCGGACACAATGGGGTCAACAATGATAAGGCTCGCGCCCCCCGCCGCTTCAATCGCGGCTTGCAGCGCCGTAATGTCTTTGGCTGGATCGAAGTCGCGCCGCTCTTTTTTGCAAGACATCTCGCCAGCAAAGAAGATGCGGCTGAGATCAGCGCCGGACGCCTCTAGACGGGGAACGAGCGTATCGGCGGGGTCATCCTCGCCGCTCCAAATTATAACATTGCCTTTTGTCGCCTCGGTGCCGTCCGGCCAACGACTCCCCGCCGACACTGTAGCGGCCATTTTCATGGCAAGGGTGGTTTTCCCGGTTCCTGGCTGGCCCGCGATAATGTGCATTTTCCCGCGGGCGAGCCAGTCTCTCCAAAGCCATGAAATCGGCTCCGGCTTGATCCCGGATGCAGGCAATAGCGACATTGTCCAGAACGGTTGAGCCTCCCGATTACCGTCAAAAGCCCCCGGCGCCCCCGGTACGAAGGCTTTGGCGAGCCCGTCAGCGGCTTGGCGCAGCGCGGCAAGGTCCTGCCATTCCGCCACCGCGTCCGCCGCGTCCCAGCCCTTCGCTGGCCCGCGCTGGTCGCCATTCGGATCGATGGAAGCCAATCCCGAAGCATCGATGATCGAAACCTGACAGTCGAGCGGGTGAAGAATCGCCGCAACTTCGGCCGCGTATGTGGAGCCCGGTTCGTCCGCATCTGGCCATATCAGAACACGCCGGCCGTGAAGCGGCGACCAATCCGCTTTGCTTGCCGATTGCGAGCCATTGGGCGATGTGATGCAAACGCAGTTCGGAAAGACCCTCGCAGCCGCGTCGGCCGATTTCTCGCCCTCGCAAATGACTACGGGCGCGTCAGAACGGGCCGCGAGCTTGTCGAGGTTGTAGAGAGGGCGTGGCGGGGGAAACGCCTTCCAGCGCCAGCGCAAGCCCGCCGCATCGCGCCAGAGCGACAAGGTAAGGAATTGCTTGCGCTCGCCGGGCGGGTCGAAGCGGAGGACGCGAAAGAGCGTTGCGCCCTGTTCGTCACGATAGACCGAGGTTGCCGTTGGCCGCCCGAAGCGAGGATGCGTCTTCGGTACGTCCGGCGCATCGGCCGGAATCGGCGAGACATGCTTGCCGTCGTCATGCTCCTCGGCAACAGCCGGAACGGCCACACGCTCTGCATCGGTCAAAGGCGCGAATTTGTGGAAGGCGTCATTCATTGCGCCGCCCTCCCGTTTCGAGTCCAAGCATTCGCGCGAGCATCCGCACCGCCTCGCCTTGCGAGAGGTTTTCGAGATAAGCGACCAGCGAGACGGGATCGCCGCCACGGTCGCCGGTCGCGAAGTCGGCCCAGCAGCCCGCGCGTGAGCCGGACCAGCGAATCTTGAAAGAGCCGAGTCGGTTATCGTTGCGGCGCGGATTAAGTGCAACGAATTCGCGCCCCTCGATTTTTCCGCCCGGCAACAAGCGCGAGAGAACGGCGGGAAACGCGCCGAGCGCCGCTGCGTTGACGTTCGCGAAGTCGAGACGGCTGCTCATGACAGCGCCCCCTCGATCAATCGCGCAACTGGCGGGAGCGTCGCGCCGACAAGGCGGCCAGGATCGCGGGATCGATCGCGGCATAGACCGAAAGCTGACCGGCGAGAGTCGCGCCTGCGGAAAGTTCGGCGAAAAGTTCGAACGGCGCGCGTCGCCGAGCGCCTGAACCTGCCACGCCAAATCGCTGCCTAGCCGATTCAATTGCGCGGGGCACTGTGCTATTATTCGTTTCGCTGAAGGCCTCGAAATGCAGCCCGCCGTTGGCGCGCCGGGCTTTTTGAGTGGAGGCGCTCATTTCGCGCCTCCCGATAGCAAACGCTCCGCTTCGCTCGCCGGAACGAGCGTGCGCCCTCCGATCTTGACGACGCGAATTTTTCTCAAGCCGACATATTTGTAAAAGGTCGCCGGGCTGATTCCGACGCGCTGACAAAACGGCTTCACGCGATACGCGAGCGGCTTCTCAGCTTCAGCATTTGTGGGATTCGACATTCGACCATCTCCAATGGGAGTTGAGATGGTCCGCCATTATGCGAACAAATCCGCGCTTGTCGTCCGGAATAGTCGGCAATTGAAATACCGACCGTCATTTTATCTTTTGAAGCCAAACCGTTAGCCATTGTCCAATACGCCATCGAAGCTGCGTCATACCAAGCTCGCAACCGAATCGTTCATAGTGAAACTCTTGCAGTTTTTCTTCGAGTCGCGCCTTTGCATTCCAATGTGGTTTGGTGGGGTGGAAGTCGCCATGCTTCTGCATAAGCCGATATGCCTCTTGTTCAATTGCGGTCCAATTGAACTTGAACTTTGGCCCTCGCGTCTTTTCGCTCGCTTTTCCGGATAGCTCTACAAGCCATCGCCGAAACGATTCACGATGAACTATGACACCGGCAAAACTAACCCCGTCCTTTCCTTGGCCTATTTCAGGATATTCGTTGGCGAATTGCTTAGGCCCTAACCAGTCTCGCGCACCGTCCACGACCAAAGTCATATCGGCGAGTTCCTTCGGTTCGATCTTGCGCAACATCGCGACCGGCGCGATTCCACCCGGAAACTCAGGAAGCCGAAATGTTGCATTCCCGCACAACGTCACTTTCTCTTCCTTTCCTGCGAGCATAAGTGCGAGCCCCGCTCTCAATCGGGCGGCGTGTTCCGCGATATTACTCAACCCGATCGGCAAGCGGTCGCGTCCAAAAGCTAGCAAGTCTACTGCGTCGGAAAGAGACACATATTGTCCGGGGGGCAAGTCCTTAAGCCAATCGGGCGAAATGCCGCGCGGCGGTTGCCAAGCACGCGCTCTTGCCTGCTTCCACGCGGAAAAACAGGGCCAATCCCCCCAAACGCGGAGCACATCTTCACGAGAGAAGGTGACACCTTTCCACGTCCACCTTTCACGCGAGCCGTCGGGGTTCGGCGAGCCGAATCCGCTTCCCTTGGGAGTGAAGCAATCCCCATCATGGAAAGTGAAGTCCTGAAAGATCAACGTGTAGCCGCCGCCGCGATTTGCATTCAAGAGCTCTTGCGGACGAAAGGCGCAGTCCTCGAATACATGAGGCGATTTAGCCAGCGAGAAGCATTTTTCGATCGGCAATTGCTCATGCGTCGGTGCAACCGTCCATTTGACCTTACCTCCCGACCCGACGATGGCGCGGGACGAAATCTTTTCGTTTAATGAATGAAAGGCATCCGAATAGCTGATCTTACAGGGCGCGCCAAACGTCTTTCGAGTTTCAAACAAGAACTGACCGGCTTCCGCCGGATCACTGAATGCCAGCCTTTCCGCCAATTTCAGACTTCTTGTCGCGATCCAAGTGAGCGCCGCCATCAATGGCCATAGTTCGTCGGCTGACGAGAATCCCGCATCGTTCATTGCGCGCACCTCGCGTTGCACCTGTGGACACGCGGGCAACGGATGGTGCGATCCGCTTTCGGCTGGCCGGCCTAGCCCGCGTGCGTCCTGTTATGCGCCCCGCTTCGATAGTGGAACCACGTTCGAGCACGGCTTTGACTCGCAATGGTTCGCCCACGCCGCCATGAGAGCCCGACGCTTTTCCAGCGCGTCGCCGCGCCGATAGGCTTGCTCGGCCTTGTCGCCGATAACGTGAGCAAGAGCCGCTTCGGCGATCTCGCGCGGAAACGCAGTCGCTTCGCCGCACCAATCGCGGAAGGCCGAGCGGAAGCCGTGAACCGTCGCGCCTCCGATCTTCATCCGCCGCAACACCATTTCCAGGGCCATGCCCGAAAGCGGCTTGCCAGGCCGTTGGCCGGCAAAGACGAAATCGCTGATTTTCGCTTCGGCGAGCTTTTCGAGGATCGCTAGCGCTCTTGTCGAGAGCGGCACGCGATGCTCGCGCCCGGCTTTCATCCGCGTGGCCGGAACGGTCCACACTTTTGCCTCAAGATCGATTTCATTCCAGCGTGCGCCAAGCACCTCCCCAGAGCGCGCCGCCGTCAAGATTGCAAATTCGAGAGCCATTGCGGCCATGGCTTGCCGCTCGCGCAAGCGGCCGATGAACTCCGGCACGTCATCATAGGCCAATGCCGCATGATGGCCGCGCGTGAGCTTCTGGCGCTTCGGCAAGAGCTTGTCGAGATGGCCGCGCCACCGGGCCGGGTTCGCTTCGTTGCGGGGAATGTGCCCCATGGCGCGCGCCGCGTCCAAGACGGTTTCAATCCGGCCGCGAAGCCTGAAAGCGGTTTCGGCCTTTGCCTGCCAGAGTGGTTGCAGCACGCCCAAAACGGCCGCCGTGTCCACTTCGTCCACCGGCAGGGCGCGCAAGGGCTTGGCATAATCGGCAAGCGTCATCTGCCATTGGGCGCGGTGCTTCTCGTTGCGCCACTCGGAAGACTTGGCCTGGAGAAGCGCGTCCGCGCATTGGCCGAATGTCGGCTTTGCCGCCGATGCCATGCGGGCTTCGCGCTTAGCCTCGATGGGGTTTTTCCCCTCCGCGACGATCTTGCGGGCTTCGTCAGCCTTCTTACGAGCCTCGGCGAGAGTGGTTCCGTGTCCGCCCAGCCCGATTTCCGTGACCCTGCCGCACCAGGTGAACCTGAAGACCCACTTGCGAGCGCCAGAAGGTGAGACAACCAGCCATAACCCTCGCCCGTCGCAGTAGCGGCCCGGCTTCGCAGCCGCCACCGCCCGCGCCGTCATCCTCTCTTTTCCAGCCATCCCCGCTACCGGTCTTACAATTGGTCTTACAATCTGTCGCGGATTATAGCGGACAAGCTTGGATAAGGGAAGACAATATAATCTCTAATAACCTGATTTTACGATGACTCTTGGAACACCCCTGGACAACCGAAAACGGCAATATGACGGACTCCGTCTCCGCCAATAGCACAAAAGTTGTTGGAGCCGACGACGAAGACGAAGTCGCTCTCAGGTCTTCCGCAAGCGAACGCCAACGGGCAGATCAATCCAATGAATTTTGTGGACGCATCCTTGCTCTAACGAACGCCGCTGTGGCGCAAACAATCAATCGTACCAAAATGTTTCACGTGAAGCATTTTGGTACGATTGGGGCCAAAAACCTTACAAGGCCTCATACATCGGCGGCCTTTAGATTAGTAAGATCGCGCGGAAAGCTTGAACTCTTGGCTGCAATCAAGGCTTATAGCTTGTTCTTCAGGTCGCGAATGTACTGCTCCACTTCTGCTTGGTCGCCATCGCGAATGCCGCCGCCCAAATCGAGGTATTTCTGAAAATCGGCAATGGCGGCTTTGATGCTGGCGCGGTCATCCTTGCTGCCGCGCGCAGCACCCCGGATTAAGTAGGCTTCCGCAGAATCAGGCCTGAGCCGGATAGCCTCAGTGAAATCCTGCAAGGCGCCATCGAGGTCGCCCTTGGCGGCGCGCCGATTCTTTTCGACAATGCATAAGCAGCCGTCATGGCCGGGCTTGACCTGCCTTGAGCCGGCTTGACCCGGCCATGACGTCATGAGGTTAAGCATTCTCTTCAAGCTTCTACCGCGAAAACTGCTTATATTTCAGCCGATGCGGAATCACGCTGTCGATGCCGAGGCGGCGCTTTTTGTCTTCCTCGTAGGCGGCGAAATTGCCCTCGAACCATTCGACATGGCTATCGCCTTCGAAGGCGAGCATATGGGTGGCAATGCGGTCCAAAAAGAAGCGATCGTGCGAGATGATGACCGCGCAGCCCGCGAAATCCATCAACGCCTCTTCCAGAGCGCGGAGGGTGTCGACGTCGAGATCGTTGGTCGGCTCGTCGAGCAGAAGAACGTTCGCGCCCGATTTCAGCATTTTGGCAAGATGCACGCGGTTGCGCTCGCCGCCCGACAATTGCCCGACCTTTTTTTGCTGATCCGGGCCCTTGAAATTGAAGGCCGACGTGTAGGCGCGCGAATTGATCTCGCGTTTGCCGAGATAAATGACTTCATCGCCGCCGGAAATCTCCTCCCACACGGTTTTCTTGCCGTCGAGCGCGTCGCGCGATTGCTCGACATAGCCGAGGGTGACCGATTCGCCGATTTGGATGGCGCCCTTGCCGGGCTTTTCGTCGCCGGTGATCATCCGAAATAAAGTGGTTTTTCCGGCGCCGTTCGGGCCGATCACGCCGACGATGCCGCCGGGCGGCAATTTGAACGAGAGATCGTCGATGAGCAGCGTGTCGCCGAATCCTTTCGAGAGATGCGAAAACTCGATGACATTATTGCCGAGCCGCTCGGCGACCGGAATGACGATCTGCGCCGCCGCCGCCGCCTTGTCGTTCTGCTTGGCGACGAGATCCTCATAGCGCTGGATACGGGCCTTGGATTTGGCCTGGCGCGCCTTCGGGCTCGCCGCGATCCATTCGGACTCGGCCTCGAGCTGGCGCCGGCGCGCCTCCTCCTCGCGGCCTTCCTGGGCAAGCCGTTTCTGCTTTTGCTTCAACCAGGCGGAATAATTGCCTTCGTAGGGGATGCCGCGGCCGCGATCGAGCTCGAGAATCCACCCTGTTACGTTGTCGAGAAAATAGCGGTCGTGGGTGACGATCAGGATCGCGCCGGGATAAGCGCGCAGGTGTCCCTCTAACCAGTCGACCGTCTCCGCATCGAGATGGTTGGTCGGCTCGTCGAGCAGCAAAAGCTCCGGCTGTTCGAGAAGCAGCTTGCAGAGCGCGACGCGGCGGCGCTCGCCGCCGGAGAGTTGTCCGACCGCCGAATCGCCGGGCGGACATCCGAGCGTGTCCATTGCCTGATCGACCCGCGCGTCGAGATCCCAAAGGGCCTTGGCCTCGATCTCGTCCTGCAATCGGGTCATTTCATCGGCGGTCGCGTCGGAATAGCTCATCGCGAGCTCATTGTAGCGGTCGAGGATCGCCTGTTTCTCGGCAACGCCTTGAATCACGTTGCCGCGCACATCCAGGCTTTCGTCGAGCGGCGGCTCCTGCGGCAGATAGCCGACGCGGGCGCCTTCGGCGACGAAACCCTCGCCCGAAAACTCCTTGTCGATCCCGGCCATGATCCGCAAAAGCGTCGATTTGCCCGCGCCGTTGACGCCGAGGACGCCGATTTTGGCGTCGGGATAGAAGGAAAGATTGATATTTTCGAGGACCTTTTTTCCGCCTGGGTAGGTCTTGCCGAGCCCTTGCATGTGATAAATGAATTGCCGCGCCATGGCGTTTTCGACTTTCCGCCGGAAGCCCTAAGGTGCGAGGGGTTTAGCCGCGAAGCGCGGGACGGTCCAGGCCACTCATCGCAACAGGGCGTCCTCATGCAAGAAAAGATTGGGCCCTCGGCGGCGGCAATGAGCCCCGCCAATTCGCAACTTGAAGCACGGGGGAAAGAGTAGCCCATTCGAGCCAAGGCCCGGCGTTCGCGAAAAGGATAGAATGGTTGCCGATGGCTGAGTGGCGCTCTCGCTGCGATTGTTCCTGGCGCCGGCTTTCGGATCGCCAATCAAGCAGGGGCCCGCCGCCCGGCGATATGGTCTTGAACCGCGTGCGCAGGGGGCGACAAAAAGGCGTCGAACCTCTCCTGTACGATAGCGTAGCATTCACACGCTGCCTTTTCGAGGCCGGAACGATCGACGATTTGGATCGTCCCTCGGCGGTAGCCGATGAGACCGTTGGCCTGCAGCGCCTGCGCGGCAAGCGTCACCGTTTTCCGGTCGGCCCCCAACATGTGCGCCAAAAATTCGTGCGTATAGGACAGCTGCTCGCGTCCGGCGCGATCATGCATCATGAGAAGCCATCGGCACAATCTCTGTTCGATCGTATGCCTGGTATTGCACGCGGCGGTCTGCTGAACCTGCGCCAGCAGCGTTTCCGAATAGCTTACCAGGAGATTGCGCACGTGTTCACTCCGTTCGAACTCCCCTCGCACAATCTCGATCGGAACGCGCACCAAAGGACCTTCCAATTGCACGAGGCATTGGTTGAAGGAGACTCGGCTGTACATGGCCGCGAAGAGGCCAAATGCGCCTTCGTTTCCGATGTTCGCCGTCTCGACGGCCGTGCCATTCTCCAAATTCGTCAACAGCGAGAGAACGGCGCCCCTCGGGAAGTAGGCGTGTTCCAGGAAGCCGCCCGCTTTGCATATGACGCTGCCAAGCTTGAGGGCGACCGGTTCAAGGTGGGGCACGATCCGGTCATGGCTTGCGGACGGAAAGGCCGCGAGCAAGCGATTGGGAACCTCGGGGGGATGGGTGGAGGCTTTCTCGACCATCAATCACGGTAGCACGGGATGGCTTTTGTGGTCAATTGGACATAGGAGCGCGGTCACTTCTGTGGTCACTAGCCCATAAGGTCACGCAAGCTCGCTCTTCCAACAAAAAGAACAGCTTGATACGCGCAGCGGGGATCCTAGTTCAACAGCGTCGGGCTGTAATTCGGGGCCAATCTTTTGCGGTGACGGCGATAATTTTCCTGTGGCGTAGACCCCAGACATGGGGTATTACGACAAAGGTTTGATGCAAAGCTTGATATTGTCAGGCGCCGGCATGCCACGGCGGCGAAGGTCGAGGACCTTTCCGAAGTTGCCAGTAAAGCTTAAGGTTAAGGCTATCCCGGTGTTTGCGACAATTTTTCGCAGCGCTCTGATGGCAAACATCAATTAAAGTGAATCAACTGATGCCTAAGCTCATTTACCCATTTGGGGGAAGCGCGCGGCGAGAAAGGAGGGCATAATGCGGTTAATAGTTACCAGGGATCCGAAAATCATGCGCGGTTTAAGCGAAATCAAAGAAAAGTATATCCGTCTCCAAACCCATTTGGGGGAAGCGCCGGACCCGCGCGAAGAGCATAGTCCCGCTGATGCTCGACGGGGTGGTGAGGACATGCGAAGCGAAAGAGAACCCATTGAAAGGGAACCCACAGAAAAAGAAGCGAAGGGAAAGGACACGCGTCGGCTGATTGTCGAAGTAGCGGAGCGCCTGTTCCGGCAACTCGGTTTCCAAAAGACGACGGTCGCTGATATCGCACGCGAGCTGCACATGTCTCCGGCGAATGTCTATCGCTTTTTCGGGGCGAAATCCGAAATCAACGCGGCTGTCTGCATGGACCTCCTCGGCAAGATCGAAGCCGAGGCGGGAAAAATCGGCGTGTCTCGCGGCACAGCCGTCCAAAGAATGCGCAACTTGGTCGCCTCCGTCGAAAAGGCCTATTACAAACAGTACATGTTCGACCGCAAGCTGCATGAGTTGATCGAAGCCGCCATGACCGAAAACTGGACGATCATGCGCGAGCACAACCATCGCATGACCGGGATGCTTGAACAAATAATCGCTAGTGGCATGGCGGCAGGCGAGTTCCAACCGGGAGACGCGGCGCTCGCGGCACGCCTTGTGAACACCGCTTGCATCCGCTTCTGTCATCCGCGCCTGATGGCGGAATATGAGCAGCAGCCGGAACCGGCTCTCGACCACATGCTCGATTTTTGCCTGGCGGCGCTCGTCCGGGGCCCCGCTTGAACCGCTAGCCCCACGAAAGGGCAATTCCGTCCCATGACGGGCTTGCCGCCGCGCGGGCGGAGCGTGGGCGCAACCGGTCTTCATTCAAGCCAATTAATCTTCGCGGATCGATGAAACGCTCTTTCCCACTCTCGCACCCGTCCGATATGCCCTAGTGCGAAGTCGCGGTTTTTGCGGCGGAACTCCAGCGCCCACCGTGGTTGCCGAGCGGGCATCCGCGCAATTGCTTCCTCTTTGCGGTATCTCCTCCGGTCCCTCCCGGTCGTGACGAGCCTTTTGGGGAGAGCCTTGGCGGGATCGCGGTTCGGAGAGAAGCTTGAGACTCAGAAAAGCCGATCGAGCAAAGCCATCGCTTGGCGCTAGCGCAAAACAAAGGCGACACCCGCTCGCGCTCGGCATCGAGCGCATCGGCCTAGTCTCGCTCCGCATGCCTCTCGCCGTCGCCCTTGTCGCGGTCACGCTCGCGATTGCCGCCGGTTTCGGCGTCGCAAGGCTCAAGATCGACGATTCGCTCAGCCAACTGTTCCGTTCGGACACGCCGGAATTCAAGCAATACGAGGAGGTGACGCGACGTTTTCCGTCGAGCGAGTTCGATGTGCTCGGCGTTATTGAAGGAAAGAAACTGCTCGAGCGCGAAGCGGTCGAGAAGCTGCGCGATCTCGTCACCGACCTTCAGCTGATCGATGGTACGCGAGGCATCATCTCGATTTTCTCGGCGCGCCAGCCGCCGGAAAACGGTGCGATACCGATGCCGCTGTTTCCAGATCCGCTGCCTGAAGGTGCCGCCTACGATGCACTGGTCCGTCGCGTTATGGGCAATGAGATCATCCGCGGCAAGCTTTTGTCGAACGATGGCGAGCTTACCTTGGTCGTCCTCCCGCTTGATCCATCCGTCGTCGAGAGCAGTCGGCTGCGCGATGTAGTCGGCGAAATCCGCACGAGGTTGGCCGAGGATCTCGCCGGTGCGGGACTGAAGGCGGAGCTTTCCGGCGTTCCGGTGATGCAGCTCGAGATCCGAAATGCGGTCGAGCGCGACAGGATAGTCTACAATACGATCGGGTTCGCCGCCGGCTGTCTCATCGCGATCCTTTTTTTCCGCCGCGTTTCCTTCATGATCATCGCGGCTGGTCCGCCGCTGATCGCGATATTATTTGCGCTCGGCGCGCTCGGCTGGCTCGATTTCCGCCTCAATATGTTTCTCAACGTGATGACTCCTCTCATCATGGTGATCAGCTTCTCCGACAGCATGCAGCTTACCTTCGCCACGCGCGACCGGTTGCTCGCGGGCGAAAGCAAAATCGAGGCCTTGAGCAATGCGATTTCGATCGTCGGGCCGGCGTGCGTTCTCACCCACGCGACGGCGGCTCTGTCCTTCGTGGCCCTGCAGTTTTCCAGCTCGGACCTGATACGAAGCTTTGGCGAGGCAGGCTTCATCGCGACGATCATTGCGCTAGCCGCCGTCCTCGTTCTCATGCCGCTTTTGGGGGTCTTATTGTTGCGCGACGCGAGCGCGTTTGCCGCCCAAATCGCCCGCTCGGATTTCGGCGTCGAGGCGCTGAGACGATTTTGCGGGTATGTCGCTGCCCGCATGGTCCGGCGTCCCGGCCTTTATAGTCTGGCCGGCTTCCTTGTCGTCGCCGGGCTTGGCCTCAGCTTTGCTAGCCTCCAGCCGAGGTACCGGCTCGCCGATCAGGTGCCGGACAAGCAGCAAGCCGTCGCCGCAGGCAACCGTCTCGACGCCAAGCTAACCGGTGCCAATCCAATCGATGTCCTGATCGAATTTCCGAGCGGTGCGTCGCTCTACGCGGCGGATACCCTCGCCGTCATCGCTAAGGTGCACGCGATTCTCGAGACACAAGCCGGCGTCGGCAACGTCTGGTCCCTGGAGACGCTACGCCGCTGGCTCATCGAGGCCGGCAAACCAGGCGCCGGCGTCCTGAAGCAATATGTCGACATGTTGCCGGAACATTTGACGCGGCGCTTTATTTCGGCGGGACAGGATGCCGTAGTGGTGTCTGGCCGCATTCCGGATGTCGATGCGAGCCAGCTTCTTCCTGTCGTCGACGCGTTGGATCATTCGCTCGCGGAGGTCCGCGCTCGTCATCCTGGCTACAGAATTTCGGTGACCGGCCTTTCGGTGATCGCCGCGCGAAACAGCGCCAATATGATCGAAAAATTGAGCCGCGGCTTGACGATCGAGTTCGCGTTCGTCGCCGCCTTCATCGGCGCCGCCTTCCGTTCATTCGTTGTCATGCTGGCGAGCATCCTGCCGGGGATTTTCCCCGTCGTTGCCTCGGGCGCCTTGCTGCGGATCATGGGGCAGGGCCTGCAGTTCGCAAGCGTCGTGGCCCTAACCGTTTCGTTCGGATTGGGGTTGAGCGCAACAATTCATTTCCTCAACCGTTTGCGCCTGGAGGACGAACCAGGCCATGACCCGGGAACCGCTGTCGAACGGGCAACTGTGCTCGTCGGCCCCGCCCTAATTCTCACTTCGGTGGTGCTTGCTTGCGGGCTGGTGGTGACCGTCTTTTCCGACCTGCCGTCGCTGCGTCTCTTCGGATGGCTGAGCGCATTCGCCATGATGGCGGCCCTGACCGCCGATCTCTTTATCTTGCGGCCAACGGCCACGTTCCTGCTTAGGCTTGCCCGCGCGGCACCATGGCGCGACAAGCAACGGGCGGCCGAGAGATAGCGGACCTTATCCTTTGCGCAAAGAGATAGAAACGGCGGACACCTCGGTATCGCCTTGGGGTTTTAGCGTAACCGACTGCTTGTCCCCTTGAATCCGCACGTCGAGACGGGCCGTGAAGCCGACGCCAGCGACATTGGCCAAGATTTTCGCACCGCTGGCGTGGCCGGAGACGTTCCCTGACATACCGCGAGTCGCCTCGGCCCAGGAACCGGAAAGCGAGCCGCCCTCGGAAATGACGTTGGTGCGGATTTCCAGCCTGTAGCTATCGCTCGCGCAGCGCAGAGTTTGCTGAACCGCCTTGCCGGTGGCATTCACCACATAGGACGCCTTGCAGCGGATCCGTTGGGTGGCGCCATTCGTCATGGTGACGGTGCCTGCACCCGACCAGGGCCCGGACAAACCGGCGAATGGAGCTTCCGAACCGGGCTCCGCTTGGGCAAGCGCCGGCGTGAGCAAAATCGCAGACGCGAACAGCGCCGCTTTGAGGCCGTTCGCGGGTAGTTTCAAAAAAAAGCGTGCCATTTCACTTTCTCAACCACTCTCTAAACCCGCATCCCCGAAAAGGGTGGCACGAGACCGCTTCCTTCGCGCCCCCCCTTCAGGGGATGACGACGTTGAATGCATTCGGCAAGCTTAATTTGGCTTACCAACCCAAACGCGCAATAGCCCTTCATCGATTTAACGCCGATATTTTTGTTTCGTTGCTTGTTGACGCCCATTTTACATTATCGACAAGCGTGGCGCATCCGCGTGACGCAAACCGTCAGGTGAAAAGAGCTCTACTCAAAATTCGACCGGGTTTCGGCAGCGCCTTAAGACGCAACCCTGCCTCTCGATTGGCTAAGCCAACCCGAAAATGTTGGCCGGCCACGGCGGTGGAGCGCGAACGCCGCCGCCGCGACGGAAATCCAAAGCGTCGCCTTGCCCATCTCGATCGAAAGCTTTGCCGCCGTTGTCACCGCTCCAGCGGCGCTGGAGCCGGAGTTACTTTCCGATAGATCGAGTAATGGTGCGCTCGCCGGCAAGCGTTGGTGACAAGGAATTGAGCGATGCCTCATGGGGTTGCGGGTTCGCTCGTTTGTGTCCGCGCAAACCAGCGATAGACCTCGTTAACGCCCTCTTCGAGGCTTGTTTTTGGCCGCCAGCCGAGAGCGGCCAAACGGCTTGAATCCATCAGTTTTCGTGGCGTGCCGTCCGGCTTGGCGATATCGAAGACGAGTTTTCCTTCGAACCCGGCGACGCGGCCAATCATCTCCGCAAGCTGGCGGATGCTTACGTCGGAACCGGTGCCGCAATTGATCGGCTCGCCGCCGTCGTAGCGATCC
>Ga0185299_10004597_pt1 | contig 16486 bp, 8 predicted proteins | sample PaiPotPPA55metaG_FD_128002 | JGI IMG/M metagenome (GOLD analysis project Ga0185299, IMG submission 128002) | Iron sulfur acid spring bacterial and archeal communities from Banff, Canada, to study Microbial Dark Matter (Phase II) - Paint Pots PPA... ...
CCACGCGTCAAAGCGTGTTGATAAAAATCAGCCTGAGTAATGGCTTTGCCGTAATTTCCGGTGAGTAGATAAGCGAGCGCCTGGTCGAATTGCCGCCAGAGATTTTCACGCGTCGACGGACTATTACTCAATTTCTGGATGATTCGAATCGCTGAGTCATTGTCTCGAAGAGCCAGAAAAAGCGATGTCACACGTATGGATTGCTGATCGTCTAAAGGGATCGTTGCGAGCTGCTCAAGAAGTTTGCGTGCTTTATCTTTATTGCCTAACGAAATGTGCGCGGTGGCCAATTGAATCGAGAAACTTGGGTCCGGTGCTAACGGTACGTTGGAGGATTCAATTTCCCGGATAGCTGGAGCATAAAGCTGCTCATCAAGCAGAACGCGTCCGAGATAGTAACGAGCAAAAGAGTCGTTTGGAGAAAGTTCTACAGCACGGTCCAGCGCTGAACGCGCGGGCTCAAGTTCGTGCTCGTTCCATTTAAGAAATCCCAGATTTCGGTACGTGTCTTCCATTTGCGGATCAAGACGAATCGCCTCGCGGTATTCGCTGGCTGCTGCTTCGTTTCTACCAAGCCGAACCAACACAATTCCGAGAAAATTATGGATGCGCGCATCTTCAGGGTTTTCGAGCTTTGCTTCGGTGAGTTCCGCGAGAGCGTCCTCCACCCGATTATCTTGAAGCGCCGCAAGGCCTTTTTGAAACGAATCCCCCTGGCTCACTTGCCGGGGCGCAGGCGTGCTGAGAGATTTAGCAAATAGAGGATCAGCATTACAGAAAAAAATTAGAATCGCAACGGAGCCCAAAAAACTTCGTAACAAAAAGTGGAAAAATCGATTCATTTAATTTCGGTGTGCCCTAGGGGTCCTGCGTTGAATTTGTGATCGCCGCCAGCCGTTCCGTTTGCTTTTCCAACTTGCTGTGGGATTCGCGATTCAGCGACGTCGACAACGCGAATTCCCGGCTGGCATTCTCTTTCTGTCCCAATGCCTGGTAGGCTCTGGCGAGTTTGTAGTGCACCGAGCCATCATGATCGGTAGCCACCGCGATTTTTAATTCTTCCTTGGCCTTGCCATAATCGCCGAGTTCGGAATACGCCGTGCCCAGGTCCCGATGTAGATCGGAATTTCCTGCATCGACGGCGAGTGCGGTGTTCAGATAAGGTAAAGCTTTCTCAGGCTGGTGCTCCAGCAGATAAGTATCGGCGAGATCGGTCAACGCTCCGGCGTGATGCGGATTGGATGCCAGTTCCGCCTCCAACTCAATTCGCGCTTCCGGCACTTTCAGGTCTTTCCAAAGCAGATGACCCAAGCTGTAGTGCAGGTTCGGCAAGGTTGGCTTCAGCAAAACCGCCGCGCGATATTCTTCTATGGCTTTTCCGTCGTCTCCTTTCGCCGCCGCAATATCGCCCATAAGTTGATGCCAGCGGTAAGAGTTGGGATCCGCCTCGTAAAGTCTCAGATATGCGGCGGTAGCCAATTTTTCGTAACATCGCGCGCGCCAGTAGGAGGCTTCTAAAGATTTGCTTTCTGTCGCCGGCAGCCCATCAAGTGTGCGAAGGGCTGCCTCATACCCTCCGGCCTGCAACAACGCATTCACGACTTGGATTCGCAGTTCAGCAGAGGTCCGCGGAGCCATTCCAGCCTGCTCGCAAAATGCAATCTCAGTGAACCGGTCCTGCTTGAGCAGGCGATTCATATCCGCTTCCGAACAGCCCTGGCCAGCAGTTGATTCCCGCGCCTGCGAATCTGCCGGATTATCCCCGCCCGCCACTTGAGCAGGATTCCCGTTTTGCAACGCCAGAAATGCAAGAGCCACACGCGCGGCTGGAGTCTCTTTATTTCGCAGCTCCGCCGATGACGGGTCTATTTTCGTGAGTAGGGAACTGGGCAGCTGCTCGATCGTTGAATCACCGAATCCGCTTTCGCGTAAACCGAGAATCCGTTCCACTTGCATCTCATCGATGACGATCGCTTGGGTCCAATCCTTCAACGCCGCGTCAATGTTTTCCTGAATCAATTCGATTTCTCCGCGGCGCACCAGTGCGCGCAGACTCTGCGGATTGAGCTGCAGTTCCGCGCTAAATTCCAGAGCGGCCTGCTTTACTTTTCCGGCGTGCAACAAAACTTCCCCAAGCTCCACATGAAGTTCTCTCTGTTGTGGCGAGGCCGCCAGAGCATTCTGGAAATGAATTACCGAGGATGGCCACTCATCGCTCGCCGCATAACTTTCCGCCAGGAATTGTTCCTTTCGAGAAGACTCCGGAGCAATTTTTTCCATTTGCGCCACTTCTTGTTTCCCTAACCGCTCATACGCGTGCCCAAGCAGGTACAGCAAATCCACGTCCTTGGGATGCGACGACAGCGCTTCTCGCATGGTGGCCACTTCGGCATCTATGTCGCCGGATATTTCCTGCGCCGTCGCCAGCCATAACCATATGTCCGGCTGGTTCGGCGATGCTTTCAGCGCGGTCTTCAAATAGGGAACGCCCTTAAGCCCTTCGCCCATTTTGCAGTAATCGACTCCAAGGAAAAAGTTTGCGCCCGTTAGCGCCGGTTTTAATTTCAAAGCGCGGTGGAATTCCGTCATGGCTTCCGTATAGCGATTCTGCAGCTGGTAAACCAAGCCGAGATTCATGTGCACTTCCGCGAATTCCGGCGCGAGCGCAATTACACTTTTGTATTCCTTCTCGGCAGTAACGTAATTCTTCTGGCGCTGAGCTTGCTGGGCTGCAGCGAAGTGCGACTGAATCTCTGCATCCGAAGCGGGTTTTTGCGCTGTGGTTTGCGCAGCGAGGTTTAACGCTGCCATTGCTAGCGCCCCGAAGGCGAATAATCGAAGCGTAAACTTGGTGGCGCAAACTGATAGACGATGCATTACAGAATTCACGCTCAATTGAGATTCGTCCATTCTACTTGGGCAACCCACGCGAGATACCACGATTTTTCTTTGAATGCATGGAAGCACTTAGTTTTTTGCGCGAGGAGATTAGCATACCCAGAATCGGCGCTCTAAGCGCTACGGAATGCGGCGCACCGCAACGAGAGTCGTGGAATTTGGCGCTCCGGATACCGTGCGGGAGCGGATCAGGGCTTCAAACCAGATGTTTTGCGAAGCTCCTTGCGCGGCGGAAATTCCCAAGGCACTCATCAACTGGCGCCGATTTTCTTCGTCGGCAAGAAAACGGCCGGCCGCTTCGGTGCCTTCCTGCTGAAGTCCCTGCAACGCCAGAACGCTTCCATCATGGGTTGCATTGGGCAGCAACGAAATCGTCGCGTAGTCCTCCCCCTGCGTTCCGGTCCACCGCAGGCCTTCGTATTCCGGCTGTTCTCCAGGCAAAGGATTTTTGTTGACGAATACTTTGACGCTTTTACCGACGACGGATTCGCTCTCGCGGAAATTCAGCTTGTCCTGAAACAAAGCTACCCACGGATTCGAAGCCGGGCTTCCAATAAAGATGTAATTGTTGTGGTCGAGGTCCCGCATGCGCAGATCCCGCGGATAGCGCACCGAGACCTGCGATTGCAATGGTCCAGCCATCCTGTAGAGAGAAACAACATCGGCAACATCCGCGAAGGAGGTCAACGTAGAATTCGAAATGTACTCGCTCAGCCGCGAATCGGCTGGTTCCGTTTTGCCCGCGCTCGCACTGGGTAGGAAATCGCGCCGAAGGTATTGATCAAGCGACCCTGACTGGCTCGCCAGAATGCGAGACATACCATAATTACTGTCGGCCACCACAATGAGAGTCTGGTGCCGCGAATCGAACAATTGAAAAAACGGCCACGGCTCAGCAGCGGCGGCCACCGCCGTGCTCGCCAATCCTCCGCTCGGCGCTGTCCGGTATGCCAGGATGACGCACAAGACCGCCAGCACTGCGCAAATTGCCCATGGCACCATGGCGCGACCGGGCCAGAACGCCACCGGAACAACTTGCGGTTTCACCTCGATCGGGGGTGGAGATGGTGGCTTAGTGATCGTTCTAAACGCCGGCGCGTAAGCGCCCTTGGGTATCTCAAGTATTAGCGACTCGTTGCGGCCATCTTCGTTGAAATACTCGTGCAACTTCAGTCGTAGCTGCCTGGCGTGCACCCGAACCGAGCTATCTTCCAGAGGACTGTAATCGGATGGCTTGTGGAACAGGGCGTTGCCAATGTGCTGCTCGGTTAATTCGTGGGCGTGGCCGCGAATGGTCTGTTCGGTGACATATTGCAGCAAATCGCGCAAGCGTGTGCCCTTTTGAAACGGCGGGCTGGAGATGATCCGTTGTACGAGCTGCCAACGTTCGTCGGAAAGGAGGTTGTCGGCGTTTAACGGCGGCGAGACGGAAGTTTGCGCGGAAGCCATGCTGTTCGGTGCATTCAATTAAGGAATTGAATGCATGAATACTAACACACGCACCACTCAAGTCAAGCGCCTAACTCTTTGTCCTACAGTACTTTTGAGGGGCTTAACCGATTTTTACTGGCTCTCGGGTTCGGTGATTCACCGCGTTTTAACGTGTGAGGCCCTTTCCTCGCGGCGCATACTATCCCCTATCTTAAAGAAGAAAAAATCGATCGACTTAGCCCATCGATTCACAAAGGAAGCTCACAAATAATGGCCCACAAAACGTTTTCGCGGCGTCGTTTCATCCAGAAGTCGCTGAAGAGCGGCTTGGCCGCCGGTATCACCTCGGTTTGTGGGTTTGCGGACGTCGGGCTGGCGACCGCCTCAACCGATGCCGCCGGACTCTCGCTTTCTGTCACCGGCGATGCCGCGCAAGGGTTTTATGTCACGGTTCTCCATGATGGCCGAGCCATCGCGCAGCATAACAAGGGTGGGGAATTCTCCGCATATTTTCAGAACGAAGAACGAAGCGTGGAAGACCGCGTCATCTCCTGGAAGGCCACCTCGTGGACGGGCGAGTCCGCGCACGTCACCCTTCACGGCGAATGCAAGTTACAGAATTTAAATACCACGGTGTACGCGCGGGTGGAGTACGCGGTGGTGACACCTCACGTGATTCGAAAGAAAATCCGGCTGCAGCAGTCCGACATGTTTATGCTGCACTACCAATTGAGTAATCGCTTGGAGGTGGCTGACGAACCGGCCAAATTTTGGAGCTTTGATCAACTGGACTGGCTGGGAGAATCGTCGCGCGAATATTTTCCGGCGGCTGGTTTTCGCACCAAGAATGGATTATGCGTTGGCCTGCTGACGGACTCCGGGTACCGCAACCAATGGACCCGGATCGTTCGACGAGACGGCCGTCCTGTTAAACCGGCCCCCGCCAGGATTCCCGACGTCAATTTATATTCCGCCTCGCGCCGCGAACAACGCGATCAGGGAGAATTTTTTATTCAACAAACCTTTGGAGAGTTATTGGAACAACTTTCCGGAGATGTGAACGGCAGGGCAGTCTCGCTGCCCGGTATTTCTTCCTGGAAAAAACACGGCGATGCGGCTTTGGAAACGGTTGGCGGCGCAGCGGCATTATCCGCGAGGAATTCCGAGAACGGTGTTCTTGTTCCTTTTACCGCCGAGAGCCCAGCACTTTACTCGCTGGACGTGCAGTATTGTTCGCCAGTGCCCACAGCGATTGAAATCTGGAATGTCGATGAGCAATTGCGAAAGATCACTGACATCACCTTGTACAACGACGGCCTTCCTCCATCACCGGACACGTGGACTGATTTTAAAACTACCGTTTTCGTTCCGGGGTTGCGAGGGAATCGCTGCGCCCTGTTTATTTCCGTCGCTCCGTCGGAGCAAGGTAAAACCGCGGATGCGCCTTCAGCTTCTTCAAAAATCGAAATCCAGGGTTTGCGAATTGCGCGCGTAGCAACCCGAAGTCAACCTTATCACCGGCTGGAAATGGGGCAGGCGAGCGAAAAAACAGTTTTTATTTTTGCCAATGACAAAGTTCAGGACACCATTCGCGGCCATCGACTGGCCAGCCAGATCTATCTCGCGGACGGTCTCGGCTTCAAGGGAGGAGACACCGAGAAGGTCGTTTACGCGGACCTGATGATGCTCTGTTGGATTGCCAGCGCCGAGAGCTTTCGGCCAATCCTGGCGCCCAGCATTTGGTATTCGGCCGCCGGAGAAATGTACATGCGCGACAGTTTTTTTGCGCTGAACGGCGTTCATAACCGGGAATTGAATGAGGGCGTGTTCAATGTGTGGGCCGAAAATCAGGGAGAGGATGGCGCGATTAACACCTTAGTCGAACCCAACCTGGCCAACGTAGAACGCAAATCCAATGACTCCACTCCGCTATGGCTGATGTGGGCTTTGTTAAACAAGCGACGCTTCGGCACTGAGTTGCCAGCGGATAAAGTCCGCAAAGCCGCGGAATATTGCCTCCGCACATACGACCCACGCAGCGACGGACTTTGTTGGGCGCAGTTCGTCATGGGTCAACTGGACGTCATCCGCTATCCCGAAGGCACTTCGGTAATCTGCGAAAACCAGGGAATATTGGCGGTTACTTTGCGGGTGATCAAAGATCTTCAAATTCCAGGTGTGAGTGAATCAATTCAGGAGTCACGTCTGGCCCGAGCCGAAGAGCTCTATCGTGGCTATTACGATCCCAGGAAGAAGTTTATTCGCCCGGCGCGCGACATCGACGACGCCATCGGTTTTGCCGAAATCTTTCCCGAGTATCTTTCTCTGTGGCTGTTCAACCGCAAACTTCTTACCGATGAGATGGTAGTCCATCATCTCGATCGCATACCGGTGATGATGCCCCGAGCGAAATGTCCGTTTCCTCAAGCCAAAGGCACCGTGCGCCCGATTCTCATTGGAATTCCTGGAGGCGGTAAGAAGTGGAGTTATTTCAACGAAAAATGGCACCCCATGATCAGCGATTCCTTCGCTGCCACTTATGCGAACCACGGCGCTGATGGGATTTATTACAACGGCGGCTCCTGGATGCGCATCGAGATTTGCGGATACGTCGCCGGCATGCTTCATGGATGGACGCCTGCGAAAGAGGCCATCGCAAATCGCCTGTGGGCTGAGTTGAACATCACCCCTGAATTCCCAACCAGCCAGGAATACATTGCTACCGACCCGGCGAACCCCTACTACGGTTACCACCGGGTTTTCGCATGGAATTCATTTGTGCTGGAAGCACTGGAGTTCGCGGGGCTGCGAAAGCCGAGCATGGATCCTGATAATTCCTCGATAATCTCTTAGGACTGTTCCGGAATACGCCATGTAACGTGCCAAAAGGCACACTCAGTTTCTGCTCAGATTGGAGCCAGCGCTCATTTAACTCATTTAGGCTCAGCCTGATGAACCGTTTTGAGTTCGCGCTTTCTGTGAATCACAATGATTTCACGTGTGAGACCCTTGCCTTTATCTCTTAACAGGCCGAGTATGCATGCAAATACCGTCCTAGTATAAAACCACTAGCACGGAAGGCATATTTGGGGTGCTCGGTTCTGGGTCATTTAACTCCGCGACTTCTGCGTCCGCGTTCACCAGGGTCAAATCACGACAGAACCAGCCAAGGGGAATCCATTGAAGATACTTCTGTGCACGCTCGCGTTCTTCTTACTCTTTTCAGCCGCAAGCCTTCCAGCTCAAACTACAAATGGCAGCATTCAGGGGATGGTAACAGACCCCAGCGGCGCGCCCGTCGGCGGAGCCAACGTCACCGGCCGCAATCTGGACACTAGCCTTTCCGTCGCCACGGTGACCAGTGATGCTGGGCTCTACTCCCTCGCCAATTTGCCCCCCGGTCGCTACTCGGTGACTGTCGAGGGGCCCAATATGAAAAATTATGTGCGCGAAGGCGTAACCGTGCAGACCGGCAGCACCGTTTCTCTCGATATCCAAATGCAGCTTGGCGGAGTTTCGGAAAACGTGACGGTTTCTGCCGACGCCAGCCAACTTGAAACAGCTACTTCCGATATCGGCGCGACCGTCCAGCAAGTGCTGGTGGAGAATTTGCCCTTGGAAGTCTCGGGCACGGTGCGCAACCCCGTACAGTTCATTACTTTAATTCCCGGATTCGTTGGGAATGTGGGGAACGATCCGGGCAGCAACTCTACCGATGATTTCAAGGTTGACGGCGGCCAGGAAAACAGCACCGACGTACTTGTCGACGGCGTTTCCATTTCGCTGGTTTCGCCCAACACCCAGTGGAATAAGGGCATCTCGACGGAAGGCGTGCAGGAATTCAAGGTCCTTCAGAGTAATTTCTCCCCTGAATATGGCGAGTCAGGCGATGGAATCGTAAGCCTGACCATAAAATCGGGCACCAATGATCTCCATTTTTCCGTTTACGATTTTTATCGCAATCGCGCGTTGGATGCCAACAGTTGGGTTAACAATACCGCCGGTCAACCCAAGTCGGTGAATACTCAGAACGATTTCGGAGCTACCTTTGGCGGCCCCATTCGAATTCCGCACGTCTATAACGGCCGTGACAAAACTTTTTTCTTCGTTGACTACGAAGGGTTCCGCTTTCGAACAGGCGGCACGTCGCTGCAAAGCGTTCCCAACGAAGCGTTTCGAGCAGGGGATTTTTCCGCCTTGCTGCCCGCCACGCAACTTTACGATCCGGTCACCCATGCCCTGATACCGGGAAACATTCTAACCAAGGATCCTAATTTTAAGCCCAGCAAGGTAGTAGGCAATATCTTCGCGCTATTGCCAAAGACTAACGGCGGGTTGACCAACAACGTTGTTGACACCACTGTCTCGAGCACCACAGCAAATCTATTCGATATCAAGATCGACCATATCATCTCTGAAAAGCACAGAATTTCCGGTGGTTTCGATTACGACAACACCAATACCGGCGGCACTTCCAATCTGGGGCCGCTTTTCGGTTCCACCACCCCTCAGAACACGCGCTATGCGCGCATCAGCGACAACTATATTTTTACCCCTTCCCTCGTGAATCAAGTTCTATTCGGATTCAGCCGCCGCTTCCGTGGTGAGCTCTCCAACAGCATCGGCCAGGACTTCCCCGCGAAGATCGGTCTTACCGGAGTTCAACCGACTACATTTCCATGCGTCAAGTTTACCGGCACACCTTACGAGGGGCTGCTGAACAATTGCGGAGATTCGCAATTCGCCGACAACGTGTATCAGATAAATGATTCTGTCAGCTGGGTTAAAGGCAAGCACAACATGAAGTTTGGCGGCGAAGTGCGCATGCTTCAATTTAACGTGCGCCGGCTCACCCAAGCCTCGGGTGAATTCGATTTCAACGCTCAGGAAACCAGCTTGAATGGAAGCGGCGGCGACCCGGTAGCCAGCGCGCTCTTTGGATTGGTTAACACCTCCACACTTAATTACGGCGCCTTCAGTGGCGTGCGTTACAAAGACTTCTCGCTGTATGCCCAGGACACCTACAAAATTCGGCCGCGCCTGACTTTAAATTACGGGTTACGCTACGACATCGACTTGCCCGCTTCTGAAGCTTTCGACCGTTTTTCCGCGGTTGATCCCACTCTTCCAAATCCCGGTGCGGGTGGTATCGCTGGTGCTTACACTTATTTTGGAACCGGCCCCGGACGAAACGGCCAGACTCGCCCTCAGGATATTTATACAAAAGCGTTTGGCCCACGCGTCGGGTTTGCCTACAGCATCAACGATAAGACCGTCATTCGCGGCGGCTATGGAATATTTTACGAACCACTCAAAGAAGGTTCGTTCGCCGACCAAGATGGTTTGGGATTCTTTAACCGGCAGACGATTACTCCCACCAACGGCGGCCCAATCCAGATTGATAACGGCGTTACGCGCATTTTCCCGAACGCAGGGCCATTTACACCCGATGGCCAGAACGGTAGCAACGGCGTGATTCTCGTTCCTGCGAACAGCGGACGCCCAGCCGATGTGCAGACCTGGAATCTCGACATTCAGCGGCAGATCACTTCTAACTTGATGGTTAGCATCGCCTACGTGGGCTCTAAAGGAACTCATCTTCCGGCATTGAACATTATCCCCAATCAGGTAAATCCTTCCTTCCTCTCGCTCGGAAGCGATCTAACCATGAATGCTACGTGTCTCGCCGCCGGAACTTGTCCGGCTGCAATCGCGGCCGGTGTAAAATTGCCGTACCCTGGCTTCACAGGACAGATCAACCAGGCTCTTCGACCTTTTCCGCAGTACGGCGACTTTAATCAGGAAGATAACTCGTTCACTCCCGATCGCACCGGCAACTCCACCTATCACGCGATGCAATTGCAAGCGAACAAGCGACTCGCGGAGGGTTTGAGCTTTCTGGTCTCTTACACCGTTTCGAAAAACCTTACTGATGCGGACTCTTCGGGGCCAGGAGTGGCTGGCTTTATCGGCACCAACGAGTTTATCGGCCAGAATTCCTACAATCGTTCCGCGGAAAAAGCGGTCAGCGAGTTGGACACACCGCAAAGCCTCGTCGCCAGCTTTTTCTATGAGCTGCCCGTTGGACGGGGAAAGCGCTACGTGAACCAGGGCGGGGTGAGCGATCGGGTGGTGGGCGGTTGGTATGTCGCCACGATTTTGAATTATCACTCCGGACTTCCGACGGAGGTGTACGGCCCATGCAACGGTACAGCCGGTGATGTCTTGTTCGCCGGTTGTCATTTCACCGGCGCTGCTCGTGTGAACGTCATTCCCGGCGTCGCTCAGACGAACAAATCTAATTTCAACCCGGATACTATGCCGTTTTGGAATCCTGCCGCGTTCGCTGTTGCTGCTCCTTTGACGTTCGGCAACGAACCCCGATCGCTCTCCAATGCGCGCACCTTCGCAGGTAAGAATGAAGATTTCACACTGGGCAAGAAGACCAGGCTCTTTGGTGAAAAGGCGGTCATCGACTTCCGCGCGGAATTCTTCAACATATTTAATCGTCACATTTATCAGCCTAGCGTTGGGAATCCCCAATTGAACAGCCCGTTTATTCCCTTGGGAGCACCGGGTTGCAATGGTTCCAATCAACGATTTGCGTGTGGATTCGGCGCTATCACCAACGCCAGTGGACCGCGAACCATACAGTTTGCTCTGAAGATCGCATATTGACAGAGCTATGGCCCGGCACTTTGCCGGGCTTATAGCGGTCACATTACTCTCACTGGGTTCCCCACATGAGTGCTCTCAATCGGCGATTCTTTGTAAAGACTCTTCTGGCCAGCGCTGCAAGCGCCACGCCAGCTTGCGCTGCTATTCACAAGCGCATTGCTTTTCCTGCTGCGCCCGGTGACGCAGGCGATTCTGCATCCTTAAATATTGACGCTGGAACTCAGCAGCTGCGCATCGCGCCCGTTGGCTCGCCGCTTTCCTTCCAGAATTTTCTTCGCGTCGGTTCCGACTGGAAGCCCGCCACCCTGGCCGCTGTGCCATTTGTTACCGGTACGTCGTTTCCGCTGGTCACCGAACACATAAAACGAAACGGATCCAGCATCCGATGTGAGGGAAGCGCCGAAGCTGAGGGCGTTGACGGAAAAACTCTGCATTACGATTGGAATGCCGAGGTCAGCGCTTTAACCGGTGACCAGCCCTTTCCGTGGATTCGCATTCGAACCACGCTGAAACTGCCTGCGCCAATCAAGCTCCAGCAAAAAAGCGGAGTCGAACCTCAAATAATTACCTGGTTGAGTTCGAATTCCACCTTGATGGAGGGTCAATCGGGCAGTTGGAGACGCGTGCTGCTTAGCCAGCCCACGCGCAATTCCCTGGGAACTGCTGGCAACGATCTTCCCGCAGTGTACTTGCTCGACCAGAATCTCGGCATCGAGACCATGATGTTTTTCGATATGGACGACATGGGCTGGATGTCTGCTGAAAATTTGCCTCGTTTCCTCGTGTACCGCTGCTCCAGTATTTCTCGATTCGGAAAAGACGGCACCCAGCGGCAGGGCCTTGGCTTACTAGCCGATCAGGCCACCGCAAATGTTCTGCCAGCCGGAGAGATCAATTTCAGTCACTACTTGCTGCAGCGGCCTCTGACGCGCCTCATCACCGAGCAGGAGGCGGTCAGTCGCTGGATGGAAGCGCTTCTTCCGCTATTCGAAGAGAAACTTTCTTGGCCGCAATGTGCCACTAGCTGGTCCGAATTTGCCGTCGGCACGGTCCGTGATTTGCAGGATAAAGACGCCACCGTCGCGGAAGCCAATGGGCATCGAGGTTTACGCGCCTACGCCAAGGAAAGCTCGCAGATTTGGAAGCAAGGCGGTGACAACTTTGAATTGATGACCCTTGCGGATGTGCTGTGGCCCTCGCTGCTTTATCTGCGGCTGCTTCCTTCTCCTAGTTTCGAACTCGAATGCCACGATCTTCTGAGCGATCTCCCCGCTTTCTATAATTCCAGCACACAGAGCATCAGCAACGATTTCAAGCGCCCGCCCGATGAGCGAGCCGACACCTGGTATCCGTTCGAAAACGCACTCGTCAAGTATCCGATGATCGGTTCTTTATCAGGCTCTAAAGAACTCACCGATCATTTCCTCGCGGCCTTGGGCACCGCAAAGAAAATGGCTCAGCAGTACAATTATCTTTTCCCCATTTATTACCAGGTCTCCAGTCTTCGCGCCGAAGGTGCTGGCACGAATTATGCCATCGGCGGCTTGTACGCCTGGGCTGCAATTCTGGCGCACAAATTGACCAGCGACGATCATTACCTGGAAGAGGCGCGCCGCGCCGTTCGCGTCTTGTACACCGTGCCCGCCGACAGACTTTTTCACGAGCCGCAGGAACTGGCCTACGGTGCGCTGGCCGCCGCCGAACTCGGCATGCAGGCAGAGTGCAAGTACCTCTTGTACGAGCAGCTGCGCATGTTTTATTGGTTTTCTGATCCCAGCCAAAAATCGCACGAAATACGTGGAATGGTTCAGGCCGCAGCCTCCATTCTCTATCCTGCCTTCAAAGAAAATGTCGAAGCCATCCTTCCTTGGACCGGCATTATGAAACGCGGCATTGTGTTCGAAGGCCTTTTGCGTTTCATGGATCAGCAGCGCCGCAACAATTTTTATTTTTTCCAGAATTGCTCTGGCGCCGACAAAAAAACATCCGCGCCTTTTATCCCATTTGAAAATCTAGGCACTCTCGAGCTTGGCGGTCAAACCGGCAATGTGGGTAAGGAAATTTACGGCGCCGGCGAATCGCTCTGGATGTACCTGATGTTTGAAGCATTAGGAAAAGTGGGCGACCGCGAATTAATGCTCGTGAATCTCGATTTGCTGGACATTACAGATGCCCAGACCTTCCCGTCACAAAAATTGAATTTCATCCTGTTCAATCCGACGCCTGCTAGCCGGTCCGCGACCATCACGATTCCAGCCGCGCGAGAGCGAACCGCGCGTTGGACTGTCAATGGCAAGTCTATCGGTGGGACTGTTCAGATTGCGGGACGGTCCTTCCTGCAGCTGCAAGCTGAATTCTGATACACGATTCAGTTTCTTTGCGCGCAAGATAAATTTCTGGAATTTCCGGACTCGTATGGAAAGGAATTCTACTAAATGCTGAAACTTAATTCTTTTGCAGCCCACTCGCTACGAACGTCGATTGCCGCCGGCGTAACACTAATTTTGCTTGCGGTGGGCGCAGCGGTCGCCTTCGCCCCGCCATTCGGTAAATGGACTCGCGTTGTTTCCGAACCCATCCTTTCGCCGCAAGGCAACGGATTCGAATCGGCCGGAACGTTTAATCCCTCGGTGGTAAAACAGGACGGTCGCTTCGTGATGCTCTATCGCGCGCAGGATCATCAAGGCACCTCCTCACTGGGCTACGCCACCAGCGAAGACGGAATTCATTTCAACCGCCGGCCAACTCCGGTCCTGACTGCAGAAGCGCCTTATGAAAAGGGCGGGGGGGTGGAAGACCCCAGGCTGCAAAAATTTGGCGATACATATTATTTGACCTATACGGGTTACAACAACGTCGACGGCGCAGCTGCTGACAAGAAAGACGCCCAGCTTTGCCTGGCAACGTCCAAGGATCTGCTTCACTGGGAGCGCCAAGGCATCATCATTCCCGCGTACAAGGGCGAGTGGAATGTGAAATGGACCAAGTCTGGCGCGATGGTTCCAGAAAAAATTAACGGCAAGTATTGGATGTATTATCTGGCCGACGCCAAAGGTAAAGACAGCCAGATGGGCGTGGCGTTTTCCGAGGATTTATTGCACTGGACAGAAGCATTGGACCATCCCATCCTGGCCAGCCGTCCCGGATCATTCGATTCACAAGTCGTCGAGCCGGGTCCGCCACCAGTAATCACAAAGGAAGGCATATTTTTGATTTACAACGGAGCGGCTGACAATCTGGTTTATTCCACTGGCTGGGCGCTCTTTGACAAGAAAGATCCCACCAAAGTTCTGGCGCGCTCAGATCAGCCCGTATTCGGCCCCGAGCAAGAATGGGAAAAAGTGGGTCAGGTTCCCAATGTAGTATTCGTGGAAGGAGCAGTTCGCGACGGCAAGCGCTGGCTGTTTTACTACGGCGGCGCAGACAAACACATCGGTGTCGTCACTGCCCCCGCACGCTAAGCGGACGTCGAAGCTTATAATCCGAACGAAACGGAAATCAACGACTCCATTTCCGCTCAGGAGTCTCTGCCATTATGAATAAGAGAGCTTTCCTCAAACTCATTTCCACCGCCATGTCGACGTCAGGTATCGCTCCTCTTCTGGCGTGGGCCGGAGCCGAAAACTTAAAAAATTGGGCGGGGAACGTCGAGTACGGCACTGACCGTCTCTACTCTGCCACCTCGGTGGAGCAGGCTCAGGAATTTGTCAAAAAGCACGCCCGGCTCAAAGTGCTCGGCACACGCCACTGCTTCAATCACATCGCGGACAGCACCGACCAATTCCTCTCACTGCGTCCCATGGATAAAGTGGTATCCCTCGATGCTCAGGCGAGGACGGTAACGATTCCCGCGAACATGAGCTATGGCCAGTTGTCTCCTTATCTTCATGAAAAAGGGTTTGCCTTGCACAACCTCGCGTCTCTGCCGCACATCTCGGTTGCCGGCGCCTGCGCCACCGCTACTCACGGGTCCGGTGAAAAGAACGGCAACCTGGCTACGTCTGTCTCGGCTCTAGAAATGATCACCGCTTCAGGTGATATCGTGAAACTTTCGCGCAAACAAGATGGCGAAGGATTTTCAGGAGCTGTCGTTGGATTGGGAGCGCTTGGTGTGGTTACGAAAATCACGCTGGATCTGCTGCCCACCTTCATGGTCAAGCAATACGTTTATGAAAATCTTCCGCTGAGCGAATTGCAAGAACACTTGGACGCCATCGAAGCGAGCGGTTACAGCGTCAGCCTTTTTACCGACTGGCAAAAGAAGCGCATCAATGAAGTCTGGATCAAGAGCCGCGTGGAAGCCGGGCAATCGTTTAATGCCACTCCCGAGTTTTTTGAGGCCAAGTTGGCGACCAGAAATCTTCACCCCATCGCCGAGCTGTCCGCCGAAAATTGTACCGAACAGATGGGAGTGCCAGGTCCCTGGTATGAGCGTTTGCCGCACTTCCGCATGGGATTTACCCCCAGCGCCGGGAACGAACTCCAGGCCGAATATTTCGTCCCCCGGCGCCATGCCGTCGAGGCCATTCTCGCCGTAGAACGGCTGCGCGACCAGGTGACTCCTCATTTACTAATTTCGGAGATCAGAACCATCGCCGCCGATGACTTTTGGATGAGTCCCTGCTACCAGCAACCATCCGTTACCATACATTTCACCCTCAAACCCGATTGGCCTGCAGTCAGCCGGCTGCTCCCGGTCATCGAACGCGAGCTTGCGCCATTTCACGCCCGCCCTCACTGGGGAAAGCTTTTCACCGTCTCCCCGGAACGATTGACGGCGAGTTATGAGAAATTGCCGGATTTCATTGAACTCAGCAAAAAGTATGATCCACATGGCAAATTCCGGAACGACTTCCTCAATAAAAATATTTTTGGATAGGCCATTTTCTGTTTAGCTGCGGCATTGGTCCTGCTTGCTTTCATCGCTCCGTCCACTCACGATGACTTTTGTGACGAAATCTGAACCGTTGCTTGCGCCTGACTTCGTTTCAAACTGTATTATGGTGTCGCTTAGAGCCAGCCTCCTTGGCCGTTGGACTCCGTGAGGTATGGGATTAGGATACTGCAGGACATTTTTGCAAAAAGGGGAGTGAATGGAAATGGAAACGATTAATCGCCGGGAGTTCGTCAAAACTACCGCGGCGTCTGCTATCGCGGCACCCTTCCTTAGCGCTCTGGGGCGGGCGCATAGTCCGAATGACACGATTAACCTGGCGGTGATTGGATTGAGGAGCCGGGGCCAGGCCCATTACGAAGGCTTCGGCAAAATTCCGGGCGTGAGGATCGCGACATTCTGCGATGTCGATGAGCGTCTGTTTCCAGAGGCGCTAACCAGGCTCGGCAAAGTTACACTGCAAAAACCCGCGACGGAGACCGATCTTCGCCGCGTGCTGGACGATAAGAATATCGATGCAGTCACTATTGCTGCCCCAGATCACTGGCATGCGCTCGCGGCTGTTTGGGCTTGCCAGGCAGGGAA
>Ga0185299_10004599_pt1 | contig 16485 bp, 12 predicted proteins | sample PaiPotPPA55metaG_FD_128002 | JGI IMG/M metagenome (GOLD analysis project Ga0185299, IMG submission 128002) | Iron sulfur acid spring bacterial and archeal communities from Banff, Canada, to study Microbial Dark Matter (Phase II) - Paint Pots PPA... ...
CGAGCTCGGCTTCTATGCCTATGCGCTCGACGGCGATAAGAAGAAAGTCCTAACCGTCGCCTCGAATGCCGGCCATTGCCTTTGGTCTGGCATCGTGCCTCGCGAGCGGGCCAAGATTGTTGTGGAACGCCTGATGGCGCCGGACATGTGGACCGGATGGGGTATCCGCACGCTCTCGACTGGCAATCCAGCATTCAATCCGTACAACTATCAGACGGGATCGGTATGGCCGCACGACAATGGGATCATCGCCATGGGGTTCAAACTTTATGGCTTCGGCGCGGAGGCCGGGCGGATCGCGCATGACATCAGCGTCGGAGCAAGCTATTTTCTGCTGAACCAATTGCCGGAGCTCTACACGGCCTTTCCACGCGACGAGACGACGTTTCCGGTGCAATATATCGGCGCGAATGTGCCGCAAGCCTGGGCGGCTGGATCGATCTTCATGCTGACCCAGGCCATGCTGGGGTTCCTGCCTGACGCGCCACGGAACAAACTGTATGTCGATCCGTTGCTCCCGGAATGGTTGCCGGACATAACGATTCGCGATCTTCGCATAGGTCGGCACAAATTCGATATCCACTTCTGGCGGGAGGGTGAGCGAACCGAGTTCGACGTGCTCAACGGCAACGCACGCCTGGTGGAACGTTGTGAAATGGGAGCCAAAGCTGCCCAGCTAAAGGACCGTTTCGAGCCGATCTAAGTCACGGTCGAACGGCCGCATACTGGGGGCGAGCCAATGGCAAACACCAACGATCGCGCTGGACTTGGCGAATCCGCTGACCCTTGCCATCGACATCGGCGGCAATCCGGCCAAGATGCAGGTCCCGTCAGAATCCGTTTGACTCTCTTAGCATGAAAGGAACAAATAGGGAACATAGTATCCGCCCGAGCGAGTTCATGAGGATGTCCGCCGGCCTACCTATTGTCGACAAGCTTCGCGCGCGCATAAAGCGCCTCGAGAGCGCGGCCGCACGCCGGCGATTGGTGCTGCCCTTCGGCATCCAGGCGATCGACCGGCATCTGCCGGGAGGCGGGCTGGCGCTCGGCGCTCTGCATGAGGTGGCCGGCGGCGGCAATGGCGCGATCGACGGCGCGGCCGCGGCTCTCTTCACGGCGGGAATTGCCGCGCGCGCGCGGGGAAAGATCTTATGGTGCATCAGGCGCCCGGACCTCTTCGCCCCCGCCATCGCGCAAGCCGGGTTACTGCCCGGCCGCGTGATCTATGTCGAAGCGGGGAACGAAAAGGCTGTGCTTGCCTGTTTCGAGGAGGGTTTGCGGCATGGCGGGCTTGCCGCCGTTGTCGCCGAAATCGCGCGGCTGTCCATGACCGCATCCCGCCGTCTTCAGCTTGCCGCCGAAAGCTCCGGCGCCATCGGCATCGCTATCCGTCGCTGGCGCCGGCAAACCGAGGCCGCCGATTTCGGACAGCCGACGGCGTCCATCACACGCTGGCGGATCAGCGCGCTCCCCGCAACCCAATTGCCTGTTCCCGGCGTTGGACGCGCCCGATGGAGGCTCGAATTGATCCGCTGCCGCACCGGGGAAAGTGCCGATTTCGAAGTGGAGGCCTGCGATGCCAAGGGTCGTCTCGCTCTTCCTTCCGACCTGGTCCACGGATCTAGTCAGAAGGAAATTGGGCGACGCCGCGCTGCCGGCTGAGGCGCCGCTCGTCCTGATCGGCCGGGAAGGAAGGCGGCGGGTGGTGCTGGCCGCGGATGCGGCCGCGCGGCGGGCAGGCCTGCGCATTGGCATGCCGGCGACCAAGGCGCAGGCTATTGTGCCGGGCTTGATCGTCAGGGATGCGGACCCGGCGGCCGACGCCGAAGCGCTCGAAAAGCTCGCGCTCTGGGCGCTGCGGCGCTACGCGCCGATCGTCGCGACCGATGCCCCAGACGGACTGGTGATTGACATCACGGGCGCGGCCCATCTCCATGGCGGGGAAGACGCCATGGTGAGGGGGATGGTCGACCAGCTTGCCGCATCTGGCGTCGCCGCGCGGGCCGCGATCGCCGATAGCTGGGGCGCCGCCCATGCCTTTGCCCGCTATGGGGCGCGCTCCGCCATCGTCGTCCCGGCGGGAGAAAGCGCGAGGGCCGTTCTCGATCTGCCGATCGCTGCACTGCGCCTGCCCAAGGATATGGTGGAGAACCTGCGCGTCCTCGGCTTCGAGCGCATCGGGGAACTGGCGGCAAAACCCCGCGCGCCGCTCGCCTTACGCTTCGGTCCCGAGCTCGGCCGCCGCCTCGATCAGGCCTCGGGGCGACTCAGCGAGCCGATCGACCCGGTTCGCTTGCCAAGCCTCATCGAGGTCCGTCGCGTCTTCGCGGAGCCGGTCGGCGCGGCTGAAACAATTGCCCGCACCACGGGCAAGCTCGTTGCCCAGCTCTGTGAGGCCCTCGAGGCCAAGGGCCTTGGCGCGCGGCGTCTCGATTTTCTCTTTCACCGGGTCGACAACCGTATCGAGGCCATCCGCATCGGCACGGCCTTGCCGATGCGCGACGTGACGCGCCTGACCCGGCTCCTCTGCGACAAGCTTGAAACCATCGATCCGGGCTTCGGCATCGAGATCATGCGCCTTGCCGCCACGCTCGCCGAGCCGCTTGCGCCGAAACAGACGATCTCCTCGCTTACCGAGGAACCGGAGGCGGACGTCTCCGGTCTCATCGACACGCTCGCCAATCGCGTCGGCGAACAACATCTCTATCGTTTCGCTCCGGTCGCCAGCGACGTGCCGGAACGCTCGGTGTGTCGCGTCGCGCCAACGGCTCCCGACACGGGTGAGGCATGGCCGAACCATTGGCCGCGTCCCTCGCGCCTATTGCCGGCCCCGGAACCGATCGAGACGGTCGCCCTGCTCCCCGATCATCCGCCCGTCAACTTCACCTGGCGCGGCGTGCGTCGCCGCGTGAAATGCGCCGACGGCCCCGAGCGCGTCTTCGGGGAATGGTGGAAGCAGGACGCCGAGCTGATCGCGGTGCGCGACTATTTCCGGGTCGAGGACGAGGCGGGCGAGCGCTTCTGGATCTATCGCAGCGGTAACGGGGAGGAGGCCGCCACTGGCTCACAGAGCTGGTTCCTTCACGGGATTTTCGGATGAGCGCCGCGCGCTATGCCGAGCTGCAATGCACCTCGCATTTCAGTTTTTTGCGCGGGGCGAGTTCCTGCGAGGAACTATTCGCCGAGGCCGCCAAGCTCGGTATCGAGGCGCTCGCGATCGTCGACCGCAACAGCCTCGCCGGCATCGTCCGCGCCCATGAGGCCGCCAAGAAGACCGGCGTGCGCCTGATTGTGGGCTGCCGCCTCGATCTCGCCGACGGTATGTCCATCCTCGTCTATCCGGCCGACCGCCCTGCCTATGCGCGCCTCTGCCGGTTGCTTTCGCTCGGCAAGAAACGCGGCGGCAAGGCGCAATGCCGTCTCGATTGGTCCGATGTCATCGCCTATGGCGAGGACATGATCGCGGTGCTCGTGCCCGATGAGGCTGATGACATCTGCGCGCTACGCCTGCGCAGGCTCTCCGAGGCGTTCTGCGACCACGCCTATATGGCTCTGACGCTCCGCCGCCGTCCGAACGATGCGCTGCGCCTCCATGAGCTGTCGAACATGGCCGCGCGGGCCCGCGTGCCGACCGTCGTCACCCACGATGTCCTCTTCCATGTCCCGTCGCGGCGCATCTTGCAGGATGTGATGACCTGCGTCCGGTACAATTGCACCATCGATGACGCCGGCTTTCGCCGCGAGCGTCATGCCGACCGCTATCTCAAACCGCCGGAAGAAATAGCGCGTCTTTTCAGTCGCTATCCCGAAGCGCTGGCACGCACAGTTGAAATCGCCGAACGCTGCCGCTTCTCGCTCGACGAGCTCGCCTACCAATATCCGGAAGAGGCAACCAAGCCTGGCCTCACGCCACAGCAGGCGCTCGAAAAACTCACCTGGGAAGGCGCTGCCGCGCGCTATCCCGAAGGCTTGCCCGACAAGGTGTCGGCAATCCTCACACACGAGCTGCGTCTGATCGAGACGCTGAAATACGCACCGTATTTCCTGACGGTAAATGCGATCGTCCGTTTTGCCCGCAGCCAAAACATTCTCTGCCAGGGCCGCGGTTCGGCCGCCAACAGCGCCGTTTGCTACGTGCTCGGCATCACCTCGATCGATCCGGAACGCAACGACCTCCTGTTCGAGCGCTTCGTCAGCGAGGAGCGGCGCGAGCCGCCGGACATCGATGTCGATTTCGAGCACGAGCGGCGCGAGATCGTTATGCAGTGGGTGTTCGAGACCTATGGCCGCGATCACGCCGCGCTTTGCTCGACCGTCATCCGCTACCGCGCCAAGGGAGCGTTGCGCGATGTCGGCAAGGCGCTCGGCCTGCCCGAGGACCTCATCAAGATGCTGTCCAGCCAAGTCTGGGGCTGGCCGGAAGAAGGCGTCGAGGAAAAGCACGCCGAGGATCTCAATCTCAATCTCAATCTCGGCGACCGGCGGCTGCGTCTTGCCATGGACTTGGCGCGCGAGCTGATCGGAACGCCGCGTCATCTTTCGCAGCATCCCGGCGGCTTCGTCCTCACCCACGACCGGCTCGACGAGCTCGTCCCGATCGAGCCGGCCGCGATGAAGGACCGCCAAGTGATCGAATGGGACAAGGACGACATCGACGCGCTGAAATTCATGAAGGTCGATTGCCTGGCGCTCGGGATGCTCTCCTGCATGAAACGCGGCCTCGACCTCCTGGCCGAGCACAAGGGGATCGCGCTCGACCTCGCCTCCATCCCGGCGGAGGATCCCAAGACCTATGCGATGATCCGCAAGGCGGACACGCTCGGTGTCTTCCAAATCGAATCCCGCGCACAGATGGCGATGCTGCCGCGGATCAAGCCTCGCACCTTCTACGACCTTGTTATCGAAGTGGCGATCGTTCGGCCCGGCCCGATCCAGGGCGATATGGTCCATCCCTATCTGCGCCGCCGCGAAGGCAAGGAAGATGTCGTCTATCCCAAGCCCGAACTGGAGATGGTGCTCGGCAAGACGCTTGGCGTGCCCTTGTTTCAGGAACAGGCGATGCGGGTGGCGATCGAATGCGCGGGCTTCACCCCGAGCGAGGCTGACCAGCTCAGAAGGAGCATGGCGACTTTCAAACATACGGGCGGCGTCTCGAAATTCCGCGACAAGCTCGTTGCCGGCATGGTCGCCAATGGCTACGCGCCGGACTTCGCCGAGAAGACCTTCAAGCAATTGGAGGGTTTTGGCAGTTACGGATTTCCGGAAAGTCACGCAGCCTCGTTCGCGCTGATCGCCTACGCCTCGTCGTGGCTCAAATGCCATCATCCAGATGTCTTCTGCGCGGCGCTCTTGAACGCGCAGCCGATGGGTTTTTATGCGCCGGCCCAGATCGTGCGCGATGCCCGCGACCATGGCGTCGATGTTCGGCCGGTCTGCGTCAACGCCTCTCGCTGGGACTGCACGCTGGAGCCGACCGGCCGGGAAGGCCGCTTCGCCGTCCGGCTCGGTCTGCGCGTGGTTCGAGGCCTCGCCAATGCGGATGCCGCCGCCATCGTCGCCGCGCGGGCAGGAGAGCCCTACGTCTCCGTCGACGATCTCTGGCGCCGCGCCGGCGTTCCATCAACATCACTTGTGCGGATCGCCGAGGCCGACGCCTTCCGGCCCTCATTGCGGCTCGCGCGGCGCGAGGCGCTGTGGGCGATCAAGGCGCTGCGCGACGAACCGCTGCCGCTCTTCGCGGCCGCCTCGGCCCGCGAGGAAGAAACCGTGCCGGAGGCCCAAGAGCCAACGGTGGCGCTCCGCCCCATGACCGCCGGCGGCGAGGTGGTCGAGGACTACGGCCATGTCGGGCTGACGTTGCGAAACCATCCGGTCAGTTTTTTGCGCGGAGACTTGCGCCGCGGGCGCATGGTCACCTGTGCCGAGGCGATGCAGGCCCGCGACGGGCGCTGGCTCCAAACCGTCGGCCTCGTGCTCGTGCGGCAAATGCCGGGCTCGGCGAAAGGCGTCGTGTTCATCACCATCGAGGACGAGACCGGCATCGCCAATCTCGTGATCTGGCCGAAGCTGTTCGAGAAGCAGCGACGGGTGATCCTTGCGGCCAGGATGATGGCGGTCCATGGCCGCATCCAGCGCGAAGGGGAGGTCGTCCACCTCGTCGCCCATCATCTGACCGATCTATCCGAAGCCTTGGCGAGCATAGGCGGCCGCGACACAGCCTTCCCATTGCCGCACGGGCGCGGCGATGAACTGCCGCGCAGCCCGCCGCCAAATGCCCCGGAAGCGCGCGACATTTACATTCCCGATCTGCATATCGACTCGATCAAGACGAAGACGCGGGATTTCCGGTAGGCCGCGCACATTGTCGGCGAAACCGGCACGGGGACACGGCAAGATGTCATCAGGCTTGCAACGGTCGGCGGATCGGTGTCCTCAAGACCGAGCTTTCGGACCGGGGCGCGCTGGAAACGGCCGCCGAGGCTGCCATCTCGCGGTATCTGTTTGTCCGCATACTGCGGCTCATCGCGGAACTGCGGCCGCCTTGCGGGGCTTTTGGTGGTATAGTGATTGCCACATGCGGCAATCGCTAAGAACCTGATGTGGAGAACATTCCACGGCCGGGGCAAACGATGACGGAAGAGACTTCAAGCGACTACCTTTATCACACCGCCATGAACTATTGGTCGATGGGAGAGGAGTGGCGGCGCAAGAACGCTGCGCTGATCGCTACGGTAGCCCGTGATGCGATCCAAGAGTATGGCGTGACAAACCCCGAACGAAGGGTGGAGCTGCAAGCGATACTCGATGAAGTGGAAACATTGCTGCCGCCGCGTGACTTTCGCTCGATTGCCGGACTTATCGAGCGCCCAATTGTTAGGCGTATCGCAACAAGTCCTGCGCTCTGCTGGTCGTTGGCGTTTGCATGATCGGATTGCCGCTGTACCAATTTACCGGCAAGCAAATCACCGAACTAGCGACGTGTTTGCGGAATTACTACGTAGCAATGACTAGGCAAGACATTCGCTTGCTGCGCGTTGGATCACCCTTCGACGACAGCAAGCCACCATTATCGCGGCCAGACTTTTCCGGTCTCATCAAGGATTCCGCGGTTATGCTTCCACCGATAGTGATCGAGTCGTCGACTGCACAGGGGATGCTCGAATATGCCGAAGCGCTTAAAGCAAAGCAAATCCGTCCCGAAATCGTTGCGTTTGACAATTACGGTGTGTTTGAACCCTCAACGGGTGTTCCTTACAGGTCTACGACCATCAAGGAGGCCTTCGCCCCCAACAAATTTATCGCGTTCGTGGGTCCTGCTGCCAAGCGAATTCAATCGTTCGGCTGGGTGTTCATCAACGAGAACGCCACGAATGCACAATTCGCGATCAACTTAGTTCTGAGCCAGGTCACCTGCGAAGGCAAGCCCGCAAAGGTTGACGACGAGACAGCCAAACTCGTCTTGGCGCCGATTGCGAAGGGCGTGAAGGATGAAAAGAGTATCGATATCTGTCTTGTGCTTCAAAGAGGCGACGCTATTTTTGCCGTCGTGGACGTTATTGTGGAGTCAAGAGAACGCGTTGGTTTGCTGACTTATTCAGTCATCCTAGCGAAGGCCGGAGAATCATTTGAGGTCGCCTCAATGACAGATGATGGGGTTAGCGGTTGCTATCTCGGAGTCAAATTGAAACTGGGTCTGGGTAAGAGTTGCGACCAGTACGTCATGGACATTTCGAACGCTGTCTTGATCCCAGAGTTGCCGAACGTGTCCGGTTACGAGACGAAGAACGAAAAAACATTCTCGTCCGTCAGAATAATTTCTCCAACCGACATGGTGAACGTCTATAACAAAGAAGGTTACATTACGTGGTCGGAATTTAAATGGCAGACGATCCGGCCAGAGTTGCTTGCTTTTCAGGTGATTATTTTTAGCATCGAGGGCAAGCAGCGATTCTTCGTACTGAGGCCGGTAGAATTGGCGGCAATATCAAGTGGAAGCCTGTATGACGGTGACGACAAGAAGTGGCGCATTATGAGCGTCGCCAAATCGGGCCGTGTTTCATTTACGGAATGGCGCGCCTTTAAACGTATCGACCGCAGGCAGTAGAGGCAAAACTCCACGCCGGTAAGCGGTTGCGCTCGGCAAGGAAGGAATTCCTAAAAGCCACCCGCCTGCAGCGGTCCTCGGGAGCAGTCCCAATCGTGCGTGGCGCTTGATGTCTCATAGGATTCAGAATTAGCCGGATTGACGAACTGCCAAGCGCGCCAGCTTAGCGCTCATACACGGACATCCGGCGCGGGGCATAGGGTGAATATGAAACTGTATCCGCGAGACCTGCAAAAAATCGCCCACCTCACGCTGGAGCACTTCAATCAGCGTGCCGAAGAATTCTGGGAAGGCACGCACGATCACGACGTCAGCCAGAACATTGAGGCTCTGTTGCGGCATATCGTGGGGAAGCCGCCGTTCACGATCCTCGATTTTGGTTGCGGACCAGGGCGCGATCTCAAAGTATTTCGCGAACGAGGTCACATCGCAATCGGTTTGGAAGGCGCCGCGCATTTTGCGGCAATGGCGCCCGCCCATAGCGGCTGCGAAGTATGGCAGCAGGATTTCCTCAAGCTCGACCTGCCGGAAAAATATTTCGATGGCGTATTCGCCAACGCGGCGTTGTTTCATGTCCCGAGCCAGGAGCTGCCGCGTGTGTTGCGGGAACTGCACATGACCTTAAAACCGGGCGGCGTTCTGTTTAGCTCAAATCCGCGCGGGCATAACGAAGAAGGCTGGAATGGTGGACGTTATGGCGTGTATCATGATCTTGAAAGTTGGCGCCGCTATACGTCAGCTGCGGGATTCGTGGAACTCACCCACTACTACCGTCCCGACGGCGTGCCGCGCGAACAGCAGCCCTGGCTGGCGAGCGCCTGGCGCAGGTTAGTGCCCTGAAATACATCGCTTCCGTCGGGACATCCTAAGCAATCAGGCAGGCAAGTCCGTTTGCAAGCAGGAGGGAGCGAGAAATGACCGAGGGAATTGCGCGGCGCGCTCCTCCGCCACGGCGCGAGGACTATGCTGTCGTGGCCGGCTCGCGAGGGCCCCGCCGGGATTTCAGGATCACCGTTGGCCTGCGCGAGGGCTGGGATGCCGACGGGCGGGTCTACGACGTTTCCGAGGCGGTACGCACGGCGCGGGCCTGGATGAGCCGCCGGGTGGGGGGCAGCCTGCCGGCGCTTTCCGGCATGTTCACCCGCGCCGAGGTGACCTATGCCTGGCCTCGTCCGGACGGCTCGGCCGGGTCCGACCGGGAACCGGTTGCGGTGTTCACCGGCGAGGCGGTGCATGCCTACCTGGGACATCTGCCCGACCAGGAGATCGAGGCGATGCTGAACGAGCTCGCGGTCGAACTCGGCGCCGCTCTGGGGCAGGAACGGCTCTACGTGGCGTTTTGCGACCGGACCTGGATTCTCGACGCCGGCGAGCGCGAAGGGTAGCGACGGCCTGGCGCCGCCGCATTGGTTGGCCGAATATGAAAGCCTCGCGGTTCCACCCGGTCAGCGCGGACCGGCCATGCTCACGCCTACCTGGCCGGACCACGAACCGCACCTACGCAATAGTGGGACAACGTCGTCACGGATGTCGCGAAAGAATTTGACACATGCGCGGAACAAGCGGAACATCTGCACGCTTCCGCCGTTGTTAAAAGAGCCGGCCGGAAGCAGAAGGTGCCTTCTTTCGAGCTGGTTAATTCCACGGCAATGGAGGAGCGATGACTCCACCGGGACAGTGTGAAGACCCCGACAGGCGCGGGGTCACGGTGGCGCGAAGCTAAAAATGCCGGGCCGAAACGCCGCCGCCGACAATTTGAACGTCGTTGTGCGATAGCCTCCGCGAAAGCCAAGCGTACGCTGTCTTGCACATGGAATCTGCAGAAATCACAGATCGCTTCGCAAAGCCGAAGCAGGGCCCCGCGGCCGCTTGAATGCACCGGGGCCCGTTGTGCGTCTATCGTATGTTTTTTGTCGCCCTTCCTAACGCAATCGGTATCCACATCCTCCGGTTTCCCCCGCTCGAGTCGAAATCCCTGGCCATGCGATAGCCTATCCGGCCGCCACGGCCCGGGGTCGTCGCACGATTTGTTCAAAACTACACGCGAGCGGCCCATTCCAATCCGGCTCGCCTTTCACGGCAGTTTTGAACTAGGGATCGGAAAGACAAAGAGACACGGCTACCTTCGACTTTTGATCATCTCAATCAGGGGGCACCTTGCAGCCGATTATTTCCGTATCTGAGCTCACCAAGACCTACGCCTCTGGGTTCCAGGCGCTCAAAAACATCAAATTAGAAATCAGGCCCGGAGAGATATTCGCGTTGCTAGGACCAAATGGCGCCGGCAAGACGACGCTGATCAACATCATCTGCGGGATCGTCAATCCGACCAGAGGCATCGTCATGGCCGACGGCCATGACGTCATCGGCGACTATCGGGCCGCACGATCCAAGATCGGTCTTGTTCCGCAGGAATTGGCCACGGACTCGTTCGAGACGGTTTGGGCCACCGTGAGCTTCAGTCGCGGCCTCTTTGGCAAGCCCGCCGACCCGGCCTATATCGAGACGGTGCTAAGGGACTTGTCCCTGTGGGACAAGAAGGACAGCAAGATCATGACGCTGTCGGGCGGCATGAAGCGCCGCCTTATGATTGCCAAAGCCCTTTCGCACGAGCCGAAAATCCTTTTCCTTGACGAGCCCACGGCTGGCGTCGACGTCGATCTTCGGCGCGGTATGTGGGAGATGGTTCGCTCGCTGCGGGCGACCGGCGCGACCATCATCCTGACCACGCACTACCTTGAGGAGGCCGAAGAGATGGCGGACCGGATCGGGGTGATCAGCAAGGGCGAGATCATCTTGGTGGAGGACAAGGCGGCGCTCATGACAAAGCTCGGCAAGAAGCAGCTGGCGCTGCACTTGCAGACGAAGCTAGACAGCATCCCGGTCGAACTCGCCGGTTACCATCTCGACCTGTCGGTCGACGGAACCGAACTCGTCTACACCTTCGACGCGCAAGGCGATCGCACTGGAATCGCCGCGTTGATGCGACAACTGAGCGAGCTTGGGATCGACTTCAAGGACCTCCAGACAAGCCAAAGTTCGTTGGAGGAGATCTTCGTCAATCTGGTGAGGTCGAGGCAATGAACGTCCACGCCATCCGCGCGATCTACTTATTTGAGATGAGGCGCACTTTTCGTACGCTGCTGCAAAGCATCGTCTCGCCGGTCATCTCGACATCCCTCTATTTCGTCGTCTTCGGCGCGGCGCTCGGCTCGCGCTTGACGACGATCGATGGGATCAACTACGGCGCCTTCATCGTGCCGGGACTGATCATGCTGTCCCTGCTGACACAGAGCATCTCCAACGCCTCCTTCGGCATCTTTTTCCCGAAGTTCACAGGCACGATCTACGAGATCCTCTCGGCTCCGGTCTCCTATATCGAGATCGTGATCGGCTATGTGGGAGCGGCGGCCAGCAAGTCGATCTTGCTTGGCTTGATCATATTGATCACCGCACGGATGTTCATGGCGTTCGAGATCGTCCACCCGCTATGGATGGTCGCCTTCCTCATCCTCACGGCCGTCACGTTCAGTCTGTTCGGCTTTATCATCGGCATCTGGGCGGACGGGTTCGAGAAGCTGCAATTCGTGCCCATGCTGATCGTCACGCCGCTGACCTTTCTGGGCGGCAGTTTCTACTCCATCGACATGCTGCCGCCGATCTGGCGAACGATCACGCTGGCGAACCCCGTCGTCTATCTGGTTAGCGGCTTTCGTTGGAGCTTTTACGGGAGCTCCGATGTGAGCGTTGGCGTAAGCCTCGGCATGACCATGGCCTTCCTGATCCTTTGCCTGGCTACAGTGTGGTGGATCTTCAAAACAGGATACCGGCTCAGAACCTGAAGAGGCTTATAGCCTTGGCGGCGCTTGCACGAATTTGGGGGAGAATGCCGCATGCCTCTCGCCGAACAGGGCGGGAACTCCGCAAGATTTCACCCGCGCCTCGGGGCGTGGAAATTTCAACGCCGAGATGTCGCGGCTACTCTCGGCTGAGCGACCCTACTGCACCATCATTCCTTGTCCCGCTGGTTGGCGAGATGCGCCTCGCGCAGATCGAGCTCCCGCTCGATTTGGCGACGCGCCTCGTCCTTCAGTTTGCCGCCGCGGAAAAGGTCGTTGGTCCGCTGCCGCTCGGCGGCGATCAGGAGGAGTTCGATCTCGGCGTAAAGTTCTGCGAGCTTTTTGTGCCCATCGTCGCCGTCGCTGCTGTGCTCGATATGCTTTAGCCGGCCGCGGTGACGGGCGCGGATAGTTTGGACGACGTTCTCTGCAAGATCGCGTTCCGCAGCAAGCTGGTCGAGACGCTCGAGCGCCGCCTCGATCCCGAGGCGCCGAGCCGCATACGCTTCGGCTCTATCGCCGCGGCGCTCGCGGCGTCCGGCATGAGCGAGGCCGAGAGCCCGGATCACCCAGGGCAGCAGCAAACCTTGACCTACCAGCGTGACTAGGATCACGGAAAAGGTGAGGAACAGAATGAGATCGCGATTGGGAAAGAGCTGCCCGTTCGTGGTTGTAAATGGGATCGCGAGGGCCGCCGCGAGCGAAACGATGCCGCGCACTCCGGTGAACGCTAGAACGAAGGGCGACTGCCAAGGCGGCGACGGATCCCTCCGCTTGATCGGGGGAAAGAGCCAGCGCGGAAGATAGGTTGCGGGATACATCCAGACGAAGCGGGCCACGATCACCACGACGCTGACGATCGCGGCGGAAATAGCCAGCGCAGGGATCGATTCATTACCAATGTGAGCGATCAGGGTGCGGGCCTGCAGGCCGGTGATGAGAAACACCATGCCTTCGATGAGGTAAATGAGGAAATCCCAGAAGAAGATGCCCTGGAGCCGCGTCGCGGCGCTGATCAGCCGGAGGCCGTTCCAACTGATATAGAGTCCGGCGGTCACGGTGGCGAGCACGCCGGAGCCGCCCAGATGTTCGGGCGGCCAATAGGCAAGGAACGGGGTCAGAATCGAGAGCGTGATCTCGATGCGCGGATCATGGACCCAGCGCCGCAGACGCAACATCAGCCAACCGACGCCGATCCCCCAGAGGATTTCGCCGGCGACGATCGCAGCAAACATTGCGGCCGCGTGGGCGAATGAGAAAGCGCGGGCGCTTACGGCGCCTACCGCGAAGCGATAGAGGATAAGTGCAGCGGCGTCATTTGCCAGGCCTTCGCCTTCAAGGACGACGAGAATCCGCCTGGGGAGCTGCATTCTGCGAGCGATCGAGAGCGGCGCGATGGCATCCGGCGGCGAAACGATGGCGCCTAACACGAAGCCTACCGGCCAAGCGAGATCCAACAGCCAATGGCTTGCCGCGGCGACCGCGACCGTCGTAAAAACGACGCACCCCACCGCCAGCAGAGAAATGGGGCGGAGATTAAATCGAAACTCGTTCCAGCTCATCGCCACCGCGGACGAGTAGATGACCGGCGGCAAGACCAGGAGCAGCACCAGCTCCGGGGCAAGCTCGACCGTCGGCAGGCCGGGAATGAGCGCCAGGATGACGCCGGCAAGCACCAAAAGAATGGCCTGCGGAATCTCGAGTCGCGCCGCGACGACCGCGACCGCGGCGACCACGGCCAGAAGCAGCACCAAAATCTGAATCGTCAGAATCATGAGCCAACCGGCCGCCGGTGATGGTCAAGCTAGCCTTGCACGGCCTGCGCAGCGCCGACAAGTATAACCGCAATTGCGAAAAGCCAACGCCCAGGTTTGGCAACGTTGGCAGGCAATTTAGATGCGATCAACTTGGCCGTCGTTCGCCCACCACCCAATCCGCACCCGCTCCTCGACCCACTAGCGGTCGCTCCTAAGATATGCCGCTTCCTCGATGGCACACGTCTTGATCCGTTCGAGCCGGGATGGCCTAATCGAAACTCGTCCCGAATTTTGCAGTGCATTCTGTTCGTTCATTAAGCACGCAAACGGAGCGATCGGCTGTCGCTGATTAATCCGAGATAGCTAGCATCACCCGAATTCCCCGTGGCATGACAATTGCTCATGATCGGATGACCTTCACGCCGCGCTGCGAAGGGCACGGATAGCCCCAAGGTCGGGGCGGACGGACCCACGCATGATTTATTTCACGAATGTCCCGACCGGCGAACCCGATCGCCCGCCGGCGGACCGATTGATCCTCGCTTAAAAAAGGGACGCTGCCGATGAGTAAGCGTGAAACGGCCTGGATCTCGGAGTGGAACCCGGAGGACGCGAAGTTCTGGGAGGCCAAAGGCAAGTTCATTGCCCGGCGCAACCTGATCTGGTCCATCTTGGCCGAGCACCTCGGCTTCTCGATCTGGCTGATTTGGAGCATCGTGGCGACCAAGCTGCCGCAGGCCGGCTTTCGCTACACGACCGAACAGCTGTTTCAGCTCGTAGCTTTGCCTGGGCTCGTCGGCTCGCTGATGCGGTTTCCGTACACGTTTGCGGTGCCCCGGTTCGGCGGACGAAACTGGACCATTGTGAGCGCGGCGCTGCTTTTCATCCCGGCGATCGCGCTAGCGTATTTCGTCACCCGGCCGGACACCCCGTTCCGGCTGATGCTGATCGTGACCGCGACGGCCGGCCTCGGCGGCGGCAATTTCGCCTCCAGCATGGCCAACATTTCATTCTTCTACCCGAACCGCATGAAGGGTTGGGCGCTGGGCCTTAACGCGGCTGGCGGAAATATCGGCGTCAGCGGCGTTCAATTACTGACGCCGATCCTGATCGGGTCCGGATGGGTCAGCCTCTATATGGCCTCGCCGCAGGGTTCAGCAGGGCTGTACCTGCAGAACGCGGGGCTCATGTGGCTGCCGCTGATCGCCCTCGCCGTGTTCGGCGCCTATCGCTACATGAACAACCTGACCTGTGCGCGATCGACGCTCAAGGATCAGCTGATCATCGTCAAGCGCAAGCACACTTGGGTGATGTCTTGGCTTTATATCGGGACCTTCGGCTCGTTTATCGGCTATTCGGCCGCGTTCCCGCTGCTGCTCAAGACGCAGTTCCCCGCGATTACCGTGAGTATCGCCTTCCTGGGACCGTTGGTCGGATCCGTCGCGCGTCCGCTCGGGGGCATGCTCGCCGATAAGGTGGGCGGCGCGCGAGTGACCCTCTGGAACTTCGTCGTCATGGGCGCCGCTACCATCGGCGTCATGCATTACGTCGAGATCAAGAACTTTACCGGCTTCCTCGGCATGTTCCTGATCCTCTTCGTCACGACCGGCATCGGCAACGGCTCGACTTTCCGGATGATCCCCTCGATCTTCCGCGCGGAGAAACTCAGGGAGGCAAAGGGCTTGGGCGACGCGGCCCGGGCGCTGGCCCTCAAGGCGGCCGGTATCGAGAGTGCCGCCGTGCTCGGCTTCACATCGGCGATCGGCGCCTGTGGCGGATACCTCATCCCGCGCGGCTTCGGCGCCTCGATTGCCGCCACCGGCGGACCCAACCTGGCGTTGGAAGTCTTTCTGACGTTCTACGTCGCCTGCGTGGCGCTGACATGGCGGTACTACCTGCGGAACAGGCAGCGCGGCGCCCGGAGCCTCGCCGAAGCACGCGTGTGAGGGCAGGGATGGCCCGCCAAAGCCCCTTTTGATCCTTTGCGATCGTTGGCAGCCCGGTTCCAAGGAGCCTTGGAGAAGAGCGGTGACCTTTGACCAAGACAAAGGTCGCCGAGGGAGACACGCGTCGCCCCGCGCGAAAGAGCGCCAGTCACGGCGTTATGAAGTCGCCTGTGAAGTTCCACAAGGCTGAATAGGCATGGGGTTTTGGCGTAGTCGTGGCATCGGATTCGCCGGTTTTTTGGCGCTGTGGATGGGTTTTCTTGCAAATTGATCGGGCGCTTTTGGCGTGATTCTCTTCACCGTGGCGATGCCGCGGAGGGCGATTCGATGCGACCGAGGGAGCGGCGGAGAGCGGGCAGCAGGATCTGTTCAAGGCACGGCTCGACCCGATCGTCGATAGGACCCACCCTCTCATGAAACGGCCGCGCGATCGCCTGGGATTTTCGGGAGAAGAGCTTCGGCGCTGTTTATTCGGCCCGGCCGGGCGATCCTGGTAAGGATCGCGGAGGGCAGCCGCCGCTTCCCACAAGGCTCATGGCGGGCTTGGCGATCAAGCTGGATGACGCCAATCCCAGTAAACTCCTCGGCGGCGGCGGCCGCGGAATCGATCAGCGTGCTTGCGTGGTTTCTGCTCGCTCCTTGTGTCCAGTCGCTGCGTGCGGTAAATTATGCCGCTGTGGACACCCTCGACATCGCCCTGCGGCTCGGCACTGCGACCCTGGTTGGCGCCGTACTGGGCCTTAATCGCGATCTTCACGGCAAGCCAACGGGCGTGCGCACGCTTGGCCTCGTTTGCCTCGGGTCGGCATTGGCCGTTCTATCTATCCAAGACGGCAGCA
>Ga0185299_10004605_pt1 | contig 16476 bp, 10 predicted proteins | sample PaiPotPPA55metaG_FD_128002 | JGI IMG/M metagenome (GOLD analysis project Ga0185299, IMG submission 128002) | Iron sulfur acid spring bacterial and archeal communities from Banff, Canada, to study Microbial Dark Matter (Phase II) - Paint Pots PPA... ...
GGAATCCAGAACTTCTCGTGCATGAATGGCTGCAATATTGCTCATAGAATTGTCCTCGGATTTCGATTCCGCTAGCTCAGCGTTAGTTTCGGTATTAAAATTAATGCGGCGCCCCGTCAGATAGCCCGAACCTGTATAAATCTTGCCCATGCTGTTTTGCGAAACCACCGATTATATCGGATGGTTAGGAACCTTCTGTGACTTCCGACACCCTTCTCCGCGGCCATTTCCGCATTTTGAACATCCATTCGCCACTGAAGGCCATGCCTTATCTCGCTTGGTTCCCTGTCCTGCCTGCACATTGTCCCCGCCTTGCGCCAGGACTAGAGTAAAGAGATACAATAATGCTCGGGAACGTTGAGGAGGCACTGTGAAAAAGTGGATCGCGCTACCTTGTATCGTGCTCCTGGCCGCTGCGCTCGCAGCCCAGACTGACTCGTCCGCACCGGACCCTAGTCAGACCGACTTGCCCGCGCCAGCAGTAGCTCCCCCGGCAGAGAAGCCTTCCCCTGCAGTGACAGCAGAACCTGCGCTACCGGTACCCTCACAATCTGTTCAGAGTGGGTTATCTGTACCCGCGGGGACCGCTCTGATGGTGCGCCTCGACACCACTCTCGCCACCTTCAGCAACCGAGTAGGCGATCCCTTCCAGGCAAAAGTCACACAGCCGGTTGTCGTCAATGGCGCAACAGTGATACCGGTGGGATCGACCGTGGAGGGCCGCGTCACTAAGGTGAGCGAGCCGCGGCGTATCTCCGGCAGACCGACCATCGGAATTCTTCCCGAGGCCGTGATTCTGCCTTCTGGGGAGCGTTACTTCCTCGACGCCACCCTGACCGACACGAACATTCGCGGCACAGATGTGAATCAGGAAGGTCAATTCAAAGGACTGAGTCACGACCGTCGAGACACGCTGGAGGCCGGCGGCGGTGCAGCGGGCGGGATGCTCATCGGTGGACTAATTGGCGGCGGGCCTGGAGTTCTGATCGGCGGCGCTATCGGAGCAGGCTCAGCCACAGCGCACTGGTTGGCCACGCACCGTTCCGCGATTATGCCGGCCGGTACGCAACTCACGCTTGAGCTGAACCGCCCCATGGGCGGTACGGTCGCGGCGACCGGCGGAAGCAAATAGATAACTCGTTATCAATTTAAAAGTAAGCCGGAGGCAGGAGCTTCCGGCTTTTTGGCCTTCAAGAAGATCTGGTCACGCCCCAAAAATCAAATCCCCCTCGCTCAACACCTGCAACTCAATCCACCCTTCCAGCGGCAACGAATCCGCCGGCAGCCGGTTCTGCCAGAGGCTAAAGCGCAGACGCAGTTTGCTGGTGGCCGCGACCGCGGTTGCCCCCGCCTTGCGTTCCGCCAATCGTTCTTCCGATGCTGCGCTCGGAGTCGCTAGCAGCCACGCCAGCGGCATCTTGAATTCAAAGTTCCGCAACAACGCCAGCTTCACGTGCTCTTCTGGTTGCGATAATGACGCCATCACCCGCTCTTCCGATCCGTTCTCGATCTTCCACTCCTTAATTCTTCGTTCATGCACAGAAGCCTCAAGACGCAGCGTGCGCCGCGGCCGCGGCTCGCCGCTCGCCCACGACTCCACATTCACCACCAGATCAAAGTCCTCTTTGGGAATCTGGCCAGCGAAGTCCAGCCGCCCATACACGTGAGTCGAATCGATGCCGGCATAAACGGAGTCCAATAGGAATTGTTTGCCGTGCATGGCTCCAGCTCGATGATCGGCCGTATACACCGCCGCGCCCATCCACTCGAAATAACGCACCTTGTCGCCCGTGACGCGAGGATGAATGTAAGCTGTCTGCGGCACAAACGCCGGGCGCACCTCCGCGCCAGTAATAGGCTGCGCGAGATAATCCGGCGGCACCGCTCCCAGCGCCTGATACACATTCGAAAGGTGCTTGCGATAGAGTTCGTCAAAATCGCGGTCGTTCGCCGAGTGATGTTCCGGCCCATACCACCAGTTCCAGTCGCTGCCTTCGGCGATCAGAACCTCCTCGAACGCAAGCTGGCGCTGTGCTTCCGTCGCGCTCACCGCATTCTGCGAGTAGAATTCGCGCGCGTGATACAGATAATCCCACGCCCGATTGTCCTCCGGAGCTCCGATCCACACATTAAAGTTTGCGTTGATCCACGACCCTGGAACGAGCGAAGTCATCGTACCGAAATCTTTATGCCGCGCAATCGCCTCGGAGATTGTCACCGCCTCCACTCCCGGCTCGCGCTGCAGTCCGTCGTAAAAACGCCGCAAGAATTCTCGCCCCGACTGCGGATAATATTCCCAGGCATTCTCGCCATCGAGAATGATCGAAACCACCGCTTCGCGCCCCTTGGCTAGCACCGGCTTGGCCGCTTCCTTGATGTTGCCAATCAAATGCCGCGCCGCGTCTGCCGGAGGCATACCCGAATACACGAACCCGATCAGATCGGAAATCGTGTGATCGCGAAACACCAGATGCATCGCCGTCGAGCCATTCTCGTAGCGATGGATGTTGTAGAGCTTCTCCGCGAGGTTGCCCGGCAAGCGCCCGTTGCCATCCCGCGCGAAGAACGATCCTGTGCTGCGTCCCAGCACGCCTTCGTCTGTGGCCATCCACTGAATGCCCAGGCTATGCGCGATTGCCAGCACCTCCTCCGAGACGCTGCCCTCCGACGGCCACACGCCCTTGGGCCTCAATCCGAAAACCTTTTCGTGCAGGTCAAGACCGCGCGTAAGCTGTTCGAGCGCATCTTCCGGATGCCGATATCGATGCTGCGGCAGCGGCAACCCCGGTGACGAAACTGTCCCCGTGCTCGTATCGCACACCAGCGGCAGGATTGGGTGATAAAAGGGAGTGGTCGAAAGTTCAATCGATCCCTTCTTCGCCGCCTCGGCATGCGCCGGAAGAACTCTACCGATCAATTCCCGTTCCCGCCGAATTACGAAGTGCTGATCTTCGAGCGAATAGTGGTGCCCTTTCGCCACTAGCGCACCCACATCTTTCTCTTCGAGAAAAAATTCGTCGAACCAGGCAAGCTGCGACAACACCTGCAGATCGGTAAAATCCTGCGCTTGAAAATACCGTTCCGCCCGATCCGGATGATCCCCATGCTCTCGAAATCGCTCCCACAATTCGCGGTATCGCGGGTAGCGCCCAATCAAATTTTGTGGATTGGCTTGAAAGAGATATTGCAGCGCGAAGCGCCGCTCATCCAACGACAAATCCTTGGCCGGTTTGGCGGCGACCCTCAAAAATGGATCTTCGGCGGTTCCGTCTGCATAATCTTGAATCTGCACCATTAGCGACGGCACCAGGTTGAAGTTCTGGTGCACATTGGGAAATTCATCCAGTAACTTCACCATCCCGTAATAATCCTTGAGCGCGTGCAGCCGCGTCCAAGGCAGACGATATTCGCCCGTAACCAGGTCTTTATAAAACGGCTGGTGCTGGTGCCAAAGAAGAATGACGCGAAGGGCAGGCATGAATGGAAGAAGTCAGTCTAGCATGGAGATTTTTCGTCCACGAACTCAAGAGTCCTCTTCGAGTTTAGATGGAAGTAGAAACGGGGGGCTGAAACTAATTAACCAACTTCTCGTAGGCGTCTTTTCTGGGCACCGCTCTTGACGAACCTCTCATTCGCCTCGGCCACTATCCAGTTCTTGCCGTATTTCTCAATGGCAAAATTCAACTGAAATGTTTGCGAATTTCTCTGCGTGGAGTGGCCACTGAGCGGCTTTCGATGTTGTCAGGATATTCTATGGGAGGCACCCTCCCCTCTGTCGCCTCTCACAAATCCCTGCGAAGAGGCGCCCTTCTTCTGTAAACTAAAGCGCACGCATTCCGGCCAAGCGCATGTGTCCCCAATCTACCGTCGCCACGCCTCAACTTCTCACCGATCAGGATCTCTACCTCTTCAACGAGGGCAGCAACTATCGCATGTACGAAAAGATGGGAGCTCATCTCGTCACTCAGAATGGCGAACCCGGCGCCGTCTTCAGCGTGTGGGCGCCGAATGCCCGCTCCGTCGCGGTCGTGGGCAGCTTCAATGAGTGGGCTTCCAAGGCGAACCTTCTGCGCCCCCGCGGCTCGTCCGGAATCTGGGAAGGCTTCCTGCCAGGCGTGAAGCGCGGCGCGCTGTACAAGTTCCATATCGAATCCCAGCGGCACGGATTCCACGTCGATAAAGCGGACCCGCTCGGCTTGTTGCATGAAAAACCTCCCCGCACCGCTTCGGTCGTCTGGGATCTCGACTACCAATGGAGTGACCAGGACTGGATGGCCAACCGGGGCGCCCGCAACTCGCTGCGCGCCCCTCACTCAATCTACGAAGTCCATCTAGGCTCGTGGATGCGCGTCCCCGAACAGGACAATCGCCCGCTCACCTACCGCGAAACCGCGCCTCGCCTCGCCGAATACATGAGCCAAATGGGCTTCACTCACGTCGAGTTCCTGCCGGTGATGGAGCATCCCTTCTATGGTTCCTGGGGATATCAGACCACTGGATACTTCGCGCCCACATCCCGCTATGGCACCCCGCAGGACTTCATGTACCTGGTCGACTATCTGCATCAGCACGGCATCGCCGTCATTCTCGACTGGGTGCCCTCGCACTTCCCTTCTGACGCCCACGGTCTCGCATACTTCGACGGCACTCATCTCTACGAGCACGCCGACGCGCGTCAGGGATTCCATCCCGACTGGAAGACGCACATCTTCAACTACGGCCGGGCCGAAGTGCGCAGCTTCCTGATGTCGGGCGCCATGTTCTGGCTCGACAAATATCACATCGATGGCCTGCGCGTGGATGCCGTCGCGTCCATGCTCTATCTCGACTACTCCCGCAAGCAGGGTGAGTGGATCCCCAACAAGTTCGGCGGTCGCGAAAACCTTGACGCCATCGACTTCCTCCGCCGCTTCAACCAGGAAGCCTATAAAGAGCATCCCGACATTCAGACCACCGCCGAGGAATCCACTTCCTGGCCCATGGTTTCCAAGCCCGTCTACCTAGGCGGTCTCGGCTTCGGCTTGAAGTGGGACATGGGATGGATGCACGACACTCTTCGGTATTTCCAGAACGATCCCATCCATCGCAAGTATCACCACAACGATCTCACTTTCCGCAGCCTCTATTCGTTTCACGAAAATTTTGTCCTACCGCTCTCGCACGACGAAGTTGTCCACGGCAAGGGATCGCTGATCGGCAAAATGCCCGGGGACGAGTGGCAGCGCTTCGCCAACCTGCGGTTGCTGTTCGCCTACATGTATGCCCAACCTGGCAAGAAGCTCCTCTTCATGGGCTGCGAGTTCGGCCAGGTGCGCGAGTGGGCGCACGACAGCAGCCTCGAATGGCACGTGGTACAGTATCCGGTCCATCGCGGCGTCCAGGCGTGGATGGAGCAACTCAACCGCTTTTACCGCAGCGAACCCGCCATGCACGTCTTCGACAATGACCCCGCTGGCATCGAGTGGATCGACTGCAACGACAACTTCACGAGCACGATTTCCCTGCTGCGAAAGAGCGAGTCGCCCCAAGACACCATCCTCATCGTCTGCAACTTCACGCCCGTGCCCCGTCTGGGATACCGCGTCGGCGTCCCTCACGGCGGCTATTGGCGGGAAATGCTCAACAGCGACGCCCGCGAATACGCCGGCAGCGGCATGGGCAATTTGGGTGGAGTGCAAGCCGAAGAAATCCCCATGCACGCGCGACCATTCTCTCTAAAGTTAACTCTCCCTCCACTAGCTGCAGTATTTTTCAAAGCTCAATAGCTAACGCCATGACAGCCGACTCGAGTGTCCTGCTGGGCGAAGCCCGGTTTTCGTTAGAAATAGTTAAACACGCACTTGGCCGCTCCTGCGATACTCCGAGACCCTGAAACTGAAGTTTCGCCCTTATCCTTATTAACTTACAGTACAATTAACAAAAGTCAGGCGCTTGTTGCGCCTGCGAACAATAAAGATTGATTCCTTCTTGGTAACGCTGAATCTACTATTTCTAATCCAAATTCAATGAACCTTGGAGGTTCACGCGCTTGTCCGCTTCGACTAGTCACTTAATTGCGCCGCATGGCGGCGAATTGGTCAATCTGCTGGTTTCCCCGGAAAAGGGCGACGAACTGAAAGCGCAGTCGCGCGAATGGCTATCGTGGGACCTTACGGCACGGCAAATTTGCGACCTCGAATTGTTGATGAGTGGAGGCTTCTCTCCGCTTCGCGGCTTCATGACGAAAGCCGACTACGCAGGAGTTTGCGACAAGATGCGGCTGGCCAGCGGAGTTCTGTGGCCCATGCCGATCACGCTCGACGTGAGCGAAGAATTCGCCAGGAAGCTTACGCCCGGCACCAGCAAGGTCGCGTTGCGCGACGCCGAGGGCGTGATGCTGGCGGTGTTGCACGTGGAGGAAGCGTGGCAGCCCGATCGTATGGCCGAAGCCAAAGCGGTATTTAACACCGCGAGCAAAGCACATCCCGGCGCCGACTATGCGATCAACAAGGCGAACCCGTGGTACGTCGGTGGTCGGGTTGAGGGGCTGCAACTGCCTCCGCACTATGACTTTCGAACGCTACGTTTGACTCCGGCGGAGTTGCGGGCGCAGTTCGCACGACTGGGATGGCGGCGAGTGGTGGCGTTTCAGACACGCAACCCTATGCATCGCGCGCATGTGGAACTCACGTTTCGCGCGGCGAGGCAGGTGGAAGCGAATCTGCTGATTCATCCCGTGGTCGGCATGACCAAGCCAGGGGACGTGGACTACTACACGCGAGTGCGCTGTTATCAATTGCTGAGTTCGAAGTATCCCCAAGGCACGCAGAAGCTGTCTCTACTGCCCCTCGCCATGCGCATGGGCGGACCGCGGGAGGCGATCTGGCATGCTCTCATCCGCAAGAACCATGGCTGCAGCCACCTCATCGTGGGGCGTGATCACGCTGGACCGGGCAAAGACACCGACGGCAAACCTTTCTACGGCGCCTATGAAGCGCAGCAGACATTCAAGGAATACGAACCTGAAATCGGTGTGACCATGGTGCCTTTCAGCATGATGGTTTACCTGGAGGATGAGGATCGCTACGTCCCTGACGATGAGGTGAAGAAGGGCGACAAGGTCCTGAATATTTCGGGAACCGAGTTGCGCGACCGGCTGAATGAAGGTCGCGATATTCCAGCATGGTTTACCTATCCGGAAGTTGTGCAGGAACTACGGCGCAGCTTTCCGCCGCGAGCCAAGCAGGGTGTGACCATTTTCTTCACCGGGCTGTCGGGCTCGGGAAAATCCACCATTGCGAATGTGCTGATGACGAAGTTCCTGGAAGTCGGCGGGCGGCCGGTGACGCTGCTCGATGGCGATCTGGTGCGCAAGCATCTTTCGTCGGAACTGGGATTCTCGAAAGAGCATCGCGACATTAACATCCGGCGCATCGGATATGTCGCATCGGAAATCACGAAGAATGGCGGGATCGCGATTTGCGCGCCCATCGCGCCTTATGACGCGACACGGAAGCACGTGCGACAGCTGATCGAGCCTTTCGGGGGGTTCATCCTCGTCCACATTGCCACGACGGTGGAAGTCTGCGAGCAGCGCGACCGCAAGGGGCTTTATGCGAAGGCGCGGGCCGGCATTCTGAAGGAATTTACGGGAATCTCCGATCCTTACGAAGCGCCGGAGGACGCCGAGGTCACGATCAACACCGCCGACCTGTCTCCCGAAGAAGCGGCTCAGGAAATCATTCTGCACCTGGAGCGCGAAGGCTTCATCGGAGTGAACCGGCCGGGAGAATAAAGGGAACCCGTTATGCCACTGCTGGCGGCCAAAATTCTGGTTGGATTTGTTGTAGGCGTGCTCATTGGCATGACGGGCGTCGGAGGCGGCGTTCTGCTGCTTCCGGTTTTGATCTTTGGATTGAAGGTGCCACCGATCATGGCGGTGGGCTCCGACGCGCTGTTCAATTTCTTCACGAAAATCCCAGCCGGCCTGCTGCACTGGAAGAAAGACACGGTGCGCAGGAAGGTCGTGATCGCGCTTGCGTGCGGAAGCATTCCAGGCTCCATCGCTGGCGTCAAGCTGCTGATGCACATCCGCCATCTTTATGGCGACGGGGTAAACAGCTTTATCAAGACCGCAGTCGGCGTGCTTCTGATCGTCATTCCGACGCTGTTGTTGTTGCAAAAGAAGATTGAGGAACGGGTTGCCAACCGCCCGCCTACCGCGAGGGGGTTCCTGGGAATGGCGGTCATCGGCTTGGTCGCCGGGTTTCTGGTAGGCATGACCTCGGTTGGGTCAGGCAGCATCATTATGATGTTGCTGCTACTGTTCTACAGTTTCCCGCCGAAAGTAAACGTCGGAACCGACATTGTGCATGCAGTCATTCTCACCGGGGTCACGGGATTCCTTCACTTCCGCCTGGGCAATGTCGATCCGGGACTGGTGGTTTCGCTGCTGATCGGCTCCATCCCCGGAGGGTTGCTGGGCTCGCACTTGGCGACGCGTGTTCCGATGCTTTGGTTACGGCGGATTTTGTGCGCTTTGTTGCTGATTACCGGTGCCCGCATGTTGTGGGCATGATCGCCACGAGTGTATGTCCGGGCGGCACGAGTCTGTCTTCATGACTCACGAAAAATGAGTTCTTCTTACTCCGACATTCTGCAGCGCATTCAGGCGGCTTTCGGCGCAGCCGGTACGGTTTTCGCACGCTTCGCGCCGGGGGCCATCGACACTGAATACAAGGTCGGGCACGATCCCGTGACGGAGGCAGATCGCGCCGTGGACGCCGTGCTTCGTCAGAACCTATTGCGCGACGGCGAAGGCTGGCTCTCGGAAGAAACCGCGGACAATATGTCCCGGCTCGACAAAGCACGAGTGTGGATCGTCGACCCTCTGGATGGCACGCGCGAGTTTGTGAAGGGACTGCCCGAGTTTTGCGTCTCGATCGGGTTTGTAGAGAACGGTGTGCCCGTCGCGGGAGGAATCTACAACCCTGCCACGAAAGAGACGTTCGTCGGAGCGGTGGATTCCGGCGTGCTCTACAACGGGCAGGCCGCACGCGCAAGCCTGCGGACCGCCCTCGACGGCGCCCTCATCCTCGCCAGCCGCAATGAGGTCAAGCGCGGCGAGTGGAAACCGTTCGAGGATGGCCCGTTCAAGGTCCAGGCGATGGGTTCGGTTGCTTATAAACTGGCGCGAGTCGCGGCTGGCCTGGCGGACGTCACTTTCACGCTGACGCCGAAGAATGAGTGGGACGTGGTCGCGGGAGCGGCCCTGGTGAAGAGTGCGGGGGGCTTCGTCAGCACTCTCGAAAAGACCGACCTGACGGCGAATCGGCGCGATCCGCTATTATCGGGTCTGCTGGCCAGCGGACCCTTCCTGAAGAACCAACTAATAGCGCTGGTTGAACCTCACATCCGATTGGTAGGACCGGCTCGTTAGCGCGCATTCGCCTATTCGCGGACCGGATCAGCAATGGCGCACAAACAATTGTTCGTGTGCTTTAATTCCGCGCCAACGTGAGGCCACGTACCACGCAAAGATCCTCGGGTTTTGATCCCTGCTGACCTTACCTAACGAGTCGCGTGACTACGCACGTTGCATAGCGCGACGTTGGTGTCGGAAGGTGCTGCAGGCACCATCGGTCCATCTTCCAAAGTTGCTTTCGAATACCAGGAATCCGCGATAACAGGGGCACAAAAGGAAGCCGAAAATAGCGAGTTCCCGAAGCTTTGAAATCCTTATTGATGGCAGCAAATTCTGTTCGCGTAAGCGGATGCTCGTATTCTGAAACCTCGCCCCGATTAGGTAGCAGGCCTCGGAGAGCTGCATACACCCGGGAAAAACGAATGGGTTCCTGTAGAATAATCTTCCCTTTCTTGGTCAGAATGCGTCGCATCTCGCTACGAACTTTTTCAATGTCCAAGTGGTGAATCAAGGCAATGCAGAATATGACGTCGACGGAGTCGTCCGGCAGTCCTGTCTCATAGGCTGATCCTACGTGGATAGTTGCATTCAAGCCAGCAAGGTCGAGGCGCTGTCGAGCCAACGCCACGAGTTCAGGAGAGATATCAATAGCAATTACATGAGCCCCACGCTCGAGTAACGGGATGATGTTCTCACCAGCACCGCATCCAAAGTCAAGCACTGTCTTGCCGCGAACATCCCCCAGGAGCCAAAAGGAATATTCGAGTGGGAACGCGGTGTCGGACGGTGGGCTCAGGTAGCGTTCGACCTGGTCTCGCCTGGTCGGCACCAGGGTGATTTGCCTCGCTTCTGCAGCGCTACGATCGATCTCGGCTTGATCACGATGGGATAGCTGTGACATGTCGCCGGTGCCTCTTTCTCCACGAGACTATACTCTGGCACAATCTCTTAAACCAACCTCGAATTTCTTAAAGATGCTGTAGTACGCTTCTAGCACCGCACAGATAAGGTCACTTCAATTCGACAACAAAGACCTCGGTCCGGTACTGACCATCCGGTGTTTTTCCCAGCTGGTCCTCCCAGTCGGATGTAAACATGAAGAAGCGTCCATCCTGCGAAACATTCCCTCGCGGGCTCGACCAGAAGCCGTTTCTGGCAGTGCTGTAGGTGTGGGCAAACCGCCAAACCTTCGACGCCTTGCCATCCGTCTCCGCACAGTCGATTTCATTTTCCCATGGACCGGTCACCAGCGGCGCAGCACCGGGCGTATCCGGATTAGTCGACTGGTAGGTCGAAAAGCAAACTGGGGCGGAGTCATTCGGGTCCACATTGTTCCACGACAGATGAGAGTCGAACCAGGGGTCTTTATCAGGTTCCAACCCGGTGATAAGCGGAGTCGTGCTTTCCAGATTATTCAGCGGCCTCAACCACACGTCCATGGGGTGGGTCATGGCGGGCGAAGTAATAATGTGAGAGTAGCCCAGCACGTGGTGTCCGCCGCAAGCTCGGGGGCACATGCTGACATTCAAGCTGTCGACTTCCCAAACCCCCCAGTCGTGGCCGACGAGACTATGGCCTGGCCTAATGTCGACAAACTTTCCAGATTTCGACATGCGGGCGTTATGCATCAGAAGGCGGTCAGGAACGGAAATCGTACCTTTGGGTCCCCACTGGCCGCCGACTTCACCGGTCTGCGTGTTTAGCCAGCGGCATCCCTTGGTTCGGTCGTAAATGTACACCATGTAATACTCGTCCTGTTGCGGTCCTAACGTTTCCATGAATCGATTATCGTCGGCGCTGACCGTGACCGAACTTCCGTTGTCGCCAGATGCCAGTTTGACGCATTTGGAAGGATTGTTGATCCGGGTTACGTGTCCGCCTGATGCGTCATATTGCTCAAAGTTGCGTTCACTCAGGCCATAGAGAATGTTGGCGTGCTGGAAGCTGAACTGGGGTTCTCCGGCCCAATTCAAAGTCGGATTTCTAGCGGGGCGTGCCTTCATGGTCGCGGGGTCGAAATCGTAAAGCAGAAACGAGCCGCCGGCTGTAGTCACGTAGAACATTGTGGAATTTTTGTTCCAGGAATTCTGTTCCGCGGAAGAAGGCGTGTAGAGCGGACGACCAGCCTCGACGGGATCCGATCTGCCATCAGTTACGCGCAGAATGCGCGATCCGAAAATCGGATCGCGCACAATCGATCCCGCGGGTCCAATGGCAGGGGGTCTGACCAGATAGGGCCGCACCCGCCGGTCAGTGGGAGCGCAATATTCGGGCGGCCCGCACTTGTCATTCTGAGGCGCCTCGGAGCGGGCGTTTGCGGGGCCTTGCGCGGCACAAATGGCTGCGCTCAAACTCAACGACGTGAACCATCGAAGGCAGCGTTTCATTGTAAAGGCCGATGAACCGGCATTCACCCCTTTCGCAAAAGCCATCGGCGGTTCGCCAGGTAAGGCTGCCCGGCCGATCTCTTGGCGATTTTCTTCAAATTCCAAAACAGCATCCTCGTTCGCGCTCCCGCTCGATCTGAAACCAACTCACTGAGAAACATCAGGCGACATTTCGCCGGAGGATGTTGTACCGGCCGACCAATGTGGAGCCCAGGACAGTATGAACTGCGGGGCCAGCTGTATTTCTCTTGTACCAAAACTCTCGCGGACGCGCCCATTCGCTGTCGCCCTTCAGGATCACGCCGCAGAGAAACCACACCTCGGCAAAATCCCCGCGCGTGTCTGCTAACAGAATGACATCGCCGGCTTGGACCGGCAAGCCCTCGGCTCCGCCGATGCGCAAGGGCGCAATGCAAATCGAGCATCGCGCGACGAACGGCTGTATGTCTTCCACCTAGCCCGTGAGACGTACTCTCTTTTCCTGTTCGGTGAGCGACCGCAGCTTACGGAAGGGCTTCGGCCCACGACTTCCAGAAAAACTTCAGGGCACTGTTGTCTGATCAAGGGAAGGAGCGCGACCAAGTAAAGGATACTGTCTTGGTTCGGACGCCAGTCCATGGAACCCCTGAATACCAGCGAATTCGTGGATTGTGCAGAGAGCACGCGAGTGCCATAGTCGCGCATCTCCGCCACGCTCTTCGGTGCGGGAAGTTGGAGTGGCATGCAGACTACCTGCTCTTCATGGCAGAAGGGCTACGACATGACCACCGACGGGATATTAGAGTCAGGCGCCTTCCAGTAGGATTGCAGCCGCTCAAATTCCGTCAAGCAGAGTTCGAGCAAGCGGACTTGCAACAGGCGTTGCACTTTGGATCGCGACCGGTAGTAGTTGGATCGAATGATCAAAAATTCCAGCAAAAGCGCTGGGACCTCGTCGGGCGAGATCTTCAAGCGTTCGCAAGCATGCAGGATCAGGCGCCGAGTCACTCGCCCAAACAGTGAGTCCGAAAGAAATACAGCCTTGAAGGTCGCAATCCACCGGTCTTCTTCGGAGGCAAACCTCACGGTTTCGTCCGTAGGGGAAAGATACCCAGTCGAATAAAAGAACTGAAACAAGTCGTAGAGGGGCGGCAGACCGCCGGCTAGATCGCACCAGTCGAATACTTCGAACTCTCCGGTTTTTTGGTCGAGATGAACATTCTCAACCGAAAGATCGCCATGCTGAATCCAGGTTGAAGAAGATTCCGGAAACACCGTTTGAAAGTATCTCCTCTCTGCAAGCGCGCCAGTCAGTTCGGAATTATTGCGAAGTGTTTCAGGAATCTCGCGCCATGCAGGCGGGATTGTCCGCACGCCCGATAAATTCCGCAGGGCCGAAGTGAGCTCGATGATGCGTCCGCAGATCTGCGAAAAATCCCGCTCGACTCTTTTTGCGTTTTTAAAATAACCCAACTCGCGGACGATCGTGCTTATTTGCGTTCCACGCGACGCGGCCTCCAGGTGATAACCGGTATTGCCGATCTGAAGCGTGCCGTAGGACTGAGGAACCAGCACCCGCGAGCTTCCAGAAACATTCAAACTTTCCTGCACTTTAGTCCGGTTCACGATCTCGGTTTCATAAAAGGATCTGCTTTCCTCGTTTCCGGTGAAAATCTTGAGATAAGCAAGGTCGGAACCTGTTTTTTCGTCCCCCAGCCTGACAATGGATTTGTCTTCGAAAGCCCGCGTGTGCAGGGCCCAATGGAAAGGAAGTACGCTCCTGGTGTGGCCCTTCCCATCAGACTCCGCCAGTCGCTCGTTGATCCACGTCTGCAATCTGTTTTTACGGCCCAGCTGCTTCGAAGCGAGCAATACGTAATCGGGTACGAGCCGGGCAGACATGGGAGCCGCGATTCGCTTCAACCTGCGACGCCAGCTCCGCCGGGGTGCAGCGCTCGGGTGGTCGAGCAACGCCACGGAGTGTTGCTGTACCCAGTCAGGCACGGCGAGCGGAATTAGACTGTAGGGCTGGTTATAGCCAGGGTCGGCCCAGTACGCCGTTGTCGCCGCAAATCCTGCTTCGCTGAGCAGTTTGCGGTATCCGCGTTCTGAATACGTGTACGTTCGGTATTGCTTACGCGAGTTTAATTCTGTGCGGAAATGGGGCTTGGAATTAAGCTTTAACATCCAGCTCGCCATGGCCCGCGGAACCAGCGTCGTATACGGCAGTCCGGAGTGATCTCGCTCCCCCAAAACAAAGCTCCACCCGATGCGATTTTCAATACCCACCAACAAGATGCCATCATTTTTGAGCAGGCGAAAAATCTTCTTGAGAAAATTGATCTGAACCGTGCGCGGATCAACTGTAAGGTCCCATTCTCCAACCCATTCGAGGACGCCGTTTACAACGACCAAGTCAAAACTGTTCTGCGCCAGCGGCAGGTCCGCAGCCGACGCCTGAACCAGGCGGACATTATTGACCCGCTCCTGCCGCAACCTTTCGCGTGTAAAGTCGATTCGTTCCGTCACCGCTTCCACCGAGTAAACTTCTCCAACGAAACGAGAAAGGGATTGAGTAATGCAGCCATATCCCGACCCAATGTCAAGCGCAACAGATCTCTCATCGAGGCCCAGCATCGGCGCCCAAGATGCGCGTTGCGGATCGAGCAATCCGAAGATCATGTTGTCGTTCTCGGGAAAACGCGCCCGCACCGCTTCCACCCACGATCCCTGACGAGCCGCCTCAATAAGTTCCAGGGCCTGGTTGCGGTCCACTTCGCCCCAGTAATGATCCGGTATCTGAAAAAAGCGTGGAATGCCGTCGCGCACGGGCCAAGTCGTCCCGCACTCGGGGCAAACGCATTGCTCTGGTCCACAATGGAGCTTCGCACCGCATTTCGGACATTGCAGTAAGTTCATGGTTTCTCCCGTTCGGGATCGTGTTGTGTCACGGCTCAGGCGCTCCCGCCTGCCCCAGATAACGCAACATCCTGACTCTAAGCTCAATTCCAGCAGGTTCGCGGGTCAGAACAAACCAGAGAAGGCCTACCCCATAGACCGCGAGTCCCACCGATAGATTCAGAATCAACTGGGGATAGTGGTGAGCGTAAAACGACCGCTGCATCAACACCAAGGCGAAGATCATGGGCACGCAAAGGACGATTGGGAAAAAATAGGCGTCCACAATAAATCTTCGGACGGGAATATCAAGCTGGCGGCACATATGCCGCGGCAGAAAGAACAGGGCTGTGCATAGCAGCGGGATGGCGGTGCCCAGCGCGTCGCCAACAATTCCCAGTGGTCGAATCAGTGCAACGCTGAGAATCACGTTGGCAATGCCTTCCAGGAGCACAACATATGCCAGCGATCGATGGAGACTCATGCCAAATAGAAGCCGGTTCGACGTCGATTGAGCTTCGTAGAACGTAGTTGGAATCAAAACAATCAGAAGGATGACGTAGCTCGACAGATAACGCGGCCCCACCCAGGCTTCGATTACCGATTTGCCCATCACGACAAAAGCCACAGTCATGGGGAACATAATCAGGGCACAAGCCCTGTTTCCGGCGACGAAAATCCGGCGGAGTTGGCCGTAGTTCCCGGTCGCATGAAAATGACTCGACATGGGAGTGAAAATCTGGGCCATGCTGCTCACCACTTCCGACGCGTAATCGACCAGGCGTGCTCCAATGACGAAGTGCGTGATTGCCGCCGCCGAAAGGAAGCTTCCAATGATCACCGCATCCGTCTTAAAGCGAAGTCGCGCGGCCACGATAATCATGAAAGTGACCGAGCTGTAGCGCGCCACCTGCCGCAAAGATTCCCAGCCCACATACTTCCAACCATACGAAATTGTCAGCAATCTGTGGGCGAACATCGAGAGTATCGCCGAAGAGATCAAAGGCAGCGACACTGTGATGAGGGCCACGCTCAGCAGGCCCAGCCCGTGGCGGAGGACATAGATGATCAGGGCTGCCCGCAACAACGTTGTAATGATGTTGCTCCAGTTAATCAGGTCGAACCTCTGCAGTCCCTCCAGAATGCCGCCCGAAATACCTAAGGGAAAACCCAAGGCCGTGGCGTACCCCACCATCAGGAACAAAATTCGCGCGTCGTACGAGAAATTCGCTGCAATCTGGAATACCCGGTCCACATAGAAAACGCCTACCGTGGTCAGTATCAATAAAAACAGGCCCACACACGTGTAGGTAAAAAGGCTGGTGTTGATCAGCCGGGTCAGTTCGTCTCTGTCTCCCGTAGCTCGGAACTTCGACACATAGCGGATCAGGGAAGACCGGATGCCGAAGTCGAAGATGCCGTAGTAACCCGTGAAGGAATAGATCAGCGTCCAGAGACCTGAGGCTTCGTCCCCAAGATGATGCAGAATGAACGGATAGACAAAAAAGCCGACGGCGATGTTTACCCCTAAGCCGCCCCAACTTGAGACGACATTGATCAAGGCCCGGATCTTTAGATTCATTTCACTCCGGTCCGATCCGTGTCACTGTGGCGCGAGGGTTGTCCGCATCGCCGAAAGGGGTTTGTTGCCAGCGCATGGGCTTCAGGTTGGCACAAAGCGCAGGCGATGTCCAGATAACCACTGATGCGCGTGCTAGAATCGGGGCGCTTTCCGGCAATACCCGTCGCCAGGCAGCCCACCCGAACGGTATTGCGGAGTTCTTGGATGTCAGCGCCGGCTACGCCCCT